>VSSQ01000174.1_pt1 | contig 81783 bp, 84 predicted proteins | sample 4763081 | NCBI WGS metagenome assembly VSSQ01 (sample SAMN12137344, study PRJNA551015) | bioreactor metagenome | isolation source: SDC9 anaerobic chlorinated ethene degrading culture | place: USA: Knoxville, Tennesee | collected 2015-01-01
AGCAAGGGGGTGCTCACGTCTTCTAAAAAAGATAGGGTTGATAGATATTCTCTATAATAGGACTTACGCGGTGTTATCCTCAATCTAATTCGAGAAGGAGTTTATTGGGTGTGGAAACCTTTGATAAACCAACCGCGAATCGGCGCAAATCCGCCCTTCGGGCGAAGCGAATCGGATTTGCTGATCCTCACTCTCGCAATCCAGCTTCGCTGTCTTGCTCGTCCCTTCATCGGGACCGTTCGGGCAAATCCTGTCGGCGCCCCAGCGCCTCCCAATGGTGAACCCCCTCCCTTTGTTATCTTGAGATTGTCAGAAAAGAACAATATTCACATTTAGCAATGCTCAATGAACATTTCCCTCACAGGAGCCGCTGGGGCGGCGACAGGATTTGCCCGAACGGTCCCGATGAAGGGACGAGCAAGACAGCGAAGCTGGATTGCGAGAGTGAGGATAAGCAAATCCGATTCTGGGAGCAAGCCAAAGGCTTGCGGGATTCGCGCCGATTCGCGGTTGGTTTTTCTCTTGTGTCTACACTAATGCCGTACACGAAATCGAAGTTCATCTCATACGTACGTCAGTTTATCTCGATCAAGATGACTACACCGCGTAAGTTCTATATAAGTATATCCAATTTGCGAAAAATTCACAAAAAAATTCGGCTCTTATGTATTCATAACCTATATCTGATTACATCCTTCCGGCCTGAAATATACCACTCAGAATTTTGAGAATCGACCCGCCCGCCGGTATGGATACGAGTTCAGTATGAATTTTGACACGACGATTCCACACAGAGAGGGGACCCTATCCCCTTCGGCGGAAGATATCGACCTCTCGATCTTCTCCCCGCCTTCGAACAGCCATCCGACCATCACCCTCACCTACGACCAAAACGAACCCGAAGGTGAACTCTCCCCGGTATCGCCGATCCCTATACACCGGGAACTGCCGGCAAATACCGCGGCGGCAGTAAAAAGCGCCGGAAAGGCTCTGCGGTATTACAACACCGCGAACCGTTCGTTCGTCGGGGTCTATGCCGGCAGGCTCTGCGAGATCGCAAACGGAGCAGTCACGCCCCTTGACCGCGGCAGGCTCCGGATCCTCCTGACAGCGCTTGCCAGCTGGCACAAACCGGGCGATGAAGCCAAAACCGAGATCCCGCTTCCCTTCGATCTGCTCGAAAGCGTCCTGAAAGCCTCGGCAAAGGAGCTGGATCATCTCCCGGAGATAAAAGGCCTGCATGCCGGCGTTATGCTGACACCGGAGGGAGATATCCTTGCCGAAAAAGGATACAACCCCGAAACCGGCTGGTATTTCCTCAAAGAAACTGAGGTCACGCCGGTCCCGGCGATCCCGGACGAAGCCGACCTTGCCCTCGCCCGCGGGTATCTGGAAAGCGTGTATGATGAATTTTTGTTCAAAGACCAAACGGATTATGAAAATAATCTGGCTTCGGTGTTTTCCGCGATGCTGAGACCAAGCCTTTCCGGGCCGTTTCCGATCCATGCCGTGCAGAAGAACAGTCCGCGGACCGGGGGAAGTTTTCTCCAGCGGATCAACGGGATCACGGCGTTTGGTTCGGAACCGAAGGTGTATCCTGCTCCGGCGCGGCCTGAGGAGATGGAAAAACTGCATAAGACGATCGTGAAGGAAAATCCGCTGTATGCCGTGATCGACAATGTGCCGCCGGGTTCGAGTTTTGTCTCGGAGTTTCTTTTGTCGGCGACGTCGGGAAACGGAACGGCGGCATTCCGGGATCTTGGAAGCCTGAATCAAGTGGAACGGGTGGTCGCCACGCAGTTCTGCGTGAACGGGAACCATCTCAAAATCGCCGCGGATGTCTGCGGAAGAGTGCTGGTGACGAATATCGTTGCGCAGAAACCCTGGCAGGAGCTGAGGTTTTCCCGGCAGAAGGATGAACTGGCGGCGTTTGCAGCCGGGATGCATCCGCGGGCCGTGTGGGCGTTTGCGGTGTTTCTGAAGAACTGGATCGCGAAGGGCCGGCCGAAGCCGCCGCAGCGGCCGGGGAATCTGTCGGAGTATCCCAAATGGTATGCCACCATCGCGGGGTCGCTGTATGCGGCGGGATTTTCCAAGGTCCTGTCGAATCTGGATGAGGTCCAGACGGCAGAGAATGAGGCGGAGACGGAAGGCTGCGAGCTTTTGTCCCGGCTGGATGCGGTGTTTGGGAGCGAAGTGTTTACAGCCGCGGGACTGAAGGCGGCGCTGATCCGGGAGGGGGAGCAGAGAAAGGAGCATCAGGTTTCTTCGCAGACGATCCTGGATTATGCGCCTGAGCATCTGGTGAAGGCGGCGGTCGCCGGAACGCTGACGGATGTTATGGCCGGCAGATGGATTTCGCAGATGGCGGAGCAGAAGTTTGCCGGATATGACCGGTATCTGACGAAGGAGAAAACGAGGGCAGGTATCAGATATCATCTCGCTCCCGTAGAAATACAGACCAGCCTTACAGACCCTGTGCAGGGAGTGAAGGGTCGGTGAAGGATCATCCTTCACCATTTTACCCAATATTCAGGCGCTATTTTTGATTTTGGTTCGTATTTATCTGTTTGTGAAGGGTTGCAGGGAGTGAAGGGTCTAATATATAGAGAAAAAAAGAAGAGAGATATTCTGCCATACGTGACGGATCACGCATTTTGCCTGCAACCCTTCACCAGAGCAGGATACGTCTTTGATTTTAATTTAAAAAGAAATTATAGGTTTTTTTCGTGCACATCTCCCTTCACCGACCCTGCACAGATTAAAGAGTCTTTTCAATCTCCTGAATTCTTAGTCCTCACACGAAATGCACGAAACAAAACACAAAAACACGAAAAATAGATAGATTGTTGTTAGGGTAGGCAAATAGTACCCTCCCCGTCCCCCACACGGAAAATCACGAAAATCAACGAAATTCACGAAAAGGGGGACAGGGGTGGACAAGGAGAAAACACTGCATTATTTTGAATGATAAAAAACTCAATACCTCTCTCCTCTTTTATAATTAGAATTTCTCCATTCATCCACCCCTGTCCCCCATTTCGTGCATTTCGCTGATTTTAGTGGGTTTCGTGTGGGGGACGGGGGAGGGAACTACATCTATCCCGCCCAACCGAATCTTTCTTTTTCGTGTTTTCGTTGGCGGGTTGGACGCGGAACGCGGCCGACCTCAGCTAAGCAAATCTCTGATTTGCGTTTTATTTTCGTGAATTTCGTGTGAGGGCCGCCGATAGCAAGTCTGTCAACTAGCTCAGCTGAGGTCGGTCGAGTTCCACACCCGGCCTTCCCCTCCCCGAATTGGAGCCACGCCAAAGAATAAAACCCAACCCATATTCTTATTACCCTCACCCCCAATAAATTCTCAGAACAACAATATCATGTCCCGCACCCTGCTCCCCCTGGCCATCCTTCTCGCCGCCCTCCTCGTTTTCCCCGCCGCCGCCGACCTGCCGGTCTCCTATGATATGCGTGACAAAAACCTCACCCCCGTCATAACCGATCAGGGAAACTTCGGTCTCTGCTGGGTGTTTGCCTCGCTCAGCTCACTTGAATCAGGCATGATTCAGCAGGACCCGGACAAATACGCCGGGATCGACCTTTCCGCCTTCCACACCGCCTACTACACCTATAACCGGGATGCCTTCATCGACCCGGCGTCCCCCTGGCCCGGACTCGAAGGGATCGCCGGCGACTACACCCATATCGAAGAGACCGACCTGCAGGACAACATCTCCGGACTCATGGCCGGAGGAGAACTTTATCAGGCTGTCTACACACTTGCCGCCGGATTCGGGGCCGTGAACGAATCCGCCGTCCCGTTCTATCCTTACGGAAATAACACCGCCCCCACGACCGTAACATCCGGCATCGAGATCGTGCTGGACTCGGCACTCTTCGTTCCTTACTCTGAAAAGGACACCGTAAAAACCATGATCCTCGAAAAAGGAGCCGCCGCGTTCGGATTCTTCTTTAACCCGGTCGAACCGTATCTGGAAGAGCTGGAAAACGGGGACTGGATGTATTCGTTCGGCGATACCGGCAGGGAAAACCTCGAGTATGCCGGCGGGCATGCGGTCCTTCTGATCGGCTGGGATGATGCGTTTCCAAAAGAGCAGTTCAATGTGACGCCAAACCAGGACGGGGCCTGGCTGGTTCAGAATTCGTGGGGAAGTAATCTTTCGAACTCTACCTACATCTGGATGTCGTATGACGAAGTCTTTGATCCGGTTGTGTTTTTCCTGGGAGCGGAGCCTTGGTTCGGGCATATTTATCAGTATGACGGCGGGACGCTGCGTCTGAACCGATCGCTGGACCAAACTTCAGCGGCCGTCGGGAATGTGTTCACGGCAGGCGGGGATGAAGAGATCCTGGCGGTTTCTCTGGATACAAACCAGTCCGTGAACTACACGATGTATGTGTACACCGACCCGGAGGCGGGAAAGCCGGATGCCGGGACGCTGCTTGCAGAACAGAGGGGGACGATCGCATTCCCGGGCTATTATACGATCCGGCTGGATGATCCGGTCCAAATCGAGACGGGACAGGAGGTTTCGGTCGTTTATCTGCTTGAGGCAGAGGAGCCGGTGAATATCTCGATCGATACGTCCGCGGTTTTGGAGGAGGTGTTTACAACGACGCTTGCACAGGCGGGCCAGAGTTTTCTGAGAACGGATGCCGGGGAATGGGAGGATCTAAGCGCGGACGGGGAGACGAATCTTAGGATAAAGGCGTTTACGACGGATCTGGTGTTTTGGATCGAAATGGATCGGGTTTCTGTTTCGATAAGAGAGCGGGGCGTGTGCGTTTCCGGGACGACGAATTTTGCGCCCGGTCGGGAGATCTTAGTGAAGCTTGTGTGCCCGGACGGGAAGACGCTCTGTGAGCCGGCCGAGGTGAGGAGAGGGGCGCAGGAGAATGTCTGGGAGGTGAGGTTTTTCCCGGTGAAGCTGACGGAGGAGGAGTTTTGTGTGTCGGCGGAGAGAAATGAGGTGCTGATGGAGAGCGGGTTTGTGCCGAGCGGGTTTAAGGAGATGCTGGTTTTTGGAGCGAAAGGGACGATCATGCCGGCCGGGGTGAGTGATTTAGGTTGACAGGGTATACTGGCATTCTTAAATGAAGAAAGGAGGCGGGATGGATGTGGATGTATGAGAAAAACCAACCGCGAATCGGCGCGAATCCCGCCCTTCGGGCTCCCAGAATCGGATTTGCTATTCCTCACTCTCGCAATCCAGCTTCGCTGTCTTGCTCGTCCCTTCATCGGGAGCGTTCGGGCAAATCCTGTCGCCGCTCCAGCGGCTCCTAAAAAGGAGATATTCATTGAAATGTTTTAAACATGGAAAATGTTCATTTACTGCCCATCACGAAATGCAATGGTGAGAGAAAATTACAATGGGGAGGCGCTGGGGCGCCGACAGGATTTGCCCGAACGTTCCCGATGAGGGATGAACCGGCGGGACGAGCGGGTTGGACGCTGAAAGCGGACGACCTCAGCGGAGCAAGGCTTTGCCTTGCGACAAGACCCGCCGTGTTCAAGTGAGGAAATGCAAATCCGATTCCGGGAGCAAGCCAAAGGCTTGCGGGATTCGCGCCGATTCGCGGTTGGTTTTTCTCTTGTGTCTACATGAACGCCGTACACGAAATCGAAGCACATCTCAGATGTACATCAGTTAAATGATTGGAGGCACACAGCATAACTCCTATAATATATTGAAATGTAAGATTGGGTCAACTCAATCCCGAAAAAAGATTTTTGCCTGATTTCTCCTGAAAAAATCAGATCCCTTTTTTATGCAGATAATAGGAGTAGAGGACCGGCGCCGCGATCATCGCGATGATCACCCCGAAGAACACCGGGATCCAGAACCAGGCGAGGAACGAATTCACGATCATCACAAACCCGCCGATGATGAAGAGATACCCGGAGAACCGGCTGGTCCGCCGCCAGTTTTCCTCGCTTTCCATCGTCCATTTCACCCGCACGCCGGCGACCGGATTCTGTTTCGTCTTCGGAAGATAATTCCCGAGGATGATAAAGATGACACCGACCAGAACGGGAACCACCACCTCGATCGGGATATCGGCGCCGATCGCCTTAAAGAGCGTGATCGGCACAACGATCAGCGCGAGGATCGCGATCATCCAGCGGGAAAACTTCAGCAGCATACTCTGGTTTTCCCCGCCGTATTTTCGGGTCGAAACATTAACGATGATATTGAGCAGACACAGGAGGGCCGGCATACCGAATACGACGAGCGTCTTCGATCCCCAGTTATCCGGATCGCCCGCAACGTCGAAATGGATCGCGATCATATCCGGCAGACGGTCATAGAGCAGAACGCCAAGCAGGATCGGCAGAAGACAGATCACCGAAGTGATCACAAGCGTTTTATCAATTTTCATTAGTTTGTACCTCTTTGAACTGGGAGATCCAGCACATAAGCTCCTCAAAGACCGAGAGATTCAGCTCGTAGTACACGAAGTTCTTGTACTTTGTTTCGGTTACAAGATCCGCTTTTTTCAGCTGAGACAGATGATAGGAGATCGTCGCTCCGGTCATGTCGAAGTGCCCGGCGATCACATAAATCCAATGAGAGGGTCACGCTACTTTGAACTTGACGCGGCACGCGGGATCGCCCTCCTCCTGATGATCATATATCATATCCTCTTCTGTCTGTATTTCTTCGGCACGGGTCTTGTCCCCTGGTTCGATCCGTTCACCATCTCGGGTGCGCCTATCGCCTTCCTCTTCGTGGTAATTGCCGGGGTTTCCCTCGTTCTCTCGGCCGGCCGCGAGAAGAGTCCCGTCCGATCGGCGAAAAAGCTCTTTTTCCGGGGTCTCTATCTCCTCTTCTTTGCCGCCGTCATTACAATCGTTACCTGGCTTGTTTATCCTGCGGAAACGGTCGTTTTCGGCATTTTGCATCTGCTTGGCGTTGCCACGATCCTTTCCATACCGTTTGTCGTGATGAAAGTCAAACCGTATGTTCCGCTTATATTCGGCATGATCTGTATCGCCCTTTCGCCGATCGTCTCGCTTCTTCGCGGTCCTGCATTTCTGATCCCGTTTGGTATAACCTACAATGGTTTTGCAACTCTTGATTATGAGCCTCTCATCCCCTGGTTCGGCGTTGTGCTTCTCGGCGTGGCTCTTGGTTCATTCATCTACAAAGACGGGGTGAGACACGGTCTCCTCACCCGGCTTGGTGAGATGCCAAGGTTTTGTGGTCCGCTCTGTTTCATCGGCCGCCACACGCTAATCATCTATCTCGTCCATGTACCGGTGATCATCGGGGTCCTCGTCCTGCTCGGGCTCGGTACCCTCTAACGATATTTTCTTTTGTTCAGGAGTAGACGTACATACCATTATGTCACAGCGAGCCGCAGATGCAGTATTTCAGGCTTTGTTCTCCCTAACGGACATCAGAGCCATTCTCCGGATTACTGCCCCGGATCATTCCCTTGATGAGGACCAGAAGGCAAAAACCGCAAAGGCCCTCGCATCGGTGGAGAAACAGATATCCATACTTAGAGAGGAGCTCTTATGAAATGCTGTGATAATATCGATGCACGCATGGTCGATGAGACATCCATCAATCTGGATCCGATCCAGGTGGGCGGCCGTCTGACGCCTGAGGCGATGAAAGCGATGATCTCCTGGGGAGACGGTTACTCGGTCTGTGACAACTGCAGAAAACCGTTCCGCCTGGATTACATCCAGAACCCTCCGCTGAAGGATTTTCATGTGGATGTTGCCGAGTGGCTTGGGATGGACCAGGCACGCACTGTTCCCGGAGCACGCCGCGGATTTCAGCAGGTCGCCGGAACCTATGTGGAAAAAGGCGATCCAGTTCTGATCGGAGCTCTTGCCCACTATACTTCGTATCTGTCCGTCGAACTTCAGAAAGGAGTCGTTCGGGAGATTCCAAAAACTGCCGATAACCATATCACGGCTGAGGATACCGCAAATCGGATCGAGGATGTTGTCAGAGAATTCGGCACCACGCCGAAACTGCTCTTCATCGATCATGTGGATTACCAGTTCGGCAACATGCATGATGTGAAAGGCATTGCAAAAATCGCTCATCAGTATGATATCCCCGTCCTCTGCAACGGGGTCTACACGGTCGGAATTCTGCCGGTGAACGGCAAAGAACTCGGCGTAGACTTCATCGTCGGTTCAGGTCATAAAAGCATGGCGGCCCCTGCTCCGTCAGGGATACTTGCGGCAACAGAGGAGCGTGCCGATGAGGTTTTCCGCACAACCCAGATGGAAGGTGACATCACCGGACGGAAATTCGGCATCAAAGAGGTTGGCATTCTCGGCTGTTCTCTAATGGGTGCGCCGATCGTCGGACTCCTTGCTTCGTTCCCGACGGTGAAGGCCCGTGTCGAACACTTTGACGAGGAGCTTGCCAACAGCAGGATCGTTATCGGGGCACTCAGTTCTATTGAAGGAACGAAGATCCTGTCAGAATATCCAAGAAAACACACTCTGACACGCCTGGACACCACCGGCTCCTTCGATCAGGTTGCGCAGACCCACAAAAAGCGGGGTTTTTACCTCTCCAGTGCTCTCGGGAAAAAAGGGATCACCGGTATCATTCCCGGAGCCACCAAGGTATGGAAGATCAATACCTACGGCATGACCAGAAAACAGGCCGAGTATGTGGCAGACAGTTATCTTGAAATCGCCGAGACGAATGGTCTGACCATCAATTGATTATGTTTTTCCATCTGATCGTGACCGATGACTGTAATCTCTGCTGTTCATACTGCAGGGGAAAGATGTTCGAGGAGGAAGACCCTGCGGGTCATTCTCCGGGAACGATCGATGAAACGATTTGCGAAGATCTGGCTTTTCCCCTGGCCGATCTCTATGCGTTTCTCGCAAAGGATCCGGATCCAGTTCTCACGTTCATCGGCGGCGAGCCGCTCATCCGGTCCGATCTGGTTATGGAGATCATGGACCATGCGCCGGTGAAAAGGTTCATGCTCCAGACGAACGGGACACTTCTTGGCAAGCTTCCGTCTGAATACACTAACCGGTTCGAGACGATCCTTATCTCCATTGACGGAGACAGAAATATCACCGACGGACATCGGGGGGAGGGGATGTATGATCTGGTGCTTGCCACGGCTGATTTGATTCGTTCCAATGGATATACTGGCGAGCTGATCGCCAGAATGACCGTAGCCGAAGACACGGATATTTTTTCTGCTGTGACCCATCTTGCAGAACATTTCAGCTCGATCCACTGGCAGATGGATGCGGATTTTACCGGAGATTTTTCCCGCCGGAAGTTTGCCGCATGGAGCGAAGACTACAATGCCGGTATCCGCCGTCTCGCTGCCGAGTGGGTTTCACGGATCGGGTCAACGGGTGCTGTTCCCAAATGGTATCCGTTTCTTTCAACGACCGAGGATCTTCTGCTCGGCCGCTCATCCAGACTCAGGTGCGGCTCAGGATATGCGAATTACAGTATCATGACCAACGGCCGGATCGCTCCCTGTCCGATCATGGTAGGAATGGCGGATTATTATGCCGGCGATATCAGAGGTGCCGATCCGCTCTGCCTTCCTGAGATCCCCATTCAGGAACCCTGTCTTTCCTGTGATATCTATGGATTCTGCGGAGGGAGATGTCTGTACTCCAACATCGTCAGACCCTGGCGTGATGAGTACCGGCTCGTCTGCGGCACAATTCGGAATCTGCACGATGCTCTGGTCGAAAATCTGCCGGAGATCAGGAGACTTCTGGGTGAGAACAGAATCTCGATAGCTGATTTTGCCCACACGCGCTATAACGGCTGCGAGATAATACCCTGACATCATGGAGCTGCTTTTCATCTGTATTTTGATCGGGACCGGCCTTCTTGCGGGTTTCATGTCCGGTCTTTTGGGCGTCGGCGGCGGATTTTTGTATGCTCCGGCGATGTTTTTCGTTCTTCGCAGTTCAGGAGTCCCCGGGGATATCGCAATTCTTGTGGCGTTTGGCACCAGTCTTGCAGCGGCGTTTCCAACTGTTTTGACCGGTGCTGCTGGTCATACGCGAAAGGGAAACGTTGTCTGGCGTGATGCGCTGATCATGGGGGTCTGCGGGATTGTGACTGGTTTCATCGGCGGCACGGTCGCCACCTTTCTTCCGGTGCAGATTCTTACGATCCTCTTTAGTGTTATGCTGATCATAGGTGCGGCCCGGCTGGTGACCTGTCTTCCGTCGGGAACGGGTGAGAGAATGGCTGCCCCGCTTGCCGGCGGGATCGGCAGTACCGCCGGATTCATGTCAGGTCTTCTGGGTGTAGGCGGGGGAACGGTCCTAGTGCCGCTGATGGTAATTTTTGGAAAATTCACGATGAAAAAAGCAGCGGCAACTTCCTCGGCAGCGATCGTTTTCATCACGCTTGGCGGCATTATCTCCTATCTGATCAACGGTTTTTCCGCGGGAGCTGATCTGTCCGCATACGGATTTTATCTGATTGGGTACATTGACGTCATGATGTGGGCGATCCTCGTCATCACAGCGATACCTATGGTAATTTTTGCCGTTAAAATATCCTGCCGTGTCCCTGACCTCTGGCTTCGGCGGATATTTTTCATCCTTATGCTGGTGATCGCTTTCCAGATGCTGATATCAGGATAAAATAGGAATGATCCGATCACCCTGACAGTCCTTCGATGAATTCGCCGATCAGCTGGTCCTCGTTATTTTTACTCTTCATGATGTCCAGAACTGACACATACCCATCCCGCTCTTTTAAATTCATGCCGCCCGATGAGACGATCAGGTGGACTTTCTCTTTTGGAACCTCCTGGAGAAGCTTCCGGATCGCCGGGGTGATTTTTCCGTACCACATCGGTGTCACGACGACATACTCTTCCGCTTCTCCGATCTGACCGTGAAGCTGAATAGTAACATCACTATTTTTCATGGCGTGTTTTACAGCACGCATATAGCCCAGAGCTCCGTCCCAGTCCTTGTTGTCAGTTACCTCGACCGGTTCTACTGAGAGTTTATTCGCGATTTTTTCCGCAATCCCTCTGCTTGTTCCGGTTCGTGAAAAGTAAATTACAGCGTATTTCATGATTTTCCCCGTATGGTTACTAACTACATCATCTTATTTATACATAAAGGTAATTGCGGATACATGTCTAATCCTGTTTTTCATTCTTTTTCTGATTTTTAGATCTTTCGTGCCTTTCCCCATCTCATTCGGATGATGTTCAGAGTTACCAGACAGATGATCAGAACTAGTTTTGTCCAGAGGGGGACTGGCGCGATAATAGCAATAAAAAGCAGAAGACAGCCAAGAAGGGCGTGTGCCAGAAGATTTTTCCAGTCGGTCAGATATGCCGCAAGACCTTTGCCGGCTTTTTTTGCGAAGCTGGCGTGTTTGTTCATTCTCTCTCCCGGATACCTGCAGTCTGGGCATTTTGTGCAAGTCTTGCAAGTATATCATTCATAAAATCGATCTCTGCATGGGTGAATCCTTTCAGTACTGCTGTGTTCCATTTCTTCATGATAGTCATCAGGACTTCTTTGAATGCCGATCCGGTTTCTGTCAAACAAAACACAAACGATCTTCTGTCCTTTGGGTTTACGGAGCGAACAACATACCCCTTGCCTTCAAGCGACTGCATCGTTCTGGTCATAACGCTTTTATCATAATTCAGTTCGTGTACCAGTTGGTCCTGGGTTTTTTCCGGCTCATCAGTATGTATGCTGTCGAAAATTTCGCTTTCGGTTCTTCTTCCCTCATTGAAAAGTGAGAGGAGAACCATTCCCTCAGCAGTATTGAGATCGTAGCCTTTGAGGTTATTTTTCAGATAGATTCTGAAATACTTGTCAAATGCCATGATGTTATGGCCTATACTTATCTGTAACTTGTTTTCTTGCATCACTGTATTTTTGTTGTATTTGCAACTATTAATCTGTGTTTGAAAAAAAAGGGTTATTCCTCTGTTGCTTGTTCTTCTTTGATGAAGAAGCAGAGGATCAGGATCCCTGCCGCCAGGATCACCGAGACAACAAACGCCATGTCAAAACCGAGTGCGAGGATCGACGCACTGATTTGTGCCGGCGGTCTCTCTGTGATCCCTGAGTTTTTTATGATCGTGACGACCCCAAGGATAAGGATCAGATTATAAACTGCCACACCGATCGTCATTGGTGCATAGCGTTCCAGTCCGGTCAGACTCGAGACCATTCCCTGTTTTGATGATGGGGCCGCTCCCATGATCAGTGTCGTAAGGGGTGTCGTCGTAAGACCAAGGCCAAGGCCGATAAGGGAGAGTGCAGTGATGATGACGCCTAATCCGGTGACCGGGCTCAGATGTGTAAGCAGATAATACCCGGCGCCGATCAGAACGACCCCTGCCATGATCATATACTTGATCTTTCCAACGAGTCTGCTGTAGATCTGACCGGAAATAACTCCGGTGATCATCATGCCGACCGACATCGTCGTCAGGATGAGTCCTGCGTTCGAGGTCGTGAATCCGTGCACATACTCAAGATAGAACGGGAGCATATAATTCGCTCCGGCAAACGTGAAAAAGAGCAGTGCCAGAATAATGTTCACGATAACAAACGATCTGCTTTTGAACATTCCCAGGTCAATCAGAGGGTTGTCGTAGTGCCCCTCCCGGAAAATGAAGCCTCCGATGCAGAATACGGCAAGGAGTATTGAAATGATGATCGGAGCTGAGGTCCAGCCAAGCGCAAACCCTTCAGAAAAAGAAAAGAGCAGTGCTGCCAGACCGATGAAAATAAGGATCGCTCCTGTCGTGTCAAATTTTTTGAGTGAACATGAGTTTGCCGTGGTTTCCGGAATTACAAATAGACCGAGAACGACTGCGATGATCCCGACCGGGACATTGATGAAGAAGATCCAGTTCCAGGAGAGATACTCGGTTAGATATCCTCCAAGAGTTGGTCCAAGCGCCATGCCGATGGCGGCAAAGAGCATCACAAGAGAGAGACCTTTTGCCCGCCGGTTTCCCGGCATGAACCGGGAAAGCATGGCAGGGGCTACTACCATCATCATCACGCCGCCTATTGCCTGAATGATCCGTGAGATCAGAAGGATGTGGAATGAGTTTAGAAGTTCGGGAAAAAATCCGCAGGAAAAAGATCCTATCACGAAGATGGAAAATCCTGCTAGAAATATTTTTTTAAGTCCGATGGTGTCGGTAAGTTTGCCGACGATCAGTAAAAGTCCGGCTATGACAAGAAGATAGATTGTGCTTACCCAGGCAACTGAAGAGGTGGTGAGGCTGAATGCTTCAGCGATACTTGGGAGAGCGATATTGACGATCGTTCCGTCAAGGGATGACATGAATGCGGCAAGAGATGCCGAGATAAGTATGAGTATCAGCGTTTTTCCGGATGGAAGAGCATCTTTCATATGTAGTAAAGGTTTTTTGCCGTAATAAATCATTCATGAGAGTATGCATCCAAAGTCATTATTAGGATGTCAGGCATATTTGTGTGCATAATGGATCTTGTAGCGCAAGCAAAAAGAAAAGCCGGGTATTCTGCGGCAGATATGGTAAAGGACGGAATGGTCGTGGGGCTTGGAACCGGATCAACGGTGTTTTTCGCGATGGAACGCCTGGGTGAGCGGATAAAATCCGAGGGTCTCTCAATCCTTGGTGTCCCGACGTCTCATCAGACAGCGATGCGTGCCGAGGAGTACGGCATTTCGCTAACGACATTATCCCAGCACCCGGTGCTGGATATGGCAATTGACGGGGCCGATCAGGTGACCCCGTCTAAGCAGATGATCAAAGGACGCGGCGCGGCGCATCTCAGAGAGAAGATAGTGGCTGATGCGGCAAAGCAGTTTGTCGTGGTGATCGATTCGGCAAAAGAGGTGCTGGTTCTGGATGCCCCCGTGCCGATTGAGATCCTTCCGTTTGCTTACGGGAGTGTCTGTAAGAGGCTTGCTGCCCGTGGAGGAAATCCGGTGATGCGAAATGGAGTGAAAAAGGACGGTCCGGTTATTTCTGATAACGGGAACTATATTTTCGACTGTTCTTTTGGCAAAGTGGACGATCCTGCTCTGCTGGAGTCTGCGATCAATGAGATCCCGGGTGTTCTGGAGAACGGCATCTTTGCAAAGATGGCTGAAAAGACGACAGTCATCGTCGGAAAAAGCCCCTGATACTTTTCCCCCCGCTCTTTTTTAAACCCTATGCCGTTGAAATCCCGTATCTTTGATTCCAAAAATAACTGATCAGAACCATGCATCCAGCGTGGCCTGCCCCTTCTTCGCACCAAATCTTTCCAGTCCCGCCTCCACTCTCTCCTGGGTAAATCCATGCTTTCCGCACAGGAGATCGATCACCCGGTCCGGATCCGGCGATCTGTTTTCGATTTTGTATGTTGTTTCGACCGGCGGGTCGAGGAAGTATTGTATCAGCTGGTCCGGATCTGCGGCATTGTCTGACTCGCCGATCCGGTCATAAAATTTACCCTCTCTGACGATCTTCACGGCGGTCTTCGGCCCAACTCCCGGCACTCCGCTGTTGTAATCCGTTCCGATCAGCAGAGCGGTCTGGACAAGCTCCTGCCGTGTGACAGACAGTCCTGCAAGGACTGTTTCCAGATTCAGCCGCTCCGGATATATCGAGAGAACCTTTCCGCGGAAGCGTTTTTTTCCGGATACGGTGATATTTCTGACCAGATCCGGTGCTCCAAACAGAAGCGAATCATAATCCTGCGATACTGCATAGGTCACATCCCCCTGTTGTGCCATGTAAGAAGACTGAGCTTCCCCCTCCTCAGGAGCCTGGACCCACGCTATCCCCAGAGCGGACAGTAATTCCTTTGCTGAATCGATGACAAAGGCATCGATCTTCGAAGAGGCCATCGCATACTTTCTCGCGCTCTCCTCATCTCCCTCTTTTAGGGCCTTCTCCCATGAGTCTGCGGCATGTTCCCGGACTTCCCGCCGCTTCGCCAGCGTCGATGATTTGAATGCCGGCGGCTTTCCGTCAAAAACATATACGGGGGTGATATTCTTCTCGATCAGGTTCGCGTTTCGAAAGAGAAGCCCGCTTAGATGAGAGGTGATGCGCCCCTCACTGTCCATCAGGGGAGCTCCGTCTGCCTGGCGTATTCCTGAGAGAAACTGATAAAGTGCGTTGAAGGCATCTATCGCCGCAATACCGCCAAGCCCATCCCATCCGGGCGATTCTTTATACTCCGCAAGAAGCGGCCGGAGGGCAACACCCATTTAACGGTACATCCGCATCTTGATACTTTCGACCGCCTCGATCACCGTCTGCGAGGTAAGGTCCTGCTTGGCGATGAGCTGTCTGCCAAGATCCTCCAGATTGCTTCTCAGCATGCGCTCACGCTGGATTGCCTGTTCCTCCAGCCGGCGGAGACGTACAAGGACCTGCAGGATAAGCCCGCCGAATGCAAGTATAAGCAGCAGAATTCCGACGGAAATAATGGCATCCTGCCATAATCTGCTGACAACCACGATCGCGGATACCGCCATCAGCAGGATGAGCAGTATCTCCGGAATGATGTCGCGAACATTCATAGTTTAACTAAGGTGAGGTTTAATATTAACTTACCTATATATGAGCGAATTTAATCTGCGTTCAGCGGCATCATATGCCGGCCTGATTCTGATGATGGCGGTGACCAGTCTCCTTGCGATCCTTCTGATCGGTCCGGTGAAGGCAGCCGGTCTTGGGGCATTTGAGGATCCTGATTCGGTTCTGAATGCATTTTTTTTTATCTTTGCAATGCTGGTTATCACTGCTGTCCTGCTGATCCTGATTAGATGGAAAGCACAGCAGGTGATCAGCGTCATCATTGGTTTTTCTCTGGCTGCGGTGATCTATTATGTGGTTATGGCTCTTCTGCATCAGGCCGGTCTAGGCATCCTGGCCGATGCGGGCGGAGTGATCTGCGGTATTGGGGTGATTGCTCTGCTTTGGTTCTATCCCGAGTGGTATGTGATCAACACGGCCGGGATCCTGGTGGCGGCGGGATGTGCGGTGATCTTTGGTGTCTCGCTCTCTCTCATCCCGGTTCTCGTTCTTCTTGTTCTGCTGATGGTCTATGATTTTATTGCGGTAAAACGGTCCAAGCATATGCTCACGCTCGCTGACGGCGTGCTTCGTCAGAAGATGCCGATCATGTTTCTTGTTCCAAAGACGAAAGGCTACTCATATCGGAAGAGCGGCTTTTCCATTCGGAACGAAAAAGGGGAACGCGGCGCGTATATGATCGGTATGGGGGATGTGATCATGCCCGCAATACTCGTGGTCTCGGCCCAGGTGTTTGCCGGAGGTGAGGGTGTCATGTCGGTATTTGGCATCTATTTGCCGGCATTTGGTGCACTTATTGGCGGAATTGTCGGTCTTTTGATCCTGATGGTGCCGGTAAACACCGGTAAACCTCAGCCTGGTCTCCCGCTGATCAACGGGTGTGCGATCATCGGTTTCTTCATCTGCTGCCTGCTTGCCGGTTCATGGGGCTGGCTTGTCTTGTAGAAATCTTTTTATACAAATTTATGTAATAGAATAGGGCACACTAGCATCGATAGTGTAGTGGTTATCACTAGGCGTTGCCAACGCCTAAACTCGGGTTCGAGTCCCGGTCGATGCATATTTTCTTTTTGAGTTTTTATCCGTCAGTATCTATTCAGTCTGTTTATCTCCCTGAATACTATCCGTCATGTTGATGACAGGGAAAAAAGAGGGGTGTGTTCTGTTATTGTGTTTTCAGATATTCGTTTAGTGCGGCAAGCGTCCCTTCAAGCGACCCGTCACCAACAACGACTGGGGTGACCCCTGCATCCTGCATGCGTTTTGCTGTGATATCTCCTATCGCTATCGGAATGATCTGCGAGAGGTCAGGCAGATTTGCCTGCGAAAAGGAGTTTGCGCTTGTAAACAGTATCACCTCCGCTCCGTCAAGATCAAGCATCTCGCCAGTTGGGACAAGTCCGTAACACCGATACTCAAAGGCCATTCCCCCTGCCTGTTCTATTGCATGGATCAGTTCCGGATTTGGCACATCTGCCCGCGGAATGCCGATTCGTTTTCCTTCGATCCACTCGCCCAGATACGGCACGAAGTCCCGTGAATAAAAAGTAGGAAGTGTCTCCGCCGGGATCCCCTGATCATGCAGGATCTTTGCGGTCTGCGGCCCGATTGCAATGACCCGGCATTTTTTTGTGATATTTCGGTCCAGAAGCATACCTATATGTTTTGCCGGATATGCACTTGTGAAGAATATCGCATCGAATTCTCCGTCGTTTGCCGCAAGAACAAAGGTCTGCACCAGACTTGCCCTAAGTTCGGCCTGCAGCGGCGAGACGATCCTGGCTGAATGACCGTATTTTTCGCACAATGCCTGGTCTTTCATACCTTTTTCAGCGAGACGGGTGATTGCGATCTGCATGGATATACCATTGTTCTTTCTTGATAAAAGTATCTCCGTTCGGTTCGCAGAATAATCATGTCCTTATAGCAGGAACCGCATACAATTATTCCATGAAAATGTTCTGGCCGGGTTCCCTTCCCTCCCCCTCTGTCCGAAGCGTGGGGGATATGGAGAATGTGTTTGCCACAAGACCGTCGAATCATGATCCGGCTGAACCGCTCTATTATATGTACAGGGATCTGTATCAGACGCATGGTGATCATGCCTGGCTTGAACGTCATCATCTCAGATATGATATCACAAAAATCCCGCCGGGACTCATCAACGGCGAATACACAAAAACCAAAGGACATTATCATCCCTCAAATGCAGCGGGAGTGCCATATCCTGAGGTGTATGAGGTATTGTCCGGGTTTGCGTATTACCTTTTACAGAAACGCGATCATACCGATGTCATACTTGTTCCGGCCCACACCGGCGATCTCGTCCTCATCCCTCCCGGATACGGGCATGTGACCATTAATCCGGGCCGTGAGGATCTGATCATGGCAAATTTGGTTTCCACTGACTTTTCCAGCGAGTACGGCGAGATCAATGAGATGCACGGCGCAGCCTATTATTATATGAAAAAAGAGGGCTGGGTCCCAAATCCGCATTATGGGGTCCATATCCCGATGCATGTGCTTCTCCCGCTTCCTCTTCCGGAGTTCGGTCTTGTTCAGGGCCGATGTCTCTACGACATGGTCGGCACGAATGATACTCTGGATGTGATGAACCGGCCTGAGGAGTATATGAATATCATCGGCCGGTTCTGTTCTGACAAAAAACGGTTTTGAATCTTAGAACGGTATCATTCTAAGGCCAGCCGGTCTCCGCACAATTCCGTCAAAACCGTGTGCTGCGACATACTTCAGCCCTTTAGCAAATGCCTGATCGATGAATTTCTGATCGACGGAACCGTCAACGATGATCCCTGCGGCATCATCATTGAGTTTCGGCATGATTTTTTTGAGTTCCTGGAGCGAGTAATCACCGATGACGCCGGCATCTTCCGTCAGAACTCTGGTCCGCCCGGTATTTTTCATATACTCGGTATGTTCCTGGATCGTGCTTGGGTTCTCCGGTTTTTTCTGTGTTTCCGAACCCGGATTTTCGACAGAGACTGATGCGGACTCCTCTGTTTTTATCTGGGTTTCCTCCGGGTTCGGCGTTTCAGGCTCAGGATTCCTGTTCACTTCGATCTGAACAGCTGTGCTCTGGTCGTTTCCTGTGACCGATTCGATCTCAAAGACCAGGTCAGAGATCGGCTCGTCTTTTTCGATATGGGATTTGAGGACCGATGCAGGGACCTTGTTTCTGAGCGATTTAACGATCTCTTTGCGGCTCATGTCCTCGACGCTTCTTCTGCGCGGAGAGAATGCCACGAAGTCGATGTCTGCAACCTGAAGAAGTTCACGTAAAATCAGATCCCCTCCCCGGTCACCGTCAACGAACACGGTAGTGTTTTTCTTAAATGAGAGATCGATGACCGTTTCGGGGACTTTTGTTCCTTCCACCGCCACGGTGTTGTTGATCCCGCATTTCAGCAGGTTCAGCACGTCTGCACGCCCTTCAACGATGATTATTGTATCGGAGTCGAGAACGGCCGGTCCGGCGGGAAGCCTTTCCGGACCTATCGTGGTGATCTTCTCGATCCTGCTGGCCTGTCTGACTTCGGCCAGGATGTCGTATGTGGAAATGCCTATTTCATCGAAGGAGTCAAGAAGAAGTTCTTTTGCACGCTCGACTATCTGACGGCGTTTGATTGCCCGGAGATCCTCGATGTTCTGGATTTGGATCACTGCCATGCATGGGCCGATTCGGTCGATAGTTTCCAAAGCTGCAGCTAATATTGCGGTCTCGGCACGGTCGAGGGATGAGGCGATGTAACATTCGCCGGTCGTTTTTCCATGTTTGCTGGTGATCTGGACGTCGATCCTGCCGATGCGTCCGCTTCTCTGCAGATCGCGGAGGTCCAGGTCTTCACCAAGGAGTCCTTCTGTCTGGCCGAAGATCGCCCCGACTACGTCGGTTTTTTCGACCACCCCCTCTGCTTCGATGTGGAGATGAATGAGATATTTGATACTGTCGATTGAATACATGTAAAGCCTCCATGGATGTGTAAATGAATGTAATGAAAATCCATAGGTACGGGATATATTTATTCTTGTACTACTTAAGGAACATGTTGAAAAAAATCATTCGATCAATTTTATCGAACGTGAAATAATTTTGGAAAAAGAAAGACTTGATGCGTTGGTATCAATGATGTCGATCTGAAGAAGGTCGCCTGGATGGAGAGTCCGGTCGTTTAGATCAAATATACCGTCTTGATTAGGGTCCCAATAATAACCAGTTGGCCCGGTACCATAAAGCAGTTGGATCCCAAAATGATTTGTGGAAATAAAATCATGGGCACTCAGTGTTTTGATAACGATATACTGTTTTATATCATTGATATATATTTCAGCCCGATAATCTGAATTTTTGAGTGACTGTCTCCCAATGTTTTTAAGAGTAACGATACTTTCATAGGTTTTTTCGCCTTTGGTATTGTAGTGATCAACTGATACGATTGCAAGAGTTTCTGGGGGGGATTTATTGAGAGGTTGTTCCAGCAAGCTGATGAAGGGCATGCAGCAGGCAACAAGAATGGCACATAAAATAAGTGCTAGAGCAATAAAGAGCAGTGTGGCAATAACAGGCGATACACCGTCATCACCTTTTTTTGATGACCTTTGCTTCATGACTGAAAAGATGAATGTCCCCTGCCATTAACCGAGCCCGTTCATCGTATGCTACTGCATGTTCTCGCGGTTCTTTGACCTGGCAGGAGGCGCCTGTGGCATGTTATGTTGTCCCGGAACTCATTTCACGCGATCGCGTATAGATCGTACGGGGGCCTAAAACATGTCTGGTATTTTCGGCACGGATACTCTATTTGTCGTAAGGGTTTTTACTCTTTTCGGCGAAGCTGACGTGCCCGGGCGTTCATCCACATCTGCCCGCCGCCTGATGTGAACTCCCCGTCGTGCCATGCAGGGATCCCGCCAATTATGGTTGTCACCGGAAATACCCCGTTCATTCCTTCGTAGGGCGTCCACCCGCATCTGCTGTGCAAAGATTCACCTGATATTTTTACCGGGGTGTCGGCATATACGGCAATATCTGCCCGGCTTCCCGGGATGAGCGAAGGGGCAGGTATGCCGAGTATCCTGCAGGGGTTTGTCACCGTCTTTGAGATCACTTCATTCAGCGTGATCTTTCGCTCCATTACCGCGTTCATCAGCAGGGGTAGCATCGTTTCCACGCCCGGGACTCCGGACGGGGCGATGGAAAATGGCTGTGATTTTTCTTGAATTGTATGCGGGGCATGATCCGAGGCTATAACCGGGATCTTTGCAAAGTTCTCGATGAGATGAAGCCGCTCTTTTTTCGTGCGAAGGGGAGGGTTCATCTTCCAGAACGTGTTCTCCGGCGTCGTCTCCTCACAGGATAAAAAAAGATGGTGGGGAGCAACTTCGAAGCTACCGGTGATCGTGTCAAATACCCCGGCACCGCTGACATGACAGATGTGAAGTTTTGTGCCCGGCGGTGCGAGATCCTGCACGAGCCGAATGGTTTCCACTTCACCAAGAACAGGACGTGAACGGTCATGTTCCGCTAGGGAGTGAACTTCTCCTGGGAGCACCTCTTCTGCGTGAACTGTCGCCAGCATATCATGATCCGCAAGGATTCTCAAAGAGTCCCGGATCACATCAGGCGTGAGGGCACTCCCGTAGCTTGACGGAGCGGCAAACATCTCGCCGAATGCAAGGACGCCTGCATCTATCAGGCCGAAAAAGTCGGCATCCGCAGTGACCGATCCGTTTATCCCGAAGTGACATAGGGAATCCTTCGAGGCAACGGCTGCTCTCTCCTTGAAATTCTTGACCGTTTCCATCGAAGGGATAGTGTTTGGCTGGTCCACGACCGTCGCCACTCCACCCGCCGCGGCCGCTTCCGTCCCCGTCTTCCACGTTTCCTTTGCTGCCTGCACTCCGTCACGCATATGAACATGCATGTCCGCGGCAGCCGGGATGCAGAGCTGGTTTTTACAGTTGATCACCCTGTCTGCGGGGGTTGAACTGCCGATCCGGGTGATGATCCCGTGTTCTATCGAGATATCTGCGATCCTTCCGTCAGGCAGTCGGGCGTTTGAAAGAACCAGTCCGGTCATATTCAGCAGACTCTTGGAACTGGATCTCCAAGAGGCGGTTCGATGAACCGTTCGCCGCCGATCCGCGTCTGCATGACGACACCCGATCCTTTGACCACTTCTCCGATGATCGCAGCATTTTTCCCATACGGGTGAGTTTTCAGGGCAGCAAGGACACGTTCTGCCGCTTCGGGAGCGACACCCATCACACATTTTCCTTCATTTGCTACCTGAAGGGGGTCGATACCGAGCAGTGATCCGGCGGAAGCAACGCTTTCCCTAATTGGCATGGCATCTTCGCTGACAACGACCTTTACGCCTGCTTTCTGTGCCATTTCGTTGATACAGGCTGCAAAGCCGCCGCGGGTCGGGTCCTTCATTGCATGGATATTGCCGTTTCCGGCAGCTTTCATAGCGGCTTCGATCATCTTCCAGAGCGGGGCAACGTCTGACTTCAGCTGATCGCCGAGATCGAAGCCTTCCCTGTATGAGACAATGGCAAGTCCGTGGTCTCCGAGCGTTCCTGAGACGATGATTTTGTCGCCGAGGGTGAGGTTTTTGTCACGTATCAGAAATCCTTCGTCTTCTATCACGCCGACTCCAGCGGTGTTGATCACAATCCCGTCAAGGCTTCCTTTCTCAACGACCTTGGTGTCTCCGGTGATGATCGATGCGCCGACCTCACCCAGGGTCTTGTCCATGGAGGCCACGATCTTTTCCAGATCGGCGATCGGAAACCCTTCTTCGATGATCATTGCACACGTCAGGGCGATCGGCCGAGCACCCATAACTGAGAGATCATTGATCGTTCCCGAGACAGCGACCCTGCCGATGTCTCCGCCGGGGAAGAAGATCGGTTTCACCACATGCGAGTCCGTCGTCAAAACGACGGTTTTTCCGCCGACGGTGAATGTTGATCCGTCATCCAGTGATTCAAGGCCGATCCCGCCCGCATTATTGTTTTTGAATGCAGTGAGCGTCTGGAGAAGTTCACCCATGACCTCTCCGCCGGCTCCGTGCATCATATTTACTTCAGTATCCTTTTTCATGCTGATTCACCTGTTTCGATCTCAAGATTTTTCACGAAGATCTCTCTTCCCTGAATCATGTGTGGCAGTTTCCCACAGTTTGGGCAGACAAAGATCTCCGGTCCTTTGTAGCCGCATTCGCACTCGGCGACAGGGAGAATAGTGTTAAAAACGAGCTTTGTTTCTGCGAACAAAGGGTCGTCGGTAATGAATGTGCGGAACATGAATTCCACTTGCTCCGGATTGACCATGGCCATGGAACCGACGTCCACAAATATGGTTTTCACAACCGTTGCATGATTTTCTTCTGCCGCCTTCTTCGAAGTCACGTAAACATCGTAGGCGATACCGGATTCATGCATGGTCCGACTCTTCCATCGCTTTATAAACTTCTTTAAATAGTTCCCGCGTTTCCAGGCCCTCTTCACGAGATAGCCGCTGAATCGCGAATCCTACATGTACGAGAACGAACTCACCGACTTTTACGTCAACAAGATCGATGCGGACCTCCTGCTGGAGTTCACCGTAATCAACTAGTGCGACATTTCCGTCGCGGATCTCAAGAATTTCTGCGGGAACGGCAATACACATATGATGGTATATTGGTTGATAACATTGATAAAGAAAGCGAAAAGAGACTGATTCAAAATGGCGCCGAGAGGGAGATTTGAACTCCCGAGGTATTACTACCAGAGGCTTTCAAGGCCACCGCCTTTCCGGACTAGACTATCTCGGCTCCGGACCTTATGATATTAGTCGTAGTGGTAAAAATAGATTGTGTGTTGCTGACCGGCGTGCCGGGCTGATTATTCGGAGAGGGGCTTTTGAAAAATCTCTCCGTCCTTTGCGATCCAGAGTTCTGCTGACAGAACTGCTTCCCGGACGAGTCTCTCCATGTCAAGGTTGTTCTCCTCGGAGTCGATAAGCTCCTGAGCGGAACGGGTTGCCGGTTTTTTCGGGACCGCGAGGCATTCTGTATCTCCCGGACTTTCGTGATATGTGCCGATTCTCCGGGATATTGCCACAATCTCCTCCTTGTCATACGTAAGGAGCGGTCTCAGGACCGGGAGTTTGACCGCTGTCGTGATAACGCCCATGTTCTGCAGTGTCTGGGAGGCCACCTGCCCGAGATTCTCTCCGGAGACGATCCCTTCCAGATTATTCTGTTCTGCCACTCCTTCTGCCACCCGCATCATGAATCTTTTACAGAAAAGACAGGTATAATGCCGATCGCAGGAGGCCGTCATTGCATCGAAGAAGGGCTCGATATTTACGATCCAGAGCGGGATCCCTCTTCCTGGGCACCACGCGGAGAGGATCCTGACATTGTCCATCGCAAGATTCCGTGTGGCAGATCCTGCCCATCTCCCGCCGTCCATGAAAACGCCGGAGATGGTCACACCTCTTCTCATCATCAGCCACGCGGCGACCGGTGAGTCGATACCTGCGGAAAGAAGAGCCGCGGCACGTCCTGCAGTTCCAAGCGGGAGTCCCCCCTGTCCGGGGATCCGTTCATCGTAGACAATACCGCCGTACTCGCGTGCTTCAACGAAGATTTCGTAATCCGGATCATCCAGATCAACGACGAAGTCCGGGATCTTCTCCCAGATAATGTCGGCGATCATGCCTGCAAGCTGCTGGCTGGTAAATCCGCTCACATGCTGGCGTCGCGCTCTGACAGCAAAACGCATCCCGGGTTTGAGTTTTTTCTCGGCAAACTTCAGGGCTGTTTTCGCCATGTCTTCCGGCAGGTTTGAGGTGGTCTCACAGATACTGACATCGACGATCCCAAATATTCTTGCAACGATCGGCGCGATTTTTTCCGGATCACCAAAAATCAGAATCCGTCCCCGGTATTCCTCGAGAGAGTATTCTATCTCCTGCGTTTCAAGCGCCGCTTTGATGTTTCGTGTTAAAGCCAGCATGAACTGTTTTTTTACCGGTTCACTTTTGAGCCAGAGTTCACCGATACGAACCATTACTGCTCTATTTTGCTCCATGTATTTCCTCCTCCGGTTTTATATTCCTGAAATGTTATTGTGGAAAACCCAAACGTTTTCAAATCAACTGTGTATAATTCGGCGCGTGCCGTCTCATCTCTTTCGGTCTCGATCACCGCATCTCTGCCGGAAAGACGCACGCGAAGGATTCCCCGTATCCCTTTTTCTCGAAGGAAGGTTTCGCTTTCGGCAATTTTTTTCAGGTTTTCTGCGGTGATCTCCTCCCCGAATGGAATTCTGGTGGCAAGACAGGATGATGGCGGATAAATCGTGACTCCAAGCTCCTTTGCCATTGAGATGATTCCTCTTTTACCAATACCGCTGAGAGCAAACGGACTGACGATTCCCAGCTCTTTCAGGGCTTTTTTACCGGGGCGTTCTTCATCTGCATCATCCGCATGGGTGCCGTCACAAATCGTTTTCCCGTCAGCTTCAGCGAGGAGGGTCTGCATGATCCGTTTTTTACAGATATAACACCTGTCTTCAGGGTTGGTCCGCAGATGTTCATCGGAAAGGATCGAAACGTCGATGACTTTCCACTCAACACCCAGTTTCCGGGCGAACTGTTCCGCTCGTGTGATCTCTTCGGGCACGGTGAACTCTGACCGGACCGTGGCGGCAGAAACCGGCAGACCTTCCTTCACGAATGAGGCAAGCAGCGTCATGCTGTCGGTCCCGCCGGAAAGAGCGACCAATGCAGGAGAGTATTCTTTGAGAATGTCTGGAAAGTTCATATCTGATTCATTATCCGAAGTTTTCTGACTGCATGTGAGCTTTTCGCGAAGTATGCTGAAAGGAAGAAGGTGAACTCAGGCGACCATATCTCTTCATTTTTGAGGATGGTATACTCTTCTTCCATCGATATTCTGACATGTTTTCCAATCGAGCCGGAAAGGATCTTCTGCTGATCGGCCAGAAGATCATATGCATGCGGGTATCTGCGGTCCACCTCGGTATAATATCTGTCTTCACTGATCCAGGGTCCGGCGAATGGGTTTTCTCTGAGGTACTTGTCGACGAACTTGTCCGCATTGTCATGCACCCAGACGGGCGGCCCGTTTCGAAGAGTGATCTTGGGCAGATCGGCGACCAGCAGTTCGAAGACGATCAGACAGTTGTCTGTCCCCATCATCACTTCCGCCCGGTGAACCGGGAAGTCCTCTGTTTCGAGCTGGGTTTTTATGGACTCCATCGTTTTTCTCAGCTGCGGGACGACGGTGTCGGGGACATAGGCTGGTGTTTTAAAGGAAAGGGCCAGCATTGTGGTCCCCCGCTTCTCCAGCACACATCTGAACTCCTCTTTTGAGATCGATGTCGGCGCATCGGGAATGAAGTAGCAGGGATCGGGTTTCGTACAGTAATCTCTGGCAAGTTCGACGAACTCGGAGAAACGTGTGGGGGTGAGTGCTGCCGCCACGTTTCTGGCTTTATCCGTCGGATCGATAACGATCAGCGGTTCGGAGAACAGTTTTCTGACAGTTTTTTTATCAGAATAGAATTTCTCGATATCGATGACTTCCCCGTACCGGAATGCTGATGCTGCATGGAGAAGCTCGGTGAATCCTCCGTAGGCGAGAATGAGCAGTTCGCAGAGATATCCGGAGAAACCGCCGGTCATGTGGTCGGAACCATATACACCTCCGCCTTTTGTAAATTGTTTTAGGAGAAGAACATCATCGCGCAGACCGCCGATCCGCTCAAGGAGATAGCGGGTATGAAACGGGGTCCGGTCAACAGCGCACTGCATCTCGGCGGTTGATTCTATATGGTAGCAGGGTACCAGGTCAACATCAAACCCCTCGATCACGGCATTCAGATAGGGATGTTCGGCATACTTCTCTTCTGAGGAGCCCTTGAACATCTCTACGACCGCATATGCAGCGGCAAGTCCCTTTTCCTGCAGCTCCTCGCGGGAGAGTGTTTTGGGGAAAAGCATGAAAATGTCGATGTCTTTATCTCCTCGAACCCATGTTCCGCGTGCTACTGATCCTGTCATCATTGCAGGAACGTCGGCAGTTTTCATCACTGCATCGATGAGTTTTTCTCCCATCTCCTGAACTTCCCGCCGTTCCTCCTCTGTTGGCCGAATAATCTCTAATATCTCTTCCTCTATCGTGTCTCTCATAACCTCACCCGCGCAAGTGTGGAATATATTGATCCTTTGGAGGTTAATGTGCTCTGTTTCAGAAGTATCTCCTCGATTTGGCATGTCCCAAACTCCCTGTCCCGCAGGGTCGCCGTCTTTTCCGCGAGGTCGGGCGTATCTTCTTTTATGCGGGCAAGGGTAATGTGGGGGGAAAATGGCCGCGTTTCTTTGGGGAATCCAAGCGGCAGGAGATACGTGCCGATCTGCTCTGCAAGATCAGCGCAGCATCCCTGATCCGTCACCTCGGCTTTGATGACCCTCCTGCTGAATGTACTGACCCGCGCTGCGGTCAGTTGAAACGGGGCGCCCTTCACTTTTTGCAGGGCGGCTGTGATCTTTGGAATGTTACTCTCAGAAACCTCTCCCAAGAACTTCAGCGTAATGTGCATCTGCTCTGCAGTCGGCAGTGTCAGTCGTGCATTCGAACTCCGAAGGGCCATCCCCGCTTCTTCCAGTCTATTTCGCATCTCTTCTGCCGGTTCAACAGCTATAAATACCCGCATCATTCTAGGTGATTATTTGCCTCTCATGCATTATGATAGTTACATTGATTAAAAATAATTGCCACCTACCATTCTATATCCTCATAACACGCATATGTACGAAGAATGGAGGAAACAAAAACATTCGCGGAGTTCGCTATCTCTGAAGAACTACTTCAGGCGATAGGCGACATGGGATTTGAGGAGCCTACACCTATTCAGGTAATGGCAATACCACAGATTCTTGATGGGAAAGATGTAACGGGGCAGGCTCAGACGGGAACGGGAAAAACGGCAGCGTTTGGGATTCCAATTATTGAACGGCTTGATCCAGATAACAAAAATGTACAGGCACTTGTCCTGTCGCCAACAAGGGAACTTGCAATACAGACGGCCGAGGAGTTCTCCCGGCTGATGAAATACAAAAAAGGACTGAATGTAGTCCCGATTTACGGTGGACAGCCGATCGACCGCCAGCTTCGTGCCCTCAAAGGCAATGTGCAGGTCGTCATCGGGACCCCGGGTCGTGTAATTGATCATATCAAACGCGGGACCCTTCACCTTGACTCGATCAGCATGTTCATTCTGGACGAAGCTGATCAGATGCTTGACATGGGATTCCGTGATGATATCGAGGATATTTTCCGTGATACACCAAAGAACCGGCAGACCATTCTGTTCTCGGCAACCATGCCGCAGCCGATTCTGGACATCACCAGAAGGTTCCAGCATGATCCTCAGTTCCTGAAGATCACCCGCAAGGAACTTACAGTTCCTCAGATCGAACAGACCTATATCGAAGTCAGAGAGCGCGACAAACTTGAAGCGCTCTGCCGTACTCTTGATATGAACAACCCGGAACTTGCTCTCGTATTCTGTAATACGAAGAGAACGGTTGATGATCTTATGAGCCGTATGCAGGCGCGCGGATACTTTGTGGAAGCTCTCCATGGAGATATGAAGCAGCAGCAGCGCGATCGCGTCATGGCACGCTTCCGTGCCGGAACCATCGATGTTTTAATCGCAACAGATGTTGCAGCACGCGGTATCGATGTCGATGATGTGGACATTGTCTTCAACTATGATGTTCCGCAGGATGTCGAGTATTATGTTCACCGTATCGGCAGAACTGCCCGTGCTGGCAGAACTGGGAAATCCGTAACGTTTGTTGCCCCTCGTGAGATCTACAAACTCAGGGATATCCAGAGATACGCAAAGATCCAGATCGCCAAGACCCCTCTGCCGACATTAGATGATGTTGCCGAGATGAAACAGCAGATATTCCTGGACAAAGTCCGCGATATCATGGCTGCAGGAAATCTCGAGTTGTATCTGCCGCTTGTTGAGCAGCTTCTTGAAACCGAAACCGAGGCTGATTCTGAGTCTGCAGCAGAAGTGACCAGTATCCAGGTTGCAGCAGCTCTTTTGAAGATGCACCTTGATTCGGGCAAGAATGCGGGTCAGAGTGAGGAGATAAAACCTCTTCAATCATCCCCCTCGGTCTCTGAGAACGTTACCCCGGGTACTGTTGACAACAGCGGTGCTGAACCGGGAATGGTGAGATTCCGGATATCTCTTGGTAAAAACCAGCAGATACGCCCGAAGGATATCGTAGGCGCCTTTGCAGGCGAGTGCGACATTCCAGGATCTTCTATTGGACGTATCGACCTGTACAACAACTACTCATATGTTGATGTACCTCTGGAACATGCAAACCTCGTTGCCGAAGTCATGGGTTCCAAGACTATTCGCGGTCAGGAACTTGAGATCTCGATTGCAGCACCACGTACTGCTGAAGAGGAAGAACATGAGCGTGATCAGAACAAAGGCGGAGACCGGCGCGGAGGTTCCTCGGGCGGATACAGAAGCGGAGGATCTTCCAACTCCGGCGGAGACCGCCGTAGTTATTCCAATAATCGCGGCGGCTCTTCCTATGGAAATCGCAGCGGAGGAAGTAATTACCGCAGCGGCGACCGCAGTTCCGGAAGCGGCGAACGCCGAAGTTACGGCAGTTCAGGCAGTTCAGGCAGCGGTGACAGAAGAAGTTTCAGCCGTGGAAGCAGCGGATCGGGCGCCCCAAGAAGGGATTCCGGCCACGGTTTCTATGGTAGAGACTGATCATCCCTTTTTTTAGAATATTCATATCCTTTTCGTTCGTGCGAGGATACCTTCATTATTTCCAAGCGCATATATGTACAGAGTTTTCAAGGATACTCCTGAAAAAACTTCCCGGTCTCATCTATGAAACCGGCGGTCTGCGGGAAGGACAAGAATACTGTGTGGGACTCACCTCCCCTGAGTCTTGTCCGGAGTGCAGTGAACCTCAAAAAGGTGAACAAACATGGATTTCAACTTATCTTTAAGAAGAGCAATGAAAACCGGCGAGGTAACCCTCGGCCAGAACTCTGTTGAGAAAATCATTGCTGAAAACAAAGCAGAACTCGTCATCATCGCAAAGAATGCCCCTGAAAAAGTCCGTGCATTTCTTGCTGCAAATGAAAACGTTCCTCTGTATGAATTTGACGGGAGCTCACGTCAGCTTGGCAAAGAATGCGGTAGAGACCACATGATCAGCGTGCTTGCGATCGTTAATGCGGGCGAATCCGATATCCTCTCCCTTAAGAGTGAATAAATATGAGTGAGATTACCATTTCCGAAGACGCCATGCGTATGATTGCCCAGTTCGAAAATCTCACCGGTGCGGGCGCAAGAGATTGTGTTGTCGATGATAAATTCGGCCGGATTCTCTTTGTCATCAACCCGGGAGAGATGGGACTTGCAATCGGAAAGAAGGGTGCCAGCATCAAGAAGGCATCTGACGCTTTCGGTAAGAAGGTCGAGGTCGTCGAATACAATCCGGACAAGGTCCAGTTTATCAGAAACTGTTTCCTTCCAGTCCAGGTTCAGACCGTAACCTTTGAAGAGGATGAAGAGGAAAATACCGAAGTTGCTTACATCGAGGTTGCTGATTCCGACCGCGGTCTTGCAATCGGAAAAGAAGGCAGAAACATCATCAAAGCAAAGAAACTCGCTTTCCGCCAGTTTGATATCGCCAATGTCGAGCTCAAACAGGAAGAGGAAGAAGAGTCTGATGAGGATGAGTTATAACCTCATCTCTTTTTTGTGATATTCTCTTTGGCGGTTTGATTCCTAAGAAAACGGAATTGTGTTACTTTTCCGGATGTTTTTCCTGATATGCGGCTTCGGGGCCCATGGCAAGAAGCTCCTCAAGTGTATTCACGTTTCTGAAACTTTCAAGGTCAGGGTCGACCGTTCGAAACATCTCCGGCGGTATCCGTTTTGTGTTCAGTGTGTTCACCATGTCCCGCAGTGAAAGTGATTCATGTTTCACGACATATTCCCTAAGAGCTGACACCCGGTAAACGGCATGCAGAGGTTCAAGATCGGTGTTTTCCCACTCAGGAATGATCGCATCATACTCTCCAATGTTTTCAAACAGATATTGTACGATAGGTTTGTGGATGGTGGGCATATCACATGCTGAGATGAATACCAGGTCGCCTTTGATCTCATGTAGGCCCGTCGATATCCCGCCGATCGGTCCGAGTCCGGGTTCTGTGTCCCAGGTACATCGTACGAGATCCGAAAGCCCGGTGAAATGCTCTGTTTGTTTTTTGTTTTTTGCCACGATGACGATCTCATCGACAAGTCCCTCAAAGGTCATCACAAGTCGGGAGATAAAGGAACAGCCCTGGTAAGAGAACAGATATTTTTCGCGTCCGTTTACCCGCCTTGCCTCACCTCCTGCAAGGATCATTGCAGATCTTTTCATCTGCATGACAGCTCCTCTTTGAAATGCGTCAGATTAGTGATCGTTTCGTTTACGGGTGTGGGAATGCCGTGTTTTTTTCCCAGCGTCACGATCGCACCGTTGATATGATCAACTTCGGTTTTTCGGCCGGCCGCGATATCCTGATACATGGAGCAGAAATGTGCTGCGGTGGGCGGTATTTTTTTCGTTCTGAGGAATTCAAGATATTCGCCGGCTGTTTTCTGGGTAAGGATTACATTTTCTGCGCGTGAAACCTCGAACGCCTCCTGAACAATACTGGTGATGATGTTCCAGGCAGGTTCTCTGAGCAGTTCACCGTAGGGGCATTCCATGATCGCACCGAGCGGGTTGAGCGAACAGCTGTATAATGCTTTTGACCAGATAACTCCTCTGATGTTATCGGTGGAACTCGCCCGCATTCCGGATTTATTAAAAATATCTGCAAGATTATCGGCTTTAACATCATTCCCTCCCGGGAATCTTCCAAATACGGTCTCTCCTCCGTCGACTGATACAAACACCGCATTGTCGGCTTTCCACTCAAATCCGGTTATAATCATTGCGCCAAGAACATGATCGGTGTATTCAGCGATGATCTCCTCATTTCCAATTCCGTTCTGAAGGCTTACAACTTCTGCTTCGCCAAACAGGTGATTATACTGCTCGCATATCTCCCTTGTGGCAGCGGCTTTGGTAGATATGATAATATAATCCCAGGTTTCTTTCGGAGCAACACTTCCGCAGGGAAACCGAACTTTTTCTGTTCCCCAGATCCCTGTCAGAAAAAAACCTTCGTTTTCTATTGATCTGCTGCATCTCTCACGGCATACCGCAAAAACCTCTGCATATTTCGATAATTTTGCGGCGACTGACAGACCGACGGCTCCGGCACCAAGTATTAATATCTTCATTTGTTCTTATTCTATTGTCTCTAAACCACATTAAAAGAAAGGTTTTTCTAAGACGTTTTTTGTTCCGTTCCTGGATACAGAACATGTAAATTATGTGTGTATATTATACAAAAAATTATGAAAACAATTCCTAATGTATATAAAATGAGATTATATTATATTTTATAATACGATTAATTGATAATGGAGATACGACAATATATTATTATGCAGAAAAAGCTGATTCTGATTTTTATGGCACTCGTTATGTGTGTCATGGTAGTTTTTACCGCAGGATGCACTGACCCCGTTAATGAGAATGCTACCGTTGAGATTCTCTATACTGGAGCAGGAACCATGCCCGGGCTTCTTGCTACCGGCCAGATCGACGGTTACATCAACTGGCAGCCTTTTATTGCCGTTGCCTTAGAGGGTAATATTGGCAAAGTTATATCCTACAGTCAGGACCTTCCCCCGAAAGGAACGTGGAAGGATCATACGTGCTGTGTGTTCGGTGCCAATTCCAAGGCATTGGAGAATCAGGATACTGCAGCAAGTCTTTCGGCTCTGATGATCCTTGGAAACAAATATATCAATGACTATCCGGACAAAGCAGCAGCTCAGACTGCAGACTGGCTTTTCTCCAGTCAGAACATGACCTACGGAAATGTGACCGTCAGTTCAACCGATGTGATGAAGACCTCGATCCCGACGATCAAGTTTTCCAGCGAGATCACTGACTCATGGCTGAACAGCAATGAGGGGTTCATTCAGTCACAGCGCGATCTGGGTCTCATTACTGCAAAGCTTGCTTCGACCACAGCGGATGAATCTGCAGCACTCCTTTACGATTTTGGTCCGTATGATGCAGCAGTTAAGCAGATCGAAAGCGGCACATTCATCACTCCTGCTGCGACCTCGACCATCTCGATAGGGTATCTGCCAAGCGATCATCACGCACCTATGTTCGTTCTCCTGAAAGACTGGGAGTATTTCAAGAGTACCTACAACTGTTACCTGAAACCTGTCACGGGAAAAACCGGGAAGATCACCGATGCCGAGCTCTACATCAACGGTCAGAAGATTGCCGATGTCAAACTCGTTGAGGGGACAGGCGGACCTCAGCTGATGACGCTTCTCCAGCAGAATGCAATTCAGTATGCACTTGCCGGCACCCCGCCGTTTATTGGTGCAGTTGACAAGAGCACCGGTGATATGGGTCTCAAGATTCTCTCACCGATTCAACTTGAAGGCTCCGGACTTGTAGCTTCCCTCACCTCCCCGGCCAACGACTGGGATGGGTTTGTTGCCTGGGTCAAGGCACGCAGCGCCGAAGGCAAAAATGTGGTTCTTGGTGACCCCCAGCTCGGATCTATTCAGGATGTTCAGCTGAAGTCTGCTCTTGAATCGGCTGGTATAAGCTACGTAGTTAAATCTGCGTAACCTCACTCACATTTTTTGCTCATCTGTTTATTTTCCGTCATGTTTCTTTGGTGATGCATGCCTAAGTGTCAGGGTAAAACAAGTAACACATTTGATATCCTGTAAAATCTACATACATAAAAGAGGATGGTGAATACCAAGGATCATGAAATGGTACATTAAGCTGATACTTCCGGCACTTGTTCTTGTATTATGGGAAGCAGCGGCAGTTCTGATGAACAATGCATACATCCTCCCCCGGGTGGAAAACGTTCTCGCTGTTTTTCTGACGCCATTTGCTGATCTCTACGGGTGCGGGAGTCTGATGGAAAACAGCTGGGTCAGTATTTACCGGGTAACGCTCGGTTTTATCATCGCCTGTCTGATCGCAGTCCCGCTGGGAATCATTCTCGGCAGGTATTCAGTTCTTGAACAGTTCGCCGACAGTCTTATCCAGATCCTGCGCCCCATCCCGCCTATGGCCTGGGTGCCTTTGTCCCTCGCATGGTTCGGTTTGGGCCTTGCGCCGATTCTTTTTATCATCGTGATCGGTTGTATTTTCCCCATCCTTGTAAACACAATAGATGGTGTTAAGAGAGTGAAGAAAAGCTGGGTCGAAACAGCCAGGATATATCAGGCAAATGAACGTCAGATCATCACGAAAGTTATTGTTCCGGCGGCAGGTCCTGCTATTTGGAATGGGCTCCGTGTGGGATTTGGGATCGCCTGGATGAGTGTTGTCGCGGCAGAAATGATGCCTGGGACCGTCTCGGGTCTTGGCTATCTTATCATGTATACATACAACTGGGGTCAGGTCCAGATGGTTATCGCCGGAATGATTGCGATTGGTATCATCGGCATCGTTATGGATCAGTTCTTCCAGTATGTTCTGCGGAAAAAGTTCGCATGGGAGGTGCTTGATAAATGACCGACTGGGATAAAGTATGGGTGAAAGTGGAGGGCGCCACAAAGACGTTCTCTTCCCGAAAAGGTGATGTGACCGCTTTGGAACACGTCAATCTTGAGGTTCACGATGGTGAGTTCGTCTGTCTGCTCGGTCCTTCCGGCTGCGGGAAAACCACTCTCCTTCGGATGATCGGGGGGCTGGATGTTCCGACCAGCGGGACCGTCTCCATCGATGGAAAGATCGTGGACGGCCCTTCGCCGAAAATGACGATGGTGTTCCAGGAATACTCTCTCTATCCGTGGCGTACTGTTGCCGAGAATGTGGGTTTTGGTCTGGAGATGATGGGCATTTCCAAAGAGGAGCGGATCCTTGAGGTGAACAAGCGTCTAGCCCTGGTAGGTCTGACCGGATTTGCTGACAGTTATCCCTATGAGCTGTCAGGCGGCATGCGCCAGAGGGCTGCCGTTGCCCGCGCACTTGCCTCAGATCCGGCCGTCATGCTGATGGATGAACCATTCGGCGCGCTCGATGCGCAGACCCGGAATAAAATGCAGCGCGAGCTTCTCCAGATATGGGAGGAAACGAAAAAGACGATACTTTTCGTTACGCACAGTGTTGATGAAGCGGTTTATCTTTCTGACAAAATCGTCATTCTGACTCCCCGTCCGGGAAGAATATATGAAATATATCCAAATACGCTGTCAAGACCCCGCGATCGGACCAGTGTGGAGTTTGCGAAACTCAGGAAAGATGTTCTCGCCGAAATCGAGAAATTAGAGGGTGAGAATAAGAACATTTAATATGGTTTCCAACCAACCTAATTTGCACATTTAAGAGAGCTAGGAGTAATTAAAAATGGTAAGAAAGCCAGCAAGAATGTATAATAAAGTCGCCAAGAAGGCATATTGCCGCCGTGAATATATGGGCGGTGTGCCGGGCGTGAAAGTTGTAACGTTTGATATGGGAAATCTCTCTGACGAGTTCCCGGTTGCTATTCATCTTGAAGCACTTGAAGCATGCCAGATCCGTCACACGGCAATGGAAGCTGCACGTATCAACATGAACAGACGTCTGATGAAAGATGTCGGAAAAAACAATTTCCACTTAAAGATCAGACCATATCCTCACCACGTTCTCCGGGAACACAAACAGGCAACCGGAGCCGGTGCAGACCGTATTTCTGAAGGTATGAGACTTGCATTCGGCAAACCGGTCGGAACTGCAGCCCGTGTTGAAGAAAGACAGCGTGTTTTCACCGTCTGGACAACCCCGCAGTATGTCGACCAGGCAAAGGATGCACTGCTCCACAGCGGATACAAACTCCCGACTCCGGTCCGGGTAATTGTTGAGAACTAAGGCTTTTTGCCTAAGCTCTCAATTATTGATACTTTTTTGTTGAGACAGTATGTTGTTTGCGATCTTCTGCAGGGCACCGTCTGATTCTGTACGTAACTGCTGACTCCTTAAAGACTGAGCTTCGTGGTTTATTTCCCGGTATGAGTGCGGGATCTTTTGGCTCGCTCCATCATTTCCCCTCTCGAAGAGAATGCTTTAATGCCATCCTGCAGGAAACATTAGGATTATGTTTGATCTGTTTAAAAAATCGAAGTCTTCGTCCAATGCGCCTGATGTTGAGGATGATGAGTGCGATGGGGGAAATGTTGTCATCTGGGAACGGTACAACACCGAGACCGGCAAGGTGGAAGAGATCCTTGAGCTGGAATGCCATGACGAGGATGGGCTTGAAGCGATGGAAACGCTCACTGATGTGAAGAAACCAAACGGCGAATGGCAGGGGTACCGATATGTATATTTATCAAACGGCGTGGAGAAACATATCCGTCCAAAAAATAATACCTACCCCTGATTTTATACGGGTTCTCTCTTTTTTTATTATAGATCTTCTGCCGGAACTGAAGAACGTGAGCAGATGAGGAAATTATACCTGTTCCGTAAGCCGCAAATTCTTGGAAGAAGATAACACGCCGGGTTCAAGAATCGTTTTTCATCACGAAGTAAGTTAAGGCTAGAGAACAATTATACATCATCGCGGAACATTTCCGGGAAGATGATTTGAGAGAGATGCGCACGAACGGATATGCCGTCATGCGGAATTTGGTATGTGAAAAAGCGTTCTCGAAAGCGAAGAACGGGAAAGATAAATATGACAGAGTTTGTTGCAACCTTACAAAAACAAATTAAACGGCAGAAGCCTCCCGCGAAAACCCCTGGTCAGTCTGCCAGAGTGATCCGCCGAAAATATGAACTGATCGAACAGCTGAAAGAATCGGCAAGGTGAGAAAATCCCTCGTGGTGAGATGGGGTGGGCATACTTTTTTGAGCTTCATGGGGCGGTATTGAGTTCATACCCTGTGGAATGGGAATATTCAGGCGCCGAAATGTATCCTGGACGAAATTTCACCTGATAAAATTTAGGATATGTTTTACCCTGCGGGGATATTTATATAAATGGTACGATTTTAATATTCTATGTCAGTATTATGGGAAATTCTGCAGAGAAATGCATAAAGGATATGTAGAAAAATGGAATTATACAAATATCAGAAATTGGATGCATTTACGTTAGATACATCCGCTGGGAATCCCGCCGCTTGCATTTTTTTACATGAGGAACAGTCTCTGTCGGAAGAAGCAATGTTGGAGATAGCCCGACAGCACAAAGGTTTTGTTTCAGAAGTGGTATACTGCCGGATCCACGGCGGTGTTTTTTTAACATACTACTCTTCTGAATGTGAAGTGAATTTCTGCGGACACGGAACGATCGCATGTATGTATTCCTTGGTTAAAAACACTGCAAGCCTTTCTCCATGCAGCGAAATCCCGATCCATACGAATAGAATTGGGCAATTAACCGTCTATAACAGAATCGCAGATCAGGGCGCTGTTTTTATTTCTGCTCCCAAGCCAACGTATATCGCTTCGTCTCTGCAATCAGCGCAAGCTGCTGCGTCCTTGAGTTTGTGCGATGAAGATATGCCTGGAATTGCCGGTTGAGATCATTGATGCAGGATTGCACACATTAATTGTGCCGCTGAACTCTATCCAAAAACTCCTGTCCGTGTATCCAAACGAATCCGGTCTTAAGGATTTCTGTCTGGAAAATACTATTGATATTATCCTCATTTTCTCTATGAATGCAGTCGATAAAAATAATATTGCACATACGAGGGTTTTTGCACCGAAATATGGGTATTTGGAAGATCCCGCGACCGGCTCCGGGGATAGTGCGTTTGGGTACTACATGCTGAAACATGGTTTATGGGATGGTTCTTTATGCTCTATCGAACAGGGAGGAGACAACAGAGTATTTAATATTATCAAACTTCAGTTTCAAGATAATGTCCTGCTGTTTGGCGGTAAAGCCACGATCCGGATCGATGGAGTGTATTATTATTAAATGGGAAAGTCGCGCATAAAATACCAAAAAAAGGCTCTCCGTTCCTTCATCTGGATGCCGGCTTGTGGATCCCTATCCTAATCCATTGATTCTCTTGATCGGGAACACCCCTCCCTCCCGCACATCGATGTTATTCGCAGATATAGTGCGATCTGCGGATGGCTGCCGATGGGAGTTGAAATTTTACTGGAAGCCCGATGGGTATTATCATGATCTGGGGTATGATAAGCTGAATCCCGCGCACCAGTAATTCTATGATACGTTTTTTAGGATTCTGAGAAAACAGCTTGTTAGAATGGGTGGTGGTTCAAAATGATAATACTATTTTGTGATTATTTTCAATGATCTGAATGATCCTGCTGAGGCGCTTGGCATTGAGGCGGGGCCAAGATAAAAAAATGGCGTGATTAGTTTAAATACTATCGTGAGCTATTATCCCTTAGATGAGAAAATGATCAGAGCCGAACCTGAAAAAAAACAACTGAAAAGAGAATTATTTGTTTTTCTTGCCATAACTTTTGCCGCAACCTATCTCCTTGAGATCTTTGTGATTATGCAGGAGGGAGCCGGGATATTGTCCAGCAAGTGGATGCTCATTCCGATGTACATCCCGGCTGTTGCTGCAATACTGTGTATGGTCGGATTTAAATCGAAGGCTTTGACACGGGAGTCAAAACTATTCCTTGCCATGTTTCTGCTTGCTTCAGCCGTCACGCTGGTGGAGGGATTGTACCAGCCTCTCCTTGGAACGATCGGACCATTTCCCATTCTTACTGCGATCATCTCCGTTGCGGCATTCCTCACGGTGCTCCTGCTGAATCTGAGAGCATCCTGGAGGAGCAAACTGGCTGACGCAAAACTATCATTTGGACATAATTACCGGTACTACCTCATCATACCAGTAATCTTTTCAGTGCTGTTCATCCTTGGGTATTTCATTAGCCATATGCTCGGACTGAGCCTTCCGACGATCGAGTACGATCCTCGGTCATTCTTCGTGTTCATTGGCATGTACCTGATCACGTTCTTCATTACATGGCCCAAATATTTCGGAGAAGAGTACGGCTGGAGATTTTATCTTCAGGACAGGGTATTACCCCTCTTTGGCGTTTACCCTGGCGTTGTTCTTATTGGGATAATATGGGGATTGTGGCACCTGCCGCTAATGCTTTTCGGATTGAATTTTCCTGACAACCTCCTTGCAGGAAATATCATTTATATCGGATGGACGATCATTATAGGGATCATATTCAGTTATGCCGTACTGAAAACCCGGAGCATCTGGATTGCAGTACTGCTGCATGCACTCACGGATTCCTTCATCGGTACTGGGAGTGGATATATCGCAAACAGCAATGTACTCGTAGCATTTCTGCCTATTCTTCTTCTTATGGGAATACTTGCTGCCATTCTGATCTGGTCGCGGGTATGGAAGGATGAAACAACCGGTGCGAATATCGAGAACTCCCCCTCGGTCTGAAGCGCTGTTTGATCGGGGATCTATTTTTTGGGACCTCCTCCTTCTAAACAGTTCTTCCCTGATCCATGCGGATTCAACAGATTTTTACGTACCTATCATGTTTGACCGTCCAGAATGTTTCGATGGTACTGTACTGACAGGAGATAAGATAATGAAATCAACGGCCAAATCCGAAACCTGTTATTTAATGGAAAGAATCAGAAAAAGGATCTCACTTAGTATCGACCCGGATCACTATCCTTTCATCAAGAAAGCTGGTCTTAACGCCTCCTGATTCTTCGATCGAGCGATTAACGCGCTTAAAACGAACCGCGGGCGTGGGGCAGTATTAATAGCGACTATTACGGTCTTAAATGTCGATTTAAAGACCTAAAAGAGAGCCGTCGGAGGGACTTGAACCCTCGGCCTGCTGATTACGAATCAGCCGCTATACCGCTAAGCCACGACGGCACACTGTGTGCTTAAACACATTGCCTGTTAGACAATAAATAAGTTATTGATTTATGAATATCCCTGAAGGGTCTGTGTATCCGTTCCTTCGGCATGCGCTCCGTTTGTTATCTGTCCAAATTTCGTCTCGTAATCAGTCACACTCTTCTGGAGGGCTGCAAGAAGTTTCTTCGCATGTGTTGGGCTGATTGCGACGACGGCCTTTGCTTTTGCCTGATTTGCCATTGGGAGCTGATGTAAAAACATCATAGTGAACTCGTCATCCTTGAATGCGATCTGGATCATATTGCTATAGACCGGGTCAAGGTTCTGAGGTATCTGAATGTTGAGTTCGTTGCCTGCCATAATTATTAATAGTGTGTTAAACGAACTTATGTTTATGGAGTCATCATGCCGGACCAAAAGATCTCTGTAACAGATGTGGTGAAAGCAGGCACCTGTCCCATGCAGCTGTACCTGGCAAAATCCGTCGATATCCCCTACGAAGAGCCGATTGCTTACACTGTTGCAAAACAGCTATCCTATTATCTTGGCGATATCCTCTCTGCCGAGGATGTCTGGGAAGAGGGACTGAAAAATATGGTTCCCGAGGATCAGCCCGCGCTCTCGTACCTGGCTAAAATGGTCGCCGCCTGCAGCAAGGTGACCTGGCGTCAGGCTGAACAGTATGATGTATCAGTTTTTTCTGAAAAATACGGGATCTACGGAAAGGTCGACCGATTCTTTGATGACAGCTTCTCTCTTGTAAAAAGCGGCGAGGCGCCGACCCGCGGTGTCTATCTTCATGACCGTCTCAGAGTGATCTGTTATGCAGTCTGTCTTGAAGAGATGTTTGGCAAACCCTTCTACGGGCGCGTTGAGTATCTTGGTTCGGGAACGATACGCAGCGTTGTTCTAGAGCCAAAGGACAGACGTGCACTGTTTCTCGCACTAAGGGCGGCAGAAAAGGTTCTGAATGGGGGGATACCAAAAGTCGTCCGCGGTCCGTATTGCACCTGGTGTAAATTTGTTGAGACCTGTTCGGCCGTTGAAAAACCAAAATCTCTCTTTTCCAAAATGATGTCAAAGGCATAAGATAGATATTCTGAGAAAAAAAGATAATAAGACAATAATGACCTTTGAACTCTCGGAAGATATTCTCGAAGCAATACTCAATACCGGAAAAGAGACAGTTATGGTCTCAAATCTGGAAAATTTGGCAAAAGGTGATATCGAAGGACTCAGCAGAGCGGTCACATGTCTTAAAGAAAAAGGCTATGTCACCGAGTCTGCCCGGGGGCTTTCACTTACTGACAAGGGTTCAGTCAAGGCTGCCCAGGTTGCGCGCAAACATGCGGTTCTGACCAGTTTTCTTACCGATGTTCTTGGCACTGAACCAGATCACGCCTCAAAAGAGGCATGCCTTATGGAGCACAGCATCTCGTCAGAAACGATCGAGCGTCTTGACACATTTCTGGAAAAGCGCGGTCCGGGAGGACACAAACCCGGCCGTGAAAGAGGATGGGGAAGGCGCGCATCCAAACCGGAGCAGACGAGTCCCAAGGAGCATGAAGGACATGCCGGACTCACGAAACGAAATCCCATAGTCTCTCTCTCCGAGTGCGAGGAGGGTTCTCTCCTGCATGTCTCCATGATCAGGTGCTTTGCAAAACACAGCAGACTCATCGATCTCGGCGTCATTCCCGGGGAACTCATCACTCTCAGGCGGAAACTCGACAATCATGCGGTCGTGATAACCGTGAAAGGATGCGATATCGCGTTAAGCCCTGAGATCGCCGAGAATATCATGGTTGAGCGGTGCAACACGCAATGATGCGCCGAGCAGTTCTGATTGGCAACCCCAGTGTTGGAAAATCACTCATATTCAACCACCTTACCGGGCTTGGTGTTGAGGTGAGTAATTATCCAGGAACTACCGTGGGTCTGATGTCCGGTCTCGTCCGTCACAACGGAACGGAGTTTTCCCTTACGGATCTTCCTGGTATCTATTCTCTTTCAGGAAGATCCGACGAGGAAAAACTCGTCAGAGAGTATCTAATCACCGGTGATACAGATCTGATCATCGCGGTTTTGGATGCCAAACATCTGGAACGAAATCTCTATCTTCTTCTTCAGGCATCCGAGATCAGAAAACCCCTGGTGATCATTCTCAATATGATGGATGATGCCAGGTCCGCAGGAAAGATCATCGATGCTGATGCCCTTTCGAAAAAATTCGGGGTTCCGGTGATCGAGACTATAGCCACCGAAGGAAAAAATCTGGAAAAGATCGCCGACTATGTCATAGGTGATGAACTGCCCGTGCCTGGAATCGTTCCGCGCTATGATCACCACATCGAAGCGGCGGCCAAGAACCTGCAGAAGTTTCATAATCTTTCGGAAGCCGAGTCAATGTTTGCTCTGGAAAATGTTCCCCTGAGCACTCACTCCCCCGAGGTGATGGAAAGCGCTTTGGTCATCTCAGACGAGATCCAAAAACGGCACATGATGTCCCCGGATCAGATCATCGGGGCAAACCGGCACAACACGGCAAAGGCGATCTCCGAAGAGGTGACGACCTTATCTCCGCAAAAGAAACGCCGCGATCTTGACTCGCTTCTGACGAGAGGTTTTCCCGGTATTCCCATTCTGATCATCACGATGATCGGTATTCTGGGGATCGTTTTTCTTCTGGGCGGATTTCTGGAAGAGGGTATCATCGGTGTGATGACAACCTACCTTCTGGATCCGTTTCACGCTCTGGAGCTGAGTCCGTTTCTGGATACGGTAGGGGGTGCCGTGATCCTTGCTTTGATGTCGGGTCTCGGCATCGCCTTTCCCTATGTCTTTTTGTTTTACATCTTCATCTCGATCTTAGAGGACACCGGATACCTGACCAGAGCGGCGTTTCTTGCGGACCGGGGTATGCACCGACTCGGGCTCCATGGTCAGGGTCTCATACCTCTCGTGCTCTCTTTTGGGTGCAGTGTCCCTGCGATCATGAGTACACGTTTTCTCCCGACCAGACGTGAGAGGGTGATCGCCTCCGTTCTCGTGACGATGCTTCCCTGCTCAGCGAGAACCGTTGTGATATCCGGAATCGTTGCTTCTTTCGTTGGATTCGGCGCCGCGTTTTCCATCTACGGGATCGTCTTTATTCTGGTCTTTGTTCTCGGGTGTGTTTTAGCCCGGATCACGCCTGGCGAACAGTATGGGATGATCCTTGAGATGGCTCAGCTGCGCCGGCCGATACCGAAGTATGTTGTCCGAAAAGCATGGATGCGTGTCAGCGAGTTTCTCTACATCGCGATGCCTCTTCTGCTGGTCAGCAGTGTGTTTCTGGGCATATTTGAGTATTTAGGGCTGGTCAGTATGTTTCAGTCATTCATCGATCCGGTATCCACCGCGGTGCTCGGACTTCCCGGATTTGCATTCACTGCTCTCATGTTTGGGATCCTTCGAAAAGAGATGGCATTTGAGACGCTCGCGATCCTGGGGGGGACGACCGATCTTGCTTCGATCCTTTCAAGCAGCCAGCTCTACATCTTCGCTTTGGTGTGTGTTCTTTTCGTTCCCTGTATCTCAACGATCGCCGTTCTGATGAAGGAGATAGGGGTAAAATCGGCCGCTCTTATCACCGTCTTTACGCTTCTTCTCGGGACATCCCTCGGGGCTCTTCTGCATTTTGTTTTCATGCTGATCTGAGCCGGGGACCCCCCCTCTTCTCAATAAAAATAACATGAGTGAGATCCAACAGAATAGTAACAATGCTGACTTTTATCGGGCTTGGCCTCTTTGACGAATCTGACGTATCGGTCAGGGGACTGGATGCTATTAAATCCGCCGACACGGTGTTTCTGGAAGTTTACACCTCGGTTCTTACCGGCGCCCCGATCGAACGGCTCGAAGCCTGTTATGGAAAAAAGATCACGCCCCTCTATAGAGAGGATGTGGAGATCCATGCGGATAAGATCCTCGATGCGGCAGAGTTTGGAAACGCGGTTTTTCTGACTGCCGGCGACTCGATGATCGCGACGACCCATTCGGATCTTAGGATCCGTGCGGCCAATCGAAACATCCAGACCAAAATCATTCACGGTGCCTCGATCACGACCGCAGTCTGCGGTCTTTCCGGTTTGCAGAACTACCGGTTCGGAAAATCCGTTTCGGTTCCGTTTCCGTACGGGAAATGGTTCCCGATGACCCCGATCGAGGTCATCTCGGCAAATCTTAAGGAAAATCTTCACACGCTGGTCTTTTTGGATATTCAAAAAGACAAGGAACGCTACATGAAGATCTCCGAGGCCATCGATCTGTTGGAAGAGCAGGCACGCCGCGCGGGTTCCGTGATCCCGCTGTATGTAGGGATCGCCCGTGCAGGTTCACCCGAGCCGGCGGTTCATGCAGGAAGTGCTGAGGAGATGAAATCATTTGACTTCGGCTCCCCCCTGCACATTTTAATTGTCCCTGCTCAGCTTCACGACATCGAGCGTGAGTATCTGGAGAGGTTTGCCGGTCTATGCTGATCGATGCATACGGGAAGATGTTTGCGAAGGACTCTTATTCTGAGAAGACCGTTCCAAACAATACGGTTCTAGGCAAGACCGCTGATGAGATCGCCGAGATGGTTTCCTGTTATGCCTTGGACGGCAGAGTATTTTTCAACAAAGGCGATCTGGTCAACGCTGCTGCCTCGTTTGCTTACGGGTACGGCTGGCTGGACGCTGGAAGATATCTCGGGTACCTCGCCGGCTCACCGTCGACCCCGCCCGAAATCGATGAACTTCTTCCTGCGTCTCTTGACGAGCATCTCTCTGAGAAAACCCACAGGTATCAGAGAATGCTGAAGAGCGCGCTGGATGGTGTTGCCCCTTCTCCGGATCATAAGACAGCGATCTATGCCGCGGCATGTATGATTCAGGCGATGGCCCGCTCATATCTGGCCGGAGGCGAAGCTCATCTCCCGAATGATCTTATCAATGCCCTGGTGCTTTTTTCCTACGGATACGGCTGGCTGGACTGCGGGGTTCGCGCCGGCCTGTTTTCGATCCAGGGAGATCGGCATCTCTTTACCATCTAAAACAGTTTTTTCCTCCACTTTTTTACGAGCTTCATCGTTTTCTCGCTGTATGGGGGATACCGAAGGGATATGTCGGGTCTTGTTTTTCTGATCACGACCGTACGTTTCCTGGTGAATGTTTCCAGCGAGTCCTTCCCGTGATACTTACCCATCCCGCTTGTTCCGACTCCTCCAAAGGGCGCGTTCTGGTTTGCGACCTGCATCATCACATCATTGATGCACACTCCTCCGGAGGGATGAAGGTCGAGGAGGGATTTGCAGAACAGTTTGTTCGCAGAAAAAATGTACAGAGCCAGCGGATCCTTTTTGATCAGCTGTTCCAGTTCATCCTTTCTCTCCCAAGTGAGGGCCGGAAGGATCGGTCCGAAGATCTCATCCTGCATGATTTTATCGGAAAGACCGGCGGACAAAATCGTCGGTGCGATCTTTCTTCCTTTTGGATTGTGTTCCCCGGCGCGGAAGATGAGATTCTCCTGCGTTTCAAACGAGACCAGACGTTCATATGCTTCTTTTGTAACGATTTTCCCGTAGTCGGGATTTGCTGCCGGATTTTTTCCGTAGAGGCTGACGATCTCTTCTTTGAGATTACGCAGAAGTTCGTCCCGGACAGAACTTTGTACCAGAAGATAATCAGGCGCGATACAGGTCTGTCCGGCATTTGCAAATTTACCCCAGGCGATCCGCTTTGCGGCGATGTGAAGGTCTGCAGTTTCATCGACGATGCAGGCATTTTTCCCTCCAAGTTCCAGGGTCACTGGCGTGAGATGCCTCGCTGCCTTTTCTGCGATCAGTTTTCCTGTTTCTTTTCCGCCGGTGAAGAAGATGTAGTCATACTGTGCATCCAGATCGATCTCCTCTTCCAGACTTACCCACTCTTCGGGAAAAACTTCCGTAAGGATCGTTCGTATGATCTTTCCCGTCTCCGGGGATCTTCGGGACGTTTTTCCAATAACGACATTTCCCCCGGCGATTATCCCTGCAAGCGGGAGCATAAAGAGATGGAACGGATAATTCCATGGTGCGAGGAGGAGGATAAGACCGTAAGGGTCGTGACGGATGAAGGTTTTTGCCGGAAAAAGCAGCAGGGGGGAGCGGACCTTCTCATCTCTCAGGAGTTTTTTTGAGTGCCTGATCAGATAATCGAGTTCGTGAAGGACGGGCGCGATCTCAAATGCGTATGCCTCGAACGGACATTTTCCAAGGTCGGCAAACAGGGCGGCCGTGATCTCCGGTTCATGGGCATCAATGGATGCCCGGAGTTTCTGCAGAGCAAGGAGTCTGCGCTTTATCGGAAGGGTATTGCCGGATGCAAAAAAATACCGGTGAGCTTCGATGGACATATGTTCCACTTGTGCTTCATAAAAATAAAAAGGGATCTATTGATTTTTCAGAGTCTGGTGCAGGGTATGGATCCGCTGCCGGGCAGCCGCGGTCTCTTCCTCCTCCTTTTCAAATGAAAGGCTGAGCAGATCTCCTGCTTTTATTCCTGCAGGAAGAGTTTCCAGAGGAAAAACGCCGAGCGGTCTTTCCCTTTCCGGTTCTCTGAGCAGGAGAACTGCTTTGTTGCTTTCTATCTTATCCACGGTCACGAGCAGTTTCATACCCTGACCCCGTTTCCTGAGACGAGCATATTCTCTTTGACGTGTTCATTTCTGGTGACGACCGAGTAGGCCGATCCGTCGGTAGTGACGACCACATCACCGTCCAGATCGGTCCGGTAGATATGGTCAGTATATTTTGCAAATCTTGTCAGGGTTTCGAAGTGGGGGTGGCCGTAATCATTGCCGGCTCCAAGACTCATGACGATAACATTCGGGCTGACTGCTTTGAGGAATGCATCCGTGGATGCGGTCGAACTTCCGTGATGACCGGCTTTCAGGATCTCAGCATCGACTGTCTTTCCTGCAGAGAGGATGTAAGCCTCGGCCTTCTTTCCGGCATCTCCGGTGAGGATAAACGAGACCGTTTTGTAGGTCACGTCGAGGACGATGGAGTTTTCGTTGATGTCCGGCGACGACCCCGCCATGATCAGATCCTGCGGGGGGGAGAGGATCTCGATCGTCACGCCGTTCCATGGCGATGTGATCTGATCTCCTTCTCTGACGATCGTGTAACAGATCTTCTTATCAGAGATGTACTGCAGGAGATTTTCATAGGTCGCGGATGTATGTTCAACACCATTGTCATAGACAACTCCAACGTCATAGGTCGCGAGAATATCCTTTGCCGAACCGATGTGATCATAATCCTGATGGGTAAGCAGAAGGAATTCCAGTTTTTTGACGCCGAGCGAGTCAAGGTATGCAAATATTGCTGAGCGGGCTTCACGGGCCGAAGGAGACATCGTCTCACCTGCATCTACCAGCGCATATGTTCCGTCTTTGGAGAGAAGTATCGCATCTCCCTGCCCGATATCGATGACATGCATGGAAAATGCATGTTCATCGGTGATCAGCGGGGCAAGCGGGGTTGAACCCCCAAAGCCGCCGAGTTCCGCACCTCCAAAGATGACTACTGCGGCGATAACGAGCAGACCTGCGATAAGGCTGATGATCTTTTTCTGCGCCGAAGCTGATGAACTCCGCTTTCTGCCGGATCTCTTAGCCATATGAGGTAATGGTATGAACACCGAAGAAAAAAAGAGATTGGTTTGGGTATTTTGGATTATGTGTTCTTTATAGGGCCCGCAGTCCAGGAAAGGATCATTGCAAGGACCAGAACGATGAGTGCTGCAATAATGGTTCCGTCCAGCATCTGAAGGAAGGATGCCGAGTAGTTGTCCGAGGCTCCCGCAAGAAAGATGTTTTTCAGGATGGAAACGATGCCGATAGAAATCGCCATTCCAAGCATTCGGGTAGTGGAAAGGGTTCCCGAGGCCATTCCAAACTCCTGGTGGGTCACGGAGTTCATGATTGCAGTACTGTTCGGCGTTACAAATATCGCGATTCCTACGCCGAAGAGTGCCTGAACTGCGATCATGCTCCAGATGGCGGTCTCCGTACCGCAGGTAAGAAGAACGATCATTCCTATGCTGATGATGAGAAGGCCAGTGGTCGTAGCATATTTTGGCGGAGCGTTTTTGATGAGCCTGTCTATCGTGGTGAGGATCAGAGACCCGATTCCAAAAGCTGCGATGCTTGCAGAGAGGATCGCCCCGGTCAGCCAGACAGGTTCTGCGGAAGCTCCGCCCATCAGGAATGCTCCTGCAAGTCCGGCAATGGTGAGAAGTACGCCGGATGCGAGAAGCCATCTTGGGAGGAGGTGATCATAGAATCTGCCCGCCACGATCGTGAACAATACGAGGATCAGTCCCTGAGTGGTGACGACTAGGGCACGCGGGAGTGCGTCTGTTATCCCCCAGACATTTGTCATGTAGAGCGATACAAGGGAACCCATTGCATAGATCGCTACATAATATAGAAGGTTTGCGGAGTTGTTGAAGGTGAATCCCCTGTTGTGCAGGATCAGATCGACCGGAATGAGAGGATTTGCGGATCTCTTCTCATAGAGGAAGAATACGGCCAGAAGAATGATCCCGACTATCAGAAGTCCGAATGCTTCTGCGTTCGGCTGTTTGGAAAATCCATAGAGCGAAAGCGCCATGCCGATCATAAAGAGAACGGCCCCGATCCAGTCATAAGGACCTTTGTCGGTCGGCTGATCACGCGGAATGAAGGGAAGTGCAAGGAAGAATGAGAGAAGTGCAATCGGGCAGAGGATGAGATATACCATTGACCAGCCGAAGACATCGGTCAGTGCCCCGGCAAGCAGAGGTCCGGCGAGCTGGCCCATGAAAACTCCGGTCATGGCGATCCCTATTGCGGTACCCCGCAGTTCTATCTTCACGGCTGAGGCAAGCAAAGCTATCGCGGTTCCAAACATCAGCGCATTTCCGATTCCTTCGATCGCACGCATCATCAGTACCATCTCGCCTGATGTCGACATGCCGACTCCAAGCGAACCTATTCCAAGCAGAAGAACCCCGATACAGAAGAACCATTTCTTGCTGAATTTATCGGCAAGTCTTGCTGCAGGTATAAGAAATATCGTGGAGGTCAGCAGGTAGACCGTGAGGATCCAGCCGTAAAGACCCCAGTAATCCGGTCCCATCATGTAACCCAGTCCGTTCAGCATATTCGGGAGGGCGATGTTTGTCGCTTCTCCAATAAACGGGGGCAAAAAGCAGGCAATTCCGACTGTTATGGCAATAAGATATTGTTTTGCACTCAGACGTAATGTTTCCATATACATCTGTATTGTTTTTCGGATGTATTAATCGATATCTATTTTGTGTTGTCACTCAAAAATGAGTATGACTAATTACGACTGCGGCCTTCTCTGATGATCTCATCAGCTCTGTTCTCATTTAGACCTGGTGCAAGAAATCGCCATTCGCTTTTTATCTCGCGTTCATCTGCAGGATCCTTATACTTCATGAGCATCGTTACGGCATGCATGCAGGTTTTACAGAGGGGAACGGTGTTTTCAGGATCTGCTTCTTTTCCGAATCTGAACTGCTGATGAGGAGTCGAAGTGTCTGCTCCGCAGAGATAGCAGACGTTTGGATGATATTTCACTGTCTGCTTTTTTGATATCGGTTTTTCTTCGAGGGAAAAATGCGCTGATTTTTCTTCTTCTTCTTCTTCTGATCTTCTTCTCTCTGATGGGTCTTCGATGGCCAGATAAGATTTCGACAGCTTCGGATCTTGTATGGGTTTAGGACCAGTGACCTTTTCCCCGTTTATTTCAAGAGGCTCTTTTTCAAAGATGTCGTCTTCATGGATATCTGTTATCTCCTGATAATATTTTTCGCCCTCATGTATATGCGCATAATCTTTTGTTGGGAAATCTGCAGATTGTCCGGATCTTTTTGACAGATCTGATGCTCTTGATGATTTTCCCGGACCGAAGATTCCTGATAAAAACCCTCTTTTTTTTGGTTTGTCTGATGATCCGTCCGCCGTCAGGGCATCGGTGCCGTTATCAGATAATAGTGCATGATCCGCTTCGTCATAGACGCTGGATGATCCTGTGTATTCTTTTGATCCAAGAATTGAATTTTCTTTTCTGGTCTTTTTTGGTTTTTCACTGCTGATCGATCCGCCTAATGGATCAAACTCCTTTTTTCGTGCCAATTTTATGATCCCCCTGTTATATGGAATATACATTTTCGGTTACTTAATACCTCTGTTCGCCTGATCCCTGAAATCTTCAGATTACGTGTTCTCTCATGTTTTTCATATTTGGATCTCTCTACTTTTCGTACAAAAAGAATACATACTGGTGGAAGGTATTGTATAGTATCAGAACTAATTATGATTAACACGAGAGTGATTCTATGAAAAAGACTTCCTATTTGTTTATTGCTCTGATCGTACTCTTCCTCTTCGCCGGTGCTGCATCTGCACAAACCATTGGCGGCGACAAAGGTGTCGTTCAGGTAACCTGTGATGTGAACGGGGCATCCGCCTCTCTGATCTCCATCAACGGCGATGTTGTTGAGACCAAGACCATTACCAATGGTATGGCTGAGTTCTACGTGTACACGACCGGCACTCCTGTGAATCAGGTCATTGTTTCTGCAGACGGTTACTACACTGCCAGTGCCCCGGTTACGGTCCCGTCAGCCGGCGAGACCACCGTTGTCCCGGTAACGCTTGAAGCAAAACCGGTCGGCGGCGACCGTGGATTCCTCCAGGTCAACACCAATGTCATTGGTGCAAAAGTTGACGTTATGTCGATCTCAGGTTCAGTTGACTACTCCGGATACACCGATGTTAACGGCAAGATTCAGTTTGCTGTGTATACGACAGGAACTCCGATCAGCTCTGTCGTCGTATCTGCACCCGGATGGGTCACCCAGACCGTTGCCGTGTCAGTTCCTGCAAAAGGTCAGACCGAAACCGTAAACATTGATATGAAATCGAGTGTTGCTCCGACAACCTCGGTACCTACGCCTACCAAATCCCCGATGGGCCTTGCCTTAATCGGTCTTCTTGGTGTAATAGGTGTGGTTGCTTTAGTCCGCAGGGACTAATATTATTTTTTTCTTTTCTTCTCGACGTTTTCTGCCAATGGGATTTAATAGCTCCAAGCTCTATTCTCATTACATACATGAGTGAGCTCGAACCGATCGATAATCCGGAAAGCTGGTTCTCAGCTGGCGAACGCGAACGAGATGCAGGAAATCTCCGCCAGGCTCAGCTGTGCTTTGAGCGTGCGGTCGTTCTTGATCCTTACAATGCTGTGTACTGGTCAGAATTGGGCCTCGTGATGAATGAGATCAATGATTCGACCGGCGACCCTCTCCGCTGTATTCGCCGTGCGCTCGAATTGGATCCACGTTGTGCTGCGATCTGGTGCGCGAAAGGTATCGTTCTCTTTCATCAGGGCGATCCGGAAGCTGCAGTGGTGGCATTTCAGCGGGCAACGAAACTTAATCTTCATCAGGCTGATTACTGGATGAATCTTGGTCTTGCCTATGCAGCTCTCGAAGAATACAATAATGCTCTTCAGGCATTTGAGATTGGTATAGAACTTGTACCAACAGATGCAGGATTCTGGGAAAGAAAAGGCACTGTCCTTCATGAACTTGGCGAAAAAGAACGCTCAGAGATATGCCTGGCCAATGCCCGCCGCTTTTCCTGAGGTTGTAATCACTTCACCCTCTTTTCAGATACATATGCTCACACAGGTCTGATCACGCCTGCAGTTTCGAGTTTATGATAGAGGTATCCGTCCCGCACTCCTGATCTGCTGACGATCACCTTTTTACTTGAATAATATCCTGCGATAGTCTGGAGGATGATCATTCCCGGAATGAGTGTGTGGATCCGTTCAGGAGCCACATTGAGGATGCGTGATATTGCGGTTTTTCTGTCTTTCTCTGCAAGATCGATCATTCTCTGAAGATCATTGATGGTGTATTCTATCCCGGGAGAACCTTTGCCATTCAGTTCGCGGTTCAGGCGGCAGCTTGCCCGAACCGTGCCGCCGACTCCGCAGATCACTGTTGCGGGAATCTGTTTACAGGATGCAGGGATCAAATCGAGTTTTGATGTGACCTCTTTCTCGATGCGTTTACGCTCCGCAGGGGTTGGGAGAAGATCTGAAACGAATGAGGTGTATGCATTCAGGGAACCGATCTGGAGTGATTCGGTGGTGAGAATCTCGTTATTCTGATAAAACACCAGTTCAGTACTTCCTCCGCCAATATCCACCAAAAGGCCGTCATGCATATCAACTGTCTGCAAAGCTCCATAGTAGTCGAAAACCGCCTCTTCTCTGCCGCTCAAGACATCGACATCGAATCCGGTCTGCTTTCTGATCTCCTCGGTGACTTCCAGTGTGTTCTCAATATTTCGAAGTGATGCCGTGGCAAATACATACAGACGTTCCACTCTCACACTCTCCAGTATCATTTTGAAGTCATGTAAGACATCCACTGCTTTTTTTATGCCTTCGGGTGTGAGACGCCGTTTTTTTACATAGCCGACGAGTCCTGCTGTATGTTTTTTGCTGAGCTTCGGCTCAAGAGTGCAGCCGTTTACGTTGTACAATACTAGGCGTACCGTATTGGAACCAAGATCTATCACACCGTACATCGTTTTATTCTCTCCCGTATCATGCTCTGGTTATAGCTTGCACGCGAAGATTCTTAATAGTGTCCTATGGGGAAAAAAGAGACGTATATTGGAATTTTCAGTTATTGAATTCCCTGATGACGTTGACCATCTCTATTGCACCGACCGCGGCATCAAAGCCTTTGTTTCCTACCTTTGATCCGGCGCGTTCAATCGCCTGTTCGAGATTGTCCGTTGTCAGAACACCAAACATTACCGGAATCCCGGATTTCAGAGAGACGGTCGCGATACCTTTTGTGACCTCACTGCAGACATAGTCGTAGTGGCTTGTTGATCCGCGGATCACGGCTCCCAGACAGATGACCGCGTCATACTTTTTGGACGCCGCCATTTTTTCGGCGATCAGCGGGATCTCAAAAGCTCCGGGGACCCAGGCGATCTCTATATCGTCATCTGCCACATCATGTCTTTTTAGGGCGTCAAGCGCTCCGCCAACCAGTTTTGCTACGATAAATTCATTGAATCTTGCTGCAACTATGCCTATTTTAATGTTTTTTGAAACCAGCTTTCCTTCGTAAACTTTCACACAAATCACCTTAACAGTCCATTGGACTCATTTTTTTCTGTTCAACTGCAAGAGCCGAAGCCTCCTGCTCTCTCCGGTATGCCTGAAGGTCTTTGATGGTCACAAAGATTAGGTTATACTTCTGTGCCATAGAGATAAGCTCAGGTGTCCGCATCATTTCACCGTTATCAGCCATGATTTCACAACAAAGGCCTGCCTCCTTGAGTCCCGCCAGGATCATGAGATCGACGGTGGCTTCGGTGTGGCCTTCACGTTCGAATACACCGTTATCTTTTGCAACAAGCGGGAACATATGCCCCGGTCTTCGAAAATCCTCGGGCCTTGCTGCAGTATCGATACATTTTCGTGCAGTGATGCCGCGTTCGACAGCGGAGATGCCGGTGGTGGTGTCGACATGATCGATGGAGACAGTGAATGCTGTTTCGTGATTGTCGGTGTTTTTTATCACCATCGGCGGCAGGGAGAGTTTCTCGGCTAGACGTGCTGACATCGGCATGCAGATCAGCCCCCTGCCGTACTTCGCCATGAAGTTGACATTTTCCGTCGTGGCATGTTCGGCGGCACAGATCAGGTCTCCTTCATTCTCTCTGTTTTCATCATCGGTGACGATGATCATCCTCCCATTTCTGAGAGACTCCAGCGCTTCTTCAATTGTGTTAAATGTAAACATAGCTAAAATCCTGATTTGCTGAGATATTCCTCAGTTATGATACATCTTTGCGGTTCGTTCTTCTGCATTCGGGTGATGAACCGTTCGACGTATTTTCCAATCATATCACACTCCAGATTCACAGCTTCTCCCTGTGATTTTGTGAGAAGGGTTGTTGATCGTTCTGTGTGGGGAATAACTGCAACGCTGAACGAATCCTGAGTTGTGGATGCCACGGTCAGACTGATGCCGTCAACTGCGATGGATCCTTTTTCAACGACGTATTTCAGGATATTGCTATCAGCGGTAATTGTGACCCAGACGGTTTTTCCATCCCGACGGATCATTGAGATGATTCCTGTCCCGTCAACATGACCGGTAACGATGTGCCCGCCGAAACGACCGTTTGCCGCCATGGCACGTTCGAGATTCACGAAACTTCCAGCTCTGAGTGCTCCAAGAGATGTCCGTGCGAGTGTTTCGCTTGTGGTATCAGCATCGAAACTCTGTCCGGCAAGTTTGCTTACGGTAAGACAGACTCCGTTCACTGCCACACTGTCCCCCAGACGCAGGTCTTCAAAGATCCTGTCCCCTCTGATGGAAAGTATCGAGGAGTTCTGACCTTGCATGATCTTTGCCACTGTTCCGACCTCCTCTACGATTCCGGTAAACATGATCTTAGCCTCCTGTGCAGGTTGAACCAGCCTGATTATCTATTCAACCCTCAGCTATTTAATTATTATCAATTTTGAGTTTCAAATCAAAAATGAGTTAAAATGATTTTTAAATCCCTGATGCCAAAAATACCAGGCTCTATGCTGCTTGATTCCTTCACGTATTTACTATGCACAGCAAGAATCACAAAAAAAAACAAAAATGAAAACAGTGGACCCGAAGGGATTCGAACCCCTGACCTCCGCCATGTAAGGGCGACGTCATAACCACCTAGACCACGAGTCCAAATTACCTTACTAAATACTATTTACGGAGTTATTAATCCTGCGGAAAAAGAGTGGGAATGATCCCGACCCGATTTCTGTCTTATGCAAGACCGAATGATTTCAGGGTCACAGCGGTATCGACCTTTCCGACCTGATAGACTTTGCCCGTCGAGACTTCGTTGATGATGACTTCGGCCGGAGAGAACAGGCTCTTGTCGATCTTGTAGAAGTCATAGCCGGCTTCCTTGAAGATCTCATTGAACGGTTTACCGTATCCGTTCGATGAACAGCTGGGGATCTTCTCAAGATAGTCGACGATCTCCGGAGCATTCATCGTCAGATTGATCTGTCCGTGGTAGATGGTCGCGTCGTTTGTAACGCCCATTGCGAGTTTTGCTCCGCGTACCGGTGGAATCGGTGCGGTTCCTGCGGCTGCGATGATCTTTGTCGTGTCAAAACCGAGTTCGTTCAGTTTGTACACTGCTGTCTCGACACAGCGTCCGGCGACCTGAATAGAGCCGACGATGGATGATGTCGGGGCAACGAGTGCGCAGACGTTTGCAACGTCGACCTTACACTTCTCTGCGATCATCTCCATGACCGCTCCGCTTGGCAGACGGTCTGCTTCAAGACAGATCACTGCTGCATCGGAGTCATCTTCATAGCCGATCACTTCGTAGGTGTGTTTCGGCTGAAGGGACAGGGCGCGTGCGGGCCCCGATCCCATTGCGAAGAAATTGTCAAGTTTCACGGTCCAGCCGGCTTTCTGTGAGCCGAGGCAGGAGATAGCCGGGAAGTCAGTGTTCACGTCGATGAAGGTCATCGGGAACTGGCCGACCATACCCTGGCGGAATGCAATATCGCCAAGACCGCCCATACAAATGCGGGTGAAGTAGTCACCTGCTCCGTAGCCTCCTGGAACACTCACACCACAGTCGACCACACGGGAACCGTTGTCGAGCTCGTGGTATGCAACATTAAACAGATCTGCGTTCTCTACGAGTTCTTCGAAGAGATCAAGTCCAAGTTCATTTACACTTACCAAAATAAATCACCCTAAGGAATATTATTCAGATATGGAACCGTCAAATAGATAAGAGTTATGAGTCGGGATCGTTTCTCTCAGTTCTTCTTCTGCAGGAGCTTACTGACCCGTTCTTTCTCATATCTGAGGTTTACATACCGTTTCCTTCCGCTCCCTTTATTTGCATAGTCAACGGTGATCACCCGGAGATGATCGAGCTTTTCCACGATTTCATTAAATCTGGTAAGCTTTGGGGCATCCTTCGTCATCGATCTGCGAAGGTCTCCGGTCGTCAGCAGCGTTTGTGTGCCTGTCATCTTCACCAGCTGTTCGAGGACCTGAAGTTCGTCCGGAGATAGGGTTCTGACCGTTCCGGCAAGATGGAGATCCCGTGATGCCGAGACGGCTTTTTGCAGATCTTCCTGAGTGACCTCTCTTCTGGCATCCGTCTCCGCATACATTACGGCGCGTTTGATCATATCCAGGCCTAGGCGGATGTCTCCACACCGCATCGTCCGGTCGACGATATAATCCTGTTGTTCTGAGGTGAGAACATTTGGATAGAGACCCTGGGCGACCCGCTGTGATAGAATGCCTGCCACCTCTGCAGCACTGTATGGTTCGAAGTTGATCGTTTCGTATCTGAAAACCGAGGCGACCCGTGCGTCGAGTATGGAATCGAGGAGAATATCCGGATCGCTGATGACGACGATCACTCCGATCGATATGTTTTCGTAGACTTCATGGATACGCAGGGCAGAGTAGAGAACATTGTTGAACTCTTTATTGTAAATCAGATAGTTCGCATCATCCAGACAGATAAGCGGGACCACTCCCTCCTTCTCGACGTATTTTGCGAGCATGTCGATCAGCGTTTTGAAAGCAGTTCCTGAGGGGGGCTGCCTGTTTTTTGTCAGTTTGGTATATATTCGGGAAAATACTGCATACTCTGTGCTGTCGATCTGGCAATTGATATGGATCGGAACGATTTTTGTTGAAGCTCCCTCGACCTCTTCAAAAAATTTCTTGACAGACGTGGTTTTTCCGGTGCCGGGAACGCCCCTGCAGATGGTATTAAGAATGCTTCCGCCCACTAGGGCGGGTTTGGCGGCAAAAGCCAGTCTTTCTATCTGTTCATCGCGGTAATCGAACTGCTCGGGGACATAGGCGATCTCAAAGACTTCCATGTCCCTGAAAAGCGTCTGATCCCACATAAGCAGATTTTTTTTCATTTTCTCCTCATTTCATACATTTTTTACAAAGCGTCTTCCCCATAAAGAGATTTGAGACGTCACGCTGCACTTTGGATACCGGAACTCCGCACTTATCACAGAAAAATTCTCCTTCTTGGGCTGGCAGTGTCTCCTCGGTTTGGGTCACCATCTCAGTCAGCTTATCTTCCTCTGCCTCATCGGGCAGGATGACTCTTGTATCTTCCAGGACATCGAGGTGGATCTCTTCCTCCTCTCCTTCGACCGGATGTATGAGGGGGACTTCCTCCATTGGAAAGTAGCCGCTTTCCAGATCTTCCGGCGCGTCCCGGTCAAGCACCCGTTCTTTATATCTCTCGACCGCCGCTCTCGTTACGGCGTCCTGCATCCCGAATTCATCCAGGGTCTGTCCAAGAAAATCGACGAGCTCTCTTACTGCGCTCTCATCTTCGGCTGTATCGGAAACTTCGACCCTCAGGCTCTCATAATTGCCCAGATTGATCGTCACTCCAATCGTTACTGTTCTCTTGTCTACCATAAGCAGTATAATGTGTTAACGTATGTTTTGCAAAGAATTAATGATACTGATGAATGATATAATAGTTAATCGGACAGATGATGAAAGTTACCCCCGCTGAACCGCAAGGTCGTGATGATGCGTGGTCCTGATGTCCCATCACTTTTCTTTATCATTGATCGTTGCATCTTTGTAGCCGCAATCTCCGGTTTTTTCTTCTTCTGTTCCAAATAGTGTACCCTGCATGGCAAAACGCGGTCTGAAAAAATGTGTCGTCTACCCCGGAATAATTCCTACGGCTGAGTCTGAAACGATTTCTGTACAGATCACATTTCCGTATCGTCATCTCAACTACTCATTTAATATAGAAATCCCGATGTCGCTTTACGAGGGCGCGAGACGGTCGGGCAAGTCCGCCAAAGTTCCCGCAGGGATTCAGGATGCCTGGCTTGCCGGATATTATACAGCCTTCGCTCTGGATCCTTCTCTGAACCAGGTGTATCAGACTCTCCTTTCCAGATTTCGCAAAATCAGAAACGAGCGGAACCTGAACGATGATGAATATCTGGAGCTTTTGGCCGCGTATGTCCAGTCTCTTCCATATGACACGGAAAAACTCTCTTCGATCGAGCCTGCGCCCCGCTTTCCGGTCGAGACGATCGTTGACGGGACCGGAATATGCAGTGACAAGTCCCTGCTTCTTGCGGGTCTTCTCTCTCACGAAGGGTATGCAGTCTCAGTTCTCCAGTTTGCAAAAGAGAATCACCTGACGGTCGGGCTGCCCGCTCCCCCCGGATATGATTTCGCCGGGTGCGGTCATGCCGTCGTCGAAACCACTGCGATCTCGTATATAGGTCATCCGGCCGGAGAGTATGCCGACACAACGTCAAGACCCAAGGTTTTTCCGATCGGCCACGGCACAAAACGGTACGGCAGTATCCGCGATGTTGCCAAAATCCTTGCAACACTTGAGTCTCTTAATGAACAGATAGCTGAAAACGGGACGCTTACTTTGGAGATCGTCCGTCTTCATGAAAAACTTCTTCATCTCAAGGATGAACTTACACGATCCCGTGCCGAACTCCGGGTTTTGTCGGATGATGAAAAAACTCCGGAGTATGAAACTCTCAGATGTATCCACAACAAAAATGTCGAGCGTCTAAAAAAGATGCTTGACTCCTACAACCGACTCGTGGGTGAGTATCAGAAACTTGCCGGTCTTGCCGAGTTCATTAAACACAACAGACTGGATCGCCCGGCGGTCTCCCGCAAACTCAACTCGGCCGGAGAATAATTTCTTCCCGGGTGTGGGAGTCTTATATGGGAAGAAAAACAAAACCTATTCCACATGTTGACCGAGGAACTTCCAAAGACCTACGACTTTGCCTCTGTCGAAAAACGCTGGCTTGACCAGTGGGACGACAGCGACTTTTACTTCGAGAAAAGCTCGAAAAAACCACAATATGTAATAGATACTCCCCCGCCGTATCCTACAGGGAAACTCCACATCGGGCACGCTCTTAACTGGGTGTATATGGATATCATCGCCCGCTATAAGCGTATGACGGGGTTCAATGTCATGTTCCCGCAGGGGTGGGATTGTCACGGGCTTCCGACCGAGGTAAAAGTCGAAGAGACCCACCATATCACCAAAAACGATGTTTCGCGTGAAGAGTTCCGGAAAATGTGCCGTGAACTCACAATTGAGAACATCACCCGGATGCGGCAGAGTCTGAGAACAATGGGGTTCTCCGTTGACTGGAGTAATGAATACATCACGATGGAGCCGTATTACTACGCAAAGACCCAGCTGTCGTTTTTGCGCATGCTCAAGGCAGGCTACATATATCAGGATGAACACCCGGTCAACTTCTGTACCCGCTGCGAAACGGCGATTGCCTTTGCCGAAGTCTCCTATTATGACGGGGAGACGCTTCTCAACTTCTTTGACTTCGACGGAGTTGAGATCGCCACGACCCGTCCTGAACTCCTTGCTGCCTGCGTGGGGGTCGCCGTCCATCCGGATGACGAGCGTTATAAATCTCTCGTAGGAAAAACACTCAGGGTCCCGATCTTTGGTCACGACGTTGTCATCATCGCCGATGATGCCGTTGACATGACGTTTGGGTCCGGGGCTGTGATGATTTGTACATTCGGCGACAAGACCGATGTGTTCTGGTGGAAGAAACACCATCTCCCGCTGCGCAAGGCTCTTACGACCAAAGGTACAATGACCTCGATCTGCGGGAAGTATGAGGGCATGCCTTCTAAAGAGTGCCGCGCAGCCATCCTTGCTGATATGAAGGAGCTCGGGATCTTGAAGGATCAGAAGAAGATCGAGCAGCGTGTCGGGGGGTGCTGGAGATGCAAGACCCCGATCGAGATCCTCTCCGAGCGTCAGTGGTTTGTGAAAGTGAACGGCGGCGAGATCGTCAAGGCTGCCCGGGAGGTCAAATGGTATCCTGAACACATGCTCCAGCGTCTGGAAAACTGGGCGGAACAGATGGAGTGGGACTGGTGTATCTCCCGGCAGAGACTTTTTGCCACCCCGATCCCGGTCTGGTTCTGTGATAAATGCGGGGAACTCATCCTTCCAGATGAGGCCGATCTTCCGGTCGATCCGACTATCGAAAAACCAAAGCACGCCTGTCCGAAATGCGGCGGTACCGAGTTTACCGGCGAGAAGGATGTTCTTGATACATGGATGGACTCGTCCATCACCGATCTTCACGTCACCGGGTGGGACGGGAGCGGCAGACCTCCGTACTTCCCGGCTCAGATCCGCCCCCAGGGTCATGATATCATCCGTACATGGGCCTTCTACACGATTCTCCGAAGCGTTGCCCTACTTGGCGAAAAGCCGTGGGATGGTATCCTTATCAATGGTATGGTCCTTGGCGAAGACGGGTTCAAGATGTCCAAGTCCCGCGACAACGTGATTGGTCCTGAAGATGTCATGGGTCCCTATGGTGTGGATGCTTTGAGACAGTGGGCGGCTTCGGGGTCTTCGACTGGTCAGGATATCCTCTTCAACTGGAACGATGTGGTCGCTGCATCCAGATTCCAGACAAAGATGTGGAACATCGTCAGATTCTCTCTGATGCAGATCAAAAAAGAGTCACCGGTCCCGGAAAGCGATGCCCCCTCGACACTGATCGACCGCTGGATGCTTGCTAACCTTTCAAAGACCATCTCCGAGGTCACTGGAGCGATGGAAGATTACCTCTTTGATAAGGGCCTGAAAACTATCCGCGATTTCGCCTGGAATGTGATGGCTGATGAGTATCTCGAGTTTGTGAAAGGCAGACTTTACAGTGAGGAGCCTTCGCGCGCCGGAGCGGTCTATACGCTGAAAACAACGCTTGATGCGCTGTGTACGATGCTCTCTCCCTATATCCCGTTCTTCGCTCAGGAGTGCTATCATCATTTATCCGATGGAAAGCGGATCATCGACCACCCATGGACGACGTTTTCCTACGTGGATGAGGATGCTCTGCGCGACGGAGATCTGATTGTGAACATCGTCAGTCTTCTTCGAAAATACAAGCATGACTCGGGTCTCGCACTCAACGCTCCCCTTGGGAACGTTACGATCTATACTCCCTCTCATGACATCGATGACTCCGGCGATCTCGGCAGGACCGTGAATGCCGAGGTTGTATGGAAAGCAGAGGAGCAGGCTCTTGAAAAGAAGGTTGGCGAAGTTGTTTTCAATAAGAGTGTTGTCGGAAAGACCCTCAGAAATAAAGCGGGTGCATTTATGACTGCAGTAAATTCCCTGTCCGATGCTGATAAGATCACACCCCCGGCCTCGATCCTCATTGACGGTGAGGAGATCGGCATTCCCGACGGTGCCTGGACCACATCGTACATCTATTCAGTATCCGGGGAATCGGTCGACGTCATTATGCTCGATAACGTGATGATCACCATAAAACGCACCTGATTTTTCAGGTGTAATACGTTTTTTATATTCTCCGCTCTAACGTAGTAAGCACATGTCTGAAAGCTACGCATGTGGGACTTCCCTGAAACCACTTTTGGGAAGTACCGTAGGATACGTTTTGAACAGCATTGCGGCTAAATACCCTCGCAATGATGCTCTAGTATCCTTTCAGCCGAATCCCTACAGCAAACGGTGTATGTCTGCCGCGGCAAATTACTGCCACGAAGGGCTTGTTTCCGACGAGCCGAACTCGTATCGCGAGTCCGGACTAACCCTAACAACTGCGGGGTCTAAGGTCCTTCGCTACACCTGGGCGGAGTTCCTTGCTGAAACGAATGCCGTGGCAAAAGGTCTTATGATGCTTGGTGTGGAACATGGAACCCGTGTTGCTATCTGGGCAATGAATTATGCAGAGTGGGTACTCGTGCAGTTTGCGACCGCAAAGATCGGTGCAGTGATGGTGAACATCAATCCGGCATACCGGACGTTTGAACTGGAATATGCCCTCAAGCAGTCTGAGGTCGACACTCTGATCCTTCAGGGCAAGTTCAAGACCTCCGATTATGTCGGGATGTTCTATGAGGCGTGTCCGGAGGCATTTGAGGCAAAACCAGGCAAGATCCGGTCCGAGAAGTTCCCGTATTTACGCAATGTCGTATTCATGGGTGAGATCATCTACAATGGTATGTACCGCTGGAGTGAGCTTCTGGAAATGGGCGAGTATGTCTCCGACTTCGAGCTGGAAAGCCGCGAAGAGTCCGTCTCCTTTGATGATGCACTGAATATTCAATACACCTCAGGAACGACCGGATTTCCCAAAGGTGTCGTGCTTTCCCATCACTCAGTCTTAAATAACGGTCTCTTCATCGGAGACGGAATGGGTTTTACCGAAAAGGATAAGCTCTGTATCCCCGTCCCGTTTTATCACTGCTTTGGGATGGTTCTCTCGAATATGGCCTGCGTGACGCACGGATCCACGATGGTGATTCCCGCGCCCTTCTTCGATGCCGAGGCTGTTCTCCATGCGGTCGAAGCCGAAAAGTGTACGGCGCTTCACGGCGTTCCGACCATGTTCATCGCAGAACTGGAACATCCGAACTTCGACCGATACGATCTTTCGAGTCTCAGGACCGGTATCATGGCAGGTTCTCCGTGTCCTATCGAAAAGATGCGGGAGGTTGCCTCACGGATGAACATGAAAGACATCGTCATCGTCTATGGTCTGACTGAAACGGCGCCGGGAATCACCATGTCCACCACCTCCGACACGCTTGAGAACCGTGTTGCGACCGTCGGAAGAGCATTTCCGCACACCGAGATCAAGATCACTGATCCTAAAACCGGACGTATCGTGCCTCTTGGTGAGAAAGGCGAGATATGTGCCCGCGGTTACATGAAGATGAAGTGTTATTACAATAATCCGAATGCAACCAAGCAGGTCATCGACAAAGACGGCTGGCTCCACTCAGGTGATCTTGGCACTATGGATGAGGAAGGTTATGTACGAATGGCAGGCCGCCTGAAGGAGATGGTCATACGCGGCGGAGAAAATCTGTATCCGCGTGAGATCGAGGAGTTCTTCCATCTCCACCCGAAGATCTCCGACATTTATGTCATCGGGGTCCCGGATGCAAAGTACGGTGAAGAGCTTTGTGCCTGGGTGAAAGCAGAGCCTGGAACTACGGTCACCGAAGAGGAGATCCGTGCATTTGCTGAGGGCAGGATCGCCCGCCACAAGATCCCCCGTTACTACAAGTTTGTGGATTCTTTCCCCATGACAGTCACAGGAAAGATCAAGAAAGGGGATATGCAGGAAGTATCCATCGCCGAACTTGGTCTCGCTGACGTTGCAAAAATAAAAACTGCCTGATGATAAAAAAGAAAGAGTGATATACCACACTCTTCCATTTCTATTTTATGAGGAATATTCTTATTGCATCTGTGCTCTGCATCCTGCTTTTCTCGATCGGAGCTGCGGGCTGTATCGGCAGTGAACCTATCGTTGGAGACTGGCTCGTTTATGGTACTGAGATCTCAGTCGTATTCAACAATGACGGAACTGGAACCATGACTATCACCTTCTTCGGCATCACCTCCACCGTTCCCATGACCTGGGAGAAGACCGAAGAGAAGACGTATAAGCTCACCGGAACCTCAGAATTATTCAATGCAGGCACCTACAAACTCTCGGCTGACGGCAAATCTCTTGTGGAGGTTTCGACCGGGCTTAAGGTATTTGTAAAGAAAGCCTAACCCTAATTTTTTAATTTTTTAATCTCCGGTGTTCAGATGGGCCAAGTTCTTATCGATTTAGAACTCCCACATCCACCCGTCTTTTTTCATCAGTTTTTCGACGTTCTTATAATCAGGCATCAGTCGTCCTACCTCATCCCAGTAGTTTTTCTGATGGTGGGGGAATCTCAGATGCACGATTTCATGGACAACAAGATATTCTGCCACGATTTTTGGTGCGAGCAGCACCCGTGCATTGATGATGATCCCGTTTTTTGGTGTACAGCAGCCCCATTTTTTCTTCTGGAGCTTCATGCGCAGTTGGGGTTTATTCACGCCGGCAAGTTCTGAATACTTTTTCACATACGGATCCAAAACAACGGTTCCGAGGCGCTGATACAGCAGCGTGATCATATCGCGTGCCAGTTTCTCTGAGTCATCTGATGAAAAGCTATCAGGTATCGATAGATGCAGAGTCCCTTCGGAGATCTCCGCTCTGGAGGGTCCAATTGTGCGCCGTATGGTCAAAGACTCGCCAAAAAACAAAATCTGCTCTCCGTCTGCATAACTCCGCGGGTCCGCCCGTCTTTTTTGAAAAACCGACTGCTGCTTTGCGATCCACTCGACCCTGCTCTGTGCGATCTCTACTGCTCGTTTTTCAGGTATCGCAGAAGGAACCCGCACAAGGACGTCTCCTTCGGTCGTAACTTCGATCGCCCAGGACCTCCTTCTGTTCGAATAGATCACTTTGATCGGGATATCTTCTCCATTCCATACAACAGCCGGACCCATATGTGAAACATTATCTCTCATACTCTCCAATATAAGTAACTGAATGTTAGTCCGTGCCATAGATCGGGAAGTACTTGACCTCCTTTTGGAGATGGGCAGATCAAGTTTTCCGGATGAATATATTGTCATGCTGGGCATGGAAAAAGGGGTCATCAATGTTACCTACCCGATACCCGGCACTACAGTCTCACAGGACAGTGCCAACATCTTCATGGATATGATCCCGCTGGGGATGCGGATCGCCGGCACCGCCCACAGCCATCCAAACGGCTGTTTATCTCCTTCTGATGCGGATCTTGCCACATTTTCCCAGAGCGGCCAGTGTCATATCATTGTGGGCGCCCCCTTTGATGAAACCTCATGGCGATGTTACGGAAGGGACGGGAAAATAAAATCTCTTGAGGTCATATCATGAAACGAGTCGTTGCCACCGGGACCTTTGACATCCTTCATCCCGGACATATCTACTATCTTGAAGAGTCGAAAAAACTCGGTGATGAGCTATGGGTCATCGTTGCGCGGGAAAAGAACGTCGTTCATAAACCCCGCCCGATCGTTTCAGAAGAGCAGCGTCTCAAAATGATCCGGAGTCTTAAGTGCGTGGATCATGCCGTTTTAGGCGATCACATCGATATGTATAAACCGATCCAAGAAATCGACCCTGCAGTCATAACCATAGGTTTCAACCAGAAATGGTCCGAGGAAAAACTGACACAGGAGATGCGTGAACGCGGCATCTCTGCCGAGGTCGTCCGTATCGCCGAGTACACCGGGATGCCTTTCACCTCATCAACGAGGATAATCGAGGAAGCCGTGAGGAGAAGATCCCAATGAAATCTGATAAAAAACAGGGAAAGATGGACGGGATCTCAGAACTTATCAGGTTTGTCGTTGAAAAGGGCGGCGAGGCGACGCTGATTCCGGTGAAAGATATTGTAACGGCCGAGTGGGTAAGACAAAAATGTCTCTTCGGGTGTAATGGATTTGGCCGCCGTTTTTCCTGTCCGCCGTATACGCCAACGCCTGCAGAGACCCGAAAAGTTCTCAAAGAATACAAAACCGCTATTCTCATCAAATTTCTTGGTGATGTCGGTCAGACCAAACCGGATCGTCTCGTCTCCCGGGAGATGACCGCGTATGTCCAGAATGTCATGTATGATCTTGAGAAGATGGCATTCTCAGCAGGTTACTACAAGGCATTCGGTTACACTGGTCATCAGTGCGGTCTGTGTGTCCACTGCAAAGCAAAAGATGACGGTGCGGATATAACCGACTGTATCAATCGGAGAAAAATGCGTCCGAGCATGGAAGCTGCAGGGATCGATGTGTATGCCACCTGCGCCTCCGTAGGGTGGGATCTCGAGGTCCTCTCATGCAGTGAAGTTGAGGGTGGATCCGTCCTGGATTCGCCGATGACAACCGTCATGCTTCTTTTAATAGAGTGAACCGTATGAAAAATTCCCCATTTTTAGCCCCTGTCCCGTTTTACTGGTGTGACAAATGTCATTCGCCGGTGATGGGCAAACTCTGTTCCTGCGGAGAAAAGACCCGTCCCGTCTCGGTCACTCCGCCGGGAGATGTCCGCCCGGCTTTTGACCGTGACCGGGATCTCGTGAACCGCCTTTTCGAAGAGCAGTTCGGTGTTCCCCTCATCCCTGACGGTTTTCTTGCGATTCTGAATAAAGTTCCGGATGAGGACCGGATGGAGGAGATCATCATCGGCGGAGCAGTGGTCTGCGCGATCCGCTATATCCCTGCCGAGTCCCGCTGGGAAGTACTCCCAAGGGAAGCCGCTGCCTCCCTGGTGGTCCCGACAAAGCGTTTCATCAGGGTCACCGATGATGCAGCCGGCTATATCAAGGACGGCAGCAGTGTTCTGATGCCCGGCGTTACCTTCGTCTCTCCGGAAATCGCGGTAGGAGACAGTGTTTTTGTTCTTTCTGAATCAGGCGAATGCGTGGCAGTCGGCAGAGCAAAAATGTCCTATCAGGAAACGGTGGGCGCGACCCGCGGTCAGCTTGTTCGAACCCGCCGGACCCAGAAACCTGTGGTGGATGCATCTCCTTCGACCTGGGGGGATGCAATCGCTGCAAACAAAAACATCCTGGACCTCTATGAAAGAAAATCGATCGAGTTCATCCATGATGTCATCGCCAAAAATCCCGGCATCCAGCCGACCGTTTCCTACTCCGGCGGAAAAGACAGTCTGGTAACGCTTCTCATCACTCTCAAGGCAGGTCTCAGACTTCCGCTGATCTTTGCGGACACCGGACTTGAGTTTCCGGAAACAATCGAAAATGTTCACAAGGTTTCTGAACAGTTTGGACTTCCGCTTATTGCTGAATCCGGGAATTCGGGATTCTGGGAAACATTCGAAAAGCAGGGTCCGCCCGCAGTGGATTATCGGTGGTGCTGCAAAGCATGCAAACTTACTCCGGTCAAGACCCTCATCGAAAATGAATGGGGCGAGGCCATTTCTTTCATCGGCCAGCGTAAGTTTGAGTCTGCAAAACGTATGCAGAGTCCGCGTGTCTGGAGAAACAGAAACGTTCCCTGCCAGATCTCGGCAGCCCCTATCCAGCACTGGACAGCAATGCACGACTGGCTCTATCTCTTTCGGAAAAATGCTCCCTACAATCCGCTCTATGAACTGGGTCTGGATCGGATCGGTTGTTTCATGTGCCCGTCGTCCGATATCGCCTGCATGAAAGACATTGAGGCACGCTATCCTGAGATGTGGGCCGACTGGGAACGAAAACTGAAAGCATGGGGAGACGCGAATGGCAGATCGCCCGAATGGGCATCGAAAGGTTTATGGAGAATCCGTGAAACAAATGAAGAAGACGGTGACATAGATGGGCACTTCTGAAATCGCAGTCCTGGATTATGGAATTGGAAATCTCCGGAGTGTGGTCCGCGGTCTTGAAGCCGCAGGTGCCCGCCCGAAAATCACGAACGATCCGGAGATCATCCGGTCTGCCGACGGGCTTCTACTCCCAGGGGTCGGCGCTTTCGCAGAAGGGATGAAAAAACTCGCCCCTCTTATCGGTCTCGTGAAAGAAGAGTCGGCAAAGAAACCTCTTCTGGGGATCTGTCTTGGTATGCAGATGCTTTTGGAGGAAAGTGAAGAGCACGGTTCTCACAAAGGGCTCGGTTTTGTGCCGGGAATGGTTCGTATGTTTCCAAAACAGCCGGGCATGAAGATCCCCCAGATGGGTTGGAACACGATCTCCCCCTCTGCTCATCCGCTTTTTGAAGGAATTCCCGACGGAACGTACGTTTATTTCGTCCACTCGTATTATGCTGACACCACTCCTGAATTTACGATCGCAAAGACCGATTACATCGTTTCATATGCCTCGTCAGTTAGTGCCGGCAATGTCATGGGCGTTCAGTTCCACCCGGAAAAAAGCGGGGAAGCCGGTGTCAGGATCCTTGAAAATTTTGTTCGTATGACGCAGTGAGATGAAAGAATAATCTTTCCTTCTCTTTTTCACCTGCAAAACTCTCTTTTGTCTTAATCATTGCCTGCGTTCCTAGTTTTTTTCGGTCACATCTGCCTGATTTCTGCCGGGTTGTCATTTATAGTTCACCCACATTAATAAGGAATCCGCACTAATATAATAATGAAAATATATTTTTGAGAATCGCTTCCGAGCATGTTAACCATTTTCGAAACCGTCCTCAAATTTATGTCCAATTGATAAGGAGAACCAAACTTAGATGACTGATAATTACGACGCCTCCCACATTACAGTTCTGGAGGGGTTAACCCCTGTCCGCGAAAGACCTGCTATGTATATCGGCAGTACCGATACCCGCGGTCTTCATCACCTCGTATATGAGGTCGTTGACAACTCGATCGATGAAGCCTTAGCAGGATTCTGTAGACATATCGTCATCATCATCAATCCAAACGGATCAGTGAGTGTGGAAGATGACGGCAGGGGTATTCCTGTCGATATCATGCCGAAACAGAACAAGAGCGCCCTTGAAGTCGTAATGACCGTGCTTCATGCCGGCGGAAAGTTCGATAAAAACACCTATCAGGTCTCGGGCGGTCTGCACGGTGTCGGTGTTTCCGTTGTAAATGCTCTTTCCACCCGTCTGACTGCCGAAGTTTTCCGTGACGGGAACATCTATTCCATGGTCTTTGGAAAAGGCATGCTCCTGCAGCCTCTCTCATGCAGGCCTGAAACCGATGAGGAGTATCTTCAGCGGCAGAAGCGGATGGACAAGGTGGGTCAGGCAAAAGAGACTACTACCGGGACGCGGATCACCTTCTATCCTGACGGCACCATCTTTGAGACGACCGAGTTCGATTATGATGTCCTCGCCCACCGGTTCAGAGAACTTGCTTATCTGAATAAAGGTCTGGAGATCCAGATCGAGGACCACCGTACCGGCGACGCCGAGACCTTCTGTTACCAGGGTGGTCTTCGCGAGTTTGTCACTCACTTAAACGAAGGAAAAGAACTCCTTCACCCTGAGCCGATTTACGTCGACAAATCCGATGATGTGAACAAGATCGAGGTGGAAGTTGCTCTTCAGTATAACGATACATATGGTGAAATCCTCTATACATACGTGAACAGCGTGAATACCCGCGAAGGCGGGACGCACCTGGAAGGATTCCGTTCTGCTCTCACGCGGGCGATCAACAACAGCGCTCATACAAACAAACATCTCAAAGAGGACATCTCCGTCCGCGGCGAGGATGTCCGCGAGGGCCTGACTGCCGTCATCAGCGTCAAGATTGCCAATCCGCAGTTTGAGGGTCAGACCAAGATGCGGCTTGGAAACAGCAGTGTCAAAGGTCTCGTTGACTCGATGGTGTATCAGGCACTGACTGAATTTTTCGAGGAAAACCCGAAGGTCATTGCATCAATCGCCAAAAAATCCCTTGATGCGGCAAATGCCCGTGAAGCGGCCCGCCGTGCAAAGGAGCTTGCGAGAAGAAAAACATCTCTTGAGATGTCAGGGCTTCCCGGCAAACTTGCCGACTGTTCCGAGCGTGATCCGGCAAAAAGCGAGATCTATATCGTGGAAGGAGATTCTGCAGGCGGCTCAGCCAAACAGGGACGCGACAGAAAGTTTCAGGCGATCCTGCCGCTTCGGGGTAAGATCCTGAACGTCGAGAAGGCGCTGGAACACAAGGCTCTGAAAAATGCCGAGATCCAGACCCTTATCACAGCCATCGGTGCGGGATACGGGGATAAGTTCGATCCCGAACGTGCCCGGTATCACCACATCGTTATCATGACGGATGCGGATGTGGATGGAGCACATATCAGGATCCTGCTTCTGACCTTCTTCTACCGGTTCATGAAGCCCCTCGTGGAGATGGGGTACATCTACATTGCCCAGCCTCCTCTCTTCAGAATTGCGAAAGGCAAACAGGAAAAATACGTATACACCGAAGAGGACATGCGCTCGGCAATCGCTGAGTATGGCGAGAAAGGCATCTCGGTCCAGCGGTATAAAGGTCTTGGTGAAATGAATGCAGGTCAGCTGTGGAATACTACGATGAATCCGGAGTTCCGTATCTTAAAGAAAGTAAGGATCGAGGATGCAAGTTATGCGAATGAGATATTTGAAAAACTCATGGGAGATGATGTTATGCCCAGAAAAGATTTCATCAAACGCCATGCAGGGGAGGTGAAGAACCTTGACATCTGAAGAAACCACCACGCACAAAACGATCTCGATCAACATCGAAGATGAGATGAAGAACTGCTTCATCGATTATGCGATGAGTGTTATCATCGGACGTGCGATCCCGGATGTCCGCGACGGTCTCAAACCGGTACACCGGCGTATCCTTTACGCCATGTTCCACGATGAAGGGAACACGAGCGACAAGGCATACAAAAAATCCGCCAAGGCAGTCGCCGCAACCATGGGTAATTATCACCCGCACGGTGATACTGCGATCTACGATACGCTCGTGAAGATGGCTCAGCCGTTTTCCTATAGGTATACGTTGGTGGATGGTCAGGGTAACTTCGGATCGATAGACGGCGACTCGGCAGCAGCAATGCGTTATACCGAGGCTCGTCTCACCAAAGCCGCCGAATCTCTTCTGGAGGATATCGACAAAGAAACCGTCGATTTCGTCCCGAACTTCGACGAATCTTCCCAGGAACCGGATGTTCTTCCAAGCAGGATACCCAATCTTCTGGTGAACGGTACAACAGGTATCGCGGTCGGTATGGCGACCAACATGATGCCGCATAATCTTGGAGAGGTCTGTGATCTGGTCGATGCCTACATCGATAACCCGGAGATGCAGCTCGATGAGATGATGAAGATCCTTCCGGCACCGGACTTCCCGACAGGCGGTAAGATCATGGGTACTGACGGTATCGTCAATGCCTATCAGACCGGTCAGGGAAAAGTCATTCTCCGCGGTATTGCCGAGATTGAGGAGCGTAAAAAAGGATTCGAGCAGATCGTTATCACCGAGATCCCCTATCAGGTGAACAAGGCATCGATGATCGAGAAGATTGCCGAACTTGTAAAAACGAAGGTGATCGAAGGCATCAGCGACATCCGTGATGAGTCCGATAAAGACGGGATCCGTGTTGTCATCGAACTCAAGCAGAATGCTCAGGCCAATGTTGTTCTGAATCAGCTTTACAAGCATACCCAGCTCGAAAATTCATTTGGTATCATAAATCTGGCGATCGTTGATAAGAAACCGAAGATCCTTTCGCTCGTCGAACTTCTTCGCTATTTCATCGCTCACCGTGTCGATGTCGTTCGCAGACGTTCTCTCTTTGATCTGCGGAAAGCAGAGGAGCGGATGCATATCATGGCAGGTCTTTTAAAGGCCCTCGATATGATCGAAGTGGTGATCGCGACCATCCGTGCCTCTCCGGAGGCTTCTGTGGCACAGGAAGCTCTTGTTTCGAAGCTTGGCTTTTCCGAAGCACAGGCCGAGGCTATCCTCAAAATGCAGCTTCGCCGTCTCGCGGCCCTTGAGCAGCAGAAGATCGTGGATGAGACCACGTCACTCCAGCTGATCATTGACAAACTCACCTGGATATTATCGTCTGAGGAGAACATCCTCTCGGTCGTCAAGACCGAGACCGCCGAGGTCCGTGCAGCATACGCCGATGAACGCCGGACCCGGATCGACTATACTGCCAACACCGACTTCAACATGATGGATCTGATCCCGGACGAACAGACCCTTGTCATGCTCACGACCCAGGACTACATCAAGAGAGTCCCTCTGGATCTCTACCGCCAGCAGAAACGCGGCGGCAGAGGCGTGATTGGGATGACCACGAAAGACGAGGATTCCGTGGATAAAGTCTTCATGGCGAGCACGCATGATTATCTGCTGTGTTTCACGAACAAAGGCAGAGTTTACTGGCTCCGCGTCTACGAGATCCCCGAAGGTTCAAGGACCAGTAAGGGCAAGGCGATCGTCAATCTGCTGAACCTTACTGATGAGGAGGTTTCGGCGGTCATTCCGATGCGGGATTTCGATGCTGAAAAGAATCTTCTGTATGCAACGAAGAAAGGCCGTGTGGGCAAGTTCAGTCAGGATCTGTTCTCACGGCCAAGGACCGGGGGGATCATCGGCATCACGCTCCTCGACGGCGATGAGCTTGTTGATGTGGTCGTGACCGGCGGCAGTTCCGATGTCGTTCTTACGACCGCGTTTGGTCAGGCACTCAGATTTACCGAAGATGAGGTCAGGGCGACCGGCCGCGGCACCCAGGGTGTTATCGGCATCAGGCTGAAGTATGAGGGCGATTATGTCTGTGCTCTTACCCTGGTCGAGACCCAGTATCTGCTGATGATCACCGACAAAGGATATGGTAAGAGGACCGAGTTCGATGCATTCATGGGTCATGGACGCGGCACCCAGGGGGTAAAGTCTATCGTTGCGAACTTCGAGCGCGGCAAAGTCGTCTCCTCGCTCGCGGTCTCGGATGATGATCAGGTCATCATCACGACTGCTGCAGGCGTTGTGCTGCGAACCCAGGCTTCGGACATCTCGATCCAGGGACGCGGAACACAAGGCGTTCGCGTAATCCGTGTCGACTCAGGTGACAAGGTCACGGGTGTTGCTATTGTCCCGCCTGATGAGGCCGATCCCATTCTGCCGGAAGGCGAAGATCAGGCCTGATCTTTTTTTTTCTTTTTTTCAGATATCCGTTCTGTTTTGGATGCGGGGAGCGTTCAGATGTTTTTCACTGATTACTCAATGAAGAGCGGGAGCCAGGTGACATCTTTAATGCATATCTCCGCCAAATAGTACAGCATCCATGTCCTACATCGACCCGATCGTACTAATCATCGCCTTTGGTGCAGCATCAGTCTCGTTTCTGTGGCTGAGAGACACCCGCATCTTTGTCAGAACCGGTAAAGAGGGGTATCGGAAAGCCGCCTATCACGGTGTTCTTTATTCGGCTCTGGGATGGTTCGGCTGCGCTCTTGCCGGTTTTGCTGAAACTACATTTATGTATCTGGGTGTCGGCTGTATGCTGATCGCTTTGTATCTCCAGTCCAGACTGAAGAAAGAGGATGTATGGGTAGGGAATGAATCTGCATGGACCCGGTTCATCGGATCGGCGCCACGTCAGGAGAGAAAATAAATATGATACAAAAACCCCGCGGAACAAGAGACTTTCTTCCGGCTGAAATGGCACAGCGCCGGTTTGTTGAACAGAAAATGCGGTCCGTCGCGGCAGGATTCGGATACGGCGAGATCGTAACGCCCATGTTCGAAGAGCAGGAACTCTTCACGATCAAGTCTGGAGAAGGGATCATCAATGAGATGTATGCATTCGAGGATAAAGGCGGCAGAAAACTGACGCTTCGCCCGGAACTCACCTCTGCTGTTCTGCGTGCATATGTCAACGAGGCGCAGATGGCGCCAAAACCTCTCCGCTGGTTTTACTTTGCGGAATGTTTCCGGTATGAACGCCCGCAGAAGGGAAGATACCGGCAGTTCTGGCAGTTCGGCTCCGAGCTGATCGGTGCCGATTCTGCAGCTGCTGACGCTGAAGTGATAGCCCTTGCTTATGAATTACTGAAATGCAGCGGCGTCCGCTTTGTTCTGAAAGTCGGCCATCTAGCTCCGATGAAGTATCTTCTTGCCGATCTCGATGCCCCGTCGCAAAAACAGGTCATGGCAACTCTTGATAAACGTGATATGGAGTTGCTTGAAACAACGCTTTCGGCTATTGGCCGTTCTGATCTGTTTGCTTCGTTAAAGGTCCTCACCACGGCAAAAACACTTCCGGAAATATTTGCCGTTACGGGAGATATCCCGGAAAAAACGAGGATCGAGGAGACCTTCGTCTATCTCGAAGCACATAACATCCCCTTTGAACAGAACTTCGGGATCGCCCGGGGTCTTGACTACTACACAGGCATGGTCTTTGAAGGATTTGCCGACAATCTCGGTGCGGAAAATCAGATCCTCGGCGGCGGGGCTTACCGTCTCGCCCATCTTTTCGGCGGAAAGGATGTTCCCTCCTGCGGATTTGGCATAGGGTTCGACCGTGTCATGGTCTCCCTGGGGGAGTTCTCCCTCGAGACAAAACCGGTGACCGCGGTCATCTGCACACCCGAGACCCGGATCCCTGCATACAAAGCGGCCGCCTCTCTCCGCAGTGCAGGCATCACTGCGGTGATGGACCTTCTCGACAGAGGATTTGGCGCCCAGCTGTCTTCCGCTCTGAAGTCAGGCGCATCATTTGCAGTCGTGATCGGAGAAAAGGAGGCGGCAGCCGGAATCATCACCCTCAAAGATCTCACCACTGCTGTCCAGACCGAGATGCCGATCGAAGATGCCGTTGAGGTTATCCATGGTTCTTGCCGATGAGCTGGCCAAGAAACAGCGAAGCATCAGTGTAGCGGAATTTTTTGAAAAAAATAAACAGATGCTTGGTTTTGATTCTCCGACAAGGGGGATCATCACCACCATAAAAGAGGCGATCGACAACTCGCTGGATGCCTGCGAAGAGGCACAGGTCCTTCCTGATATTCTCGTTTCGGTCAGGCGGATCTCGAATGATGTTTTTCGTGTGGTTGTCGAAGACAACGGTCCGGGCATCGTTCCGGAAAAAATGCCGAGCGTTTTTGCCAAACTTCTCTACGGCTCACGGTTCCATCAGGTGAGACAGACCCGCGGCCAGCAGGGGATCGGCATATCGGCTGCGGTTTTGTATGCTCAGCTGACGACCGGAAAACCGACGATTGTAACCTCCCGGACCGATGCAAAGAACAAAGCGCACACGATGTCGCTTGTCATCAAAACAGAGACAAACGAGCCGGAAGTTCTCTCTCACGAAGAAGTTGACTGGATCCTTCCTCACGGAACGCGTGTACAGCTCGAGTTCAAAAGCAACATCGCGGCAAGAAAAAAGCTGATCGAGTATCTGAAATACACCTCGATCGTCAATCCTCATGCGAAGTTCCGTGTCGAGATCGATGACGAATCTTTCACGTTTGAACGTGTTTCGTCCGAGGTTCCCCCGTGTCCGGTGGCGATAAAACCCCACCCTTACGGCATAGAACTAGGTGTCTTAAAACGGATGACGACCGCATCCGATCTGCCTCTCAAGGAGTTTTTGGTTGATAGTTTCTCGAAGGTCGGGGAAAAAACCGCCCTTGAGATATGCAGTTCCGCAAAACTTGATCCTGGGGTGAAGGTCACATCACTGGGTCTTGATTCTCTCAATCCTCTCCTTGATGCGATGCAGACAACGAGGATCCCGGCTCCTTCGGCTTCGCAGTGTCTGTCTCCTATCACCGACGAACTTATCGTCAAAGGCATGGAGAAGGAGTTCGAGCTTGACTTCATCAAAGCCCGGACCCGTCCGGGAAGTGTGTACGGCGGGCACTCGTTCATCGTGGAGGCTGCGATCGGTTATGGCGGCAAACTCCCTCCCGAAGGAAGCGCAATCCTCCTGCGGTTCGCGAATCGTGTCCCTCTGCTTTATCAGCAAGGGGCCTGCATCATCACGAATACGGTTCAGAATGTGAACTGGAAATCCTACGGGGTCTCCCAGTCCGGACTTCCCACCGGACCAATCCTCATCCTCGTCCACGTGGCAGCGACAAGCGTTCCTTTCACGAGCGAGTCAAAGGACGCCATTGCGGCCGTTCCGGAAATTGAGCGGGAGATCACTCTTGCTCTGCAGGAACTTGGCCGCGACCTCAAGATGTTTTTGTCTCGCCGTGATCGGAACAAACTTCAGGATGATCGTGCCCGTGCGATCTGCTCGGTTATCCCTCTTATAGCTGCAAAAGTAGGGGTAATCGTGGAGCTTCCGACTCCTGACACTTCGCTTATCGAAGGAAGAATCATGCGCAGGGTGGTTCTCAAGAAAAGTGCTGCAGGCGGCAAAGTTATGCTTCATATCGACAACTACACAACAAAAGAACAGGAGATCTCGTTGTATGATATCTCGGGAGACAACGCAGGTGATGCAACTATACCTCCTTCGTTCGTATCAGAAATGGATGGTGAGTACACGAAGATCTGGAAGGTCACTCTCTCTGCAGGTGAAGCATTCGAAGTGACCTATACCGGCAGCGGCGGCGGAATGATCGAGATGCAGGGTGTTGCTGAAAACCTCAAAGTGGTGGTGGATCTGGATGTCTGAACCGACCGAGAGAGACACGGCAACGAAGAAGCGTCTTATGGAGATGGCCAAAGTCTGGTATGATCAGATGAATAATGGCGAGATCCCGTCGATCACTCTTCCTACCAGGACAAAATACAATATCGAGTATGATGATGAGTCCGAGGTCTGGAAGTATGGTGATAAAGAGTCCGTCAGAAATGCCGGGACTGCGAAATCTGCCACGCACATGCTCAAGATGGCATATGTCATCTGGTTTATTAAAACTCAGCTGCAGGAAAACCGCTCCTCGACCTTAAGAGAAATGTATTACATTTCGGAGGGCTGGAAACAGGCAAAGTTTGGAGCCCAGAATGAGAGTAATTATCTGATCGAGGATCTGGAGATCATCACCGCTTTGCAGAGAGAGTTTTTCCATATGCGTCCGGAAGAGGACGGGGCGTCGATTTTCGGACCGATCCGTGTCCGGGAAAATACACGACGCGGCATGAAAGAGATCCATTGTCAGGATGACGTGGGAGAAGCAGGATACAATATTCCAAATAATGTGGAAAACGTGGAACTTGTGGATCATGATGCTTCCTGTGTTATCGCCATCGAAACAGGCGGTATGTTTTCCCGTCTGCAGGAGAATGGTTTTGATGAAGATTATAATGCCGTCCTTCTTCACCTGAAGGGTCAGCCCGCCCGGGCGACAAGACGTATGCTGAAACGTATGAACGAGGAGCTGGGGATCCCTGTTGTGGTCTTCACCGACGGCGATCCCTGGTCCTACCGGATTTATGCATCCGTTGCCTACGGTTCGATCAAGTCAGCTCACATGTCCGAGCTTTTGGCAACGCCGTCTGCCCAGTTCATTGGTGTCAAGCCTTCGGATATTCAGCGGTACAATCTGCCTGCCGATAAACTTACGGAACAGGATGTCTCAGCACTGCGGGCTGAACTTACCGATCCGCGGTTTGCGACCGATTTCTGGAAGAAGGAGATCAATCTCCAGCTTGAAATGAACCTCAAGTCGGAACAGCAGGCATTTGCAAGCCGCGGTCTTGATTTCGTTACAAAGGAGTATCTTCCCTCCATGCTCTCGGAAATAGGTGTCCTGAAACGCTGATGAATCCGTCCAGCCTTGCGCTTTATCTTGGTGTTTTCGCGTCGATGGCGCTTTCAAATGCAGTTGTCCCGGTCCTTTCGTTTATCACGCCGGATCCCGGTCTGCAGGGAGCCATCTATGCGGCCTACTTTTTAGGCGCATTTTTCATGGTTTTTCCTGCCGGCTGGATTTCAGATACGATTGGGCGTCCGCCTCTGATAAAACTCGGTCTCCTTGGGACATGTGTTTCCGGTCTTCTGATTTGGTTTTTCCCGGGAGATCCCTTGTTTACGGTATCACTGAGATTTCTGGAAGGCCTTTTTACCGGAATGTTCGTCTCTTCAGCATTATCGTATGTCAACTCAGAGGCTGATCATAAAAAACTGTCCGGGATGTACATTGCTTTGCTGAATGTCGGTCTGGTGGCGGGACTTGTGATCCCAGGAATTCTTGCAGCATATCATCCCTATGCCGGGGTCTTCGTATTTTCTGTTCTGAGCGGATGTGCATTTCTTACTGGGATATTTTTCCGTGACCCTGCAGGTTTTGTCTCACTCAGGATCCCGATTCGAACGATTCTCTCCATAACCCAGTATCATAAATGGCTTTGGGTGACGCTGTTTGTTTTTGCCGGGGCGACCGGTGTTGTTACAAGTATGTATCCGGAGATGTCGGGATATTCTGCTGAGATCTCCGGGGTTGTGACGGCACTGATGAGTTTTGCCACCGCAGTATGTGTCTACGTTGCTTCACATATGGCTTTATCCGATTCGCTGGGGGTTATTCGAAAGACAGCCGTTCTTCTTGCCATTTCCATTCCGCTCGTTCTCATCACACCTTTTGGAATGATCATCGTCGGCGGTGTATTCGGGGTAATATCGGCTGCTGTATTGAATTATATCGCTGTCACCCCTCATCCACAGGGCGTGATGAATGGCCTCTATACCACGATGCAGTATGCAGGAATGGCCGCTTTGCCGTTCGTAACTGGTCTTCTCGTCACCCCGCTTGGTTATCTATGGGTTTTTGTGAGTGTCGGTATTCTGGTTTTGGCCGGGGGTCTTCTGATCGTCCGGTGTCCCTGTTATGTCCCTGCGTTACGGTAACTGCGGGTTTTCCCTCTTTACCGTCGTTTTTTCCTAGGGTGGTAGTGATGTTGGGGTACGGTTGTCCCGGGAAGCAGGCATTCGGCAGTCCCCGTCCGGCAGTCTTTCACTGGTGTCCTGCAGTACTCCAGTATACTTAGTGCTCTCTCGGCTCCGACCGCCGGCTTGGTTGCCTCCAGCCATAAATAAAATCCCACTCTGGAAGGCGTCGGGCGTTCGTATTTGAATCCGCCTGTTTTTGACGGAACCATCTTTAGATATGTCCGCTGTTTCTTTGGTTTGAGATAAATGACCGGCGACATCTCGGGATAATCTACGGCAAGGATCACCCGCGAGTAGTTTTCCTGCAGAGAATCGGCATCAAGAATCTCCGATTTGACCCTGAGACCGTAATTTGCGATCAATGTCTTGATCGCAGAAGGATACAGACCTCCGCAGATAACTTTTTTCACCAATGGCGAGACAGACGGATCTGAGAAGTACTGATCGGGCGAGATCTCATGATCAATGGCAAAAAACAGTTTTGTGAGTGCGTCATCATGGAGTTTTTTGTAATCGAAGTCACGTATCTTTAAGGTCTCGCTGGGGATAAGGACCGGATTTTTTTCCGGATGTGTCAGAAAGGATGTGATTCGGAGACCTTTGAGACTGGATTTCATTACTTCGCATTCATGGGTCCCGATGTAGGCATTGTCGGGATCGGCTACGAGCCTTCTGACGACCTGAGTTCCCGAGATATCAACGGAGGAGAACAGAATGAATCCGACATGTTCCTGATTAAACATATAACCGAACAGCTTTTTCTTATAGATGATTTCTGCTTCCAGATCCTTCAGATCGGCTGGACTGGTCACGATCTCGCTGAATACGACCTGTTTGTCTTTATCGAAAAGGAGGAGATCGACTTCTGCCAGATCCTGACCATTTCCTCTGACTCTGATATCACCTTTTTCTGCCGAGTAAATCCCATTCACGCCGAGCCTGATTTTTTCCCGGTGTTTGGGGACATCAGCACCTTTTCTGACGATCTTTTTGATGGTGTCGGTTTTTTCCGCGATCCTGATGAGCTGTTCGTATATGAGATTTTCAAACCAGTATCCCTCGGCTGTGCGCATCAGCATGATGTCTTCGGAAAAAAGGTTTTTGCGTTCAGCTGGACGCATGTGGCGCAGTGCTCGTACCGCCATCGCCCGATCGGGTTTATAGTGGCTGAACTGCTCACTAATCCACGAGAGCATTACAACTCTCCGCTATGTTGTTTCATAATGTATTTTATGCGAGGATGAGTATCCTTCGCGTGAGACTTTTATGCACTCTCTGCTCGTAGTATCCGATGATCTCAAAGAGATCTCCTGCGAGAGGTCTGATGTCTTTATGCGTCACGATTACAGCTCTGCCTCCGGATTTCAGGACACGCCGTATCTCTTTGAGAGATTCGGTGTAGAGGGTATCAATGCTCTCTGCACCTATGGTGGTCGACTGACCATATGGGAGATCGGTTGCAATGGCATCAAAAATCCCATCCGGGTAAGGCATGTTCGTTGCATCGGCTCGAATGTATGCTCCGTTTGGCAGGTTCTGTCTGCATCCGTTGAGCATCTCGGGGTCGTAGTCGCTTCCGACTGCATCGATCCCCATCATATCACATTCCAGCAGCATTCCTCCGGTCCCGCAGAAGGGATCACATAGGCGCTGACCAGGTTCGACATGTGTCAAATTTACCATTGTCCGCGCCATCAGCGGCATCATTACGCCGGGGTGGAAGAATGCCCTTCTCTGGGGATTTCGATAGGCATATGATCCGCGATCGATGGTATGGAGTACCTGGCCGAAGAAGCATCTTCCGTTCGTAAAGACAGCGCGGTATTCTACAGCCGGGTCATTGAGATCGACTGTCCCGCGAATTTTGTGTCCCATCATGCGCTCGAGTTCCAGTTGGGATGCATTGACGGTGACAGGATGAATCTTTCTTACCCGGCAGCAGAATGTGCCGGGGGCTATGAGAAGGAGATGGTCAAGGAGGTTTTCGAGAGCCTCCTTTGACGCATCACATTCTCCAAGGAGACGCATTACTACGTGCGTCTGTGCGAGCCGTGTTGTTCTCCCCGGATCATCTACTTCAGCTATGGCAATGCCGTTTTCTGTACGGGTAACTTTGCCCACACAGGATAACTCGGCGATCGCCAGAGGCAGGTTCTCTCCGGAGAGTTCAAACAACAGGTTCATCCGCTTTATACATGTGCCGTCTGGCTAATAATATCTGTGGGCTCCGCCAGCGTCTGTGCTTTACTGCAGGAAATTTATTTCCTGGGATCAGATGATCTCTTTTCGTTTAATGTACCAGATCTTCGCACATTTTTCCGGGTGATATCGAAGTTTCGCCTCGCGAAGACCGGCGACGTCCATATCGGACTCGCGATTTATCCACGTGTATTTTCCCAGAAGATGTCTGGCAGTTTCCTGATTGATGACTTTGTAGATGCCTTTGTATTGGGATAAGCCTTTTTCAAAATGAATGACTGCCGTTTCATAATTCATCTCTCCCCAAATGGCCACAGCTCCTATTTTGTTTTTGGGGTTGACACGGATCACCAGCCCTTCACACCCGAGTTCAGTCCATTTTTGCAGTGCGGTATGTGCTGCTCTGACTTCTTCGTTGAGAACGGTGTTTGTATCGGTGTTTTTTGCATCGTTCCACTTGTCGAGCATATCATGGAGTTCAGGAATGATGTCCGGTGTGATTTTCTCGATGGTGTATTGGTATTTGGTATTGAACCGGTTGATATGTCTGCGGATGTTGAGATATTTTTGTCCGGAGAGGTCAGCCAGTTCTTTTGTTCTGTAGTAGTAATCGCTGCATCCCCGTGAGTGATAGACCGGGGTCTCGGGATGGTAGAGGCGCATGTACGGGATGTATTTGTCTTCATAAAAGGCAATGGCGCAGTCTCCTGTGTGTTTTTTGGCAAAGGAGAGGAGTTCTTCAAAGAGAACGGGATCAAATTCGCCAACCGGGGCGTGGCAGGTGGTTTTTCCGTTGATAGTATTCGAAAGGATGAGGTGGTCGTTTATTACGGCATATTCGCAGGGGGAGTAGTGTTCCCATGAGATGAGCGTAAGGAAGTTGTGTTCGGAGTGATACTGGGGAAAACGCCGGAAGTAGTCGTCGATGAGGTTTTTGTCTTCGAGCTTTATTTTTTTGAAGTCAGTTTTTTTCATGTTCAAAGAGCATCGGTGTGTAGTTTTTCATTTCAGAGAAGCCTGATCTGCGGTAGATCGATTCTTTACCTGGTGCAGAGATGAGGCCGATCCATGTCAGGCCGTGCGCCGATCCCAGGCGCGTCAGCGTTTTTGCTATGCGCTCTCCGATGCCGCGTCCGCGGTATTCGGGGAAGACAACTACGTCCTGAATGTATCCGTCAGCAACGCCGTCGGAGATGATGCGCCCCATTCCGACTGCGCGATTCTGAGTGTCGTGGGCGATGAGGAAGATGAAGCTGCCGTCTATGATCTGCGCGATGCGGTCTGTGCACCAGCCCATTTCCCACCACCCTCCGGTCCTATAAAGGTCGATTATTTCGGATTTTTTCCATGAGCGGACTATGCTTAGGGTTATTTCTTCTTCTGACAATGGCGGTAATGTCCTGTAATTTTTTCGTTATATTTTCATCTGGGCGGTTTGGGATTATGATATTTATGGTCCGTTCTTCTCATCAAAACAGATGTGTTTATATGTATGTTTCTCTAACATTATTACCTCACAAGACGCACGATTCGG
>VSSQ01000175.1_pt1 | contig 81121 bp, 79 predicted proteins | sample 4763081 | NCBI WGS metagenome assembly VSSQ01 (sample SAMN12137344, study PRJNA551015) | bioreactor metagenome | isolation source: SDC9 anaerobic chlorinated ethene degrading culture | place: USA: Knoxville, Tennesee | collected 2015-01-01
GCCTAATCCAGTAGTAGACTGAGTTTGAACAGATTTTCGCGCTGCGAAAGTTGAGATTATTATATTTATTTCTTGGCCTTTTGTTGGTGACATTCTGGCAAACCAAATAGGTCAGGCATTATTGGTATTTTTTTTGTTTAGTGTTTCTTTCAATATGTTTTTGCGCATGCAAAGAATTGAACCTTCCGACGCAGACATAGAATCAGCTAAAGAAAAACCTATATCAATAGAAAACATTACTATGAAATATAAATTATCGCCTCGTGAAGCCGAAGTTTTGTTATTGCTCGCTCAAGGTTACAGTGCGCCGTTTATTGCTGATAAATTTTTTATCTCTATTGGCACTGTAAAAACTCATATCAAACGCATTTATATGAAATGCGGAGTGTCCAAACGCGACGAGTTGATTAAGTTGTTGCATTTGTAGGATTGTCTCATATATCTGCTGGGTTTCTATGCTTACCGCACACCTGCCAAAACAAATATAGAAGCTCGCTGACTCAGCGAGCACAGCCAAAGAACGGTGCGGACGAAATCCGCACCGTTCTTTGGCTGTGCACTCTATATGTTCTTACCCCCACATGCTGATGCTGGCGGGAGAAACGTAATCCTTGCCCATTGTCCTCTTTTTTGTATTTGCTCAGAAAGGTAGCACCGAGCTTTCTGGATATTGCGGAGCAGATTTTAGCTGAGTGCCGTGCGCCGTGAGGACCGAAAGGCTCCGCAATCAATGGATAATTTTTAGAGGCTTTTTAGCGGGCGGCCACTCCTTAATCGTCTCAGCTATGGTCTCAAGCAGCTTCTGGGCCTCTTTTCTTTTTTCTTCTTTCAGCTTCGCATCAAGATGGGTCAGATTGGTCAGGGCTGTCGTCAGCTCGAAGAAGCAGGATTTTTTTGGTCTGATGGGTAATCATATTGATTTCAGCCGCGATCACCAGCGGCGTCCGTTCAGTCACTAAATCATTCACTCCATCTGTCCGCCTTTCGTCAATTCGCCTAATGCAGAATATGCCGACGGCCAATGGATAGTGAGACTAGTAAGGGCTATGTTTTCAACCTTGGAAAACATAGCCCTTTATACCAACTCAGCAATTCCTTGATAAACCCATCAGATATTCAACTTTATTCAGCGTTGCTGCTGCTTTTCGGGCAGCTTTAGCTGCACCGGCAGTCAATATTTGATCGAGGTAGTCACTATGAACAAATTCATAATACCTTTTCTGGATGGGACGTGTGGTTTCAATAATGGCTTCGGCAAGGTCATTTTTAAATTGACCGTAGCCCTTGCCCTCATATAGTTGTTCGATTTCATCTGTGGACTTATCAGTAATTAAAGAATAGATGGCCATCAGATTCGATATGCCGGCCTTACCTTCTCGATCATAGTAAATTTTGTTTTCCGAATCAGTTTGAGCCCGTTTAATCTTTTTGAGGATTGTTTCCGGTTCGTCAAGCAGATAAGGCGTTGCCAGGGAATTGGCATCCGATTTGCTCATCTTTTTCTTTGGTTCCTGGAGGGACATAATTCTTGCGCCCACTTCCCGGGTATGAATAGCAGGGAGTTTAAATGCTTCCCCATAACGGCTGTTAAAGCGTTGGGCTAAATCTCTGGTTATTTCAATGTGTTGTCGTTGATCATCCCCAACCGGCACATAATCCGTTTGGTAAAGCAGGATATCCGCAGCCATTAAGGGCGGATAGGTAAGCAAGCCGGCGGGGATGGAATCGCCATTGCCGTGCCGCTGCGCTTTATCCTTATACTGAGTCATCCGTTCAAGCTCGCCAATCGTGGCTAAGGTGGTCATGATCCATCCCAATTTAGTATGTTCAGCTACTTCTGATTGAATAAATAAAGTTACTTTATCCGGGTCCAGGCCGATTGCCAGATACAGTGCGGCTAAATTCCTGCTGTTTTTCCTGAGTTGTTCAGGTTCTTGGGGAACAGTGATTGCATGTTGATTGACAATACAGAAATAGCACTCATGCTCATTTTGATAGCTTGTAAAGTTTTTCATTGCACCAAGATAATTCCCTAAGGTGATTGTTCCACTAGGCTGTACGCCTGAGAAAATTACTGCCATTGCTGTCACTCCTCATACTATAGTTAAAAAATAAAAAGTCCAATCATCCTCAAGGGACGATTGGACCGTGGTGCCACCCATATTTGTTTAATATATTGCCTATTGCCACATATTAAACACTCTTTCCATACTGAATCATACGGCACCTTTGTAACGTGTGGATGATCACGTCAACTCCTACTGCTAGTTCGGGTTGCTGCTCAAGAGGCCATTCCATAGTTATTCCGCGCTGATTCTCACCAACCATCAGCTCTCTGAGGCTTCCTAACTATTTACTCTTCTCTGTCATTGCTTTTCATCATTATTTATATGTTAAGAAATAGTTTATCAGCTTTATGCCCTTAAATCAAGTTTCGCATCGTGCCGGGCTCTTCAGCTGAAATTCTCTTTAACTGAAGTTCCCTTAGCTGAAATTCGTCACCAGTGTCGTTTTTCAACTCTGCCAAAGCATTCACTTCTTCCCCTCTACATCCTGAACATGCCTACCTCCGCCGAAACAACTCCTCCTTCTTCAGCCCATTGGCCTTAACCATCTGCCGCCAGCCCGCTTCCGCCGCAAATTTATAGGCAAACCTGGGAAAGTTGGCCGTAATAAAAACAGGAGCCCCGCCGGTACGGTGAACAATATTCGCAGCCAGGGTTTGCAGTGCTTTGCCCAGATTCTTCTTCGGCCCGCTCCCTGCCGGGACATTCTTTAGCGTCGGAAGCATTCCCCCCGCTCCGATGCCCAGGCCCTGCCCCCATTGCCGGCCTGCTCTCGCACACCAGTTTTCCACCATTTCCAAAGCCAGGCCGCACTGCTCTCCCTCATAGAAACCGCAGTTCACCAGACAATACACCACAACCTCCGACCCAGGCTGAGCTTTAGCTTTGAAGTGATTCTCCAGCTGAGCCAAACAGCTCAGCAGATGAGAAGGGATCCCGTCCACATATAGAGGGAAGGCCAAAACCCAAACATCCTGCTCTTCCAGCTGCTCCAGATCTTCAAGGCTCAGCTGGGGCTTGCGAAAACCATATTCTGTAATCTTACTGTCCTCCACCAAAGTCCGCAATGCCTGCAGTACAGCCTCTGAAGCACTGTTTTTGGCTTTGGGACTCCCGTTGATCAAGGCTATTTTCAGCATAACTGTCCCTCCAATTCGGCCAATTCCCGGATGAAAAAAACCTTGACCCTTTGACAGTTCAGATTAACGGCATTGGCCCGAACTAATTTCTCCGCCGTCCGTTGCTCTTTTTCCGTGATCTCACCATAAAACCAAACGCTCAAATCCAAGGGCTGCTCATAACGGGGCCTGTGGTGCATCTCCCCGTTTCTTATTACAAAATAAGGATGAATATAGGAGATGCTCCGATCCAAGACATTTTTGACAAACGGGCTGTATCCGCCGTAGAAGCATTGGCTGATAATGATCAGCTCACTGCTGTGCCCCAAATCCGCTCCCATATCACCATACTCGTCCCGGATCACACAGGCCCCCGGTGTCTTGACCCAGCAGCCAAAGCAGCCGATACAGTGCCGGATTCTGCCGTTATTGGCGATGATTTTGGTATCTCCGCCCAGTCCGGGTCTGATTTTATCCAGCTCTTCCTGAGCAAGATCATGTATCAACAACCTCATAGCCTTCCACCGCCCCATACTGTTTTTAAGTTATATCCTGTGAATCAATTTAACCTATCTTCTTTGAATCTATCTTCATTATACTAACTTAAGTGGAAAACACCACCGTTGCCAAATTCAAATTTTCCTCCTGCTTCGATCTCGAAATGCTTCTTGGCAATCCCCAGATCAACCAGATCCATGGCATAGTCATCGGCGATTTGAGCGTTTAAGCGGTTGTTCTCATACTTAAACAATGTCTTTTGGCTGTTTTTAGCGCTTGGGGCAAGCAGTACTGCTTTCATACCGTTTTCCACCCATTGGGGCAAAGGTTGATCGCTGATGATTCGCTCCGCCATGGCCTTTACTTTTCTATGGGTAGCTGACCGCACCATTTTTTCTGTCAGAGAGGGAGCGGCCACTCTCCCTACTAAAACAACACAGACCAATTCCTCGCCGTCATCTGCCATGAGTTCGTCTTTATCGAAGGTGCCCCCGACCCAGCAGGTTCCCAAGCCTAAATCAGTGATAGCAAGAACTAGCTCCTCTCCATAATAACCCAGCTTTTCCTTCAAGTCCTGGAGTTCTTTTTTCCCTTTCATCACTATCAGTGAACGCACATTGGTAAATAAACCATAGCTCTTGCTTAACTTCTGAAAGGCGTGGCTTCCGTCCGCCAGGAATGTCATAGCCAAGCCGGAGGCTGCATTGAATTCGTCAATAAGCGCAATGATTTTCTCTTTCTCCTGATCGGTAATGGGCTCTTTGGCAAACTTTCTCCGGGATATTCTCTTCTCCATGGCACTCCACATAACATTACCTCCCCATTATTCGTCATTTCCTGAATAGAATTCTTGCATTAAATCTTCGATATGCAAGACAAGGTTCTTAAGCAATGCAAATTTACCGGACATATTGATATAGTAAAAATTCTTCGCTCCTTCTTCCCGCATGAGTATGATCCCCGCATCTCGCAAAATCTTCAGGTGGTGCGAAACAGCAGGGCGGGAAAGATGGACCTGCTCTGTAATTTCACCGACACGCAGGCCCGTCTGGCAGGTAGTTTCCATCAAAACCATCAGGATCGCCTGACGGTTTTCATCGCCAATAGCCAATAAGAGTTTTTGACAGTTCAGGAAATCCTCTTTGATCAGCTGGAGCTGCTCGTGTTTGTCCATAGAGACACCTTCTTAATCTCGTTTAATCGTTCGAACCAATAAACCTTATATAAATCATAAATCAGCCTTCAGCCCTATGCAACATTGGGAAAGAAATTCAAGACCAATACACCTTAAATAAGCAAAAAAGACGGCTGACATTTGGACATTCCGCAAGAAATGCTCCAAATTATCAACCATCGTTCAAAAAAGTATACCGACGCTGCCATGAGACGCAGTGTGTGGTTTCTCCATAATTCCTCAATGGATAGCGGCATCAGCCCTCAGCTTGACGTCAGCCTTGTAAAATTATCCGCTCATCCTGTACTTCTCTCAGGAGTGAAGGTGATCGGGAGTTTTATCTTTTCGGTGAATTGGCCAGATGATGCGTGCTCCCTGATAAAGCGTTCGATTTCCGCCCAGGCGTCTTTCCCTTCTCTGAAGTGAGGTGTAACAATGTAAAAAGCATGGTACATTCCTTCGTAGGTAAGAAACTTCACCTCTGTGCCGGCTTCCTTCGCCTTGGCAGCGATTGTTTGGCTGTCGCTCAGAAGTATTTCATCCCCTCCCGCCTGGATGAGCATGGGCGGCATATTGGCGTAGTCGGCATAAACCGGGGAAAGGTACGGGTCATGAAGATCATGGTCACCGGCGTACAGGATGGGAATAGGATATTGTGGCTTCATATCAGCATCCGGCAGTCCAAAAAAGGCGTCCTTTTGAATATTGGTTGAATAGGATTCTCCTGTCTGGGCCAGATCGGCCCAAGGAGAAGAAAGAATCAGCAGTTCAGGGAGAGCCTGATTATGATCACGCAGATATAAGGTTGTGGCCAAGGCCAGTCCTCCTCCCGCCGAATCCCCGCACAGGATTATCTGGTCTGCCGGGTATCCTTGTTCCAGCAGCCATTGGTATCCTTCCAGGGCATCTTCCAAGGCGGCGGGATAAAGATGGTCGGGGGCTGTCCTGTAATCCAGGGAAAACACATCGGCACCGTCATAGCACGCGGAGTACTGGAGGGCCCTGTCGTTGTATATCTTGTTGAACACGCCGATATATCCCCCGCCATGGAGCTGATAGATGACCTTTTTATGATTGCCGTTATCCCTGGTCAACAAGTACCCGCTGGAGTTGCTGAGGGATATTTTGCTGTTCCGGTAGCCTTGGGGGGCTTGCCAGCTTTCGAAATCATAGGGTTCGCGCTGTCCGTTCAGCATGGTATCATGAAAAATCGCACTGCCATGGCTTCGGGCATAGACATGGTTGATGGCGCGAAAGCCTTTGTTAAACAGGTCGCCGGTTAACGATACGGATAAGGCGCTGCGCCCGAAAGCAACGGACAGGGCAAGCAGGCAGAGGCAGAGGAGCCACACTGCCCCATATCGAAGCCCTTGGGGAGACAGCTTGATCCGTATTGTGAGCAGAGCGGAAGCCACACCTCCTGTCACGGCGTAAGAATACCATCTATTTTCCAGGATGATGGTCAGCAGCATCGCAACCAGGAAAGTCAGGACCAAAGCCGCCCAAAATCCGGGCTTGATAGGGCTTTTCTTTATTTCCGGATTTTCCATTAAAAGCTCCCCTTTCGGCAGGTAGTTTATTTCTCAAACCTTCGTCACGCTTCGACTGCCCATCCGGCTGTTTCCTGCTGGATGCCGAACAACTTTGCATAAAGCCCCCCTGCCCGCAAGAGCTCCGGCCCGGAGCCCTGCTCGGCGATCCGCCCGTTCTCCAGCACCACAATGTTGTCCGCCCCGGCTATGGTGCGCAGCCTGTGGGCGATGACCACCACGGTTTTGTCCTTGATCAGCTGGGAGAGGGCTTCCTGGATCTCCAGTTCATTTTCCGGATCGAGAGAAGCGGTGGCTTCATCCAGCAGGATGATGGGGGCATCCTTGAGCAGGGCCCGGGCAATGGAAATGCGCTGCCGCTCCCCGCCCGACAGAGTGCTGCCGTTTTCACCGACCAGGGTATCGTACCCCTCAGGTAGCCGGGAGACAAAATCATGGCAGTTGGCGCGGCGGGCCGCTTCCTCAACCTCCTCCCGGGTTGCTCCGCTTTTGCCGATGGCAATATTGTTGTAGATGGTATCATTGAACAGAACCACATCCTGAAACACAAAGGATATCCAGGTCAGCAGGCGTTCCGGGTCGATTTTGCGGATATCTGTGCCGTCAATGCGGATGCTGCCGGCGTCCACATTCCAAAACCGGGCAATCAGCTTGGATAGGGTGCTTTTCCCGCTGCCGGAAGGGCCCACCAGCGCCGTGACCTTGCCCTGGGGAATGGAGAAGCTAATGTCTTTGATCACCGCTTCTTCCTGATAGCCGAAGCTGACATGATCAAACTCAATGGTATAATGCTGCAAGACCACCCCATCACTTCCCCCCATGGGTGTTTCTTCGTAGACCTCATGCAGCCGTTTGATAGCAAGCAAGGAGTAGAGCAAGTCCCCCCATAAAGCCAAGGGGGTGGAAAGGCTGGTGTAGATGCGGCTGGAGAAAATAAGGAACAGGAGGAAGTAAAGGAGATCCAAGCTCCCTGCCGTGACCAGGCTCAGCCCTACGAAGATGGTGAGCGGGATACCAAAGCGCAGCATCATCATGGAGATGGTGGTTAGGGCGCCGTTGACCGTTTCCGTCTTTGTGCTGATCTTCATCAGTTGGCGGTAAGCTTCTTCCAGGCTTTTAAATTTGTCGCCACCCAAACCAAAGGCTTTAATGACCTTAATACCCTCCAGATATTCCTGCATCTGTTCGGAGGCGTCCAGCTTGCTCTGCAGATGAGCCCGCCCGATGCGGTCATGCATGGTCCGGCAAAGCAATAAAAAGCCGAAGGATACGGGAACGCTGATAAAAATAGCCAGGGCCATGCGCCAATCGAAAACGGCCAGCAGCACACAGGTGAACAGCAAGTTGATCAGGGTTCCGCCAAAGGCGGGGATGATGGAGGAAAAGCTCTGTTCGATGGTGCCGCAGTCGCTCATCATATTGACGGTGATTTCGGTCAGATCTTTTTTGCCAAAATAGGAAAGGGGCAGTTTCCGCAAATGCTCGGCAAGGCCGGTGCGCTTTTCTTCGGCGGCTTCATAGGCGGTCACATAGGTTTTCCCATATTCATAGCAATGGGCTATGAAAGCCAGCACCACAACCGCCACCGAAGCAGCGGCGAGAATCCAAAGCTTGGGCCACTCCACTTCCCCTCCCCAGAAGGGCTGCAGAATCTCGATAAAGGTCATCATCAGGATCATGACCGGCAATGACAGGCTGAGCTGGGCGAGAAACGAGGCCAGGATGGATTTTTTCAGTTCTTTATGGGATTTATCCGTCAGCGCAAGCAATTTTTTTAGCATGTGATTCCCTCCTTAGGCCAGCTTCCAGTTAAGGGCTTTGCTGTAAACGTCCCACATGTGCCCGTACTTGGCGCCATATCGGATCAGTTCCTCATGGGTGCCTTGTTCGGCGATCCGCCCCTCGTCCACGACGATGATCTTATCGGCGTTTTTGATGGTGGACAGGCGGTGAGCGATGACAATGACGGTTTTATGCTTCATCAGCTTTTCCAGAGCCAGCTGGATTTTCTGTTCATTTTCCGGGTCAGCAAAGGCGGTGGCTTCATCCAGTATGACAATGGGAGCATTCTTCAAAATAGCCCGCGCGATGACGACGCGCTGGCGCTCCCCGCCCGAAAGGTAAGTGCCTTTGCTGCCCAATACGGAATGGTATCCATCCGGCAGGCGCTCGATAAATTCGTGGCACATGGCGGCCTTTGCCGCCCACACAGCATCCTCATCGCTGGCGGTTTCATTGCCGATCTTAATGTTTTCCAGAATACTTTTCTGGAAAAGGAAGACGTCCTGAAAAACAAAGCTGACCGATTGCATCAGGTCGTCAAGGGCTATATCGGTGATATTGACGCCGCCTATAGCGATTTGGCCGCTGTCAATATCCCAAAACCGGGGGATAAGCTGAGCAATGGTGCTTTTTCCGCTGCCCGAAGGCCCCACCAGCGCCGTCACCTGCCCCGGCTCCGCCGTGAAGCTGATATCATGGAGGGTCCCCTTTGCATCGTCTTTGTTATAGGAGAAGAAAACATGCTCAAAGGAAATGCCGTTCCCCCGGGGTTTTTCCCGATTCACCCCAACGCTGAGTACCGGCGTATCAAATACGCCCCGCACCCGCTTGATGCTCGACGATACCATAAAACCCTGCACGAACACATACATCAGCTTTGACACCGGCCCGGCAATGCCCATGCTGAAAATCAGGTAGAACAGGAAAGCTATGGCAAAGGCCTGGTAATCGGCGGCGCGGCTGCCAATCAGGATTCCTACCGGCAGCAGAAACAGAAACACCGAATTGAGCAGGACGAGGAAAGCGCAATAGGAGTTTTTTACCGAGTGGGTATAGCGGATGGCGCTGTCCTTATAGGCCAGGATAGTATCGTGGAATTTGCGGAAAGAAAACACCGTTTGATTGAAGGCCTTGACCACATAAATTCCCCGCACATATTCCACAGCCGAGCTGTTCATTTTATCCTGCAAATCCTGGAAGCTCTCCATAAATTCTTTTGATTCGGGGTTGGCTAAGCTGCCGGCCTGGGCCATAAAGCTCAGCACGATGGGTACAAGGCAGGCCAGCCCCATTCTCCAGTCGAACAGGAATAATACGACCAGCATTACGACCGGAGAAGCTAAGGAACCCACTGCATCCGGGAGCTGGTGGGCGATAAAGAGTTCGAGCTTCTCCACATTTTCATCCATCAGCTTACGCAGCTTTCCCGTCGAATTGCTGGTATGAAAGCCCATGGGCAGCTGGGAAATGTGCCCTGCAAATTTCATACGCAGCTCAAACAGGATTTTATAGGCGGCTCCATGGGAAAGAACCGACGAAAGGAAAGAAAACAAAAGTCCCAGGATGACTGTTCCCAGTGCCACCCAGGCGTAAATGCCCACGGAGCTGAAGGGTATTCCCGCAAGGTTTCCGCTGTTTTCCAGGATGACTCTAAGAATAAAATACACGCAAACATACGGTGCAAAGGACAGCGCCGCACTGAAGACGGAAAGCAAACAGGCCAGGAGCAAGTTGGCTTTCTTTGTTTCAGCCAGCTGCAATAACCAGCGGATATCGCCGGTTTTTTTGTTTGTTGAATCAGACATTATACATCACTCCTCTATTCATTGAATTTCTAAGCAGATTCGCATAAACTATAGTTAGCTTCATCTAACTCAATTCGAGTATAGAGGAGCAGGCCATGGTTTTCAATGGAATGGGGGCAATGACTCCCGTATGTTCGGAAAAAGCTCCTTTTCGTTTCACTTTATTATAGAAGGGAGGCAAATTGCCGTGGAGATTCGGGGCATCAATCACTATATGGACCATATAGAGCAAACCTTCGGCTTGAAAAAAACGGCGGGAGCCGGCTATATCTGCTACACACTGCCGCCGGAGATTGGCGAAGGCAGCTTTGAATTGTACCAGGGGCAGGAGGGATTCCAAGTCTGGATTACCAATGCCCAAACTAAGCAAGATATCGATATGTCCTATGTGCAGGACGAAAACGCCTATATCGGCATGGCCTATATTGAAACCGACAGTTTCCGGGACACTATGAGCAACGGGCAGGCCTCCGCCATTCAGTCATGGCGGACCACCCGCTCCCTCCCTTCGGACGGCATTACCCATGGCGTATGCAGAGCCGATAAGGCATTGCACGCGGTTAATATCTTTTTATTTCCAGAGTTCTTTCAGACTTGTTCCGACACTACCGGCGCCAATCATTATTTCGATGTTCTGAACACAATTCAGAGCTTTGACGAACAAACCTTCATGCACGACCTTTACCCCATTCTTGCGGAAATTCTGCATTGCTCTTATAAAGAAACCGCCAAAAGGCTGTTTACGAAAAGCAGGGTTTATGCTATTGCCGCCCATCTGATCGCCCTTTGTGATTCGGAATCCGCTCAGCCCCATGTTAAGCTGAACAAGTTCGATATGCAGCAGATACGCAGCGTTCCTGCTATCTTGAGAAAACAGCTCAACAATCCGCCCTCCATTGCCGAACTTTCACGCATGGTCGCCCTCAACGAGTTCAAGCTGAAGGCCGGCTTTAAGAAGGTGTTTAAGACGACGGTTTATGAGTATTTACGTCAGATAAGAACCGAGAGGGCTATCGAACTTATGAAAGAAGATTTGCCTCTTGAGCAAATCGCAGCGCAAATAGGCTATAAAAGTATGCGCGGCTTCAGCCAGGCCTTTGCGAAATCCACTGGTGTATCTCCTGCCGAATGGCGTAAACAGAGCCATCATTTCCCGGCGTTGTAACAGGGCTTTTACTTCAGCGCGTCCGTGCAGCTTTAAGATTTCGGCTTGTTGTTGCCACCCATGCCGAGCGCACCATAAAAAATCGCCTCCTGCTCGGCAGAAGGCGATTTTTTATGGTATTTCTATTCAGCGGGATCAGAACATCTCCCGGCTCATTCTGTCAATTTCCTGATTGACCTGGGCATAGACGCCAGGATAAATACTATCCGGCCCCCCCATGGTCAGACAGGGAATAAAGTAGTGCTTGCCGCATCTCCGGCAAGCTCTCTCCACTGCCTCCGCACACCGTTCAGGCTGCCAGTCAGGAAGATCAAGGTACCCGCTGTCGATATCTCCCATGAAGGTAATCTTCTCCCCATATTTCTCGATCAGTTCAGGGGTGTTGTTGGTGGTCATGACCCCTTGCCAGATATCGACTCCCATTTCAATCATAAAGGGAACCAGGTTAGCGGCATAGGAATCGCTGTGGTGGACGATCAATTCCACACCATTGGCTTTATAGAAGCCATAGATTTTTTTATAGGCGGGGAGGAAAAACTTTTTGAACATTTCCGGAGAAAGGAAAGAATTGATCTGGCTGCCCCAATCGTCATGATGAAAAAGAGCATCCGGATGGATTTTTTCGATGACGGTTTTGGCATATGCTAATTCGAATTCGGTAAGGTAGTCGATCAGTTCATGCATGGCTTCCGGTTCTTCATATAAGGCCATTAATGCGTCTTCCATACTCATCAGGTGATGAGTCATTTCAAACACTCCCGGCGCAGCCATCATCGTCACAAATTCCTCATTGCGGTCGACAGCCTGGGCATGGGCGATAGCCGGGGCCCAGGTTTCATCATCGGTGGGGATCACGGGCGCTTGGACGTACTTTCTCCACTCCGTGATATCTTTTAAAACCTTGTGCTCCTCATCATGTACTGGAAAGGGTCCGATTTGCCCTTCCGGCCACATCCAGGTTATTCCCCAGGCTGCTTTGGAAGTCTGCCCCGGGGCGGGAAAACCAGCCATCGTTACGCTGGCTTCCATGATGAGATTCATGAACTCATACTGCTTGACAAACCGGTCCGGGTTTCCGCCTTTTAAGGTTTCCCATAAATTCTGACGCTTTGTCAACATACAAATCTATCCTCCTTGTTTTTAAGCTTTCCTTAGTATAGCTATTAAACAAGCAGGTGGATAATTCCTCTTTGAATTCTGAATAAGCGGTTGACTTTTTAGTCTATATAGCTCGATACATGCCTCCAAATTTCCAGCCTTATCATTATTGACATAAATATTTATCATATGATAAAATAAAATATTTGTGTTCTATGATCATATATGGTATGCTCAATAAAGGTTCAACGATCACATAGGAGGTGACGGCCATTGTTTCAAGTTGGCGATAAGATTTTTTATCCTTTGTATGGAGCAGGCATAATAGAGGCCATCAAAGAGAAGGAAGTCTTAGGAAAAAAACAGTTTTACTATTTCCTGAATATCCCTCACATTAAACTGAAGATCATGATTCCCATTGAAAGAACTCATGATATAGGAATACGGGAAGTTGTAAAGCCTGATGTCTTACAACATGTGCTCGACGACCTATATAATGGAACGACCGATCCCTTAAGTGATAACAACCAAAGATATCGCCGGGATATGAATAAATCCAAGATAAAAACAGGGGATATCTACAAAGGCACCGAAGTAATCCGTGATCTGATGCGAAAAAGCAAAGTGAAGAAGTTAAGCGCAGAAGATAAAGCCATGTTGGAAAATGCCCTCCAAATCCTGACCAGTGAATTCATCCAAGTCAGAGGTGTTTGCAAAGAGCAAGCCGTTCATTTACTGAATGAAGTCATCAATGTATAAGTTAGAGACCATCTCAACAGTATTGTTGGATGGTCTCTTTAAGTCTTATGCTATGTGGACCACCGAATCCGGCCTTTATCGTCACTTCAAAATCTTCCCGAAAAGCAAGGCATCATAATACTCATTATCTATAAAATAGTGGTCTCTTAGTCGTCCCTCCAGCTCATATCCGTTCTTTTCCAGGATCCGGGCAGAACCAATATTGGCATCCACTACACCGGCCTGGAGTTTGTGAAGCTTAAGTGTTGTCAAGGCAAAATCAGTCATGAGGGCAACGCTCTCTGTGCCATAACCTTTGCCCCAATATTCTTTATGCAGGACATAACCTATTTCAGCATGGTTCGCTTTGGCGTTAAAGTTAAACATCATCGCCGTCCCAATCACTGCCTGGGTTGATTTTAGGACAATAGAGGCATAGAGATGAGTGCCTGCCTCCTCCCGTTTGATCATGGTTGCAATGTGCTCACGGGTTTCAGCCAAGGTATGCATTAAATTCCAGCCGATAAAACGCGCAACCTCCTCATCTCCCGCATAATTATGGATCTCCTGAGTGTCATTTATGCTCAGTGCTTTAAAGCAGATATCTTTACCTGCCAATGAATGAAATAAATTGGTGTTCATCTTTTCTCTCCCTATCTACTGCAGTGACCTGCGTTATTTGCCCTTCAGCCTTTCACTTTGACAGCAATTTATCCAAATAAATGGATTTAAACTGTTTACTGGCCAGCATCTGCTTTAAAGGCGGTAATTTAAGAATAACCCCAAGTACTGCCGCCATGGCCCGATGATTGGCAAATGCCTGGTTATCAAAGATGAGATTTTGGAGGGTTCCTTTTTCGATGGCTTGCAGGACAAAGCGATGAGTACTGTTGACCGGCGTGATGACCTGAACCTCTCTGCGCACTAATTCAATGACCTTTTTGGGACAGCTGCGCACACATATCCCACAACCAAGACAGACCTCATGATCCACCTGAGCTACCTTCTTACCCTCAGCGTTGGTTGACATGGAGATTGCCAGGACCGGGCATACCTTTTTACATTTGCCGCAGCCTATGCATTCCCGAGCAATCTTCGGCAGATAATTTGTGGTGGCCACCGGCTGCATGGGGCTGAATTTTCTTGCCGCCTGCAAGGCTTCACAGCAACACCCGCAGCAATTGCAGATAAAGGCCGGGTCCTCGCGGACATTTTCCCCCATTTGCACCAGATTGGCTGCATAAGAACGCTCCAATACATCCATGGCCTCTTGCTTATCAATCAATCTGGCATGCTGCCCATGTTCGGCAAGAGAACGGGCAACATTGCCAAGGGTCAGACAAACATCCCAGGGGGCATCGATAGCACAGGATTGGCCTGTATGGGACATCTTATGCCGGCAATAACACGTTCCCAGTCCGATATGTGTTGCTTCCTCAATAATATGGCTGGCTCTTTCATAATCCAGAATATGAATGGTGTTATTATTGGTCAAAACCGGCTCTTGCACGTATACCCGCCCCAGACGGGTCTCCGTTGCGAAAAACAAGTCCTTGACAAAATCTTCTTCCACATTCATATACTGATAATACAATTCACTTAAGTACTTCTGATCAATGTCGCCTCTTGTCCGCATCAAGGCAAATTCAATAAACCCTGCCATAGGCGGTGGCATGACAAATTGACGGACCCCGTTATAAAATGAATCCACAAGCAGCGCCTTCTGGCAAAGATTCTCTAAAAGGGCTTCTGCTTTTCCTTCGCTGATCTGCCAGATTTTCGCTGCTTTTTTGGCCGTAAAGGGACGAACCGGCAAGAGGGCCACCCATTTGGCTTCACTTTCCGTATAGAGAACCTGCAAAATTTTATACAGGCTTTCCGAGGGCGGAGCCCCTTGTGTAAACCAGTTGATTCTTTCTTCTAAATTCTTATAGGCATCTTTACTTGTAATATGTCCCATCAATTCACCTTCCTAATGTCAAAAAGCGCATGCAAGGTTTTTATCCTACACATGCGCCTGCTTCATTCTGTCTCAAGCTTCTGTTCCTCAAGTCGCACATAATCAACACAGGTGCTGCCAAGCTTTTAATTTCCACCTATACCCATTATAGCGTATCCGGAAGGAATTACAAGCATGCCCGCTAACAGCGGGGATTTTTGTATTTTCAAAGGCCTCAGACCTCTGATTTCTTTTTCACCATCAACACCAAAGATTGGTTCCTTACCAAAGAGTGGCTCCTTATCAAAGAGGGCTTCCTTACTAAAGAAGATTTCTTCAAACTTATCCGTAAGTCCTCCCAATTGGCATTATAAACCAAATCGAAAAGCAGACTGCCCAATACTATCGCTGCCAAGACATCTAACATGACATGCTGTTTGACAAAGAGAGTCGATAAAATGATCAGAACCGCATTTACGTAGACCAGAGACGTATTCAGATAGTTTTTACTTTGGCACTTATTGATCCCTTTAACCATTAAAAAGGTTGATAGGACATGAATACTTGGAAAGGCGTTATAAGGCTGGTCCTTACTATAAATCAGCGCGACCAGCTTCGTCAGAACATCATGGCCAACGAGTTCCGGCCTGGGAACATGGGTTTGGAAAACAAAATAGATCCCGTAACAGGCCAGCAAGCCAAGATTAAAAGCCAACAAGGTCCGGTAGTAAACCTTTTTATCCTTGAGGCAAAAATAAACCAGGGTTCCGAAAATGAAAAAATACCAAATGATATAAGGCACAATAAACCCTTTTAAAAAAGGAATCGTTTGATCTAAGTCTGTCACCAGGCTATAAGCTCCGCGATCAGCATTATTGAGCAAAGCATAAAAAATATTCAAAATAGGAATGGACAACATGTAACTAAGAGGCCTGAGGTTTTTAATGATAGTTTGCATCTCTTTTAACTTCCTTTTCACTTAGTCATAGACTTTCTTTCTATGCAGAGGTACGCAAACTGTAAAAAACGCTTTTCCAAAAAATATGCTTGATCAAGCTTCACTGTAACCCTGCTAACTGCATTATAGGTCCTAGTTCTTAAAAATACGCTAAAGAATTCTTAGGAATTCATTAAATTTTTCTTGAATAAAGCTAAACTACCTCGTTTTAAAATATGAAGTTTTAACTTGATTTGCCTTTCAAAAAATCGATATATTCTGTTCCCCACTCCTGAATGGCATTTAAAACCGGCTGAAACCGCTCCCCCAGCTCGCTGAGAGAATACTCGACCTTAGGCGGTATTTGATCATAAACAGTGCGGATTATCAGACCGTTGTCACTCATCATCCGCAGCTGTTTGGTCAGGGTAGCCTGGGTTAGACTGGGGAGGGCTCTTTGCAGTTCATTAAAGCGCATCGTCTTAAGGCTCAAATGATACATAATGAGCAACGTCCATTTCCCTGTAAGCAATTTTTGCGCCGTCACATAGGGACAAATTCCATATAAATCTTTTTCCATAGATCCTCCTTAGTATCCTATTAGATACTTACTATACTAAATAATCGTACTTGAACTAACTATCCCATCATGATTCAATAATAATGATCAGGGGATTATCCGTCAATCCCTAAGAAATGGAGGATTCAAGCATGCAGGAAGTCTATGAATTTTTGAAACAGTGCGGAACCTATTACCTGGCCACTCAAGATGGGGATCAGCCCCGGGTCCGCCCTTTCGGCACCGTCGCTATTTTCGAAGACAAGCTCTATATTCAAACCGGCAAGGTCAAGGATGTGTACAAACAATTAAAGGCCAGCCCTAAAATCGAAATCTGCGGGGTGCTGGAGGGCGGCAAATGGATTCGTGTGGCAGCAACCGCTGTTGAGGATGACCGCCTGGAAGCCAAACAGCATATGCTGGATGCTTACCCATCCCTGCAGGGAAGGTATAAAGCCGATGATGACAATACCATCGTCTTTTATCTGCAAGATGCCACGGCTACCTTCTCCTCTTTTACAGAGGCTCCCAAAGTGATTACGTTTTAGCCTCGTTTTAGCCTTCTATAATCAAGCAGACCATAATTAAGCAGACCATCAACAAACGGCGGCCGGTTCAACAGTCCGGTCCGCCGTTTGTTTTACTCTTAAGAGAAAATTCCAGCTGCAAAGAGGGGGCCGTGAAATGTGATATTGACCAGAATCCGGGCCATTTCCTCCGGTGATTCCTGCCTTCCTCTGTCCAGCCATTCCTGAATCACGCCAAAATGGGCGGATGCTATATAGGAAGCCAGGTACTCACCGGGTACCAGCATTTTTTCTCTTTTGACTAAGGAGATGCAATTCTTTTCGAAGATATTGCTCCACATTAACTTTTTCATTTTAGATTGCAAAGCATAATTTCCTTTGGTCGCCATAATGGCTTGCATTAAGGCGGCATTGTCGTCGACATACTGGAACAGCCTGACAATTATAGCAGTGGGTATGCGGGTATCGGCAAAATCCGCTGTGGAAAGTGCGGTAATTTTCAGGATGATCCCTTCGATATCCTTGATCACTTCTTCCAGGGTCTGGTCCAGCAAATCAAATTTATCCTTATAATGGAGGTAAAACGTCCCCCGATTAATATTCGCTTTTGTGGTAATATCCTTAACCGATAGTGCGGCAAAACCACCATCGTGAAAATAATTGCAGGGATACTGGAAGCTACTTCCGGCGAAGCCTATGTTCTCGATGAAAGGATGCCCCAGCTGAGCTTAATGAACAAGGTGGGGTATATGGCTCAGTCCGATGCTCTCTATGGTACCTTGACTGCAGCGGAAAATCTGCAGTTTTTTGGAGCAATTTACGACATGAGCAAGGGAGAGATCAAAAAACGGACGGCGGAAGTCATGGAATTGGTCAATCTTACCGAACACCTTCACAAACCGGTTCAGGCCTTTTCCGGCGGAATGAAACGGCGGCTTTCCCTGGCTATGGCTGTTATGCACAACCCGCCGGTGCTGGTTTTGGATGAACCTACGGTAGGGATCGACCCACTTTTAAGGAGAACGATCTGGGCAGAATTAAACACATTGGCCAGGCAAGGGATTACGATCCTGGTCACAACCCATGTCATGGATGAAGCGGATAAATGCCACAGCCTGGCTATGATGCGGGATGGACGCTTGATCGCTAAGGGCACTTCCCGGGAACTGCAGGAAAGGATCGGTGTCAACGACATCGAAGAAGCTTTCATCTATTATGGAGGACAACAGGATGAGAGTTAGAGCTTTAGCCTTCCGGATCTTAAATCAACTACTGCGCCATGATCGGCGCACCCTGGCTTTGATGCTGGTGGCCCCTGTTTTTCTCCTCACCCTGGTTTATTTTATTCTGGGGGACACCGTTCCTCTGGTGAAAGTAGCCGTGATTAATGCCCCGGCGGGGTTTGAGGATAAACTTGAGGAACAGAATATCAGAAGCTTGCGCTACAGCGAGAGTGACGCCCGCCTGGCCCTGGAGCAGGCCAAGAATTCCACTCTGTTCTCCAGACCGGATCTTAAGTCGGAAGTCAATTATGTCTATGGCCAGGAGGATTTGTCAACCTTCGATAATTTTGGGGCCACTTTAATCGGTTTTATTATTTTCTTCTTTGTTTTTTTGGTATCGGGAATTTCCTTCTTGCAGGAGCGAACTTCGGGGACTTTGGAAAAACTCCTTTCCACTCCGGTCCGGCGCTGGGAGATCGTAGTGGGTTATGTTCTGGGCTTTGGCCTCTTTACCGTTCTGCAATCCTTCCTGATCTCCTGGTACTGTGTCTATGTGCTCAAGGTCATGATGATCGATTTCTTTGCTTGATCCTGCTCATTACCCTGCTCACCGCCATGATCGCCCTGACTTTGGGGATCCTGGCTTCCACCCTGGCCAATAATGAGTTTCAGATGATGCAATTTATCCCCGTGCTGATCGTCCCTCAGATCTTCTTCTCCGGTTTGTTTGATCTGCCTGCCGGAATGGAGGTCGTTGGTCACATTATGCCTCTCTATTATATAGCCCATGCTCTGACTGAAGTGATGATCAAAGGCGGCGGCTTTGCCGCCATCGCCTGGGATTTAGGGATTATCCTGGCTTGCTCTGTACTGTTTATGATGGTGAATGCCCTGCTTCTGAAGAAATACCGGAGGATCTGAAAGAGCGGGGGCGGATGCCTGGGTCACGTAGCTTTACGCACAACGCGTACTCCATAGCTCCGGAGCTGGTTCACTCGCTTTCTTAACTGTTACGCCAAACCCCGCTGCTTTCTGCATGTGAACCAGTGGCTTCACAATGTTAAGAAAGCCTCGTTCACCCGACCGCCCCTCCGCTAAATCCGTCCGCTTTTGTACGCAAGCTACGCTTTTAGGTCTTTTTAGCTTCTCTTGGATCTTTTACAAGCTTTTTCTGGGGTCATCCCCAGCGGCTTTACCAAGGTAGCCGACCATGCCGCAAGCGGCGTCGGCAAAGCTGAAAAAACTGCTTGGGTCAGACGACTTCCCCCGCATTTCTCACATCGCTCCGCTCAAACCAAAAAAACAGCCCAAGGATTTTGCTTTACGAAAGAGAGAGAATTTAAGCGAGCGGAAACAAAACTTCGCGAAAAGCACGCAGCGGAGTCGGGTTGGAAACAGGACGTTTCCAACCGGCCATTGAGCAGGAGCGATTTGGCCACGAAAGCCGGGCGAGGGTTTCGCCCAAGCCGCCACACCACAGAGACTACTTAACGGCGCAGGTCGTCCCGACGGAGCGGAGAGCTTGAGCGCTAGTTTTGTCCGCGCAGCTTATGGAGCGACCGTTGTAAAGCAAAATCCTGGAGAGAGGCTCGCTCTTTCGCAAAGCCCTTTCTAAATGTTCTTTTTCAAGGCAAATACTCCACAAACTTAATCTAACTGAGGAGGAAACTGGGTTATGCAAAAAAGACCCATAAGCTTCGGCTTCTTATCCCTAGGCCTGATCGGATTCATCTTAACCGCATCCGGCTGTTCTTCCCCATCGGGCCTGGTCTTGACCGGCATCGCGGAAACGGGCATCTACGCCCATTACAGCGAAGTGTCCGGGAAAATCAGTCAACTGAATGTGGAGCTTGGCCAGGCAGTCAAAGCCGGTGACATTCTGGCAGTGCTGGATGACAGCAATGAGCGGTATGCTCTGAAGCAGTTGGAGCAGGCCCTGGCCAGAAAACAGGCGGTTTTGGCTGAATTGACGGCAGGGGCGGACCCCGAGGAAGTGAAGCAGCGACAGAATAATGTCGCTTTAGCGGAAATAGCCTCGGCAAATGCTCAACCGACCCAAGAGCGGACCAAAAAGGATTATGAAGATGCTCAGGTTCTGCAGGAAGCCGGCGCTCTGGCCCAGTCCGGACTGGATAAAATCAAATACCAGGCGGATTTAGCCGAAGCTGCGGTATCCACGGTCGCCATTCAATTGGATAATGCCCGCCGGCAATTAGCCTTAATCCAGAAAGGAACTCCTCAGGAAAAAATAGACGCGGCTCAGGCTGATCTGGCTTTGACGGAAGTGCAAATCCGCCAGACCAAGGATAATTTAAGCAAATACACCCTGCACGCTCTTCAGGACGGAACGGTGATCAGCAGGAATTATCTGCCCGGAAATATGATCTCTCCCGGATTTAATCTCGTCGATATCGCTTCCGAAACAGAAAAACACCTGGTGGCTTATGTGCCCAAGGAATCTCTGCCGAAACTAAGCCACGGACAAACGGTCGTTATCCGCTGGGGAGAGAAGGAATATGAAGGAACCGTCAGCTTTATCGATGTGAAGGCCCAGTATACCCCCAAAGACATGCAGACCTCTGCCAATAAGAATAAGGAAAGCATGAAGATCAAAGTTAACCTGACTCCCGAGATCCCTTTAAAAATTGGTGAAAAAGCGGAAATCGTCATTCCCCAGTGATTGACTTCGCTGAGAGCTCCATAACGTTGAGAGCGCCCAACAAAGAGGAAGACCCGCCCTTAAACAGAGCAGGTCTTCCTCTTTTGCTATCAGACTATATCGTATCCTAATAGTTATCCTGCACCGTACTGCTCGGACCCGAAAGAGCCCAAGGCCGCTCTTTGTTCACGGTGCTGAGGTCTACCCTAATCGGCTTCATGGTCCACTCCCCGGCATCGACCCCTTCCGGCAGCCCTTCGTAGCTGAACCGGGTTTCATTGCCCTTTTCATCCATTGACACACCGGCGCCTTGGGTGAGAATGAGCTTCAAGGTCGGGGTGATCAACAGGGTTTTGGCCTTAGGATCAAGACGTTTAAAGGTGATGATATTTTCCATCTCTGTGGTTTCATCACCGACTTTGCCCTGCCCTCCATTTCCTTCGTACTCATAGACATTGCCCAAATCATCCTTGATCTCCCAATCCATCTGCACGGCATGGGAAAGATTGTTAGGGACTACTTCAGAGTAGTAGAGAAGAGTATTAATAGGGGTCAGGGAGAGGCGGTTTAAGCTAATGACCACATTCTGAGCCTGAGTCTGATTGTCATCGATCTTGACCACGGTATAATCCAGAGCATTTAAAGATACGCTGAAGTTCAGCTTGCAATCTGTCTTTGGATAATCTCCTGTTTCTGCTCTTTCCTCCATATTCGTCATCCCGGAAATCCTCCAACGGAAGGAAATAGCCTCCCGGGCTTCCTCCTCACTGAAAAAAGTATAGTTGCTTTGCCCCACATAGACGCCGGGGCTGACTCGTTTTAACTGCTCGCTGCCTGCGGAGCCCTGGGCAAAATCAACCTCGACCCGGCTGTCCAAATAAGGTCTTTCCCCAAAATCCTCTGCGGTTTTGATGGTATAGGTGAAGGATAAGGTTCTGCCGTCGTAAATACCTTGATTCAGGGTCACTTCAATGCCATTATCCGCCTTGACCATATTGATGTCCAAGGCTTTTTCCGTATATAAATCATAAACTCCCGTACGTCCGTCATCTAAAAATCGGAAAATATCACCGATGACAGGAACTTCCCTGGCATAAGCGGGAAAGACCAGGCCAAACCCGGAGAGTCCTACGGTCATGAGCATAGCGGCGGCAACAGCCACCATCGCCTTGCTTTTGCCCCGTTTCTTCACCCCGCCCAGCTGACCGGCTGCGGCAATACCTTCTCTCACCCTTTGTTTAACTCTCGACTTTTCCAACTCATCCACCTCCGCCTCTGCAAACTCATTTAAGTCAATGTCCATCTCATTAAAAAAATCGTAGAGATCCTTCATCCTTAACATCCCCCTTCTCCCAAGTTCAGGACACCCTTTACCAGTTGCTTTTTGCTCCTGTAGATACGATTATCCACAGCTGATTTGGTCAATCCCAGTTTCCTGGAGATCTCTTCCGAGGGCATCCCCCAAAAGAATTTCATGATGAATATAGTGCGATCCGTAGCGGAGAAAGAGTTCAGCAGTTTGTTCATTTCCTTGGCATTCTCCATAAAAAGCACCTGCTCTTCCGCCGATTCTTGGGGCGGAAACAGGTCGATTCCTTCACGATCGGAAGCAGGAACTTCCAGGTTTTTTCTTTCCCGGCGGTAAAAATCTATGGCCTTGTATTTAGCGATGGCGCAAAGCCACTTGCGAAACTCCTCTTCTCCTTCTCCCTTGAACTTTTGGGCATGATGCCAAACGGCAAGAAACACATCACTGATGCATTCCTCCGTCAGTTCCCTGCTGCCGATAGGAAGCAGGACTTGACGGACAATCCCCTTCACTAAAGGGAGGTATTCATCCATAATGAATTCCAGAGCATCTTCTTCTTTATTTTTCAGGCCCACTATGTAATTGTCATTGGTCTTCATGATTCCCCCCCTTTTTCCTTGTATGGCCCCTTACACTCTGTACAACGAAGAAAAAAGGAGCTTTTCGCAAAATATATACAAATAAATGATAAACAGCACTCCTTAAGTATCTCACCTCTTAAGCGTGCTGTTTATCATTTTTCTCTCAGGACTATTATTCTCTCTCAGAAAACCGAGTGCTCCTCCTTGATATCATCCATTAATCCGCTTACAGCTTAAATCTTAAATCTCTCCAGGGACTTGAGCAGGACGTCGGATTTTTCCTTGGACGAGTCCGCCAATTGAATAACCTGATAGGATTTGTCCGCAATATGGGTCGCTTCCTGAGCGATGTTGGTAGCCCCTACTGCTTCCTCATTCGCTGTATCGGATATTTGATTTATGGCTTGAACCATAGCTTGCATGGACGCCAACAGCTCTTCTGAAGTGGCGCTGAACTCCAGCACAATATCATTGATGGTTTTTGCATTGCCGCTGGTCTGCTCTCCCATCTCCACTAATTTATTATAATCCTCAAGCACCTTCTGATCCATAAAATTCATGATCTCCATAGCACTGGCGGTAAGGGCGCCTACCGCCTGGAGAATAACCTGAGTAACCTCCTGAATTCTTCCCACAGAATCCCGTGAACCTTCGGCCAGCTTTCGGATCTCCTCCGCCACCACAGCGAATCCTTTGCCGGCTTCTCCCGCTCTTGCCGCTTCAATGGCCGCATTCAGAGCAAGCAGGTTGGTCTGAGAGGTAATTTCCAAAATGGCTTCGGAGAGTTCGTTGATTTGTTCCACAGCCTTGACCTGCCCCATAGCACTTTGCAAATCCTCTTTAGTCCGGCTGTAGATCGCCATGGCCTCTTCTTTGGATTTAATGGAGCCGACCTTGGTCTGTTCACTTATGTCATGAACCTTGCCGGCTATCAATGCTCCTTCCTGAGCCTTATTGGCCAACACTTCAATGGCCCTCTCCACCTCTTCGGAAGTGGCATTCATCTCTTCTGCGGAAGCCGCCGTCTCCTCCGTACCTGCGGACAGCTCCTCCGTAGTGGAAGAAATCTCTTCGATACCCTGATTCAGCTGCTCCATCTCCCCGTGGATTTTGACCAGCATTTCGCCTACCACGACGGATTCATTCCTTATCTCTGTAAACATAGCTTTTAAAGAGCCTTGCATGGTCTCGAGAGCCATAGATAATATGCCGGTTTCATCCTTCATCTTAAGCAGTTTTGGGGGTACTTCGTGAGTAAAATCACCCGTAGCCACCACCTGCAGAAGTTCGGATACCTTGCGGATAGGATTGACAATCCCTCCGGCGATGATAAATGTCAGCAGGACCCCGAAGGCCAGAAAAAACGCTGAAATAATTCCTATATTCCGCAGCATCATATTGATCTTGGCCATGACCACAGACTGGGGTGCAGTGACACCGATGGACCAGCCGGTTCCCTCAACAGGGGCAAAACCCATATACTTGTTTACTCCCTTGTAGGCGTATCTTCCCGCTCCTTGCTTGCCTTCCAGCATGACTTTCTGCAGGTCCGCCAGTTCCTGGAGCCCAGGATCAGTTTTCACCGCTTCTTGGGCATTATACCCCTCTGCAACCAGATTGCGCTCTCTATGGGCAACGAGTGACCCCTGAGCATTGATCATAAACACTTCCCTGGAGCCGTACTCCATGTTTTCTGTGAAATCGCTTAGAACATAGCCGTCCCGAGCCGCTGTTAGAGCCCCCACTACAGTTTCCCCGACTTTGACCGGCACAGCATAGTACATCACCAATTCCCCGGACTCAAGCACAGGATTGGAAACCGCAGGCTTCCCGGACAATGCTTTGACAAAGTAATCCTGCTCCTTAATATTCATTCTATTTCCTTGGGTATCCATGGCCTGACCCTGGGGATCGGCAAATGCAAGCCGCAGATGCCCGCTTCGCTCTACTTCGTTTTGCAGCAGATCCAGCTTTTCTTCCCAGGTCAAATCTCCGCTCTTCAGCCAATGACTCTCCGCCAAAGCCACCAAAGCGTTAAGCTGCACTTCTATCCCCTGACTGATAACACGGGCATTGGCCTGAGCAACCTCTGTCAGATATTCATCATTGCTCTCTCCCAAAGCCGTGCTTGCCGTTTTATAGGAAACAGCTCCCACTCCGACGCAAATCAGGACCAAAATAGCTCCAAAGACCAGAATCAATTTGATTTTGATACTTTTCATGCTGACAACTCCTTATACTGATTGGGCAGCCTGCAAAGCTCCCCTATAGGATTTTAATAAATTCCCCCACCAAATCCGGATCAAACTGATTCCCTGAATTCCACAGCAGTTCCTGAACCGCCGCATTCTTGGACAGAGCCTTTCGATAACTCCGATTGTTTACCATAGCGTCATAGGCATCAGCCAGGCTGATCACACGGGAATGCAGCGGAATCGCCTCGCCTTGGAGCTGCTGTGGATAACCCTTGCCGTCCCAGCGCTCATGATGATGACAGACATAGCGTGCTACTTTCTCCATTCCTTTAACTGAAACAATAATTCTATAGCCTACTTCCGAGTGACGCATTACCTCTGCATACTCTTCAGCCGTCAATTTTCCCGGCTTGTCGAGAATCTCTTTGTTAACGGCTATCTTGCCGATATCGTGCAACAACCCTGCTATGCTGAGTTCTGTGATCTCTCTTTCCAAAAGTTTTAATTGCCTTCCCATTGCTTCACAAAGCCAGGATACCCGATAGGCATGATGATCAATAATACTTTCCGTGAATTTATTGGTAAACGTTTCAATGACATATCTTCTTGAGCTAAAGACAGTTAAGCCTTTATTTAAATCCACGTTCGAATCTTTTGTCACATTATCGTCTCCCGTCGTTACCACTTTAACTGTTACTGATAAAGGAAGGGGGATACTGTTTCATGTCATTTTTAAGTAAATTATGTCATTATTCATCGTATAAGAATCATATTATAATGAGATTTGTAATATTGAAATGTTTTTCACCCAGATGTCACAACCATGGCTATGACATCTAATGATCTTTTAAGACAAATATTCATAAATCTTTATAATGAACAAAGAAGGAAATAAAGAAGGTATAAACATGAACACCTCCATTGATTTTGCCCATTGCTTGAAATATTTGCTTTCAGCACTGGGAATAAGCATTAACAGGCTTTCCAAAGTCCTTAACGTGGATGGATCTCTGGTTAACCGCTGGGTGAATGGAAAAAGGATTCCATCGTATAATTCGAATTACATAGAAGCTATTTCTCAGTTTTTGTCAACCAGCATTAAGAACTCTTTACAAATTCAGCTCATCGACGAGCTATTTGAAAGGGTTTTTGGTGTTGACGCCGAAGGAGGCTGCAATGAGGAAAAGATCAAAAAGGTGCTTTTTGAAGCCCAAGGCATTTCCCTTAATAATCACAAACTCTATAATAAGGAATCCAAAAAAATGCTCAGACAAAAAAAAACTGGACTAAAACCGCCTTTTTACAGTGACATCGTCAGTATGTCTCAAGAAGATAAGGCTATTTCAGGAACCCATAACGTTGCTTCAGCCTGGAGACATCTTTTAGGCTTAACCCTGCAAGCCCATAAAAGAAAAAAAGTAATCTACATCACTTATTTCAATGATGTATTTTTTTATATATCCACGGATGAAGATAGACGACAATTTCAAACCATGCTGATGGATTTGATGAGCCAAGGGTACGAAGTCCACTACCTTCTGCGTATCAGCCATGATATTCGGCATCTTCTGGAACTGCTGGAATTCTTCAGACCATTAGTCGGCAGCCACCGGCTTTATCTTTATTACCTTAAAAGCTATGACTCTCTGAATCTTGGCAAGGACTGTCTTATTGTTCCGGAAATCGGTGTCCTATCCTACTTCTTTACCCCAGCCAATCAATGCTGTGCCTTATACCTTAGGAACTCTTTGGCAGTCTCTTTCTACGAAGAGCATTGGCTTGGGCTTATTCAATCCTCAGCCCTTCCTTTGGTCAAGACCTATCCTGTTGAAAAAAGGGAATGCCTGCAAAATTTTTATATAGAAAGCGAGGATGTCCGGGGCAACCGGTTTCTCTACCGAGACGGCTTCAGTCTCTTTACTCTTCCCCTTCACCTCTATAAGAAACTGCTGCTGAGAAAGGAATACTCCAAGCAAGAAATAATATCGGCCCTGGATTACTACCAACGATCATTGGAAGCCTTCCGCTCCAATGCCAGAATCTATCAGTACAAGGATATCTATACATTGGACAGTATGCATTATCTTCTTAAAAACCGTCAATTTTTCTTCTATGATCACAGCGGGCTTTCAGCCGTGGATTTGGATGAGGAAGATCTGATTGAATTTCTGCAGAGTATCATTAACCTTCTGCAGACCTATGATAATTATTCTATAGCCTTTGTGAAAAAAAAACCGGCTACCCTCGGAATCAATCAAACAATGTCTTTCTTCCTTAAAGAACGGCATACTCTCATCACTGAAATCTCGGAACCACCGACTGCCGCACCGGTGTGTTTTTCTATTAGGGAGCCTATGCTGCTCCAAGCTGCAGAATATTATTTCAATCGGCTCTGGCAGCAAATCGCTCCTGCAATGAAAAAAAAAGAGGACATCATCGTCTGGCTGCAGCGGGAAGCGGCTCTGCTCCACTCTTCTTTACCTTGCAAATCCGATTCGTAGCGACTGAAGTTATCCCCTGTAAGCATTTAACCGTCTTTTAACACAGGCCTAAAACCATGTTAACAATCTCCTGTTATAGTAAAAGCGGTAAATCATTATTGAAAAGGAGGACACTATGGTTTTATTGGATTATCACATGCATTCCTTAAATTCAACGGATGCCCATGACGAGATTTCCGCCCTCTGCGCCCAAGCCATCGCCCGGGGCCTGCAGGAAATCGCCGTCACCGATCACTTCGAACCCTCCGCCGGCCATGAAGAGTACTCTGAGTATGATGGCCGGAAGTATTTCACCGAGATTGCCGAAGCCCGCCGGCGCTTCGCTGGGAAACTCAGCATCAAGAGCGGCGTGGAGTTAGGCCAGCCCCATCTTTTTCCCAAGTATTCATTGCAGCTCCTGGAAGAGTACCCCTACGATTACGTACTCGGTTCCGCCCATCGTATGCCCAACAATGTGGATTTTGGCCAAGTCCGCTACACTCCAGAAAACCTGGCCGCCTATTGTGCACGCTATCTGACAGAACTCAAAGCCTTAGCCCAATGGGGCCACTATGATTGTCTCGGACACCTGGATCTGGTCAAACGCTATGCTGCCAAGTACCGACTGCGGGCCAATCTGATGGATTATCAGGAGCAGCTGGCGGAAATCCTCCGGATCGTCATTGACAAAGGCAAAGGTATCGAAGTGAACACCTCCGGACTCCGGCAATCCTCTCAGGAATGCTTGCCCGACTTGGATATTATCCGCCTCTACAAGGAGCTGGGCGGGGAAATTATCACTGTAGGTTCCGATGCCCACTGGGCTGAAGATGTAGGCAAAGGAATCCAGGAAGGCTTGGAACGCCTGAAAAAGGCCGGATTTAAGTACGTGTCCGTCTATACCAACCGCCAACCGGCTATGATCAAAATAGGGGATAAATCAGCACTCTTTACCAGAGGAGGTTTATCGGCATGAACTTATGGTCAACCTGAAAAAACCCCGCTCAACTTTCGTCGAGCCGGGTTTTTTCAATTAATCTCTCCTCAGCCTTACTTCGACCACACACCGGGCTGTACAAACCAGCGCAACTGAGCTGTTAAGGGAGATTCCTCATTAAGTTTATACCCCGCGATGGCTCCTTTTTTAAAAGGCAGGGGGGTAGCAGCCAGTTTCACGCTCCAGTCCGACAGATAGGGCTGATGACCCACGATGATTAAGCAATCGGCTTGCTTTTGCGGCAGCCACTCTTCGAGCAAAGCCATAAGATCGCCTCCTGTGGCCAGCATCTCGACCTTTTCCACCTCCGCTACATTCAGCTTCTTAGCGATGATCTGAGCCGTTTGCCAGGCTCTTTCCAGCGGACTGGTCCAAATACAAATTTTTTGCTTCCCGTCCAGCAAATGATCGATCCCAAAGGCTACCCGTTTGATCTTCTTCTGCCCCTCTTTTGTTAAGGTGCGTTCCGCATCATTCTCCATATTCTCTTCAGCTTGTCCATGGCGCATTAATATTAATTCCATTGCCATTCCTCCCTGTATTGGTACTTTTCAGCTATGGCTATTTCATTCCCGTAAACCCCTGCATTTCCGCCCCGGCAGTCACGGGATGAAAACTCCCCTCCAGTCTTTCCTGCAGCCTTGCTTTTTCTCTGGTGCTTTGAGCTACCGCTCGTTCACAGAGAGCGTCCTGGCTTTCAACTGATTTTTTCCGCCGTTTATCCACCTTTTTATAGATACCTTTGGCATTTAATATGCGGGCCTTTACCGTATCCTGCCAGGCTATGTCCAGTATGGCCTTTACTTCTTCCTTGGCATCGGGATTTTCGACAGGAAACAGTAGTTCAACCCGGCGATCCAGGTTTCTAGGCATCCAGTCGGCGCTGGACAAATACACCACCTCTTCGCCGCCATGATAAAAATAAAAGATACGGCTATGCTCCAGAAATCTTCCCACAATACTGCGGACAGCAATGGTTTCGCTGACTCCCGGCAGACCGGGCCGGAGGCAGCAGACCCCCCGCACAATCAGTTTGATTTCCACTCCCTGACTGGAAGCACGATATAAAGCAAGAATAATCTCTTTATCAATCAGAGAATTAACCTTGACGACGATGACCGCCTTCATTCCCCTTTGGGCGTTCTGGGTTTCATCCTTGATCAGCTGCAGGAATTTTTCCCTCATCCCAGCGGGTGCCAAGGTGAATTTATTAAGATTGACCGGTTGGGAAAGTCCGGAAAGCATATTGAATAATGCTGAGGCATCAGCCCCAAACTGGGGATTCACTGTCATCAGCCCGATATCTGTATAGATTTTGGCAGTCACATCATTATAGTTGCCCGTGCTCATATGAACATAGCGCTTGATGCCATCCTCTTCCCGGCGCACAATCAAGAGGACCTTACAGTGGGTTTTCAGCCCCACTAAACCATAGATGACATGGCAGCCGGCCTCCTCCAGATGCTTGGCCCAGTGAATGTTCTTCTCCTCGTCAAAGCGGGCCTTAAGCTCCACAAGAACCGTAACCTGTTTACCAAGCTCCGCTGCCTGGGCCAGGGCGGCAATAATCGGCGAATTGCCGCTGACGCGGTAAAGGGTTTGCTTAATCGCCAGAACCTGAGGATCTCTGGCCGCCGTTTTCACTAACTCAACCACCGGTTGGAAGGATTGGTAGGGGTGATGAAGCAGAATATCCTGCTCCTGAATAGCCTTGAAGATGTCCTTTTCCCTGATCAGTTCCGGGACATCCTGAGGTTGAAAAGGGAGATAGCGTAAATGCTCACATCCCTTAAGCTTAATGAAGTCCGAGAGAAACGTCAGATCAATGGGTCCCCGTACTTCATAAATCTTGTCCTCAGTGATTTCCAATTCTTCCTTAAGGATGGCCAGAAGATCTTTATGAAACCCTTTGCCCACCTCCAGACGGATCACCGAACCCCATTTGCGCTGACGTATGGATAATTCAATGGCTTCTAATAAATCTTCCGCCCCCTCTTCGTCGAAATCCAGGTCGGCATTGCGGGTAATGCGGAAAAAGCCTGCGGCTGCCAGCTTATGCCCTTGAAAAAGATCCGGCAATTTTAAGGTGATCAGATCCTCCAACATGATAAATTCCCTGTCTTTGGTCGCCGAGGGAACTTCCACAAAGCGGGGCAGGACTTTCGGAACTTGAACCGTAGCGAAAAGATGGGTCTCCGCTCCTTTAATCAATAAGGCAATATACAGCTCTCTGCTGCGCAGCAAAGGAAAAGGCCGGCCCTGATCCACCACCAGGGGGGTGAGCACCGGAAAAACTTTATGCAGGTAATAATCTTTCACAAATTTCTTTTGGTCCTTGGTTAAGGATTTAGGGTTGACAATATTGATGTTTTCCTTCCTGAGTTTTTTAAGCAGAGAGTTCCTGTAACACCGGTACTGACCCTCTACTATCCCATGGGCACGCTCCACAATTTGCGCCATACATTCCTGGGGAAGCAAGCCGGAGGGATCACGTTTCTCCAGACCAGCCAGGATTTGGTCCCCCAAGGATGCGACTCTCACCGCAAAAAACTCATCCAGATTGGAGCTGACAATGGCCAGGAAATTAAGCCGTTCAAACAGAGGGTTGGCGGCATCCAGAGCCCCCTCCAAAACCCGCTGATTAAACTCCAGCCAGCTTAATTCGCGATTGATAAAATTCCCCGTGCTGTCGTAGATAGTTTTCATCATAAGCTTAATCCTTTTCGTTTCACTATGACTTGCATCCCCGTGACTTCCTCAAAAAGGGAACTGCAGTTCTGAAAGGTCCATTCTTCCAAAAAGGGGTCCTGCCAGGAATACATGGTGAAAATCAATTGTTCTCCCTTGCGATGAACCTCCACCTTCTCCACTTTGTTTTTATGGGAAACATCCAGGGCTTCAGCCAGCTTCAGGAGGGCCGCCAGCTTCGATACGACAATTTTATCCCTATCCATTAACCCTTCATAATTTTCGTCCTGATGACTGGGGGATTCCTGAGTGTTATAGCGCACGATATTGGCAATCAAGATCAGATCCCGGGCGGAAAGCCCCATAATATTGCGGTGCCTGATGATCCGATAGGCATGCTCCTGGTGATCTGTAAAGCTGATAAAATAGCCCACAGCATGGAGTATGGCCGCAACCTGCAGATACAACCTTTCCTGATGGCCCAGCCCGTGGATCTTCCCGGTCTGATCAAACAGGGAAAGGGCCAGCTTTTCCACTTGCTCCGCATGCCGTCTGTCTGCTCCAAAACGATTGGCAATATACCAGACAGAGCTGATCATATCATTCAAGGAATCCTTGCTTTGCGGACTTTCAATCAGTCCATCAGCCAAATCATGGATGAGACCGTTCTTCAGGGAGATATCCGGGACATAAATCTGCCGGGCATGAGTCAGCTTCAAAAAACAATGCAAGGTGATGACCGTGGGCAGAAAGGTATCCGCCTGGTTCTTGACCAGACCATAGGTCCGGGTTATTTGATCGTCGGTCATGATTAAGAGCTTTTCATAGAGCTTCGTAAAGTCTTCAACCTCAATGCGCTGGTCTTCTCCGCATAGATTGGCCACGGTACGGACTTCATTGCCGATCATGATAAAGTTGGTAAATTTGATGTCCTGAAGGAATCTTTTTAACAATGAGGTCTTGCTGTCGATGAATTCTTCCATCACAGCGGGAAAATTGATGCTTTTCGCTTCTAAATCAGCCAGGGTTTCCCTTAGGCGCAAGGAGCCTATTTTTAAATACTCGGTAAAAATAAGCGCCCCCTTCTCATAAATTGAGGTTTCCACACCACCTGAAGCCAAATTGACGATCAAGGTGGTTTGCTCTGCCAGCAAAGGCCCGGGCAGACGGCTGCGCAGCGCCCGATACATAAAGAACCGTTCTTGAGCACTGTTGATGATTTCAACCTCTATTTTGGTTTTCAGCCGAATCAGCTCCAGCACATACTCCCGGTTTTCCGCTTCACGAATCCCGCTGGTGCCGACAGCATGGTAATCTTTTACCCGGTAATCCTTCAGCAATTGGCTGAAACCCTTCAGAATTTCACAGGTTTCCTGAATCGTTTTGCGATCAATTCTGCCCATGGTGAAGGTATCCCGTCCGATGGAGGTAGGCTGGATAACATCTTCAAGGATCTTGACCTGCCCCTCAGGGTTGAGCTCAGCGATGATCATTTGTATGTAGTTCGATCCCACATCAATAGCAGCAATAAGCGGAAGCTTCAGCTCCATTTTTTTCTCCCCATATAAGCAAAACTTCGACACGTAAATAATAAGAATTGCAAAATTCTGCGATAATATGGTAATTATAGCATAATCTTTTATGAATATTTTTTCTTTACAAATATTTTACATTTCCCCGGGACCGCACAGGTGATTCCAACTTGAAAGGCCCCCCAAATTATGTCATACTGATACATGTCCTAGTGAGCGGCAGAGGCCGGCTACTTAAACATTGAGGAGTTTACTATGAGGATATTGGGAATTATCGATATCGGTTCAAACTCAATGCGTCTCGTCATTGTTCAGCTTACTGACGATAATTCTTACCGGATTATTGACGATGTAAAGCATTCCGTCCGTCTGGGGAAAGACATCCTGCCCAACGGCAATCTTCACCCGATAAGGATGCAGCGGGCCATCGAAACCCTGCAATTTTATAAAACTCTTTGCGATGCCATACAGACCGACCAAATCATCGTCGTGGCGACGGAAGCTATTCGCAAAGCTGCCAATCAAAAGGAATTCCTGGAATTGGTTTACAGTTTAACCGGCCTTGCTGTGCGCGTGCTGGAGGGTGAAGAAGAGGCTTACTATGATTATTTTAGTGTGGCCAATGCCTTTGCTATGTCGGAAAATCTTATCATGGATATTGGGGGCGCCAGCACCGAGCTGATCTGGATGAAAGACCGCAAGGTCCGCAATATGGCCAGCCTGCCTTTTGGCACCATCAGCATAAGCGAGCAATTGAATCAGGCAGCCGGCAATATCTATGAAAAAGAAAAAACTGTAACCAACGCCTTGATCCATACTTTCCATCAGCTGGGCTGGCTTCCCCACGGCAAAACACTCATTGGTATCGGGGGCAGCTTCCGCAATATTGCCAAGATAGATAAAAAAAGATGCGCTTATCCTTTAGAGCTCTCTCACAATTATTATCTTCCCGGTGAGCGCCTTCAGGATATCCACCAACTGATCATGACCACTCCCGCCGGTCGCCGCAAGGATATCCGCGGTCTGTCCTCAGAGCGGGCCGATATTATCTGGGGCGCCACCACAGCCATTAATGCCTTGCTTATGTATTGCGGAATCAGCGATATCTATATCAGTGGTTATGGATTGCGTGAAGGGATTATCTATGAAGAGATTCTCCATGATCTCAATCCGGTGGAAGACGTTCTCGATTACTCCATTAATAATCTGATGTCCAATATTGACTTGAACAAAAAGCATGCCTTTCATGTCTGGCAGCTCTCCCGCTCATTATTTGAGCAACTTGGCTCAGTTCATGAGCTGAATGCTTCCACTGTAAACGTTCTGAAAACGGCAGCCTTGTTGCATGATAGCGGCATCAGCATCAGTTATTATGATCACCACCTGCATTCCTTTTATATTATTCTTAACTCCCAAATCAATGGCCTCAGCCAGCAGGAATTACTAATGGCCGCCTATACAGCAGCCTCTCACCGCAAAAACAAGGTTAAGATCGATCCTGCCCACAAAGGATTGCTGCGGGAGCAGGAGATTAATACTATCCGTAAACTAGGGGTTATTTTAAGAATTGCCGAGTCTTTAGATCGCTGGATGAATGATAATATCAGCGCCGTGGATTGTTTAATCGAGCAGGAGGTGGTAGCCCTCAAGCTGACCTCAAACTCTACCCATGAACTGGAAGCTAAAGAGACTATGGAAATTTCAGCAGCCTTCTTAAAAGAGTTTGGCAGACGGCTCCATATTATTTAACTCAAAGCGCCTTTATCCCACTTTTATGGTGGGATAAAGGCGCTTTTTGTCAGCCTTGGCTTCTCCTGATATAAACCAGGAGATCCGCCAAGGGAATGGCCGGACTGTAAAGATAGCCCTGGTAGAGGTCGCAGCCCAGCTCATGAAGGATCTGCCGCTGCTCTTCCGTCTCCACGAATTCAGCCAAAACAGCATAATTCATGGAGCGGCTTAAATAGATGATGGAAGAAATAATGTCACGGCAGTTCATGTTGGTGGAGATTTCACGCACAAGGGAGCCGTCCAGCTTGACCGTATCGAAATTATATTCCTTCAGATACATCAGCGAACTGTGGCCCATTCCGAAATCATCCATCTCCAGCTCAATTCCCATCTCCTTGAGGGCATTGAGGGTATCCTTGATCCACTTGTTGTTTTCCAGGGCCACCTGTTCCGTAATCTCAATTTTTAAGGCCTTAGGGCTGATCTGATGTTTTTCGATAAGCTGCCTGAGCTTGCCGGGGAAGTCTTGGTTTTCAAGCTGGGAAGCGGTAATATTCACTGAAACGGCCATCTCGGTGAACCCAAGGGCAGCCATGATCTTAATCGTACTGCAGGCTTGGTCAATGATCTCCAGCCCCAGTTCATCGATGAGCTGATATTCCTCAGCCAGCGCAATGACCAGGGGCGGATAAATGGTACCGTAATGAACATGATTCCATCTCAGCAGGGCTTCGGCGCAGAACACCTTCCCCTCATAATCCACCTGGGGCTGATAAAACAAGGTCAGCTTCTTGGTTTCGATATCGTATTTCAGATCCTCGGCCAAGGCTTTGGCCAAGCTGCCGAGCATATCCTGCCGCTCCAAAAGACTATGCCTTTTGTTGCTTCTTTCCGATTTTTTGAACTCCGCGCAAAGGGCCTCAAAGTTCTTTTTCAGCCTGGATACCGAAACAGTCTGGGACAGCTTAACAAAGGGTATATAGCACAGGGTCCCCAGAATCAGGTTAAAAAGCTGCAATAAGCAGCCGCTCCAAAACCCTGTCGCATAGTAGCCGCTGATAAAAACCGGCGTCGTCCATTCTACCGTCTGAATCGTGAAAGGGACCAGCCCCAGGCTTACGGCGGCATACGAGGTCACGGTCAAAAGCAGGGGCACCAGCAGGAAGGGGATCAGATAGATGGGGTTCAGGACCAGAGGAAAGCCAAAGACAATCAGCTCATTGATGTTAAAAAGGAGGGGGAACAGAGAAAACTTAGCGATCCGGCGCTGATTTTTGTTCTTTTTCAGCATAAATACGGCAACGAGCAGGCAGAGGGTGCTCCCGCAGCCCCCCATCAGAACAAAAGTATCAAAGAAAGTCTTGGTGAAAATCTGGGTAGGTTCCCCGCCGGCCTGGATCAGCTCCTGATTAATGGCCAGGGCCGGTACATAGATGCTCTGGGCCACATGTTCCAGCATATTGCTGCCATGAATGCCGAAAAACCAAAGAAAATGGATCAGAAAAATAAACAGCAGCGCCCGCAGAAAGGAATTGTTGATATTGGCGAACAAATGATAGAGGACATCGGCAAGGAAATCGTTGATATCGGTTATGTTCAGAAGGGCGGCTAAAATCTGGTTGACAGCGGCAAAAAGAGTGATCGTGATGGCCGCCGGAATAATCGAGGCTACGGCATGGCTGAAGGTGATGGAATCACCGTCGGAAAAGGGCCGGATCCTCAGCAGCTTAATGGAACTGAGCTTATAAAACAAAAGGCTGGCGGCTACCGCCACCAGTATGGAAACAAAGACCCCGGTCACTCCATAATTGGTGATTTTAAACCCATCTTTATTAATGCCAAAGAGAGCCACAAAAGAACACAAGGCCACAGTGGCGACGATCACGGGATTGATTCTGAGCTTATCCCGGTTCTCCAGCTCGGTGGCTAAGGAATAGGTGATGCAGGTGACCATGGCCAGAGATAAAATACCAATCGTACCATCGTGGACATAGATGAAAAAGTCCTGCCAATTCTGCCCGAACAGCCTTGCCATCAGCTCCTGATACTGGGGTACGGGAAAACTGGAAAACAGCAGCGCCAGAGAACCGATCAGCACCACTGGAATCATTAAAATAAGCCCCCGCCGGATCGATGCCAGCAAGAGGTTCTCACCCGCTTTTTCCATCAATTTAGTGTAGTCGCCGCTCATCTCAGCAACATTACTGAAGAGGCGCTTGTGCATCTTTTATCATCTCCGCTGCCATGAATCCCTAAAAAACAACTTATCTTTAAGTTAATTCTTTTTTCGAAAAAATGTCAAGAGATGACAGCTTAAATTGCATAGCCATGCCTGATTTACCTGATTTGACCCTAAAACAGCTTTCGGCAGTTAAGGTCCGCCTGTTCGAGCCGCAGCAAAGCTTGCTTCTTTTCCAGGCCTCCTGCATAACCGGTCAGACTTCCGCCGGCTCCCACCACTCTGTGGCAGGGTATGAGAATCGAGATGGGATTATGCCCCACCGCCCCTCCCACAGCCTGAGCGGACATGGAGGACAGCCCTCTGGAGGCGGCCAGCTTTCTGGCTATTTCACCATAGGTGGTAACACGGCCACGGGGAATTTCCAGAAGAATTTCCCACACCGCTTTTTGAAAATCCGTCCCCTTGGGCGCCAGCTCAGGAAATGGAGCGGAGCCTTCCCTTTCGGAAAAGTAATGGTCCAGCCAGGTCTGCAGAGACTTAAAAACCCTCTGCTCCGGCTCAGTGACCCATGCTTCTGTCTGAGCCGGATAGTATTTTTGCCCGATAAACCAAAGTCCGGTAAGGGCCTCTCCTTCAGCAGCCGCTGTGATGTCTCCCAGGGGAGTACTGAGAGTGCAGGTATAAATCATGATTGAATCAACTCCTTAGATTTGTTTGGGTCCTGCAGCTTTCCGCACATCGTTCAGGCTGCTGCAGTTATGGGTCCCTTTCGGCAGCCCGCACCGCCCCTCACCGGCTTCCTCCTTGCCCAGGGCTGAACAGCGGTATTCCTTGGGGGATACGCCGGTCAGCCGGCGGAAGTGAGTGTAAAAGGTAGAAAGGCTTTCAAAACCGCTTTGCAGGGCAATTTGCAGAGTGCTCTCCTGGGTATGGGTCAGGAGCTTTTGCGCAGACTCGATGCGCAATGTATTCAGATACTCCGCCGGAATCTTGCCGTAGTGCGCATAAAACACCTGGCCGGTACGGTTCCGGCCGACACCAAGCTTTTTCAGCTCTTCCCGCAAACGGCTGTGGTCAGCGAAATAAAGATCATAGATCCCTTTTATTTTTTCAGCCAGCTCTTTTTGGGGTTGAAATTCCGCCAAATCAGGCCGGCACCGTTTACATGGCCGCAGTCCCCAGGCACGTGCCTGAGCGGCGTTGTCAAAAAAAACCACATTCTCCCGCTTAGGGTTTTTCGATTTACAGGAGGGGCGGCAAAAAATCCCCGTGGTTTGTACTCCGTAAAAAAACTGTCCATCATAAGCCGGATCGCAGGCAAGGACAGCTTGCCACTTTTCTTCTGTACTAAGCGTCATCCGGACACCTCCTTAACTTACTTCCGGGAAAGGCAATAACTCATCTATCTCTACTATAATCGTTCTGGGAAAGGCTGTCTTCCGATATTGCATCATTTAATTTTTGAAGCGGATTTTAACCTTCTTTTCTAATTTTATCATTAGTTTCATCCTTCCGGTGCATACTAAACGCACTGATAAAATGAACGACTGTTTCAGCTAGAGGAGGATAAAAACATGTTTAATCTACAAGGCCGTGTGGCTGTTATTACCGGAGCGTCCAGCGGATTAGGCACCCAAATGGCTCATGGGCTGGCTGAACAAGGTGCCGATGTGGTGCTGTTGGCCCGCCGGGAGGAGCGACTGCGTAAAGTGGCCGAAGATATTGAAAGCCAATACGGTGTCCAAGCCTATCCCTTCCCTTGTGACGTAACTCAACTGGCCTCTGTTCAGGCCGCCGTTCAAGCTGCCCGGGAGCGATTCGGCAAAGTGGATATCCTTATTAATAACGCCGGCATCGGCTCCGTTGCACCTGCCGAAACAATGGACGATGAAGTATGGGAACATAATCTGTCCGTGGATCTGACCGGTGTCTTTCGTATCGCCCGCGAATTTGGCAAAGTCATGCTGGAAGCCGGTTATGGGCGTATTATCAATATTTCTTCCATGTACGGCATGGTGGGAAATTCAGCTACACCCGCTTCCGCCTACCATGCAGCCAAAGGCGGTGTGGTCAATCTCACCCGGGCTTTGGCTGCGGAATGGGCCGACCGTGGTGTCACCGTCAATTGTCTCTGCCCAGGCTATTTTGAAACGGAATTGACTGTCGATCTTCTGAAGACGGAGGAATTCAAGGCTTATATGGAGCGCACCGTGCCCCTGAAACGTTACGGCAATTCCGGTGAATTGAATTCCGCTGCCTGCTTCCTGGCGGCTGATGAATCATCCTATATAACCGGAGCCATTCTACCCATTGACGGCGGTTACACCTGCGTTTAAATTCAGATCAGGGGCAGGCTTTGCCGGTGCCATGATATCAATAGTCAGGCATACTAATTCAATATTAATTAAACGAAAAGCATCTTTCCCGTATCCAGAAAGCGGTATGCCCATGCGGAAAGGATGCTTTTCATATTTCTATATAAATAGAACAAAAAGCATTGACACTCACGTAACGTGATAGGCTATTCTACAGACAGAGGCAACTTGATGGCATCTTATCTCAAAACCCGGAAAGGAGGACAATAATGAGGACTGTAAAACAGGTTTCCGCATTAACAGGTGTTAGTGTCAGAACACTCCAATTCTACGACGAAATTGATTTGTTCAAACCGACCCAAGTTAACGATGCAGGCTACAGATTATATGATGATGCTTCTTTGGAACTATTGCAGCAAATATTGTTTTTCAAAGAGCTTGATTTTACCCTGAGAGAGATAAAAGCCATCATGGCTAACCCCCACTTCGATAAAGTTGAAGCCTTCAAAAAGCAAAAGACTTTAATTCAACTCAAACGGGATAGGCTGAATAGGTTGCTCAGTCTATTGGCGAAACTGGAAAAAGGAGAAAAGATTATGAGCTTTAATGAATTTGATATGAGCGGTTACTTCCAGGCTTTAGAAGAGTTTAAAAAAACTCATGCCGATGAAATTCTTAAGAAATTTGGCGATATTGATGCATTTGATGAAATGGTCGGTGAGCTAAAAGCAAAGGCCTCGGATATTGCTGAACTTGCCGTCAAACAGTATGGCAGCATCGAAAACTATACTAGAGCTTCCGAAAAAAACTTGGAAAACTATCTGAAAAACGGTACGGAGACCATCGATGTCGAGGAATCCATGGCCAAGACAGATTCACTTACCCGGCAGCTTACAGCGGATTTAAGCAAAGATGTTTCCTCTCAAGAAATCCAAACAATGATTCTGGAACTTATTGATTTATGCAATCAAGGCCACAATGGTCTGGATATGGGAGAAAACTACTGGGCTTTTATGGCCGAAAATTATCTTACCAATCCCCTCTTTATCAGCACCACAGATCAAAAATACGGTGAGGGTGCCGCAGAGTTTATCGGCAAAGCCTTAAAGATTCATTTAGGGTAAAGGAGTCAGGCCTTGTCTACTCCCCGGGATAAGGCGGGAGCCCCTGCCCGCCTCCTCCTGTACCGATGCCTATGATCGCATAAATATCCTCGTAAGCATATTGCACTCTCAGTTCCCGATAATTATCCGGCCAGGTCCCCTTGCCTTGGGCACCCTCGGCAGGATTGAAATAGTCGTCGTGATCGGTGGTAAAATCATAGCGCACAGCAACGGCAAACTCCTGGCTGTCGCCGGCCAGGATGGAGAGGTCATTAAGCTGATAGGAGGCAATGCGTTCTTCCACGGGAGTCTTTTCACTCATCCGCAAGGCCATATAGGTCTCAAAAGCAGCTTGCCCCAGTACGAGCAAATCCGTTTCGACAGATGAAGAAAAGATCAACGGTTCGGCAGATAAAAATGTCAGCGGCTCATCTGATGGAATGTCACTTGCATGAGCCTCTTCCCATGGATAAGGATAAGGCAAACTGCTCTCAGCCATCACCCAAATAAGACGATGGTTTATCCCGTCGGAGTCACCGTCTGTGTATACGAACCGGACCGTTGCCGACAATTTCCCCTCTTTCTGGCGGTATTCCAGATAGCGAAGCCCTTGCTCTCTGTCCTGCCACCCCCTCTTGCCTTGACCAAACACTTCCATAACCTGCTCAATACTCTTTAGCTTATGGGGAATATCCGCTCCGTCATAGACGTTGACGAACAATTTAATCAACCGTCCGGTATTCTCGTCCGCACTATAACGCCCTTCCTCAAAATTAAAATCGTAACCGTCTTTAACCTGCAATGGTTCGATGGGCGTAAAAGCCGAGGTATCCATTTCCTGTGTATCCGCACCGAGCATAAAACCATTGACGCTGAAATTATAAAAATCATAATCGCCGGTGCCGCTGTTGGCCTGATTCGCCGCCAGTCCTATACTCAAAGCCGCGACGAGCACTGTCGTCACCGTGACGACCCAGGTAGAGGGCTTTTTATAGTTCAGCACGTTCTTGATTCTCGCTTTCACATTCCCTTCTCCGAAAGCCAGGGGACTTCCGTTTATGAAACGCCGGCCTGCAGCCAGGGACAACAAGGACTGGGCATAGGGTTTCTTCATTTCCTGGTCCATTGTCTTCAGCACCTTTTCATCACAGGAAAGCTCCATATCCGCACTCATCAGCAAGAAGGCGAACCAGACCAGGGGGTTAAACCAATGGAGAGCTAGAATGAGGAAAGCGAAGGGTTTCACTAGATGATCAAACCGTCGGATATGAGTCTGCTCATGAAGAAGGATATATCTCCGCTCTTCTTCCCGCAATCCGATCGGTATGTAGATTTTCGGCCGGAAAACTCCCAGCACAAAAGGTGTCCTCAAATTGTCGGCTTCATAGATATTGCCCTCGGAAAACACCGCCCCCTGCAGCCGCCTCTTCAGCAGGACAATGGATACAAAGCTATAAAGCAACAAGGCGGCCATCCCTATCAGCCAGAGGTAGCTGCCGAACATCAGCCACACTTCCGAGTGATAAGCCTGGGTGGTGACAGGGTAGCCGTTGGCCGCATCGCCGACGGCACGAAGAGCTGCACCGACGACGGAGTCCAAAGAGATATTCTCCCCTAGCGGAGCTGTCTGAGGTATGGGCTGGGCTTTGAAGGGAATCAGGCTGAAGACACTCTCAAAGGAAAAGGGAAAGATCAGCCTGAAACCCGCTGTCCCCCAAAGAGCATAGGAAACAGCTTTCGGCGCTTTCTTCAGGAAAAGCCGCGCCAACATAATAGCGGCAATGACATAGCTCCCGGTCAGGCTCATGTTCAACACGGTAAGGAACAGCTCTTCCATCATCACTCCTCCTTATGCTCGTCGATCAGCCTCTTCAATTCGTCAACCTGATCATCGCTCAATTTCCTGCCCCCGATAAATGCGGTCAGGAACCTGGGCAGAGAGCCGCCAAAAACGTCCTCCACAAACCGTCTGCTTTGCTTAGCATAAAAGGCATCTTTTTTGATCAGCGCAGTCACCACGGCCTGCTGATTTTGAAAGATGCCCTTTTCACACAAATTCTTCAGCACCGTATAGGTGGTGGACTTTTTCCAGTTCAGTTCTTTTTCGCACAGCTTTACCAACTCACCGGAGGGAATTGGCTCATGCTGCCAAATCAGCTCCGCAAATCTCCCTTCGCTCTGGGATAATTTATCCTCTTTCATGACAAAGCCTCCTCGGTCTATATTCTATAGACTTATATTTTGAGTCTATAGAATATAGACCTCTTTGTCAAGAAAATAATGCGCAAATGAATTGGAGACCCTTTGTCCAGACCCAATCGTTTATTCGCGAAAGGTATGGGTTTGAGTGTCAATGACTTGCCTTAGTCGATGAACGATCTGAAGGTAGCGGGGTTCCTCTTTTAAGGGGGTATATTCTTTATCTATTAAAATGCTTTGGGCCAGCACTTTTTTCACGTAGGAGGGGTCTTGGAACTTCTCTGTGACCCGGTTAAAAACAGGACTCTTAGCATAATCATAGCTTAACTCCAGGATATGCTGTGTATATTCTTCCAGATAAGTGAGGGCGGCTTCCTTATCCCCTCTTGCCACCATAATTTTTATCATATCAGCATAGGCAATTTCCCTGGAGATGCCCAGGAGCTTGGTTATTTCCAGGTTCATTTTGGCGAGAGTGCAGGCCTTGTCCATATCTTCCTGCTCCCGGGCAAAAGCGCCTAAAAGACTTAATCCATGGCTGACACGGGAAATATACCGTCTGATATTCTCCTGGGTCAGCTTCATGGCTTCCTCATTTTTTCCGCGCAAAGCATAGATTGAGGGATAAAGAAAATCAGGGTCTGTTTTTAACTTTGGCAAACTATCCAGCAATTCTTCTGCCCTGTCAAGCTCATTAAGCATGGTATAAAACCCCACCAGAATAAGAGTTGCGTGGTAAGTGAATTTCGGATAGCCCGACAACAGCACCTCCTCATACAGGATGGCGGCTTGACGGTAACAGCTTTGAATATCTTCTTTACCCAGATCAGTCTTCATGATCATAAAGCTTTGAAATAAATTGCCCAGATAGAACTTTAGCGGAATGCTGTTGGGGAATTCCTGCAGAAGCTTTTGACAATAGTTCCAGCCGGCATCAAATCCCTCCGCCTCGTATAGCGAGGTGGCTTTTTGGGTGAACCCGCTCACATCGTTATCAGATAACTCGTTTTGGTAAGAAAACAATTCGTCCACTGTCGTGTTCAGAGCGCGGGCGATGGGAGGAAGCAAGGTAATATCGGGATAGGTTGCCCCCGTTTCCCATTTACTCACCGCCGGTGTCGAAACCCCCACGGCCTGAGCCAGTTGTTCCTGTGTCCATGATTTCTCTTTGCGTTTGGCTGTGATCACCTTTCCCATATCCAGTTCCATACCATTCTCTCCTTTTAATAAAGCATAAGCTTCTTTGATCTGTCTTTATTGTAGCAATGACAGCATTCTAAAAACAACGGACGCGTGTTTAACCTAAAAGCAGAAAAAGTTAACCATCAGGAACTATGGAATCTTCATCCGTCAATTACTTGGACAAAAGATCATCACCGCTAAAAATCTGCTTCGCTCCCTAGAATGAAGAGGAGAATAAGCATGAAATGGAGAAGAAGTATAACTATTATTCAGTTTTAAGCTGATCTTTAATCTTGCAATCTTTATAGTTTCAGTTATAATAAATATATAATTATAATGATTATAATTTGCATTAATCTTCCACCTTAAAGATTAATGCACTTTTTCTCAAAAATCTATTATTGAAGGAGGTCATTTAATGGAAGAAAAGAAATGCCCCGTAACCGGCCATACCCAGCACACCCCTACTGGCGGTGGGACCAAGAACAAAGACTGGTGGCCAAATCAATTAAATCTCAACATTCTTCATCAAAACTCTGCTTTGGGCAATCCCATGGATCCGGACTTCAATTATGCTGAAGAATTTAAGAAACTTGACCTGGCAGCCGTAAAGAAAGATCTTTATGCCTTAATGACCGATTCCCAGGATTGGTGGCCTGCCGATTACGGCCACTACGGGCCTCTCTTCATCCGGATGGCCTGGCACAGTGCGGGAACATACCGTTTGAACGACGGACGGGGCGGCGCCGGAGACGGAACCCAGCGCTTTGCTCCCCTCAACAGCTGGCCGGACAATGTGAATCTGGATAAGGCCCGCCGTTTGCTCTGGCCTATTAAACAGAAATATGGAAAAAAAATCTCCTGGGCCGATCTGATGGTCCTGGCCGGCAATTGTGCTTTGGAATCCATGGGCTTCAAGACCTTTGGCTTCGCCGGCGGCCGCGAGGATGTTTGGGAACCTCAGGAAGATATTTATTGGGGCTCTGAAGGAGAATGGCTGGGCGACCAGCGCTATTCCGGGGATCGGGATCTTGAGAACCCTCTCGCCGCAGTACAGATGGGCCTGATTTATGTCAACCCGGAAGGTCCCAATGGACAGCCCAGTGTCCTGGCTTCCGGCCGCGACGTGCGGGATACCTTTAAACGTATGGCTATGAATGATGAAGAGACCGTGGCCCTGGTGGCCGGCGGGCACACTTTCGGCAAATGCCATGGCGCCGGTCCTGCCTCCCATGTTGGTCCGGAGCCGGAAGCTGCTCCTCTGGAAGAACAGGGGCTGGGCTGGAAAAGCACCTTCCGCAGCGGCAAAGGTGGAGATACCATCGGCAGCGGCATCGAAGGGGCCTGGAAACCCAACCCCACCACCTGGGATATGGGTTATTTAGAGACCTTGTTCAAATACGACTGGGACCTGGTGAAAAGCCCCGCCGGAGCGTGGCAGTGGGTTCCCACTGACCCGGCTGCAGCAGATACGGTGCAGGATGCCCATGACCCTGCCAAGCGGCATGCGCCCATGATGACCACAGCAGACCTTTCCCTGCGGATGGACCCGATTTTTGGACCGATTGCCAAGCGATTCCGGGATAATCCTGAAGAGTTCGCCGACGCTTTCGCCCGGGCCTGGTTCAAGCTGACTCATCGCGACATGGGACCCCGCTCCCGCTATTTGGGCCCGGAAGTTCCTGAAGAAGAACTGATTTGGCAGGACCCGGTACCTCCAGTGGATCATGAATTAATCGACGAACAGGATATCGCCGATCTCAAAGCTAAACTTCTGGCTTCCGGCCTTTCCGTCTCTCAGCTGGTCTCCACCGCCTGGGCTTCCGCTTCCACCTTCCGGGGTTCGGATAAACGGGGCGGCGCCAACGGAGCGCGGATCCGCCTGGCACCTCAGAAAGATTGGGAAATCAATCAACCGGCTCAGCTGGCCGAGGTATTGGCGGCACTGGAAGGGATCCAGACTGAGTTCAACAGCTCCCAATCCGGAACAAAGAAGGTTTCTCTGGCCGACTTAATCGTCCTGGGCGGTGCCGCCGCTATTGAGCAGGCTGCCAGGAACGCCGGCCACACTCTGGTCGTTCCCTTTACACCGGGCCGCACCGACGCTACTCAGGAGCAGACCGAGATCTATTCCTTCGCTGTTATGGAACCGAAAGCCGATGGTTTCCGCAACTACCTGAAAGGCAAATCTTCTGCACCAGCAGAGGAAATGCTGGTTGACCGGGCCCAACTGCTGACCCTGACCGCCCCGGAAATGACGGTTCTCCTCGGCGGCCTACGGGTTTTGAATGCCAATTACGGCCAATCCAAGCACGGTGTCTTCACCCAACGTCCGGAAACTCTTACCAACGACTTCTTTGTTAATCTCCTCGATATGGGCACCGAATGGAAAGCCGTATCGGAAGAAAAGGCTCTCTATGAGGGCCGGGACCGGGCCACAGGCGAACTGAAATGGACCGGCAGCCGGGTTGATCTGGTCTTCGGTTCCAACTCCCAACTGCGGGCCCTGGCGGAAGTCTACGCCTGCAGCGACTCTCAGGATAAATTCCTCCAGGATTTCGTATCCGCCTGGAATAAAGTAATGAATGCCGATCGCTTCGATCTGGCCTAAGACAACAGCAGATTAGATCTGAAATAACCGCCATCTGGGGCGGTTATTTCTTTTGGGCGATCTGTTGCTCCTCTTTCCTTCCTGCAGTAGAATTGGCTTATAAACAACCTTTTTACGGAAAGGAGCGCTGGTTTTCATGATCGACTTCATGCTGCCGAAAAGGCTCATTGTTTTTTCTATGGCTTTAATCCTTGTTTCAGGCTGTACAGATATATCAATGAACACTCTTCCCATTCCATCAACCGGCACGCCATTGGCCCGGCAGGACGGGGCACAAGACAAGCCCCTTCTTACCTGGGAAGCCGTTAAGGAACTGACGGCCGGAAGCCTCAGCTACTCAGAAATCCGGAATTCCTTCTATTTCCAGGACATAGGCTCCGGTTTATATGTAATCAGCTTCCCTATTAAAGAGGGGCCTGAGTTTTCCCTCAGTGCGAGCTCCACCAGCCCGGATGCTGCGCCCTTATCGATAATGCTGCATTGCAAGCCTGCAGGCCTTTCCCTTAAACTGAACCCGGAAAATCTTGGCCTCATGTTGGACTTGTCCAACAACAGCGATACGCTGCAGAGGATCCATCAATTGTTTAACAACGGAATTCCGGTTCCCCAGGATGCCCAAACCTACGGCAACCTTATTTATCTGACCGGCAGGGCTCCCCAGGAAATCCTTCGGGATTACCATACTATGCTGCTTCGCGACGGCTGGGAGCCGGCAGACACTCTCGGCCTGAAACAGTTTTATAAAAAGACCATCGATGGGAATGAGCTGCTTATCTCCGTAGCGTACATACCGGAAAACGGTTCTCAGGATACGGAGAACCTCATAGTGATCCGGTTTAATATAGAGCCTTTACCAACCGCGCCAAACCGTCTTATACACGATGAACAGGATGTGCAGGAACTGGTGGAAGCCTTCGGGGCGTCCGGCAGAACATGCCTCCTGTGTGTAACTCAGATTGGCAAGCGCTTGCCAATCTGGCAAGGGGGACTGTGGGGAGCTATACTCCCCTCTCTCCTTTAATCGGGAATTCCCAGCTCATCCATTATCCCTACCCTGAGGATTTCGAGGAAATTCACGTCATTTTCTTCCCCCAGCTCCTTTAACCATCTAGGGATCATGATACATTTGGGAACGAATTTCTTATCAACGTCCTGCCGTACCATCAGCGTATCAGCTTCCAGCATAATGATCTCAGCGCCCTCCCGCTTTGGCCAATTCGCGGAATCGGAGGCTTCCGGGATTTGTTTCTTGGCTTTTTCCATATGATAGAGATGCATCCCCAGAGAAAGCTCCGCCTGGTGAAAAGCGTCTTCCGGGGTTTCCCCCTGACAGATCAGATCCGGCAGATCCGGGAAAACGACGATATATCTGCCCGACAGGGTATTGTGCTCAACAATGGCCGGAAAAAGATAGTGCGTGATCATGTTACCGCGTCCTTTTAATTTTAATCGATTTACTTATAGACTATGTGGCCAAGGGCTTAAGTGTGACAAACTCAACAACGGATTGCTGTCCTGCGGAAAATTATTGCGGAAGTATGGCAGGAAATGTAGTATAATTTTCCTGATAACAATGACAGCTGATGTCAGGAAAATCTATAGTTAGCCATATGTGTGCTGGAGGGAAAATGGTAAGTTTAAAAAGCTTCTTTCAAAAATATCTGTTTGCAATAACTGTCTTTATCGGTTGGATTATTACTGTTTATTCGCTCTATTTTATAAAATACAAAATGTTTGGCGGAGCGATCGAAGTTCTTCTCTTGTATGTGATAATTTTTCCACCAATAATTGCTATAACTGATTTTTTAGCAAAGCCCAAAGAAAATGAAAATAAAACAAAAAAGAAAATGGGCCTTGTTTTAGATGTGATTGCTGCATGTATCCTTACCTGGGCCTTCTTTATATCTCCGTATGCAGTAGGACTTTATGCTATTTTAACAATTGCCTTAATTTTAATCCTATTATCTCGTTTCCCGAGATTGCAGGCAAAGCTCAAAAACAAAGCTAATCAAAAGGAACGCTCTGTTTTCGTATTATCTATTTTTGCTATTTTGATTATTGTTCCCCTTGTTTTTACTTCTGCAGCAGGAATAAAAACGATCCGGAATACGCAAATCTTGCTGGAAAACACTCATTATACGGATACAGCGTATGTTGACATCATTAATAACAAAGCAGCTTTAGCTATTGTTTTTGAGGGAAAAACCACCGTAACTGATGGCACACAAGATGATTTGGGCTTCTATTTATTTAAAGCAAGCAAAGACAATAAGGAGTATGCTATCGCCGTGAATATTTTAAGGGGAGACATCGTCGGAGAAGTTTTGCTGGAGGGCAATCCCTACATACATTATTACCTTCGCTAGCCTTTACCTTATGAGCAAGTAATTCCCTTAATACAGCATGAGCAGATTGATCTAACTAGCAAAGGATATACTTTATGCACATTATCATTGAAAAAGGGCTTAAAACGGATATAGAAGAGCTGGCGTTGCTTTATGATGAATTGAATGATTATCTTGCCAGAGGTGAAAATTATCCAGGCTGGCGAAAAGGCATCTACCCTACTCGTGAAAATGCCATCGAAGGGATTGCCAACGGGCACCTCTACGTTGCCAGAGCATCCGGGAAAATAGCTGGGTCGATTATTCTCAACCATGAGCCGGTACCTGCCTACCACGGGGCGAACTGGGAAATCGACGCTGATTATTCGGAAATTTTTGTAGTCCATACCTTTGCCGTCCACCCTGCCTATTTGAAAAAAGGTATTGGCTCAAACTTAATCGAATTTGCGGTACAGCACAGCATAAATGAACATATCAAATCCATTAGGCTTGATGTCTATGAGCATAACCTTCCAGCGATCAGACTCTATGAAAAAAGCGGCTTTACCTATGTGGGTACCGTAGATTTAGGGCTGGGCCATTACGGACTGGATTACTTTAGATTATATGAAAAAGTACTGTAGCGGCTCACTCAAACAAGGAAAGCTGCTCCAGCCGGCAAGGCCCTTTGTAACCCGCTATGATATCTGGCATGTTATAAAGAATCCCGTATTGGTCGCATTTATCCTGAAATAAACGCCACAATTCTCTGGCCTTAAGGGAACGACACTCATAAGCGTTCCCATAGTTTTCTATGTACTTCTCTTTGAGGGATGGAAATAATTCATCCAATTTTTCATAGTACCATGCCCTTTGATTCTGTCTTAAGGTTACCCCGAAGGCGGGATAGATAAATTTTGCACCCTTTTGATGAGCAAGTTCAATAATCCGGCTGATATTTTCCTCCGTATCCTCAATAAACGGCAGCACAGGCATTAATAAAATACCGGCAAAAATCCCTTCCTGAGTCAGCTTCTCGATTGCTTCAAGTCGCCGAGAGGAAAGAGCCGCATGGGGTTCAATTTTACGGCACAGCAAATCGTCGGCAGTGGTCACCGTCATCTTGACCAGCACCGGTGAATGCTTGCCTATCTCCTTAAGGAGTTCTCTGTCCCGGACAATCAGATCACTTTTTGTGGCAATTGCCGCTCCAAATCCGTACCGATGGATCAGCTCCAAGGCACCTTTTGTCAGCTCATACTTTTTTTCAAATGGGTTGTAGGGATCACTCATGGCTCCTGTGCCGACAACACCCTTTTTGCGCTTTGACATGAGCTCGCGCTCAATTAAGGCAAGGGCATTTTCTTTAGCCCTTACCTCATCGAAATCATCCACTCTATAACATTCGCTCCGGCTGTCACAGTAAATGCAGCCATGACAGCAGCCCTTGTAGATATTCATCGTATAATTGCAGCCGAACCAGGGGTTGTTTTCTGCATACCCGGATAGGATTGTTTTGGCAGGAATAAATTCCATCTTTATTGCAGCTCCTTAGGCAGTATCCTTGCCCTGCCCCATATCTATATCCTTTTAGATATATTGCATAACATCATTATAGCTTTTTTACCTATGATGGAACAATAAGCTGACGGTATTATGCTAATTTTAGTTCGGAAGATTTTATTATTGAAAGCATAGGGGGATGAGACTATGGAAAGTTTCGAGTACAAAACATTGTTTACGGATGCAAAAGGAATATTAGGAGGTAAAGTTGACCAAAATGCCTTCCAAAATGAATTAAACCAATTGGGTTTACAGGGATGGGAACTGGTAAGCACCGTGGCTGCCGCTCAAAGTTACGGCAGTACAAGGTGGATTATCTCGACATTTAAACGCAGGATAAGGTAAGTAAGTTGTTTGCCAATTTGGAGCAGAAAATCCCTCAAACGCAGTGTTTTGAGGGATTTTGCTTTTTGATAACCAGAATATAAATCTTTACTTTAACCTTCTAAGCAGTGATATGATATCTTCCCCGCGGTACAATAAAGGGCGAACCGGATACCGGGTCCCGGGCCACCACACAGTCCAGCCCAAAGACCTGTTGCATCAAATCTGCGGTGATAATCTCTCCGGGAGCCCCCTGGGCAATCAGATTCCCTTGATGAACGGCAAAGATATAATCCGCATAGCGGGCCGACAGATTGATATCGTGAAGGACCATGACGATAGTGGTCCCCCGCTTCCGATTCAGATCCGTCAGCAGATCCAGAATTTCCACCTGATAGGTGATGTCCAGAAAGGTAGTCGGTTCATCCAGGATCAGAATATCTGTCTGCTGGGCGAGAGCCATGGCGATCCAGACCCTCTGACGCTGGCCTCCCGACAATTCATCCACACTGCGGTTGGCAAGTTCTGTGATTCCCATAATCTCCAGAGCCTCTTCCACAGCCTCATAATCCTTTTTCCCTAAGCCCTTAAGAAAGCCCTGGTAGGGAAACCTTCCCCGGGAAACCAGGTCCGCCACGGCGATTCCTTCCGGGACCACCGGAGATTGGGGCAGCAAGCCCAGCACCCGGGCCAGCTGTTTGGGGGGAATGGTGCCGATGGGCTTGCCGTCAAGAGCAACCTCACCGGAAACAGGTTTGATCAGCCTGGCCAGAGTTTTTAACAAGGTGGATTTGCCACAGGCATTGGCTCCGATGATCACACTGATTTTATTGCTGGGAATCACCAGATCGATGGTATTGAGAATAATTTTATGATCATAACCGGCCACCACATGGCTGGCCGAAAGTACAGGTGTTTTTTTCATGCAGCTCCTCCGGTTCGATTCATACGGATCAATAAATACAACAGATAAGGCGCACCCAGGATTCCAGTAATAATCCCCACCGGAAAACGGATGTCAAAGACAAACTGCCCAATACTATCTGCCAAAAGCACCAGGGCTGCTCCTGTCAGACCTGCCGGCAGGATATTTGACGAACCCGGGCCTGCCAAACGGCCGGCGATAGGACCGGCCAGAAAAGCCACAAAGGCGATGGGACCCGTGACGGCTGTGGCATAGGCAATCAAGAAAACAGCGCTGAACACCAGGGCCAAACGGATCCGGTCCGTCCTCAACCCCAGGGTGATAGCGGACTGGTCTCCCAGTTCCAGGATCTTCAGCTGCCTGCTCAGCAGAACCAACACACTGCCAAAGCTCAGCACCACCAGGAAAAGCCCCGGCATAGACTTCATTTGCATGCCGTTTAAACTGCCGCTAAGCCAGCGCAGGGCTGCCGGCACATCGTATTGATTGGCTCTCAGCAGCAAGAAAGAGATCAAGGAGTTCAGCATAGCCTGAACACCAATGCCAATCAAAATCAATCGTCCCCCGGAAAAACTCCCTCTCCGGGAAAGCATGTAGATCAGGAAGGCCACAGCCAGCCCTGTGGTGACTGCCGCCAAAGAAACCAAGTGGCCGCTTATTTTCAAGATAATAATACAGAACACGGCGGCCAGACTGGAACCGGAAGCCACCCCGATAATATCCGGGCTGGCCAGAGGGTTTCTGAGCATGGTCTGAAATGTCCTTCCCGCCATGCCAAAAGCCATGCCCGCCAGCAGTCCGGCCAGCATCCTGGGCAGCCGCAGCGTGCCGATGGCAAAAGTAGCCCCTTTGATCTGTTCACCTAAAAGAACCCTGATGATCTCCCCCAAAGAATAACGGGTATTGCCCAGATAGAGCATCGTCCCGCACAGGAACAAGGTCAGGATTAATAAGAGCAGGGTCACCACGGCAATGCGGACCCGGCGGCGGTAAAAGCCCTCTTGGACAGGATTCGGTTGCTTTATACTCAGCTTATGTTTAATCATAAGGAACGCACCTTCGTTCTCATGGCGATCATAATCAGAATCGGCGCTCCCAAAAAGGCCGTGACAATTCCAGCTTCCAGTTCACTGGGCTGACCCATGAGCCTGCCGATAATATCGGAAATCGTTAAAAGCATAGCCCCCCCCAGTGCCGACATGGGAATAATGACCTTCATATCCGGCCCGCAGATCAGCCTCATGGTATGGGGGATCATCAATCCGACAAAGGCGATGGGCCCCGCCAGAGCTGTTGTGGCACCACAAAGCAGCACTCCCGCCACTGCCCCGGCAATCCGGATCATTCCCGTATTTACCCCTAACCCTGTGGCCACATCATCCCCCAAAGCCAAGGCATCCAGGGCCGGGGCTGTCAGCATGCCAATGCTTAACCCCAGAGCCAGAAAGGGGGCCACTGCCAGAATTCCTTCCCAGGTAGCGCCACTGACACTGCCTACCTGCCAAAACCGGAAGGCATTCATAACCTCGGTCCGGGGAAGGATCACGGCACTGACCAAAGAGGATAAAGCCGCGCTGGTAGCTGTTCCCGCCAGAGCCAGCTTGATAGGAGTCGCTCCTCCATAGCCCAGGGAGCCGATTCGGTAAACAAAGACCGCCGTCACTAAAGCCCCCATTAAAGCAAAGCCAATATATTGACCGGCAGTGCTGATCTGAAAGAAAGCGATTCCGCTCACCACAAACAGAGAGGCACCGGTATTCACCCCTAAAATACTGGGATCGGCAATGGGGTTGCGGGTAATGGCCTGCATAAGAGCACCGGCCACCCCCAGGGAGGCCCCGGCGAGCAAGCTGAATACCGTGCGGGGAATCCGCTCCCGAACCACCAGAGCGTCAAAGGAATCACTGCCGGAGTAAAACAAAGCCTTGATCACTTCATCCAGACCCACATTGCGTGAACCCAAGGCTAACGAAGCCCCTATGCACAACACTACACCCAGCACACCGGCGATCGCCAGGATCATTGTTTTTCTTAATTTCATCGCACCCGGTCAGCGGCTTTGCCAATGATGCTTAAATAATCATCGATGGTGGCCGGAATGGACAGAGCACTGGGAGTACCGGAAGCAGCCAGGGGAGTTCCATCCTGAATCATGGCTACAGAACCTCTCTGAATAGCAGGCAATGTACCCATCAGCGGATCGGCCTGCAAGCTTTTCAGCAAGGCTTCATCACCATAGGCAATGATTATATCCACGTCTTTCAGGATATCCACATTCTCCGCACTCAGTTCAATGGCAAAGCTGGCAGAGTCCTTAGCAAGTTCAGCTACACTTTCCGGAACCTTTAACCCCAGATCCGTCAGATAAGCAGCTCGGGGATCCGTGGGCAGATAAACATAGAACTTGCCTAAATCGGTGGGGATAAAATAGAAGAAGGCCGCATTCTTGCCGGTCATCTGAGGATAGGCAGCAATTTTTTTAGTGATCAGCTTTTCCAGCTCCGAGACCAGCTCCTCGCCTTCTGCCTCCATGCCCATTCCAGTGGCATCCATAACGATCTGATCACGCCAGTAAGTCTGCCAGGCCACGGTGGGATAGGCAACAACGGGAGCGATTTGATTCAATAAATCGTATTCTTCCTGGGTGATTCCTGAGTAAGCCGCCAGAATTACATCCGGCTGGACATCACTGATCGCTTCAAAATCTAAGCCGTCGGTATCGTTAAACAGAACAGGGTTCTCTACACCCAGCTTTTTAAACCCTTCCAGCGTCCAGGGCAGCAAACCGCTGTCGTCGGTCACCCCATAATTCGCTTTGGACACCCCCACTGGAATCACACCTAAAGCTAAAGGTATATCCTGGTTCCCCCAGGAAATGGTGGCAACCCGTTCCGGTTTGCTTTCAATCACGGTCTCACCAAAAGCATGCTTAATCCTTAGGGGATACGTCACTTCCCCCTGCTCAGAACCTGTGCCGGCTGATACCCTTTCGCCCCCCGGCAGGTTATCCTGCCCGGATGGACCACTTGTCGAACACGCAGTTATCAATAATGATAAGGCAATGACTAAAATCGAACCCATTAGTTTTTTTAATTTCATCATGTCTTAACTCCCCTCTTCGTTTCAGTCATATCTACTTTCCACACTAGTTAGCTTTTGCTAACTGATACAGATTATCATTACCGATTATTTTTGTCAAGCCTCCTTAGCTACCGGCAAGGCCGCCGGAAAGGTTGCTAATGTCTGAGCATGAGCCGATAAGGTTGGGAAAGCCTGTGCAAATAGTGTAAAAAAAAACCGCTTGGAATGAGCTGTTCCAAGCAGTTAACCTGTTCTCTTCTAGCAGGGCGGGCAGGAGATTTTAAGAGACGCTTTGCTCAGAGACCCTGCCAGCAAAGCAAATGTCTCCGAGATCGCCAGACGCTTTTCCGGCGCAATGCTGGCGAAGGCCTCTAACTCCATGGCTTTGAGTTCATCCAGCAGACCGCGGGCATAGCGGGCTCCTTGCTCCGTAAATTTGACAATCTTGTTCCTGCGATCGCTGGGATTGGGTTCCCGCACAATATATCCCTTTTTCTCCAGTCCGGAAAGGACAATGGAAACCGTTTGCTTCGGCAAAAAAAGCTTGCTGCCGATTTCATTCTGGGTACAAAAAGGTGCACCGGTATCAATGACCTGAAGTATGAATACCGTCGTCTCATTGGTATTATGTTTCTGCGCCCATATACGGTAGATATCGTTAATCTGGAACCAAAAATCATAATAGGCATCAATTTGTTCCAGCATTTTATCATCCACAGCAATCGTCTCCTTATCAATCGTCTCCTTCATAAATGATGCTCAACTGATTAATGAGCGGTACCGCCCAGGTTCAAACCCACTACTCCTGCTACAATCAGGACGATGGATACGACTTTCAGGGTAGTGACGGTTTCTTTGAACACTGCTATTCCTATGGCCGATATAACCACAATCCCCACTCCGGACCATACGGCATAGGCGACGCTGACTGGTATTTTCTTTAAGGCCAGGGCGAAGGAACTAAAACATAAAACATAGGCCAGGAACATCCCTAACGTTGGCAGCATTTTCGTCAGTCCCTCGGACATTTTCATCAGTGTTGTCCCTAAAATTTCCAGTAAAATAGCCAGGGCTAAGTAAACCCATTGCATAGGAATCCTCCTCATACTATATAATAGTCCAGATATGGACCATTATATAGTATGAGTTTAGGGCAGATTTGTCAATGTGCGCTGCGCTTTTTTCCACTTTCAGACTTTACACTTTAAACTTTAAATTTATGTATACTTGCCAGCAACTCCGCTGCCATGCTGGAAAGATTTTGGCTTGAAGCGGCTATTTGTTCCACCGAAGCAGTCTGTTCCTGAGTTGCCGCTGAGACGGTATGAACATGTTCCGCAGTATCCACACTGATCTCTGAAATCTCGTGAACTGAAGCCGCGATTTGCTGACTCCCATCGGCCACATGCTGGATTGCCAAAGCTATTTCTCTCATTTTCCCGGATACCTGATTGATTAGGGTTACAATATCTGCAAAAGCGACTCCCGCATTATTCACCACTTCCGTACCGATTTTCACTTCATGGCTACCGGCCTTCATAGCGGCCATAGCTTTTTTCGTACCTTCCTGAACTTCTCTGATCATTTCAGCTATCTGCTTGGATGCATTCTGTGACTGTTCAGCCAATTTCCGGACCTCATCCGCCACCACTGCAAATCCTCTTCCGCTTTCACCCGCCCGGGCGGCCTCAATGGCTGCGTTCAAGGCCAACAGATTGGTCTGAGCAGCTATTTGGGATATTGCCGTAACAATCTGATCGATTTCACCGGATTTTTCTCCCAACTTGGCAACCATTTCTGCAGAGGTTTCCACTGTTTTTTCGATATTTCTCATTTGACTGACCGCGGAACTGATGGCTGTTCCTCCGTATGAGGCGGATTCATCTGTTTTATCCGATAATGTAACCACTTGGTTGGTGTTCACCGCTATTTGTTGTATATGGGCTGATATTTGCTCAAAAACTCTTGAAGTCTCATTGATTTGAGCTACCTGTTTTTCCGCTCCCCAAGCCACGTCTTTAATGGCATCGGCAATCTGGTTATTGGCATAGGCCGATTGTTCTGAGCTGGCCGATAGCTCTTCCGCAGAAGAGGACACTATATTGGCCGAATCAGCTACATGTGTGACAAGCTCTCTCATCTTAACCAACATAGTATTGACAGCTATCCCCAGTTGACCCACTTCATCGGCGGCGTTGACCTTCACTTGCTCTATATCCAGATTTCCCTCCGCTACCTGCCCTATTTGCTTTACTGCGGCAGCCAGGGGTTTGCTGATCGTCCTTGCTGCCATCAATCCTACCGTCAAGGATACGACGATAGCAATAAGCGTAATTATCAAAATCATTTTCTTGGCCATATCCCGGCCGGCAAGGGCGTTATTCATTTCCTGATCAGCCTTTTGGCTCTTGTAATCAGCTAATTCATTGAGAGCAGAATTTATGTCCATCATTAAGGGCGCCGCATTTTCGGTGAACTGGGCATAAGCAGTGGTTTTTTCCCCACTGGCCGCCAAATTCAGGACCTTTTCATGGACAGTCCCATAAGCATCAAGATTCTTGGTGATCGATGCAAGTTTTTCCGACTCAAAAGAATCAAGAGCGGTTCCTTTATATTGGCTAATCAAGGTTTGAATTTCCGCAATGGTTTCGTTTATTGTCTTCAATTCTTCGTCCTCTGTTGCCTGATCCTGATCGGTCAACATGATTTTCATGGACAATTCTTCAACCAACCTGTTGTCAGCCCGAACTTGATTAAGCCATTTCACGGGCAACAGATTATTACTGTACATATCTGTAATCTCTGAACTCACAACATGGGTATAACTATAGCCTACTCCCCCAACGCTAAGGATAAACAGACTCATGAGAAGGATTATGCTGATGATTTTTTTAGCAGTAGTTAAATTGCGAAGCATTTGCATAGGAAACCTCCAACTCTTTCATTTTTCCTGTGGATTTAACTTAAGTAAATTTCATATGATCCTGTGCGATGCAATCCTTCCTTTTTCCTTTATTTTCTTATTGTTAATTATACGATCAGAGGATAAATACTCCCTGAGCAGGGACTGAAGATTTGCTGAAGATATGGCCCTTCATTAAATGTCTCTCTATTCTTTCTATAAAATAAAGAAAACTCACCGTTCTTTCTCCCTCCGGTGAGTTGCAAATTTAATTTCATCTCAGTTAATATTAAAGCATAGATCGTATAGCATTCACCGAATAAACCTTAAGAAAACTTCAGAAGGAATTTAGAAGCAAAAAACAGAACTTACACATAAATATTTAGAACAGAGGGTGATAGCAATGAATGAAGCACTTTTCGATCCTGTCGCCGCACATTATGATTCCTGGTATGATACCGAGCTTGGCTCCCTGTCAGATCAGGTGGAACGCCGCCTGGCCCAGTCCATGTTTAAAGCCTCGGGTCCCAAAGTTCTGGAGATCGGCTGCGGCACCGGGCAATATACAAGCTGGCTCCTTCAGGAAGGCTACGAAGTCACTGCCGTGGATATTTCCGGGAAAATGATGGCTCTGGCCCAAAAGAAAATCGCGGCCCTTCAGGAAACCACGCCCCAAGCCAAACCTGTGCACTGGTGGCATGGGGATATTACCGAAATTCTGGATCAGCTGGAGACCCATGATGGGATTTTTTCCATGACCGCCTTTGAATTCGTCCCGGAACCGGAAACGGTCCTGCAAAAACTCTTCAGCCGCTTAAATCCTGGGGGCTGCCTGCTGATCGGGCTGATCGCCGGAGAAAGTGCCTGGAGCGACTACTATGAGGAAGCAGCACGCCGGAAGCCTGCTTCCGTCTTCGCCCGTGCCGCCCTCTATACCAAAGAGGAGATAGCGTCCTGGCAACTCGGTGTCCCTGCTGAAATCGGAGAATGTCTTTTCTTCCCGCCCCATATTCTGACGGAGGCCGAGGCTCTGGCTCTGGAAGAGGAAAGAGCCGGAAATCCCGGGTTTGTGGTAGCCAGGTGGGTCAAGGGTTTCAAACAAAAAAGGGAGCCAGCAGCGGGATGCAGGTAATAATGATCAGCAAACGCACCAATTGCAGTATGCTGACCGTCACAGAATCGGCTTTCATCTCTTCCGCAGCCGCAAGCATTTGGCTCAGGCCGCCGGGAGCCGAAGCTAACAGGCATGTGATCATATCCCAATGAGTCAGGTGACGGATATACCAGCCGACGGCAAGATTGCTGAGAACAATTAAGAAAGAAAAGCCGATAATTGGCAGCAGCATCTCCTGAATCGTCCGGATTATCTCCGGTGAAAATTCCAGCCCAATGCTCATCCCAATTCCGATTAAAGCCATTTGCATGACACTATTCGGAAATATATACTGCTTTTTAAGCAGCACATTGGTTATAGCTAACGCGGCCATCGCTCCAACGACTCCACCCCCAGGAAAGTTCAAGGTCAGAAGGAGCAATCCCCCCAGGATGCCGATCAGGTAAAGGGGCAGGATTTGCCTGGTTTTTAATGAGCATTGCGGCTGCTCCGGAGGATCAGGCTTTTCATCAGCAGCCATGCCTTTCTTTTGTTGACGCCTATGCAGCCAGCGGGCGCTTAAAGGTACCACAGTGATAATAACCACTAAACGCACAAACTGATAGGTGGACACAATGGGCACCTCGGACCCATAAACTAAGGCCAGCACAGTCATTTCCGAGATTCCGCCGGGAGCAGCGGCAAAAAGAGCCGTTGTCCCATCAGGTATGAATTGATAAATAACCAAAGTCATTCCGAATGTTGACAGCAAAGTCCAGGCTGCAATAATCAGGGACGGTCGTAACACCTTACGCAGATCCGCCAGCTTCTGATCATTGATTCTCGCACCTAAAGAAAGACCGATAGTGATTTGTAATATATTCACCACTGTCAGGGAGACCGCCCCCTAAAACCTGATATGTTCCCAGGCTCATCATCGGTCCCATAATGGATGGTGCCGGAAAATTGATCTTCTTAAACAAACCATAGCCTGCAACAGCCAGGCCAACCATCACGCCCATTTCCAATAAAAAAAACATAGCTTTTCTTCCTCATTTTACATCAAGCCTCACACCAGATTTCTTTTTTCCGGTGTGAGGCTTGCAAAATTCTACGCTAACTTGACCCTATTGATTGGCTTATTATCCAAATATGCTTTAAGGTTATCTATGGCCAGGGCCATAATTCTGGCCCTGGCTTCTTTGGTAGCCCATGATATATGCGGCGTAATAATACAATTCTTAGCCTTTAGCAGTGGATTGTCCCGTGAAGGCGGTTCCACGGCAAGCACATCCAGGCAAGCACCTGCAATCCTACCGGTGCTTAGAGCTTCATAAAGCTCGTCTTCCACAACAAGTTTTCCCCTGGAGGTATTGATTAGTATCACATTCCTTTTCATTTGAGCAATAGTGTCTTTATTGATAATTCCTGTGTTCTCAGGTGTGAGTGGGCAATGAAGTGAAATGACGTCTGCTTGTGCAAATAATTGGTCAAGCTCTACATACTTAAAGTCAATAGGGAGATTCTCCAGTTTAAACCGATCATAAGCCAAAACCTCCATACCCAGAGCATTAGCAACCTTAGCGGTTTGTTGGCCTATCCGCCCAAACCCGATAATACCCATCTTTTTGTTGGCTAACTCCATTAATGGGTATTTCCAAAAACACCAATCCAAACTTTCTGACCATGCCCCTCCCTTGACAAGATCATGGTGTTTTTGGACATTGTTGCACATTTCCAGCAGAAGGGCAAATACCGCTTGAGCAACGGAAGCGGTTCCATAGGTAGGTATATTGGTTACCAATATGTTATTGTCACATGCATATTTTATATCAACAATATCGTATCCTGTGGCCGTTACAGATATATATTTTAATTTCTCCAGCTTCGTTAAGACATTTTCTCTTAAAGGGGTCTTATTGGTCAATAATACTTCAGCATCTTTGGCACGTTCATAGATTAATTCTTCCGGTGTTCTATCGTATACTGTTAGGTCGCCATGGCGCTCTAATTCCTGCCAGGATAAATCACCGGGATTCAAAGTATAGCCGTCAAGTACTACTATATTCACTGGCGCACTCCTCCCATTCTTTATATTCATAATCGCCCTCAAAACCAGTGTGGAAAGGCGCCCAGCGAAGGACGCCTTTTGGGTTGTAAAATTTTTGGTTGTAACATTATTGCCCGAGGGTTACTTGATAAGGCCGAGGGCCTTAAGAACCTTGGCGTGGAATTCATTTTGTTCTTCCAACTCCTGGCTGAATTCAGCATGGCCCATAAAGCCAGGGCTGATAACATTGGCTTTTAAGTAACCTTCCTGCCACTCAGGGGAATCATACACCTGCTTGCAGACATCTTCCCAGTAAGCTATCGCTTCTTCGGGAATACCTCCCGGAGCTGCGAAACCTCTGAACATGGGGTAATCTACTTCAGGATAGCCTTTTTCAATAAAGGTTGGGGTATCCGGAGTCAGGGACAGCCTCTCGCTGCTGATGGTGGCCAGTAATTTGAGATCCCCGTTATCCACATAATCCTTAGTCTCAGCCAGGTTACCCCAGATAGCATCAACATGACCGCCTAAAGCTGCTGTTACTGTCTCACCGCCCCCACCGAAAGCGACATAATTGAGCTTGATACCTGTGCCCTCTTCCAGGACTTGAGTCATGATGCTGTCAGCAGAACCGATGTTTCCTCCACCAAGGTTTAGTTTCAGCGGATTGGCTTTAGCATAATCGATAAACTCTTCAATGGTATTAAATTGCGATTTGGCCGGTACCAGTAAACCGTTGGAGTTGTCAACACCCATGCGGGCAATCGCTTCAAATTTTGTGTAGTCTACTTCAGCCATACCTTGTAAAGGTGTGGTAAGGAAAGGTGTGACCACAATCGTAAGATAATGAGGATCGCCATGCTGTTGTTTGCCTACATAATTATAAGCAACAGCGCCGCCTCCCCCCGGTCTGTTTTCCACAACGATAGGTTTGGGACTCAGTCCTTTAGCAGTGGCAATTTCGGCAAATTTTCGGGCAAAGATATCGCTGCCCCCACCGGCACCGGCTTGAACCACGATGGTGACATTCTTAGTCGGAACCCAGCCCCCTGTCTCTTTAGCAGGATCTGAGGCTGCCGGAGCGGCAGAATTGCCGCAGCCTGCCAAGGCAACCATCACCAGAACCAAGCAAAGAAACACACTGATAGCCTTCTTACTCTTTTTCAATGTAGAACCTCCTTTTTTTATCTATTCAAATGGGCATTAAGAATTCTGCAGTTCTTCTTCAGCCAATTCCTTCAGAACTTTAGCGGCCAGAGGCACATTATAAAGTGCACAATGACAGGGTTGTGCCAGGAATTTTGCCGCCTTAACAGGATCCTTGCCCTTTTTGACATCCTCAACAGCTTTTTTTACCAAATTGAAAGATACCATACCATGACCGCACATCATGCTGAGCATAAGATGCCTGCCATCAGGCAATTTATCCGTTTTACCCCAAACGCCCAGTGAATGGTTAACCGTATGAGGCTTTAAGCCCACCTCTTCGCAAATATCTCTGGTCTCTCCATCGACACCACACACTACGATTGATATGCCAAGGTCTGCTTCTTTCAGCTCCTTCAGGAAAGCAGCAACACTTTCCCGGGAATTAAAGGTAGCTGTACAGGTAGAGTTTCTATCCTGAATCTTCTCCAGCAATTCCGCCAAGGTGTGCCTGTAGATATGCCCCAGACGCAAGCTGCCCACATTAACAGCCCCAACATTTGAAGCCTTTTCCAAAAAAATCTTAACCTTGGGGCCGGAACCCTCCACATTAATGCACTTGGAAGGCATAATCAGGACCACAAAATCCTGTTGTCTCTCTTCTTCAGTACCCAATCTATGCAAAGTATGTGTCATGATCAGTTTCCTCCTTTAGCGGGAATTCTCCCCAATCCTACGTTAATCTTCGTTCTGTCAGCTACTGGAAATCCGCATTGCTTAGCTATGTCCTCTACAGGAGACTTGCCGTTTTCATCAAGAATAGAAATCAGTGAGACACTGAACACGGTATCGACTTCATCTGCCAGCTTCCTGAGCCTCTCCAGAACTTTAGGCAGAGCTTCAAGTGGGGCAGTAAATTCGACAATAGCGGATAAAACTTTTTCTCCTAGAGCATCGTCACGGAATTTACCGGTTTGGGTATCAACCATTAGCTGTGTCACAGGATTCACCGGCTCGAACTCTTCTGCATATTCGGCCAAAGCCATGGACACCTTTTCCACTTCAGTCAGTCTGGTTCCGATACCCGGTCTGCCCAACTCGATACCCAGGCCAAACATTCCCGGCTTAAATCTGCCCGTAACGTCATTGGATTTCATTTCCTCAGTCCCACGGCCGGTAATACCGGTGGAGGCGTGGGGCACCAAAGGATTGCTGAATTCTGCCCTCAGGATCCGCGGCCAGGAAAGCTCATCCTGATAGAAGGCGCCTTTAGGGCATTTGGCACAATTGAGGCAGATACCACACTCCACACATTCGTCATGATCAATGGACATTGTTTCGCCGTCTTTGTATAGAACACCCATTGGGCAATAAGGTGCGCATAGTCCGCATCCGATACATTTATTAACATCAATTTTCATGTTATCGCTCCTTCATTGCTTGCTCTAAGCTTTTTTCTTTATAAATCTCCCTTTAATTAAAGGCCAAATAACGACCAGGATACTGATGATAATCAAGGTGCAGCTGATCGGGCTTGTGAAAAATACACTGAAGTCACCATGGGAAAGGGCCAAAGATCTCCGTAAAGACTGCTCTGTGATAGGACCTAATACTAAGGCCAGAACCAAGGGTGCTCCCGGATAATCCATCTTCTTCATGAAGTAGCCGACGATGCCGAAGAAAATCATGATCCAGACGTTAATCATGGTAAACTCGAGACTGTAAACTCCAAGAATCAAAAAGATTACAATACAAGGCATCAAAATGGAATAAGGAACCTTCAGGACGCTGGTAAAGGCAGGGATACCGACAAGATTAAGAATGACCAGCATGATATTGGCGAAATATAAGGAAGCGATAATGGTAAAGACAAATTCAGGATTATCTCTGAACAAGAGGGGACCGGGGTTCAGTCCCAGCATTAATAATGCTCCCAGCATAACTGCCGTTGTCCCTGAACCCGGCAGCCCAAGAGTGAGCAAGGGAACCATAGCACCCGAGGCGGCCGCATTATTGGCCGATTCAGGAGCGGCAACTCCTTCGATAGCACCCTTGCCGAATTTCTCAGGATGCTTGGACATTTTTTTCGCCGTACTGTAGGAGATAAACGAGGCAATGGTGGCGCCTGCCCCCGGCAGAACCCCAATAAAGAAACCCAGTATGGAACCGCGGCTTAAAGCACCTATAGAGTCTTTCATGTCCTGCTTGGAAGGTAAGATATGGCGCAGGGTAAGTTTTATTTTTTGCATAGTAATCTTAATATCTTCCTCACAGTTAATTAAAACTTCCGATAGACCGAATAACCCCATAACCACCGGGATAAAATCTATACCAACCCACAAGGAAGGGATGCCAAAGACAAAACGCTGCTGACCGGTCATAATATCGGCACCGATTACCGAAAGAAAGAGACCGAGGAGAGCCATCATAAATCCCTTCGTTGCATCCTTTCCCGTCATACCGGCTAAGGTGGTCAGTCCCAGGACCATCAGACCAAAGTATTCCGGAGGACCGAATGAGACGGCAAACTTAGCAATGATCGGCGCTATCAGGGTAAGGGCGATCACTCCAACGGTCCCGCCTATAAAGGAGGCAATGGTTGACATCCCCAGGGCAGGTCCGGCCTTTCCCTGTTGGGCCAGGGGATAGCCATCCAGAGAGGTCATCACCGCTGCAGAATCTCCGGGGGTATTGATAAGAATGGCACTGATCGCCCCCCCGAACATAGCTCCGAAATATATTCCACAGAGCATGATCATTGCCGTACTGGGGGGCATGCCAAAGGTCATCGGCAGTAAGATGGCAACACCGGCCGCGGGGCCGAAACCCGGTAAGGCACCAATGATAACTCCCACAACTATACCAAGCAGACATACCATAATATTAGTGAAAGAGAGTGCCAGCTGAAAACCCATTAACAAATTGCTTATATTCTCCAAAAGTATCACTCCCTTCTATTCTAAAAATGAGAAAATCCCCAGAGGTAACGGCACATTCAGGAATTTCTCAAAAAGTAAATAGACTGCAGCAAGGAAACCGATGGTAATGAGTATTGATTTCTTCCAGGTGTGTTTTCCCATAAAACGCAAAACATAGACCATATAAACAGCCATCACCGGTATGGCGCCTACGATGGGGAACAAAATACCTACGACAATAATCAACAAGATCATTAAAAAGACTCGGGACATCTGACTGGCTCTAAAGAGCTTCTCATCGTTCTCAGCTTGAAGTTTGAAATATTTCTTATAGATATTCCAAGCAATAATTGCACAGCAGAGCAGCATGGCCATGCCGATCCAGAAAGGCATAAAGCCGGGGCCGGGGCCGAAATTGCTGCTATACTCCAACTGAAGGGAGTTGTAAATGATGAATAACGCCATAAGGGCTAAGATAATAACGGTAATAATCTCACCATTTTTCCTGCTGCCCTTTTTTTCCTCTGCCTGTTGAATAAAAGCCACCTTCTTTCCCTTAGATTTTGAGCTTTCCAGATTTCACTCAGGGGTTGAAACCAGGAAGCGCTTTAATGGTTTTAACTCCTTTGGCGGTATAGGTCTGCAGAGTGGCAACATCCCCCGACCACAGCAGCATCCGTGCTCCCCGTTCTACTGCCCAGCCCATTTTGGCAGCATCTGCCGCAGTGAAAAAGCCTTTGACAACTCCCTGCCGGTCGGCGGCCCCATAGACCTTTTCATAGCACTCGTAAACCCTAGGATGTTCGGTTTGCCCGATGATTCCCAGATCATTGGAAAGATCCCGCGGGCCAAAAATTACGGCATCCACTCCCTGGACAGCGAGGATGCTGTCTATATCCTCCACTGCTTTGACATGCTCAATCTGGGCCATAATGAAGATTTCATCATTGCGCTCCTGTACCCATTCCGCCCAGTTAACAGGTTTGAAATCCGTGACAATACTGCCGCCTACTCCTCTTTCCCCCAGGGGAGGGTATTTGGCCAGACGGACGGTCTCTCTCATCGTCTCAGCCGATTGGACACCTGGAATCATAAAACCCTCTGCGCCAATGTCCAGTAACCTCTGCACATGGGCCCGATCTACCTGAGGAATCCTGACCAATGCAGAGACCCCTGCGTTCTTCGCCACAGAAACCAAGTGATTTATTTCGCGAAATGTGTAGGCCGCGTGCTCGCAATCGACAATGAAATAATCAAGACCGGCTTCGGCGTAGATGCGGACGATATCAGGGTTGTAAACAAGATTGAGCATGGTTCCCACCACGGATTTCCCAGCGTTTAATTTTTTCTTTAAAAACATTCCGTTTTGCCTCCATTACTTTAGTATTGGTTAAATTGGATACCGGCTGCTGCAAACACCCCTTTCGATGGATATCTTGCCGAAGACCCTAAAGCCTCCTCGATGCGCAAAACTTCATTCCACTTAGCTGTTCTCTCACTGCGGGCTGCCGACCCTACTTTCAGCTGTCCGGCATTTGTGGCAATGGCAAGATGAACGATGGTGCAATCCTCTGTTTCTCCGCTTCTGGCCGATACAACCGGTAAATAACCATGGTTTTGTGTAAATTCGATGGTTTCGATGGTTTCCGTAATCGTTCCGATTTGGTTCATTTTGATCAGAACGGCATTGTCAACCTTCATCTCAACGCCTTTTCTAATGCGCTCTATATTGGTTGTGAACAAGTCGTCCCCGACTAATTGAATTTTTTTGCCCAGTTTTTGCGTTAAAAGAAGGTTGCCCTCCCAGTCCAGCTCGCTCATTCCATCTTCTATGGAAATGATGGGGTATTTATCCACCCAATCAGAGAGCATGCCCACCATCTCTTCCTTGGTCAGAGTTTTCTTTTCCAGCTCAAGACGGTACGTGCCCCTCTCTTGATCATAAAATTCACTGGAGGCTATATCTAATGCTATCCCCAGATCCTGACCCGGCGTATACCCGGCCAATTCGATACTCTCACAGAGGAGTTTTAATCCTTCTTCGTTTGATTGGAACCCCGTAGGCCATAAACCACCTTCATCAGCTATAGAGACAGGTTTGCCGGTCCCCTTAAAGATCATCTTAGCGGCGTTATAGACATTGACCACCATCTCATAGCCCTCACTAAAGGTTGAGGCACTGGTTGGGATGACCAGAAAATCCTGAATATCTATGGCGTTGTCGGCATGTGCGCCTCCACCTATAATCTGAACCATGGGCACGGGCAGCTTATTCGCCGCCGAACCTCCCAGATATCTGTAAAGAGGTACTTTATAATAATTAGCACCTGCCCAGCAAGCAGCCATAGAACATCCCAGAATCGCATTGGCACCCAGGCGGGATTTGTTGGGGGTCCCATCAATTTCTATCAGCCTGCTGTCAATGGCTTTTTGGTCGCGAACATCCATATCCAGAAGCAGCGGCGCCAGCTGTTCATTAACATGATGGATAGCCTTGCTTACACCTTTACCGTCGAAGGTTTCCTCACCGTCTCTTAATTCCACCGCTTCAAAGAGACCTGTCGAGGCGCCGGAGGGGACGATGCCACGTCCGACTGTTCCGTCGTTTAGGGTTATATCAACTTCTACGGTCGGATTAGCCCGGGAATCGAAAACCTGACGTGCCTTAACGCTTTTGATCTTAAACCCTTCCATTCTGTCAGCCTCCTAATATTTCTTAGACTTTCTTAATACAGCGGCAAGTTCACTAATAACATCGTCGTAACAGGAACTGTCTTGCTCGATGATTTTAAAGGCAACCGCCCTGACTATGTCCTTATCCAAGCTGTCGGTAATGTACTCGGCAGGTGATTTGCCATCTATGCGGGCAAGCATGTGGTAAGCCAGGATTTGTACTGCCTCATGTTCAAATTCCTTAGCATCCGCAAATTCAATCGCTTTAAGATAGCTTTGCGCAATAAAATCCAACATGGTTAGATAGGCGTTATACCACCGGCTGTTTTTTACAGCTTTAAGTACGAAATGGTTTGTGAAGAAAGCAAGATCAAACGCAGGATTACCGTAATGGGAAACCTCGAGATCCAGTACATATAAGCGGTCCTGATCGACAAGTATATTTTTGGGACTATAATCTCCGTGAACTAAGGCAATTTTTTGATTCATAAGTCGATCCACGATTCTATCCGCATGCTCTTTAAGCTGGGGATGAACTTTAACAACGGTTTCTATATAAGGTTCGATTCTTAAATCATAAAAGAACTTAATTTCTTTAAATTCTTCGGCCACCTGTCGGTCACCGGCAGTTCTGTTATGGATAGCGGATAAAGCTTGAGCCGCCTTTTCAGCAACTGAGAAATCCAACACTCCTTTTAGTAATTGCTCTTTCCACATGGAGCTGCTTCTCGGTGCGGCCTCACGCACCATGATATAGTTTTCTTCATCATAGAAAATTGGCGCAGGCACATACTCTTTAATGATCTTAGAGTAGGTAGTAAGCGCCTTTTGTTCAACCAGCATACGGCTTTGGTCACAAGCCCAATCCGCCGCTACATTGAGCTTTGCCAAGGCCTGTTTGGCAATGATGCTCTTTTTGTCATTTTCAATCATGGCTACCGTGGCGGAAACTCCATTGTTAAAGTATCTGACCGTGTAGTCCTTTCCCTCAATCAGTCCATTTTTTTGCAAATAATCGAGCAGTTCTCTTTCCCTCGAAATGTCATACATAAGCCCTTAAAACCACCATTTCTATGTATATTCCTCATTGATTACCTCACCTTGTCAATCATTATACCTTTGTGAAGTCGTTTACGTACAGGGCTTATCGAAGACATAATTGTTATTTTTATCAGAAACTTTTGAAATAAATGTGCACATTGCACAAGACAAAATAGGTACCAAGTTGAACATGTCAATTTATTCTAAATTATGAGGATAAAAATAAACAAAATATTGCAATTTCAGTTTATCTTTCTTATACTCAAGATCAGCAGGAAACATTTGGTGGTGATTGTTTGGATATCCTCTGGTACGTTTTGGAAGAGACCATTCAAAAATACAGTTCTTTTTTTGAAGCTACTGCTTACATGCTGGATCGCAACGGTACCGTAGTGATCAGCTCGGACGGCTCTCTTCTTGGCAGCAAGCTGTTTCGCTCCCATCCTCATGCCAATCTTAATCGTGTTATAGAAGGCGGGGCAAAAGAACTGGGGGTTGCTCAGGATTTTCTATACTGTGTCTCCGTTATGCAAAACGACATGTTCTATTGCTATATAGCTGCCAAAAGCGAAAAAGTTGCCGCAGTTTCACTCTGCTGCCAAACAGCCGCCATAGCTGTCGGGGAGCTGCTGGTTGCCAACCCGGACAGGCCATTGCCGGATATACTTAAGGTATCCGAAGGCTCCCGGCACAGTATGCTGGTGGATTCTTTACTGGCCCAACCCTATAATCACCAGAAAACTCTTGCCCTGTTCCAAACCGCTGAGCTGGATGGCACTTTACTGAGGTCAATCATCTGCATTGAAATGGTTTTTCAAACCAATCAATATTTTAATATCAACCTTAACCTTGGCTATCAGCCTATTATTGAAGATGCCCGTTCAAAGATCATTTCTATAGTTGAAGCCAATAAATACTTTAATACACAAGATATCTGTGCCTATCGGGGCGAAAATAAAATTGTCATCGTAAAATCCTTTATCAACAATCATGACATTTCCAAAGTTTATCTGGCCCTGGACAAAATTTGCGAGAGTCTGTGCGAGGAATTATCGGGGGCTTATTTATTGGATTTCAAGATCGCCTATGGTAACCTTTACAACACTATCTCCAAGCTTCGCTGCAGCTACGAGGAAGCAAAGGAAATCATCTCCATCGGTAAAATAGAGTACCCCGATAAGAATTTTTATAATGTTGACAGCATCATAACCGATATCATTTGCCGCTTTTTGCACCCCCAAGTTGTCAATAAGGTCTTTATCCCTTTGATAAAGCGCCTGACCAACTCCGAAGGGGTTCTGGAACATAACCTTCTTGAGTCCTGCGAAGCGTTTATCGACTCTTGCATGAATCTTAACCGGGCGGCCCATGATATTATGGTTCATCGCAATACTCTCAACAACAGAATCGCCAAACTCAATTCCTTAACAGGACTTGATCCTGCCAACTCCTTTCAGGACGCCTTAATATTAAAATTACTGATTGTTTATCTAAGGCAGCAAAATAACCTGACGATTACTGAACCGTAACCATAGATCTTACTGTTTTGTGCTGGCAGTACAGCAGACTGGAGCGATTTTATGTCATTAGGAGACATGACCCCCAAAGAACGGGTAATGGCAGCCATCTATGATCATGATCTGGACTTTTTTCCGGCAATATGCCCTACATCAGTGGCAAACTTTGAGTGTATGCGACTGACCAATTCATTTTTTCCCAAGGCACACTTTGATGCCCAAAGCATGGCCGATCTTGCCGCATCCGCTCACCATGTATTGGGCTTTGATACGGTAATGCCTTATTTTTCGGTACATCTTGAGGCTGAGGTGCTGGGCTGTACTATATCCTGGGGGGACGGCACCGTTATGCCGGTCATAACTAAACGCCCGTTCGATCGGGTAGAACAGTTTGAACCCCCTGCCAATTTTCTGAATCGTCCCTTATGCAAACAACTTCTTAAGGCTATCCGCTTGTTAAAAAAGCAATTAGGGGGAGAGGTCGGGATCATTGGTAAAGTTGTTGGCCCCTGAAGCCTTGCTTATAATCTTTATGGAGCGGAAAACCTATTGCTCGATACCATACTTGAACCCAAACGGACCTTTAATTTCATCAATGAATTGTCCAGTATTCCCATTGAGTTCGCCAAAGCTCAATTTGAAGCGGGTGCCGATATGATCACCTGGGCGGATCATGTTACCTCCGACCTGATTAGTGCCAAGTTGTATGAGGAATTCGTCTTGCCAATCCATAAACTTGCCGCAGCTAAACTTGAAAACCGGGGACCGATTATTTTGCATATCTGCGGCAATGTCATGGAGCGTTTGGATTTGATCAAAAAGACAGGCTTTAAAATCTTCCATATTGATTCCCGCAACGATATCCAAAAAGCCGTAGAGCTCTGCTCTGACAACATTTTGCTTACCGGCAGCATCAATAATCCCTATACCCTTACGAACGGTTCAACCAGTGACGTCAAAAAAGAAGTGCGGAGGAACATCGAACAGGGGATAAAGCTCATTTCGCCGGAATGTGCCATTCCCTTTAAGGTGCCCAATGCCAATTTACTCGAACTGGTCAATTCCATACACCGCGCTCCCCTATCATCCCTTGGCAAAACAAAGTCTTAGCCATGAACGATAGTCAACGAAGTGGAACAAACTAAAAAAGACCTGTAGAAAGCCCCTTCTCAGCAAGGGTTTCCACAGGTCCTTTTCTTATTGTAGGTCACCTTAAACTCTTAAAGATAATTTTAAGGATATTCTTAAAGAATAGCGCCAACTCGTCTTAAGTCTAGAAGAGTTCTGCACTGGGAGTATAGTCTAAGCCTTGAGCTTCGGCAACCGTCTTAATCGTCAGCTTTCCTTTGTAGGTATTCAGCCCTTTTCTCAGGGCTTCATCTTCAAGCATGGCTTTTTCTGCACCCAAATCAGCGATTTTCAAGACATAGGGCAAGGTGGCATTGGTTAAAGCCATGGTGGAGGTCCGGGGCACTGCCCCCGGCATATTGCCTACTGAATAGTGAATCACGCCATGCTTAACGAAATAGGGATCATCAAGGGAGGTAACCCGATCCATGCTCTCAATGGCTCCACCCTGGTCAATGGCCACATCCACCAGCACCGCGCCGGGTTTCATGGTTTTGACCATCTCTTCCGTGACCACCTTAGGGGTCCTGGCCCCGGGAATCAACACGGCACCAATGACTAAGTCCGCTCTCCTGACCGCCTTAGCGATATTATAATTATTGGACATCAAAGTGACCACCCGGCCGCCAAAAATATCATCCAGATAGGCCAGTCTGGCGCCACTGATATCCAGCACGATAACCTGAGCGCCTAATCCCACGGCGATCTTCACCGCATTAATGCCCACATTACCACCGCCGATAATCACGACCTTAGCCGGCTCCACCCCTGAGACCCCGCCCAACAGCATGCCTCTGCCGCCATTGGTCTTTTCCAGCAGATGGGCACCTACTTGAATGGCCATGCGGCCCGCTACTTCACTCATCGGTGCCAGCAAAGGCAAGGATTTATTGGGAAGCTCCACTGTTTCATATGCTATGCCGATTACCTTCGCTTCCAAAAGGGCCTGAGTCAATTCTTGATTCGGGGCCAAATGAAGATAGGTGAAGAGAATTTGATTTTCCCTTAAAAAAGAATACTCCGATTTTAGGGGTTCCTTGACTTTAACGATCATCTCCGCCCGCTCATAGACTTCCTGGGCGGTCTCAAGAATAACGGCGCCGGCCTCTCGATATTCCTCATCTGTAAAACCACTGCCTAAACCCGCCGATTGCTCCAGATAACATGTGTGACCGGCCTTAACCAGAGCGTCAACACCGGCGGGAGGCATGCCTACCCGATTTTCATAGATTTTAATTTCTTTTGGTATGCCAATAATCATTTTACTCACCTTTTTATCCAGTTTCTTTTCTATAAGAAATAACACAACAATCTAATCATATATAATAGAAGAAAAATTGTAAATAGAAACAAAGAGAGTACGGCAAAACTAGATCCAATAGTCCTGCGGTACTCTCCTTTACCTTAAAGGCAGCCGTTTATAATTTGGGCAACCGGGTACGTTTTGATTGTTCTCCCCCCTTTCCGACAGGGCAGCGCTCACAGCGTTTTCGATGTCTTTTAGGTGGTTAATCATTCGTTGACAGGTTAATTCGGGATTGCGCTCCCGGATCGCCTCCACAATTTCCTGGTGATCGCGCACCGATAGACGCTGTCGCCCCGGTATCATCAGGACTTTTTCCCGGACCTCACCCAAAAGATCCAGAACATTAATCATGAGCCGGACAAGGACACGGTTTCCGGCAACTTCACAAATCTTAAGATGGAACTCGGCATCGAATAGGGCCAATTTCGAGTCATTCTCCGAATTTTCAGCACTCCGGACGATATCCTCAAGCTCAGCGATACCCTCATCCGTGGCATTTTGCGTGCACCAAAAGACTGCCTTGCTTTCCAATATGCCCCGGACCTGGAACAGCTCTTCCATGGTTCCCCAGGTTATTTGCAGCAATGATGCCAACCTGCTGATATCGCCCGGTTTATCCGCCACTTCATTGATGAAAGCACCCATCCCGTGCCTGATCGTTACTACGCCAAGACCGGCAAGGGTCTTTAAGGCGTCACGGATAACCGTCCTGCTGACCGAAAACATTTCACACATTTCCCTTTCGGGAGGAAGCTTATCACCGGGCTTCAGATTTCCCGTGTTTAAGGCCTGAATGATTTGACTGACGACGCTTTCAGATAAATTTCCATAAGGTTTAAGCGGCATAAACATACAAATCGATCCTTTGATCCTTTTGTTAATCCTTTTGCCTCCACCCGGCCACACTTTCGACCAAATCTTCCAGGCTTACGGCAATTCGTACTCCGGCTTGTCTCAGCTTATCCTCTTTGCTTTGGACTGTTCCTGCACTTCCCTGGATAATCGCACCCGCATGGCCCATTTTTTTGCCGGGGGGAGCGTTACGGCCAGCAATAAAGCAGAAGACCGGTTTTCCATAATCACAGCTTTGCAGGTATTCCGCTGCTTTCTCCTCACGGTTGCCGCCGATTTCCCCCAACATCACGACGGCTTCCGTATCTTGATCCTCTTTAAAGTCTTTTAAAGCGTCGACAAAGTCGGTGCCAATAATCTGGTCCCCGCCAATGCCAATCACCGTGCTTACCCCTAACCCTTTGAACATCAGATTGGAAGCGGTCTCATGACTCAACGTCCCGCTGCGGGATATGAGCCCAATCTTCCCTGAGCCGTAAAGGAAACCGGGCATAATCCCTATTTTTACTTTTTCCCGGCAATTAATGACGCCGATCGTATTGGGACCCAGCAGTCTGCATCCCTTTTCCTGGGCCAGAGCTTTTATCTTCATCGTATCCCTAACGGGTATATGCTCCGTTACAATAACGATCAGCGGCACTCCCGCGTCGATTGCTTCAATTGCCGCGCTTAATACAAAGGGAGCCGGTACCATGATCAGGCTGGCGTCAATTTTATGCCTTTCTTTGGCCTCTCGGACCGTATCATAAACGGGAAGACCCCCGACCTGATTCCCCCCTCTGCCGGGGGTTACCCCCGCTACCACTTTAGTGCCATACTCCAGCATGGCTTTTACGTGATAGGAACCCTGCTTCCCGGTCCCCCCCTGGACGATAACATGGGTATCCTTATTGATGATGAGTCCCACCGGCCGTCACCTCCTTCGCCAACACTTGCATTAACAGCCTGATTGCTACATCAGTCGTCTCGAATTTAACCGTCGGAATACCATACCGCTCCAAGATCCGCCAGCCTTCTTCCTGTTCATGACCCCGCATTTTAACAACAATTTTGATATCGGTTGGTTTTTCATCCAGAAAATCCGCCAGCCCCGCGGCCATGGTCAGGCAATTATTGATCCCGCCGAATACATTGATCATGATCCCCCGCAGATTCGGGGTCTCCGTCATCAAAAGCAGGCTTTCTTTCATTCTTTCCCGGGATATCCCGCCGCCAAGATCGATGAAAGCGGCCGGTTTGGCCCCAATCGAATAGACCGCATCCATGGTCGCCATGGATAGCCCGGCTCCCCCGGCGATAATTCCGATATCTCCCCCTTCCTCAATGCTCACATAAGTCACATTTAAATCCCCGGCCCTCTTTTCCAGTGGATTGATCTCCGGGCGGGAAGCATTCCTGATGATTTCACTGCGGAAAGAAGCTTCATCGTCCAGGATCAATTTGGCATCCGCCGCTATGATCTTTCCCTCCCGTGTCATCACCAGCGGATTTATTTCTGCGGTCAGGGCGTCCGTTTCCAGAAAAACCCTTACCAGCCTGCCTAAAATATTCTCCAATTCAACAACCTGTCCGCCGCGAAAGCCTGCTCTGCGCCACAAATCCCTTAACCGGTAGCCGAACACCTCCCGCCAGGGATCGATATGCTCTTTGATCAGCAGCTCCGGGTTGGCTGCCGCCAAGCTCTCAATTTCCATCCCGCCTTGGGCCGATACCATCATAACGGGTTTCCCTTCAGTAAAGTCCATGGTAATGCTGGCATAAACCTCCCGGGCAATCTCAATCTGCTCTTCTATCAACAGCTTTTTGACTTGCTCGCCATGGTGCTCCTTGCCCAAAATTTGGGCCGCTGCCTTTGCGGCTGCTTCAGGGTCAGCTGCCGGAAGAATTAATCCCGCTTTGCCACGCCCGCCTGCCATGACCTGCGCTTTTACTACAACCGGTTTGCCGATTCCGGCACAGATCATTCCGGCTTCAGCAGGGTTGGTAGCTATGCCGTTTTGCCCAAGGGGTATGCCATACTTACTAAAAACCTCCTTGGCTTCATATTCATAAAGGTACATCGTTTTCTCCCCTTCTGCGGATCCTTAACTCTACCGGACACTTTGCACTTATAACTTTACATTTATAGCTCTGCATTTATATAACTGCGTTTATATGTAAGAAGGGGAACGAAGCCGTTCCCCTTCTTGGTCCGTGTCCGGCCTTAACCGATTATCTCCGCAATTTCTACCGGCCTTTTCTCGTGAACGGATTTTACCGCAGCCAAAACCACCGCTAAATTCCGCAGGGAGGCTTCCGCACCGATCTCGGTCTCTCCCCCGTTGCGGATAACGTCCGCAACTTCTTCCACTTCCACCCGCAAGTGATTCACCGACTCGAAATCCACTTTGACATCCCGCAGAATCCGATTGTCGGGATCATCGCTCATGCTGGCGAATTCCCGTTTGATCAGGGTTGAGTGTTCGTCAGTGACATCCGAATTGCTCCACCAGCTGAAATCCAGCTGATAAAACAGGTTGGCCTTGGTGCCGTAAACATTGATGGAGAATACGCCCGGGCAGGCCCAATTAGTTCCTAAATAAGCCTGTTTTCCATCTTCAAACTCCAGCAGGGTTTGATTTACCGTGATATTTTCCACCTCGGTATACATTGGTTTCCCGAAGTTAAAGACTCTGGCCACCGGTCCCAGCAGAAATTGCAGATTATCAATCTGGTGAACCCCCAGCTGGGTGAGGGGACCGCCGGGTGCCGTGGCGGGATCTCCCCGCCAGTTCCCTTTTTTCAGCTCCAGACCCCGTTCATTGGAGAAAACGGCTTCAATGGAAGATACTTCGCCGATTTCCTTGGTATCAATCATCTCTTTCATTTTGCGCAAAGCGCCTAAGCGGCGGGAACTGTGACCGCAGAGAAACTTAACGCCTGTTTCTTTGATGACTTGATCAATACGTTGGGCATGATCCAGGGATACGGAAATCGGCTTTTCCACATAGATATGTTTGCCGGCGCGGGCACACTGCTCAATCACTTCGGCATGCTTGTCGTTGGGAACCGTTATGATGACCATTTCTACATCTTCACGGGCCAGCAGGGCTTCCATAGTGGCGTCACCGGCGCAGTTATAGCGTTTGCCGAACTTCTCCCTTTTGTCTTCTGTCCGGGAATAACAGGTAACAAGCTTTAATTTTTCACTCTTCGTATAGGCATCGGCCATAACATAGGCCCACCGTCCTAAACCGATTGCCGCAACTCCAACTGGATTGTACATAAAAGGACCTCCTTAAATTTCACATTGAATTTTGTCTTATCTTACTATTCTTGTTCCATATAATCTCAGATAAAGGTCATTGACGATCTGCTCTTCCGGCAGCGCATAATGCTTGCCGTCAAAACTTTCGTTATTGGTAACTGCCAGCGCACCGGAAGCGCAAACTCTCGCGCACTCCGGCTCCCCCCCGCAGCGGTCGCAGAACATGGGCAGGTTGGATACCGGATGATAGGCGATAGAATTACCCGGGCAGGCCCTTCTGCATCTCTGACAATCAATACCCCGGCTCCTGAAGCAAAACCCTTCTTGAACTCTGACAATGCCTTCCTCGTCCGCCCACAAGGCCTTATCCGCAGCCGGGCAAGCCTGAACACAGGGATGATCCGAACACTGGTGGCAAAAAACCGGAATATCAAGGGGCCCCGTTCCAACCTGCCGAACTCTGATCGAGGCTGTTTCCGTCCAAAAGGCTGCTTCCTTTTTTAACGCACAAGCCAATTCACAAGCCCTGCACCCTGTACAAAGATCATAGCGTATGTGCAACTGTTTCGGCATTCTTCTTACCCCCGTTGTCCAAAGTTATTTAACCGGTAAACTCGGCAATCATGATGCCGCTGCCGGCCCTGTCTGTTAAATAAAGCAAACCGTTTTGACCGACAAAGACATCATTGACCTGAGTGGGAGGCATACCGGCAACCGGCGGCGGTATGAGCCGATCCATCTCCTTAGGCCGGCAGGGGTCGCTGATATCGACAACTCTTAACCCGCCGCCAAACCAGGTAACAAAAATTATTTCATCGCTTTGCCAGGAACCGGGGCGGTTTTCATGAAGATTATGCGGTCCGAACCGGGGCCCGTATCTCCCATAATCTTCATTCTCCACATAGAACTCGGACAGCACCCTGGGGTTCTTATCATCTTTGATGTCCAGGATTCTGACAGCCTTCAGAGATTCTTCCCCGGGCAGTCCTTTCGCCTCATCCGTTACCACAAGCAGATTGCGCCGGGGAAGCGGAAGCCCTGTGTGGGTATGCCCTCCCCTTTCCGGACCCCAATTGATGCTGCCCGCCACTTGCGGATTTGAGATTTGAGATATATCCAAAATATACATTCCGGCATCCCACATTCCCAAATAAGCCCGGTCCTTATGCACCATGGCATGATGCAGCTTGTACTTCAGTCCCTGGGGTTGATCCGGTTTTTCTCCCCCTGCCGTCCACAGGCCCGGATACCACCAACGCCCGACCTCTTGGGGATGGGCCGGATCCTTGATATCCACAATCAGCAGCATCCGGTCACTGAACCCTTCCGGCACCGCCGTGACAAAGATATAAGGCTCCTCCCCGCTATACCAGGTGCGGTGAACCCCTTGTCCGCCCACATGATAATAGGCGAGCTCCCGCGGATTTTTCGGGTCTTGCAGACTATAGATTGAAAATCCGAGCCTTTCGGCAGGTTCCCCTGTACGGCATTCATAGTTGATAATCATCAGATCGTCCACAATTTGGACTTTTGAGCAAAGAGCGTTTTTGTAGGCCGGCATTTCCCCGCACACATGGGGAAGAGACGGATTGGCAACATCGACAATGATGGTACCGATCCCTGGAACCATGTTTCCCACATACAGATATTCTTTGTATTTCATGACCTGCATGGTTTTGCCATGGCCATGAAGGCTGTTTTGTCCTATCAGTTTAAGCGCCATGTTCAGTCCCCCCTGCCTTTGCTTTCAACCTGGCCCTTGGCTTTATAAGTTTGTAATGTCCCAATACTGTACCCTTATTTTGTTGCCTCAACAGCGGCTTTTAAGATGGGTACAATATTTTTGCCGGCTTCGGCAATAATCTCCACCTTACCCTGTTCTTCATCGCCCTTCAGGGGTACGATGGGCAATCCGGTCTGTTCCGCCTTAGCCTGCAATTCCGGATCGTTTAAGGCCTGGAAGATTGCTTCCCGTAAGGCTATGGTAGCTTCTTGATCCATATTGGGCGGTCCAAAGAAACTTCTGTGCATCTCGAGCATATTGACGATTGCCTGCAAGGACGCCTTCCCTGTTTCATCTTGAACCGCTTCAAGAGCTGTCGGCACCTCCGGGTACTCCGGCATTCTTTCCGGCGCAATAATCAGGATAGGGCGCTTATCTCCTTCTTTAATCATGGTGACTGCATCCATAGCGGCTGTGATATGTCCGTCGCCGTCCCCTTTGACCACGGCCAGGGCCGTATCGGCATTCCCTTCGTAACCAGTGATTGCTTTAAGCCCGAAGCCAAGACTATTGGCGATGACCGCCATGGTGAAAAAGTCTTCATCCGTACCTTGAGTAGGGAACTTAAAGTCACGTCCTAAGTCAGCTATATCCTCTATGCTTTTAATACTGCTGTTTCCCCCAACCGTCAGTATCCTCGCCTCAGTGGAGGCTCTTCCGAGATAAGTGAATTGAGTTGCGTCATACTTCACCCCTTCACCCTCGGAAAGCTGGGATAAAATAATTGTAGGTATACTGGTAAAAGCAATGGTCAACCCGTCAGGTTTGGCGTTCCATAGATCGTTAATACCGATAACCCCGCCGGCACCTGTAATATTCTTGACAATAATATTTTTTGCCCCGGAATATTTCTGAATATATGGGACAATCATCCTGGCGTAGGTATCCATTCCCTTGCCGGCAGTGTTAGGTACAATCAGAGTAATCGTTTTTCCCTCATAAAAAAGTTTCTCTCCTCCCGCAGGAGCTGTGGAACCGGCAGAACTGCTGCAGCCTGCAATACTGCTGACTAACAACGCCACAACCATGAACACTACAAACCATTTAGATCTTTTTAGCATCGCTCTTGACCCTCCTAAATTTTACTCTTGGATTCTTTGATGAAGATCATTCCCCACACTGAACCTTTTTTCACCCGGATATCCCTTCCCACAGGCAAGCTTTCGATTCAATCCCGTCTGATCACCTCCCTATCGGAATAACAATGTCAGCAGCAAACCCTCGTACATCTCCCGCTGCAAAAGCAGAACAAACAATACATACAGCACGATTGTGTTTATAGCGGCGAAACACGCCGCGACATGCCACTTCATCTTAGTAATCAAGAGGAGATATCCGAGGACAAACACGCACATCGCCGGTATAAGCCCAATCAGAAGAATCAGGAGCAAGATGATCACCAGCCAGGATAACGCCACCCATTGTGAACCTCCGGCCTGCTTCTTCCCGCCCGTTACCCCAATGGTTTCCTTTTTCTCGTCTTCAATTGTTATCCCGCTTTGAGAAGATTTGAATAAATCGGCCGGATTGACATTCAAATCGAGTTTTGTATTCGTATTCTGGATGATGAACTGGAGCAGGATCAAGAACAACGATGCAATCGCCACGGGTACCGGTATCATCCTGGCCCTTGATCCATAATCAAAGGACACCACCAGAAAGCCAACAAATATCAGGAACAAGATAATCGCTACAATATTTTCCTGTGTCCTTTGACTCACTGCCCGCTTACTCACTTTCAGATTGCTCATCAGCTTGCCCCTCCTGTCGTAGCTGATTTCCGCCACCGCTTAATAAACGGGTAGGCGGTTGTAACGATAATGATAAGCAGCATGATAAATGTGACCGGTCTGGTAATAAAGAAGGTGTTTCCATAAAGGGTGAGAGATATATGCATATAGCGCTCTATCATCATGCCGAGAACCATCCCAATCACCAGATCCGCTCTTGAATACTTGTACTTATCCAGGAAATAACCGATAACCCCGAAAACCGCAGTAACAACTACATCCCCAAACCTTCCCCGGATCGAGTATGCCCCTATGAAGCAAACGGCCAGAATCACCGGGATCAGGATATTGTGGGGAAGCATCGTCAATTTGGTTAACTTTTGCGCTATCCCCAAACCTACTCCCGTCGTTAAAATATTGGCAAAAACGATAATCCAAACCATCGCAAAAACGACGCTTAAATTCGTGGTCAGCAATTCCCGGCCCGGTTGAATACCCATGGTAAGAAAGGCGGACAGAAGAATGGTCATGCTCTCTCCCCCCGGCACACCGAACCCCAGAGTGGGGATCAAGCCCCCGCCCTCGTTGGCTGCATTGGTGGCTTCCGGGGCAATAACGCCTTCAACCATGCCGGTACCGAACTTTTCCGGATGCTTGGATGTTTGCACCGCTTGTCCATAAGCCGCTATACCCCCTACACTGGCGCCGACCCCCGGCAGTACGCCAATAAAAAGCCCCAGGATGCTTGATGAAATGACTAAGCGCCAGTGCCTGAAAACGTCTTTAACCCCGTCCCAGACCGTACATTTATTTTCCACGGTGGACAGCTGGGCGATGGTTTCACCTTTAACATAGAGCTTAATCATCTGCGACACCGCGAACAAGCCGATTACCGCTACTGAAAAGTCGATTCCGTCGAGCAAAAAGAGCAGGTCAAAGGTATATCTGGCGGTGCTCGTCACAGGGTCCATTCCTATAAAGGAAATCAAAAGTCCCAGGCCGGCGGCGACCAATCCTTTGAGCACGGAACCCTCACTGAAGATGGCAATGATGGTAAGCCCCCACACCGCCATCATGAAATATTCCGAAGGGCCCAGGGCCAGCATAACGGCCCTCATAAAGGGCAGGGAAAAGGTCAGAAAAACCGCTCCGATAATTCCGCCGAGCAGGGAAGCCATCGCTGCCGCTCCTAAGGCCCGGGAACCTTCACCCCTTTGGGACATGGGATAGCCGTCAAAACAGATCGTCACACTTTTGGCGGCACCCGGAACATTAAATAAAATCCCGCTGATTGAACTCCCGAAAATTGTTGCGATGTGTGCTCCCAACAGCAGGGCCAAAGCTGCCGTAGGTTCCAGCCCGAAGGTAAACGGCAGGAGCAACGCCATGGCCACAATCCCGCCGAGCCCCGGCAGAAAGCCGATCACCAATCCGAACGCCACCCCGATTGTCATATACAGCATGGCTTGAAATGTAAAAAGTGATAAAAGCCCGTCCAGTGAAGCCTGTAACATAACATCCCTCCTTGTAAGATAGATATTGGGTTAAGTTAAAAAACCTACCCGAACGTTCTTT
>VSSQ01000176.1_pt1 | contig 81102 bp, 64 predicted proteins | sample 4763081 | NCBI WGS metagenome assembly VSSQ01 (sample SAMN12137344, study PRJNA551015) | bioreactor metagenome | isolation source: SDC9 anaerobic chlorinated ethene degrading culture | place: USA: Knoxville, Tennesee | collected 2015-01-01
CAAACCTTCGGGGAGTAACCCCAATTTTTAATTTATTCCCCGTTCAGTAGTGAATAATTATAAATATTTCATATTTTAGCATGACCGTAATCCAACCCGCCATGAAAACCATTATCTCCGCCATCGATTTTTCTGATTGTTCCATCAATGCCCTTGAGCATGCAATCAGCATAGCCGCAAAATCAGCGTCGAATTTACTGATGCTATGGGTGAACAACCCCAACACGACCAAAACCATCCTATCGTCAGATCTTTCTGATGACCTGCTTGAGGAAGTGGAACACCAGTTTACAAGGCTCATCAATAAATATGAAAAAGATCTTCCGAAATCCAGGCTTGACTACATCATCCGGGAAGGAAAGGTTTACCGTGAAGTGGTTAATCAGGCCAAGGAGTCAGATGCATGGCTGATTGTCGCCGGCACCCACGGGTCTTCCGGTTTTGAGGAATTATGGATCGGAAGCAATGCCAACCGCATTGTTTCGGCGGCGCCCTGCCCGGTGATTACCATCAGGACAGGAATCCATGTTGAGCGGGAACTGAAAAAAATTGTGCTGCCGATGGACAGCACCATGGAAACCAGGCAGAAAGTCCCGTTTACGGCTGATCTGGCGAAAATGTTCGATGCTGAAGTTCATATACTGGCCGTGTATACCACAACCATCGAAAATGTAAGGGGTACGGTTATGAGCTATGCTAAACAGACCGCCAAATACCTCAAAGAGCATGGCGTAAAGCATTTTATTGTTGAACTGGAGGCCGATAACATTGCAACCACTATTATGGAATACGCCAAGCAATCCGATGCCAACCTGCTCTCCATCATGACTGAACAGGAAAAGTCTGCCTCCAACCTCTGGCTGGGGCCTTACGCGCAACAGATGGTGCACCACTCACCCATCCCGGTGCTCAGCATACACCCCAAGGAAATTTTGATTTCGATGGGATATTGATAGTTTTTAGCCCTCAAAGAAATTCAGATCTGACCAAATCTCAAACCCCCGGACGAAAGTTTCGGGGATTTTTTTGCACTGTATCAGGCATCTGACAATGCCTGTAGGCCTCTGCGCGGTCGCCTTTGAGCCAAAAATTTATCGGACATATTGCAACCATTGAAACTCAGAGAAGAAATTCATGAAAATTTGCCGGGTGAATTAATGAGAAATCGTCTCCATAATTTTCAATCCAGGTTTTAGTTGCTGATGATTTCTTGTTTTTCAGCTTGATTTCGAAGGCACTCAATTTACCATTACGCTCTTCAATGTAATCAACTTCGGCACCTGTGTATGTTCTCCAGAAATAGGGATTAACGTTTATATTGCTATAGGCCTGATACTTGAGTCGTTCAGCTATAATAGAATTTTCCCAAAGCGCACCGGTATCGGTACGGTATTCAAAATGTGAAAAATTATTGATGACACTGTTTCGTATTCCTGTATCCCAAAAATAAATTTTACTTTTGGTGACTTCTTTCCGCAGGTTTCGCGAATAACCACCCAGTCTGAAAACAATAAATGCCTTTTCAAGCAAATCAATATAATTATTAACCGTCTCCTGACTAATATTGAGATTCCTGCTAAGTTCAGGGATTGACACCTCTGAACCTGTCTGAAAAGCAAGCATTCGTAGCAGTTGCCTGAAAACCGACGGATTACGGACAGATGAAAGTTCAAAAATATCCTTAAATAAATAAGCCGTGGACAGTTCGGTGAGTAGCTTTTCCTTACCCATTGCATTGGTAAGTAAATGTACTCCAGGATACATCCCATAAATCAGAAGATTTTCGAGATTGTCCTATATCTCAAAAATACTTTTTTGTGCGCGTATTTCAGTCAAAGAAAAAGGATACAGTGTGTAGGTTATGGTCCGGCCTGTAAGAGGTTCTGAGATTTTGCCGGCTAAATCAAAAAAGGATGAGCCGGTAACCAATATTTTCAGCTCCGGCAAGGCATCTTGAAGAATCTTAAGGTTTATTCCAATATCGGGAATGCGCTGAGCTTCATCAATAAACAGCAGGTCTTGCCCGTCGACCAGCAGGCTCATCTTATTAAAATCTCTTGAAGAGAAAACATCAATGTATTTCAGCTCGTCGGCATTTATCTTTAATACCCTGCCCTCAAATGAACTGATAATCTGATCGGCGAGCGTGGTTTTCCCTGTTTGTCTTGCTCCATACAATACAATGATCTTGTTTGAATGAAGTAAGTCGTTTTTGAGATTCTGAAAGATTGCTCTGTTTATCATTCCATAGTTTTTCAGAAAATTTAATAAAAAATTCGTAAAAATAACAGATATACCCAATCAATTAACGCTTATATTTAATATATACTTGTTATATTAACGCTAAAACAGCAGATATACTTTTGATTCTTGCGGAATATCATGATCAAAAGAATGACTCCGGCTTGCGGTAATGGATAGCCCTGGCTAAACATAAAATCTGTAAACCAATGATTTGGGTTGTCATTGCAGATGCCAGCGTGATGGCTATAAAAAAAGCAGCCCTTACAGGCTGCCTCTTTCTGAAATGATTAGTAAACAGGTCGTCGTTAATTTCTGTCCTTGCAGTTAAGGTCCTCAAAAGCAACCTTCAACCGGGCGATCATCGACTTCTGAGCTTCATTGAGCCACTTACGCGGGTCGTAATACTTTTTGTTGGGCTTGTCGTCACCTTCCGGATTACCGATCTGGCCCTGAAGGTAACCTTCATTTTTCTTGTAGTAATTCATAACGCCTTCCCAGGTAGCCCACTGGGTGTCGGTATCAATATTCATTTTGATCACACCATAGGAGATGGCTTCACGGATCTCTTCGCGGCTGGATCCCGAACCGCCGTGGAATACAAAATTCACCGGCTTATCCGTTGTATTGAATTTCTTTTGGATGTAATCCTGCGAATTCTTCAGAATGACCGGCTGCAATTTGACGTTACCGGGCTTGTATACTCCGTGAACATTACCAAAAGAAGCGGCAATGGTAAAACGGTCGCTTACCTTCATCAGCGCTTCATAAGCATAAGCCACATCTTCGGGCTGGGTGTAAAGCTTCGAACTGTCAACCCCGGTGTTGTCCACCCCGTCTTCCTCTCCGCCGGTTACCCCGAGTTCAATTTCGAGGGTCATGCCCATTTTACTCATACGGGCCAGATATTTACTGCAGATTTCAATATTTTCCTGCAGGCTTTCTTCCGACAGGTCAAGCATGTGCGAGCTGAAGAGCGGCTTCCCGGTTTCGGCATAAAATTTCTCTCCTGCATCGAGCAACCCGTCAATCCACGGAAGCAGTTTCTTTGCCGCATGGTCGGTATGCAGAATAACGGGAACTCCATAGGCTTCGGCCAGCATGTGCACGTGCCTGGCTCCGCTGACTGCGCCGGCAATGGCCGAACGTTCGCCTTCGTTGCTCAGAAATTTGCCTGCGTAAAAGTGCGCGCCACCATTAGAAAACTGAATGATTACAGGAGCATTTACTTCCCTGGCAGCCTGCATCACCGCGTTCACCGAATCGGTGCCTACAACATTCACGGCCGGCATGGCAAAGCCGCTGGCTTTTGCAATCCTGAAGACTTCCTGCACATCATTACCGGTAACGACCCCCGGTTTCACTTTATCGAAAATTCGTTCTGACATCTTAATAAATGGATTAATTTGAACTGAATGGTTTACTTTTGCAAAGGTAATCAATTTTGACATTAACACCTTTCAGCTACGCATAATAGTCTGCTTCGGTATTTCTTTTTTTCGCTGTTATTCAGATCGTTAAGTAAAATGTCATTCCAACTGAAAATTCGGGAACTCCTGTCGGATAATTATTCCGGTTCAGCGGCAATTCTGGAGAAAATAATCAAAAGTATACAGACTTATATCAACGGACCAGATATAGATCATAACTTTTTGCGAACAAATCTTGACAAGGTAATCAATCATTTTCCCGATCTGGCGGTACTCCATCATTTCATGCAGCAGTTTTACGATCTGCTTGATCAGGCTGACAGCGAATCCTGGACACAGGAAAAAACGATTGCCCGGATTACGCGCTTCATCAGCACTTATACCCAGATGTGGAGTGATAGTATTGGTCAGGCAGCAGAAAGAATGGAGCGAATGATTGGTTTTCAGGGCAAAAAGATACTATTACACAGCAACAGTTCCAGTATCCATATCCTGTTTGAGCATCTGGCTACCCACAATATTTTCCCCTCAATTTACCAGACAATGTCAGGCCCGGTATATGAAGGCAAATTACAGGCTAGAGTACTGAGCGATTTCGGATGTAAGGTTCATTTTATCAACGAAGCAGCTATTGGCAGGTTTATTCATGAAATTGACTTTGCCGTCATGGGGGCCGACAATGTGTTTGAAGACGGATTCACCAATAAAATCGGTACTTATCCGCTCGCCCTTGTATGCCGCGAAGCCGGCAAACCGTTTTATGTGATCTGTGATTCAAGGAAAAGGTCACCTGTCGATTTTAAAAGCCGCATCAAGGCTATTTTCGAGCCCGAAGAACCCTCGGGTGAATTATGGCAAAATGCACCCCATGCCATCACTCCGGTTAATTACTATTTCGAATTCACGCCAAAAGAACTTGTCAGCGCATACTTCTTTGAAGATACCTGGCGGGACCTTACAAAAAAATAAACCGCATAAAATTATCACTCCCGCTGCTCTCAGGTTTATAATTGTGTAGTGCTGAATACAGGCATGGTTCAAGACCTTTTTAAGCCTGAACATATTGACTTTTTCTTAAAATTTGCTATATTTGTGTTGATATATCCGGTCCGGGTTTCACTGCACAAAGCTCCCCCTTCCTTCCATCACGAGATTTTCAAATTTACTTTCCCGGAATAAATACGTTTGGCATTCCTGAAAACCCAGTACTAACCTAAATTCTATCGTAATGAAAATGAAACATTTAACCATTGTTCTTTTTCTTGTTCCCGCCTCATTAATTATAGCCGGATTGCATTCCTGCGACAAGAAAGATGATTCAAACAAAGGCCCGGTCGTATCTTCCGTCACTGTTAATCCTCCGAGTGTCAATGCCAATGGCATTGCATCCGTCACCGTAGTGGCAACCGATCCTGACAATGATCCGCTGACTTACTCGTATGTAGTTACAGGAGGAGCCATTACCGGCAGCGGCGCCACTGTTTCATGGACAGCACCTTCGGCCGAAGGCGCCCACTCCGTAACAGTTACGGTTTCCGATGGCAAAGGCGGATCTGCAACCGGTAACGGCGCCCTGACCGTTCTTCCGGCTGTAACCCAGGTTACCGGTACGGCCCGCTTCCCGGCCGGCGTGTCAGGCGACCTGTCGAACGCCAAGGTAAGCCTCTACACTTCCTATGACAACTGGTTGTACAATCAGCCTATCAAATACGGCGCTGTTACAGGTTCCGGTGCAACAGTTTCGTTTACCCTTTCAAATGTTAATCCTGGTAATTATTACCTTGATGTATGGAAAGACATCGACAACAGTGCTACATGGACTTCAGGCGACTATGTGGGCTGGTATGGTTCCGGTGGCCTCGGCAGTCCCCAACTCACCGAATTCCAGATTGCCCAGGGCCAGACCTTCAACTGCACGGTGGATATGTATATTATCGCCAAAAGCGCCATGAGCCCGAAGCTCAATAAGTAAATGCCGCGCTTTACCATTAAAAACCGGGTTCCTGCAATCCGGTTTTTTTATTACCTTCAACCGTTACTTTTACCGGAGGCCAGGAAAACAGCTGGAGAAAAATGCACAGAGAAAGCTATAGGGATGTAAAAAACTAAATATTCTAAAAATAATCACTGTTATCCGGAAAAACCGGATAATGAACTTAGAGATTACCTCCGGTGAGCTCCCTTTGGTCGGTTCTTCGCTCCACGATGTTACACTCAGAAAGACAATGTTTTAGGATTCAAAGGAGGGGGCTTGGTGGCGGCGAAGCCGCCACCAAGCCCCCTCCTTAAAAAAACACATGCAAATTTCAGTCTTTCTGAACGTTAGCGAAGAACCGATCCCGATACTATCAGGAGAGTTCACCGAAGGTAATCTCATGCTTTTTCCCGGACAACAGTGAAAAATAATAAATAATCATACTGATCAGGAGTTAATGCACTTCCATATAAGTCGTTTGAAATCTGTGAAATAAACAGTTACACGGTGTACACCGGAGCATCACACAGAAAAATATAAAACTCTGTGAACCTCTGTGACTTCTCAGTGAACCTCCGTGAAATCAACAGTTACACAGCGCACACAGGGGTTTCACGGAGAAGTATCAGAATCTTTATGAAATCCGGTGCAATTATGTTAAATTGAATGAAACAGCACTTGTGCATTACAAAATTCAACAAAAACTCCGGCATATTTAATTAAGGAAATAACCAAAAATCAAATTCTGAACAACTGATTTCTGCATTTGTACTTTTCTGATAAATGTTGTAATTTTGCAGCCCTCAACGGCCCCGTAGTTCAGCTGAATAGAACGTCAGATTCCGGTTCTGAAAGTCACAGGTTTGAATCCTGTCGGGGTCACTCCTTAAAAGCCACTTAACAGTGGCTTTTTGCATTTCAGCTTTTTCCTGCGGAGCGGAACAGGGCGGTTGGCTTATAAAGAATGAATTACAGCAGATAATCCGGAGACTCCCGGGACAATGCAGTTGCCGCTCAGCGGCCGGCATTAAAGAAATCCGGAGCTAATTAAATCTACAGCGTAAAACCCTTCAGTTCAACTTCAGTCTTTATTTTTCCGATCACCAGCCTGATCAGTCGGTCGAGGGGACTGCCTTCGGTGTAGTCGGCGGGGGCGATATAGCTGGCCCGGTTTTGCCGTATCAGGCTTTCACAGTTCTCACGGGGCGAGGGCTTGTCTTTGGCAGACTTAATTCCGGGATTATACACGGCGATTGCCGTCCCGCCCTGGTATTTGATCATTTTCATGGCCGGCACATCGGTTTCCCCGTCGCCGATATAGATCATCTGCCTGAACGGTACGGGGCGCTCCTCCTCCGGAAGGTACTTATTGATCAGGGTGTTGTCGTAAGAGTTGCTGATGCCTTTGTTGATCCTGAACAGGTATTGGGTTTTGTTGGTATAATTGATGGCCAGGGCTGGCCATACAGCCACCCCATTGGCGTCGTAGCGGTAGCCCGAAGCATAGATATTGGTAAAATATTCCGCGATGGGCGTTCCGCTGATAAATTCGCGCAGCCCGGATGAAATGATGTAGTGCTCCGTTTTCACCCCCAGCTCAGCGGCATAGTCGTTGATGCGGCCAAACCAGGTTTGCACCCCGTTGAAAAAGGTTATACCACTGCCATACTTTTCAAAGTCGCTGCGACGAATGGGAAGGTCGCGGCGCCGGGCCTCATCGAGCGAAAGTTGCATATAGGCCAGGATCTCATCCATATCGTTATCCTTTGCTATCTGGTTGGCGTGGGCCCAGAATTCAGCGGCAGGAATTTTCAGAGAAGGCAGAAAAGTATGTTCCTGCATATTGCCGGGAGCCAGGGTGCCGTCGAAATCATAGGCTATGGCGATGGTGATGGGCTTGGTTGACATAAACGGGCCTTTCGTTTCTGCAAATTTAACTGAATCTCACTTGTCAATTACACAATAAGGCTTGCTCAAAAACAAAGCATAATGCAACACCCCGGGTTTAGCCCTGAAAATGGGGTAATCCTTTATTTGTTGTGCTTGAAATATTATTTTGCCTTTGGTATTAAAAGAGCCTCGAAATCGCTGTGTTGCCGGTGATCGTAACCATCGGGACGCAAAAACGCCTGATAGAATATTGTCTCCGTTGTTGAAATACCTGATAAATTGAATAGCTGATTGCAAATGCTGCACCACATTAAAAGAATCCGGGCCCGGCTTTCATAAAAGCATTTATATCTGGCTTCATTCATAAATTGGAGTAATGGAGAGAAGAAGAAACCACAATGCATGACAAAGATTTCAAAGCACACAATAATCCTGGTATCAGGATGGATAATATTTGTACGTCCCTTTTAGAACCAGGTTATCTTTAAAAATTCAGGCACCAGTCAATTCAGATTTACTTCGCAGCATATCAATTTCTTATAACTGATTATAGTGTTGAATGAATCTGACCGGCTTCAGTGTTGAGCATATCTGCAAAAACAGATGGCAGCTAGTCAATTTACTTTTTTCAGGCTTATAGAATTAGTTCTTCCGGCAACTATATGGTGTTCTTTGGAGTCCCTATCCGGGTAGCTATCGGGACCATCGGGATGGAGCCTGTATGGTTTGGAATAAACAGTACATCATTTAGTGAACAACCCGCGAATTCAGCCAAAAGAATGTTTTCTGTGAACATGATTGTTGAGATTGTTGGACTTTTTGCTGCACAAGCATGCCTGGATTATCAAAATCAGTTAAAACATATATTACAAAAGCATACTGAAAAACTTTTTACTTTTGCAGAAAATTCTCACTTTCATGATCAAGCACAGAAGTCTGCTTAAGGGTTTATTGGCCGTACTGGCATTTACAGCCTGCAACACAAACAAGCAACAAACAGCAACAATTACTATGCAGAGCGATTTTCCCGCGCCGCCGGTTGCGGCAATCAAACCGGTTACATTCAACGAGCCCGGCGGTGAGCGGACCGACAATTACTACTGGCTCAAAGAAAAGGAAAACCCTGAAGTGATCGCTTATCTCGAAGCTGAAAATGCATACTGCGATACGGTGATGAAATCAACATTGCCGTTGCAGGAAAAGCTTTTTGCCGAGATGAAAGGCCGTATCAAGGAGGCCGATGAAACGGTTCCGCAGCTCGATAACGGTTACTATTACTATTCCCGTACCGAAGAGGGTAAGCAATACCGCATATACTGCAGGAAAAAAGGTGATCTTTCCGCTTCTGAAGAGGTGGTTTTTGATGTCAATGCCATGGCGGAAGGGAAACCTGCTTTTATTTTTGCCGGATTCGACATCAGCACCGATAACAAACTGGCCGCCTATCTGTCGAACGAAACCGGTTCATTTGCCGATTTCACATTAAGGGTCAGAAACCTGGATACCGGGATGGATCTGCCGTTGAACATCGGCAAGGTTCAGGGCTTTGCCTGGGCCAACGACAGCAAAACCCTGTTTTATACCCTGGGCAATGAGGCACTCAGGGCCTGGAGGGTTTACCGGCTGGAACTGGGCAGCAATCAACCGGCCGAACTGGTATTTGAGGAACCTGACGAGCAGTTTATCGTGGACATCAGTAAAACAAAAACCAACGATTACCTTTTGATCACCTCCGCCAGCAGCACCACCACAGAGGTACATTATCTGCCCGCCGCCGGGCCTGCCGGGAAGTTCAGGGTTTTTGCACCCAGGGTGAAAGATGTTGAATACGAAGTTTATCATCACAAAGAGAAGTTCTTTATCAGGTACAAGGACAGGGATAACATGAATTTTATGGTCTATGAAGCGCCGGTGACCGGATTTGAAAACCGGAACAACTGGAAAGTCTTTCGTGCCCATGATAAAGATACCCGCATCGGAAGCCTTGAAGTTTTTAAGGATTATCTGGCGATGCAGGTGCGCAGGAACGGTTTGAATGAGATCCTGGTGTATGGACTCAGGGATAAAAGCGAAAATATCATACGCTTTCCCGAACCGGTTTATACAGCCTATCTCAGCGGTACGCCTGAGTATGATGCACCTGCATTAAGATACAGCTATAGCTCATTGAACCGCCCGACCAGTGTTTATGATTATGATTTCGCCTCCGCCCAAAGCAAGCTGCTGAAGCAGCAGGAGATTCCTTCGGGGTTTAACCCGGATGATTATACCGTAGAGCGCATCTGGGCAACAGCGGCCGACGGGGCTAGGGTTCCGATGTCGGTTGTATATAAGAAAACCCTGAAAAAAGATGGCAGCAATCCTGCGTTGCTTTACTCTTATGGTTCTTACGGGGCCAGTTCCGACGCCTATTTCAGCTCAGGATTTTACAGCCTCATCGACAGGGGTTATGTATTTGCGATTGCACAGATACGCGGCGGCAGCGATATGGGTGAGCAGTGGTATGAGGATGGAAAGCTGCTGAAGAAGAAGAATACTTTTACCGACTTTATCTCTTGCGCCGAGAAACTCATTGAGGATAAATTCACCTCATCCGCAAAGCTTGCCATTATGGGCGGCAGCGCCGGCGGACTGCTGGTGGGTGCGGTTACCAATATGCGTCCCGATCTGTTCAACACCGTGGTGGCACAGGTACCTTTCGTGGATGTGGTAACCACCATGTTCGACACCAGTCTGCCGCTGACTACACAGGAATATGAAGAATGGGGCAACCCCAACGAAGAGGAATACTATCGTTACATGCTATCCTATTCTCCTTATGACAACATTGCGGCTCAGCATTATCCCAATATGCTGATTACCGCCGGGCTGAACGATTCCCAGGTTTTGTATCACGAGCCGGCCAAGTATGCCGCCAAACTGCGGGCGATGAAAACCGGCAACAATCTGCTGCTCTTGAAAACCAATATGGAATCGGGCCATGGAGGGGCTACCGGCCGCTTTGATGCATTGAAAGAAACGGCCTTCGAAATGGCCTTTATCCTTGACAGGGTTGGTATCAGGGAATAGCTGCCTTTGCTGATAAAGATAATGTTGAGGGCTTATAATCCGGAAATCCATGTCAGATGAGAAAATCTTTGACCGGCTTGACCGGCTGATGAACGAACGGGACTTTGTTTCGGGCATCCACAATTACTGTGACCGTTGGTGCGAGCGCTGTCTGTTTACCTCAAAATGCATGGTATATGCCATGGAGGAGGAAGAGCAGCGGGAGGCTGAACGGGCAGGCAAAACTGAAACTGATCCGTTTGCCTATGTACACCAGGTTTTTCAGGAAGTTTCGGAGAAATTGCGGCAATGGGCGGATGAACAGGGCATTGATCTGAACGCTGAACCCGATGAGGATATGAAAATCGCGGAGGTTAAGCGCAAATCCGGGGAATCGGATTTTGTATCCATCGAATCTGAGGCTTATGGTAAGTGGCTGATGAACTGGCTGAAAGAAAACCACACAGAAACGGAGACAATCAAGAAGGAACTTGGAAATACTGATACGCATGCCCTGGCTGCTTTTACCGATGCCCTTGAAGTACTGGGCTGGTATATGTTTTTCCCTGCTGCCAAATTCCGCAGGGCATCTTCCGATCCTTATGAAGTTAGCGACACCGGACACGCTGACAGGAATGGATCGGCCAAGGTGGCGATCATCGCCGTTGAAAGGACTATGGCTGCCCTGGCTGTCGTGTTAAGGTATATGCCCTCCCATGAAGATGAAAAGTTAGATGCCCTGATCAGGCTTGACCGAATCAGAAAACAGGCTTTGCTTGACTATCCTGAAGCCATGGCTTTTAAAAGACCCGGGCTGGATGATTGATTCATGATTCAGCAAAGGCCATAAAAGGCAATCATCTGCAATTCCGGATACGATTTCTGCCCATATTTAACGGCAGCCCTGAGGTTTACAACAAGCAGAACCTGCGCTGGCGGGTGATAATTTGAATATTCGTATTACTTTTTTTTGAACATATATACTTTTTTTGTGCAGGCTGTTAGTATTCTTACAGTTTTTTTGTATATTTAAAGCAACTAAAATAATGTTGTTATGGATAACATGTTATTGAGAATACTGCTCGACAGCTTTGAGCGTCAGCAGAAGCAGGAAACGGGATCAGGTTCCGGAGGGCCGTTTATTACCATTTCAAGGGATTATGGTTGTCAGGCAAATGTCCTGGCCGAATCCCTGAGCCGGGCGATCGCAGCCAAAGGGTCGCACTGGAGAATCATGAATAAGGAGATTATTCTTGAAACAGCCCGTGAACTGAACCTTGATCCTGAAAAGATCAAAGCCATTGAGGGTTCAATGGAAAGAGGCGCGATGGATGAAATACTGAGCTCATTAACTACCAAATACTATAAAAGCGACCGGAAGGTCCGGCAGACCATTGCCAATGTTGTGATGTCGGCCGCAAGCACAGGCAATGTGATCATTGTGGGAAGGGGAGGAGCCGCTGTGACCATGGGATGGCCCAATGCACTGCACATCAAACTTACGGCGCCGGTACAATGGAGGCTCGATACGCTGATTGCCCGGCATAACCTGAAACGCGAGGAAACGGTCAAGCAAATGGCGTCAATTGATCACAAACGATTCAAGATGCAGCGCGATTATCTGAAAGGGGGCATAGACATCAATGATCTGTATGACGTGGTGATCAACTGCAGCAAAGTTACGCATCCCGAAATTGTGGGAATTGTAGTTTCAATGCTGGAAAGCCGCAAAATGATCTGATGCTGCCCCAATAATCCCGATCAGTGAGCAATGAAGAACGACAATGACTTGCCGGCAGGAGCCGGCAGTAATTTCATTGAGCAGACGAAATATCACAACCTGCTGGTTTCCGATCAGTTGCGGGGCTATCCTGCGCCTCCTTTGCAGCCTGCTTATGATCCGGCGCTTGTGCAGTACCGTTTGCCCGACCCGCTCGCGGTGGCTGCCGGACATAAAGCCGATGTGCATCAGGTAATTCATGAGCGCAGCAGCATACGAAGTTACCGTGATAAACCGGTCACAGACGGAATGCTTTCGCTTATGCTCTGGGAAACCCAGGGGGTAAAGAAAAATATACGCAACATTCACACCCTGCGCACGGTTCCTTCGGCCGGTGCACGCCATGCCCTGGAAACCTGGCTGCTGATCAACCGGGTGGAAGGCATCACACCCGGTTTGTACCGTTATCTTCCGCTCATTCACAGCCTGTTGCAGGCGAGCCTGGCCGAAGAGATTTCCGGAAGGCTAACCAGGGCCTGTCTCGATCAACAGATGGTCAGAAAAAGTGCGGCAACTTTTTTCTGGACCGCAGAGATTTACCGTATGAAGTGGCGCTACAGCGAAAGAGCTTACCGCTATATCTTTCTGGATGCCGGACATGTATGCCAGAACCTGTACCTCAGTGCCCAATCCATGGGGTGCGGGGTTTGCGCCATAGCTGCCTTTGACGATGACCTGCTGAATACGGCCCTGGGTATCGACGGAACATCGCAGTTTGCCATTTATGCGGCAAGTTGTGGTTTACGGATTTAGTGCCTGACCGTTGTCCCGGCGTTACTTTATAGCAGTTACAATGGCCGTTGCACCCAGCAGATAAGGCTGGCCGCTTACCTTACTGAATCCTGCCTCCAGCAGTACTTCCGAGATTTCGGGAATGGAATAATAGTTAACGGCAGAATGCGCCAGGTAGTCGTATGCCGGGCGGTTTCCCGAAAGCAGGCCACCGATGGGCGCGGTAATGTATTTCTGGTAAACATGGTAACCCGCCCTGATCAGCCTGTTTTTTGGCTGACTGGTTTCCAGCACCACAAACCGTCCGCCCGGTTTCAGCACCCGGAAAACTTCGCTGATATGCAGTTGTGCATCAGGATTTTCAAATGTCAGGTTGCGGAACCCAAACGAAATGCCGACCGCATCAAAAAATTCATTTTCAAAGGGCATATTTCCGGCATCGCCTTGAATCAGCTTTACCCTGTCATCTCCGAATACGACAACTTTTTCTTTCGCCCTGGCCAGCATGGTATGGCTGAAGTCCAGTCCGTAAAGCTCCGTGCTTTGCTTTGCCGAGCGGGCGAGATGCATGGTAAGATCGGCTGTCCCGCAGCAGAGGTCGAGCACCCGTGAAGGGTTTTCTTCCAGAATGGTTGCCGAAGCCTTACGCCTCCATCCCTCATCCAGGTTCAGGGTAAGGATGCGGTTGAGGATATCATATTTCGGCGGGACTTCGGTGAAGATTTGCTGGGTCGGACGGTAGCCCTTTTCGTCTCTGAACATCACGATGGATTGGTTATATTTACTGGGTGTTATGTTTCAGCATTCAAAATTACACAGATTACAGAAGCAGAAGTTGTTTCTGAACTGGCTATTTCAGAGATCCATTATTCATATTTCTGCATTCAGACATCTTAAAGTTGCCGCATTTTCCTACTTTTGCAAAGATCCTAAACTTTCTTTATCATGCGTAACATCATCATTATCATGGCAATGGCAACATTGATTGCCGTAAGTGGCTGCAGCGAAAAGCAGGGTGCAGTTACCGGCGGGCCTGTAAAGGCCTTTATTGAACAAACCGCTGTCGAAAAAGTTATCAAAATGCTCAGCGATTCTTTGGGCGAAGCTCCGAAATTCCGCATTGAGCGCGGGGTGCAGCAAGTGGCAAACCTTTGGCGCGAAAGCGATGGCACGGTTAATGACTTTGAAGATTTTTGTCTCGGGAATTTTGTGGCTGAGGAGGCTGCCCTTGAAAACCTATACAGGAAACTGGAACGGAATTTCGAGATCTTCAATGGCTATTTCCATAAGATGGATGTGCTGCTCAAAGAGCCTATTCAGCTCGAAGGGCCTGAAATCGAGCCTGTGGATATGATGTTTGGCAGTTATAATGCAGCCGCTCACCTGACCGACGACTTTTTTAACAATAAAATCGCCTTTCTCACCGCACTTAACTTCCCTTTCTATTCCCTGAAAGAAAAAACGGAAAATGGATCCGGGTGGAGCCGTCTTGAGTGGGCCTACGCCCGTATGGGCGACCGCTTTACTTCGCGGGTTCCTGCTGAGATCATTCAGCAGGCTTCCAAAACCCTGACCGAAGCCGATGCATATATTTCTGATTACAATATCTATATGGGCCGCCTGGTCAATGATAAAGGCGAAAACCTTTTCCCTGAAGGCATGAAGCTGATTACCCACTGGGGACTGCGCGATGAGCTGAAATCAAATTATGCAGGTGAAAAAGGGCTCGAAAAGCAGCGCATGATTTACGATGTGATGAAACGCATCATTGACCAGAGCATACCGCAGCAGGTGATCAACAAGGATGAGTGCACCTGGAATCCGGCGGATAACAAGCTTTTTAAAGATGGTGCTGAAGTACAGGGAAATCCTGAACCCGACAAACGTTATGAAGTACTGCTCGGCAACTTTCATGTGATGAAAGCCATCGATGCCTACAATCCGAATTTCCCCACATACATCAGCCGTGCTTTCGAGGAATATATGGAAATTCCTCAGGAAGATGTGGAGCGACTGTTTATTGAGTTTGTTTCTTCGCCTCAGGTAAAGGAGGTGGCTGCATTTATCAGCCAGCGTCTCGGGCGCCCGTTGGAGCCTTTCGATATCTGGTACAACGGTTTCAAATCCAGGGGTGGCATTCCTGAAGAGCAGCTTACCGCCATCACCTCAAAAAAGTATCCCGATCCGAAAGCGTTTCAGGCCGATCTTCCCAATATTCTGGTTAAACTGGGCTGGCCCCGTGAGAAAGCCCTGCAGATCACCTCACTGATCTCGGTTGACCCTTCGCGTGGCGCCGGACATGCCTGGGGCGCTGAGATGCGCAACGACATTGCCCGTCTGCGTACCAGGATCGGGGCCGGTGGCATGGATTATAAAGGATACAACATTGCCGTGCACGAATTTGGCCACAATGTGGAACAAACCGTCACCATGAACGATGTGGATTATTATATGCTGCAAGGGGTACCCAATACCGCTTTTACCGAAGCCGTAGCCTTCCTTTTCCAGAAACGTGATCTTGAACTGCTTGGCATGCCCAACGCCGATCCCAACAAGGACCACATGATGGCCCTCGATAATTTCTGGGCCTCTTACGAAATTATGGGTGTTTCGCTGGTGGATATGAAAGTATGGAAGTGGATGTACGACAATCCGGCAGCTACTCCCGCTGAGTTGAAGGAAGCGGTGATTTCAGCCGCCAAAGAAGTGTGGAATAACTATTACGCCGGTATCCTTGGCGGAAAAGATGAACCTATCCTGGCCATCTATTCCCACATGATCGACAATCCGCTCTATCTGTCAAATTATCCGATGGGCCACCTGATTGATTTTCAGATTGAACAGCAGGTAAAGGGTAAAAATCTGGCAGATGAGTTCAACCGCATGTATACCCAGGGGCGTTTGGTTCCCCAGGTGTGGATGAAAGGGGCCGTTGGTCAGGAGATTTCCATTAAGCCTACCATGAATGCCGCTGCTGAAGCACTCAAGGCGCTGAAATAAATCATAAACTACGTTTCTTGTTTTAAAAACCTGTCCGGACTCAAGTACGGACAGGTTTTTTTTCATCGCTTCGCCCAAATCCGCCATCATTTCTTCCGGTTTACCGGCTTACCGGCTTATTACCCCTGTTTGCCCTGATTAAACAGGAGCTGGCCGTTTTGTGTTATAACCTTTCGACTGCTTCAATCAATTTTGCAGATTATTTAAACTTTTCCGGACCTTAATCTTATTTTTATGCAAACAATACTTGGAGCCGGTGGCGCCATCGGGAAGAAACTAGCCAAAGAGCTGACCTTATATACAAACGAGATAAGGCTGGTAAGCCGCAACCCCAAAGCCGTCAATCCCGGCGATCAGCTGATGAAAGCCGATCTGACCATTGCCGGGGAAGTGGACCGGGCAGTGGCCGGATCTGCCATCGTTTATCTGACCGTAGGGGTGGAATACAGCGCAAAAGCCTGGCAGCAAAAGTGGCCGCTTATTATGCGCAATGTGCTTGACAGCTGCATCCGCCATCAGGCAAAACTGGTGTTTTTTGATAATGTTTACACCTACGACCGCGATCACCTGGGCAATATGACCGAAGAAACGCCGGTGCGGCCTACAAGTAAAAAAGGTGAGGTCAGAAGCCAGGTTGTAAAAATGCTGCTCGATGAAATGAATAGTGGCCGCATCACTGCCCTGATTGCGCGGGCCGCTGATTTTATTGATCCCTTAAACAGTGTGCTGGTGGAAATGGTGGTTAAGAATTTCAGCAAGGGCAAGAAAGCAAACTGGTTTTCGGGCGTGGGGAAAGTTCACAGTTTTACCCATACCGGCGATGCGGCCAAAGGTACTGCCATCCTGGGCAATACCCCTGACGCTTATGGTGAAGTGTGGCACCTGCCGACTTCGGATGAACGTATCACCGGAAAGGAGTGGATTGCGCTTTTTGCCCGGGAAATGGGTGTGGCGCCAACATACAGCACCCTTCCCGATTGGATGCTTGGACTGCTCGGGCTGTTTATTCCCGTTTTGAAGGAGGTCAGGGAAATGGCCTATCAGTATGACCGGGATTATTTTTTCGACAGCAGTAAATTCAACCGGCGCTTCGGCTATGTTCCCATCCGGGCAGAAGAAGCGGTGAGGGAGCTGGTGAAATCCATAAAAACTGAGAAATAGCCGGATGTATTGGCCCTGATATTGTGTTCATCGCGTGTTTTGTCCGTGACGATGTTACTAATATCCATGACAGGCCTGTCAGGTCGAGGGCATTTTGATTGGATAATATCCTGAAAATTATTATCTTTAAGGCATGAAAGCATTGTCATCGCCCCCCGGTACCGGCAGGTGGCTTCGTTGCGCGGCCTCTGCATGTACGGGGTTAATCTTGTCATTTATGTCTCCTCTTTATAGTCAGGATAATTATGGTGCTGCCCGGGAAAGCATGGTTAAGTATCAGATTGAAGCGGAAGGCATATCGCACCGGGCCACCCTGGCAGCTATGCGCAAAGTGCCGCGCCACCTCTTTGTGCCCGCCGATCTGAAGCCGCATGCCTACCGCGATATGCCGCTGCCAATCGGATATGATCAGACTATCTCGCAGCCATATATGGTGGCTTACATGACCCAGGCCATACAACCTGCACGGGGAATGAAGGTGCTTGAGATAGGTACAGGCTCGGGTTATCAGGCCGCTGTGCTGGCTGAGATTGTCGACAGCGTTTTTACCATCGAGATTGTTGAACCCCTGGGAAAACAATCAGCTGCCTTGCTGAAAAGGCTGGGCTATAAAAATGTAAAGGTCAGGATAGGCGATGGTTTTGCCGGATGGCCTGAGCACGGGCCTTACGATGCCATTGTGGTGACCGCTGCTGCTGAAGAAATCCCACCTCCGCTGATTGCCCAGCTGAAAGAAGGCGGCAGCATTGTGATTCCGCTGGGCAGGCCCGGAAGCGTTCAGACGCTGGTGAAAGCGACAAAAATCAAAGGCAGGATTGAAAGAAAAAGCCTGCTGCCGGTCAGGTTTGTGCCTTTTGTCAGAGAATAAACCGGAGTCCTTTTAACCGGGATTCTCTGTTCCGGCTATGGGTGCATGTCTTTCCCTGAGAATGGTTGCCAATGGTTGCTGCTTCAGCATGGCTTCTATCCATGCGGTGAAATCAAAAATCCTGAGCAATTGCATTTCAAAAGGATCCTGCTGCATATCAAGCAGGGCCGGAAGATATTTTTCATACAGTTTTTCCCTCTTTCTTTTGGTGTCCGGTAACTGTTTGATCAGAAACTTCAGCATGAAGTGCTCAATTTTGTAGCCCTTTTCGCTTGCCACCAGGTCGCGCCTGATCGACCTGATCTCATAGCGGATCAGTTCCCCGTCGCCCAGTTTGTAGAGGATCATCAGGTTTACCAGCCTGATGGTGCGGTAGAGCGGCAGGTAGTAGAAACTTTTTCCCCGCACAATGATCTGGCTGAGGAACCTGTGGGCCTGCTGATATTTTCCGTTTCCGAAAAGAACCAGGGAAGTATACAGGCAAAGCTCGGCCTGGCGTGAATGGCTCAGCATCTGAAATTTATCGTACAGTTTTTCCCTGTATTGATCCATCAGGCTGTCGCAGGCAGCAAAGTTGCCGCGGTCGAGCAATGGAAAAAGTTGGTAAAGAAATGCCACGCAGGTCAGCAGTGTCCTGAAATCGGCCGAATGGCTTTCAATCTTCATCAACTGGTCCGTAAAATAGCGCATACCCTCATAATTGTGAATACTCCGGAGGCTTTCGAGCACGCCTTCGAGGGTATAGAGGTAATACACCGGCGGGTTGCTCCAGAGGTGCTTGTTGGCTTCGAACAGGTTGTTCAGCTCATAATACGACCGGAGGGCCGATTTAAAATCGCCCACACTGATCAGGTAGTTCGATTGAAACAGCTGGTGCAGTTTGCTTACTTCAAAGTTTTCGGGCGACAGGGATGCAACAAGGCTGAGCTCACTGTAAATCAAATCATTAAGTTCATTTTTCTCTTTCTGCGACCGGGCATAGCCCTTGTAAACCACCCTGTGTTTCAGGATTTCGTAAAGCGAGCTCTGTTCGTTGATTTTTCGGATATATTTCATCGACTCCGTAAGCCTGAACTGCTTTTTCAGCAATTCCTGTTCTTTCAGATTCGGGAAGTTCAGCGCAAGCAGGTAATCGAGCTCCAGGCGGTTGGCCAACAGCAGGGCATGGTAGTTTTCATAACGTTCAGCCTGGGCCATCACATTGTTGAGGGTGTCGAAACACTCATCGAAGAGCGACTTTTCAAAGAGCACCCTTGCTTTCAGGATTTTGTTGAACAGGTAAAAAAAACTGTCCTGGTTTTTACGCAGTTCCAGCATGGTATCCAACAGGATTTCGAAAAGATATTTCACCGTTGTGTCGAAAGCGGCTGACGGGCGTTTTGAAAGGAATGCCTGACGAAGCGCTGCCGGCGTATCCTCTGATCCTTTTTCGATAAGGTCATATAATATAAGGTAGTCGGGCAAGGCTTTTTTCCGGCCAACCATCTGTCTGAATGTTTTCTTTTCAGGCAGGCTCATGGAGTGGATCATTTGCACCAGCGACTCAAAGCGGGTCTTTTTCATAGCTCAGGCTGAAATTGTTTAAGTTAAGAAGGCAGTTGCCGGCTTCAACCGGATAAGTTCAGGTTCTTCATCAGAACCAAAAACCAAAGTTAACAATTCTTTTACAATAATGGATGTTCAAAAATATGGTTTTTGGTCATTTTATTTTAAGTAATTAGTGATTTAAAAAATTGAAAATAAATAATATAAATACTAATTGATGAATGAAAGCTCTATTATGAATTATAGTTTGCGATGATTTATTGGTTTTTTTCGCAGTTTGTTATTTATAGATTTGCCTCACAAACTAACGTAAATAATTATATGCAGCGCAAGAAATTAGTTGTGGTAGGTAGTTGTAATACCGATATGGTTATCAAGGCTGACCGTTTACCCATTCCGGGCGAAACAGTGCTTGGAGGGACTTTCTTCATGAACCCCGGCGGCAAGGGGGCCAATCAGGCGGTAGCCGCTTCCCGTATGGGCGGGAATGTGACTTTTATCTCTAAAACAGGCAACGACGTTTTTGGAAAACAATCGGTGGTATTGTATAATTCGGAGAACATCAATACCGATTACATCTTTTCCGATCCCAATAATCCTTCTGGAGTAGCCCTGATCACAGTGGATTCGCGCGGTGAAAACTGCATTGTGGTTGCTTCGGGTGCCAACGCCTCGCTTTGCCCGGCCGACATTGAAAAAGCCGGCAGCGAAATTGAGAGCAGCGACCTGGTGCTGATGCAGCTTGAAATTCCGCTGGATACTGTTGAATATGTGGCAGAACTGGCCAGCCGTAAAAACATCAAGGTCATTCTGAACCCGGCGCCTGCCCGGGCACTGTCGGATCAGTTGCTGAAGAACATTTACATTATCATCCCGAACAAGAGCGAGGCAGAGATCCTTTCCGGCATCAAGGTTTCCGATTACGATTCGGCCAGGCAGGCTGCCGACATCATCAGCGCCAAAGGCTGCGACATTGTGGTGATTACCCTTGGCAGCCAGGGTGCGCTTATCAAGGACCACGATGAGTATCACTTTGTGGATGCGGTGAAGGTGGATGCGGTGGATACCACCGCTGCCGGAGACGTGTTCTGTGGAACCGTGTGCGTGGGACTTTCCGAAGGCAGGACCATACTTGAATCGGTACAACTGGCGGCCAGGGCTTCGGCCATCACGGTTACCCGTATGGGTGCCCAGTCGTCTATTCCTACCCGCGCTGAGTTGTTAACTTTTGACCAGAATCAATAAATTCCGCTTTATGAAAGCAGTCATATTCAGAAGAAAGATTGCCGGCATGAGAACAGCCATGATGCTGTTTCTGACGGTGCTTTTATTGTCAGGTTCCGCCCATGCCCAACAGGCCGATGTGCTGAGGATCAAGGGAACGGTAACTGACCTGGGAACGGGTGAAACCCTCCCGGGGGTGAACATTTCCATTAAAGGCACCCAGACCGGGGCCGTTACCGATATCAACGGTAAATACAGCCTTGACGCCTTAAAAGGTTCAGTGCTGGTGTTCAGCTTCGTGGGTTACGAAACCGCAGAGGTTACCCTGGGCTCCCAGACCACCCTCAATATCAGGCTTAAGCCCACCGTGGAATCCCTCGAAGAGGTGGTGGTAATCGGCTATGGCCTGACTACCCGTAAGGAGGTTACGGGCTCCATCGCCTCGGTGAAGGCGGATGACTTTAACCGCGGCGCACACAGCAGCCCCATGGGATTGCTGCAGGGGAAGGTGGCGGGACTGTCCATCACCCGTCCTGATGGTGCCGATCCGCAGGCAGGATACCAGATTCTGCTGCGCGGAACCAATACGCTTACTTCCGGACAGGGACCACTGGTTATTGTTGACGGTGTGGCCGGGGTAGACCTGAAAAATGTGAGTTTCGAAGAAGTTGAATCCATTGATGTGCTGAAGGATGGTTCTGCGGCCGCCATATATGGTACACGCGGCTCAAACGGGGTGATCATCATCACCACCAAAAGGGCAAAGACCGGTCAGAGCAAGGTGGAATACTCGGGATATCTTTCGGCACAGGTAAATCCCCGCATGGTGGAAAACCTCAATGCGGCGCAGTTTAAGGAAGCCGTTGAGCAGTATGCTCCTGACAAAGTCGGAAGCCTGTACGGCGCCGAAACCGACTGGTTTAAGGAAATTACCCGCCCCATGCCGGTAAGCCATAAGCACAACCTGGCAATTTCGGGCGGAAACGAGAACTTCTCGCACCGCACGGTATTCTTTGTCGACAAGGCAGAAGGGCTGCTTAAGGACAATGAATCAAACCGCTATCTGCTGAAAACCAATATCAATCAGAAGGCGCTGGGCGATCTGCTTACCCTGGACTATAACCTGAGTTACGGCATGCGCAATTACAAGCCGGCCAACTATGATCTGTTCTACCAGGCTTTTATCCGAAACCCGACGTCGCCGGTTTATGATCCGGGCAATGAATATACAGGGGGATATACCCTCATCTCGGGCATGGATTATTATAACCCGGTGGCCATGCTCAACGAGCGCATCCGCAATGGAAAAACCGATGATATGGGCGCCAATGTCAGGGCTACCCTGAAACTCAGTAATCATCTGAACTGGGTGAATCTGGTTTCCGTCGAAAAATCGGCTTGGGAAGAGCTTTCCTATCGCACAAAGTATTATCCCAGCCGGCTGGGCCGGAACGGAGAGGCCGAAATCAGCAATGGCCGCAGCAGTGACCTTCAGTATGAAAGTACTGTGAATTTCACTCAATCTATTGAGAAACACAATCTTCAAGCCCTGGCAGGTTATTCATTCGAGGAGTTTGAATCGAACAATTCCTATATGATCAATTCGGGTTTTGATACCGATATTTACGGTCCGCATAATATTGGCGCAGGTACTGCTTTATCAGAGGGTCTTGCTTCCATGGGTTCCTATAAAGGCAAAAGCCGGTTGATTTCATTTTTTGGCCGGGTGATGTACAATTTTGATGAAAAATACCTGGCTTCCGCGTCCTTGCGGAGAGAAGGTTCTTCCAGGTTCGGTAAGAATCATAAATGGGGATGGTTCCCCTCTGTAAGTATGGGGTGGAGAATCAACAAAGAGGACTTCCTCAGTGATGTTCAGTGGGTCAATGACCTGAAAGTCAGGGTCGGATATGGTGTAACCGGGAATCAGGACATCGGCAATTACCGCTCGCTGCTGCTGATGGGACGTGCCGGCAAATTTTATTACGACGGGGAGTGGATCAACACCTATCAACCGATATCCAATCCCAATCCCGACCTGAAGTGGGAAAACAAATCGGAAATCAATGCCGGAATCGATTTTGCAATGTTTGATAACCGGCTGAGCGGAACCCTTGATTATTATTACCGGAAAAGTACAGACCTTCTTTACACTTACAACGTATCCGTTCCGCCCTATCTTTACAAGGAATTGTTTACCAATGTCGGGACCATCAGCAACCGTGGGATTGAGCTTACCTTGAAACATGTATCAATCAATAAAGGGAAGCTTAACTGGACCAATATGCTCACTTTCAGCCGGAACAAGAATATTCTGGAGAAATTCTCGAACGAAGAGTTTACCGATACCTCGTATGATCTGGGATGGATTGGCGGCGCCATCGGCGTGAATGCCCAGAAGATCCGTGAAGGTGAAGCGCTGGGAACTTTTTACGGACCCGTTTGGATTGGTCTGGATGAACTTGGCAACGACCTGTTTAAAAATGCCAACCCTGTCGGGTTGGTGAACCCGGAAGACTGGGAGGTTATCGGGAATGCATTTCCTGACTTTACCCTGGGATGGGGAAGCTTTTTAACCTATGGAAACTGGGACTTCAGTTTTGCCCTGCGTGCCAGTATAGGCGGGGAAGTGCTGAATACTTACAGGCTTTACTACGAGAACTGGGGAACTTTCGGTTTGAATAATGTTACCCTGACCCAATTTGAAAATCCTGAATTCAGGGGCAATGCCCGTTACTCTTCAAAATACGTGGAAGATGCCACTTATGTGAAACTGGATAATATCTCGGTGGGTTATAACATGCCGGTTAGCCTGAAATACATCACCCGCCTGAGGGTTTACGCGACGGCACAGGATGTATTCTGTCTTACCGGATATAAAGGCCTGGATCCTGAGGTGAACCTCGGCGGCCTGACCCCGGGCATTGAATACCTTTCCTATTATCCGCGAACCACCCTGCTGACACTGGGCGTAAATGTTACATTCTAATACGACGACAGCCATGAAAAAAATGAAATATATCGTTCTGTCCCTGGTTGGAGCCTTCGCGCTCACCATGGTATCGTGCACCGATCTGGAGGAGGATGTTTATTCTGATATCCCCCTGGATAAGTTTTTCCGGACCGAACGGGATGTATTGATGAATGCCGGAAGGGCTTATACCAAATTGCAACGATTCCCGGAAGAACAACGGTTGTGGTCGCTGATTGAAAATTCGTCGGACGAAATGGTGATTCCCGGTCGCGACGATGGTTTGTGGTGGGAGCAGGGCCGCTGGGATGAATTACATACCCATCGTTTCAATTCAAGCAACAAAATCCTGAGGCAGTCCTATGAGTATGTTTTTGAAGGCATCAGTGCCTGTAACGAGGTGATCTACGAAACCGAGGAATCAGAAATTACATTTGAAGGCAAGGACCGTATCGTTTCGGAGATCAAGATTCTGAGGGCGTTGTTTTACTACTGGGCCATCGACAACTGGGGAAATGTGCCCTTTACCATTGATTGGACCGACAAGGAACTGCCCGAGCAGAAGGACCGGAAGTTTATCTTTAACTTTATCGAACAGGAAATTCTTGACCATGTCGGTAACCTGCAGGATCAGCCCACTGCCGGATATTACGGTAGGGTAACCCGGGGCATGGCCTGGACATTGCTGGCAAAACTTTACCTGAATGCCGAAGAGTGGATAGGGGAAAGCAAATACGAACAGGCTGTGGATGCTTGTGACAAAGTGATTGCGCTGAATGCATATATGATTGAAGATGATTACTTTACCAATTTCAAAGTAAAGAATGAAGTCAGTCGTGAGAATATTTTTGTGATCGCCAACCATTCGGTTTACACCAAGGACCGGCTATACTGGTACACCCTTACCCTGAATGATGCCAGCCGGGCTACCTTCGGGTTTAAGGGGGAAATGTGGGATGGTTTTGTACTGGAACCGGAGTTTTTCAATAAGTATAATGAAAATGACCTGAGGCGGAATTCGTTCCTCTTTGGTCAGCAATACGATATGAACGGTAATCCGATCTACTTTATTGAGAATAACGATACCGTCTGGTTTGAGTACACCCCCACCATTGGTAATTACCGTGCGCGTAAAAAATGGGAAGGCGCCCGCTGCTGCAAGTATGAATACCAGAAAGACCTGGAGTACTATGTAACCGATATGGAAAATGATTTTGTACTTTTCCGGTATGCCGATGTGCTTTACACAAAGCTCGAGGCGCTGTGGCGTCTGGGCCGTGCCGGTGAAATGCTGAACGATGTGGAGTTGCAGAAAATCAGGACGCGGGCGGGTATGCCACCTTACCAGGCTTCCGATATTACGGCGGAAGAGCTGCTGGATGAGTTCGGCCGTGAGTTTGCCTGGGAAGCCCGTCGCCGGCAGGATCAGATCCGGTTCGGTGTTTGGGGGAATACCTGGTGGAACAAACCGGCTTCCGGTCCCACCGCCAAACTTTTCCCGCTGCCACAGACTGCTCTGAGCAACAATTCAAAACTCCGCCAGAATCCTGGCTACTAAAAAACGCATTTATGAAAAGAAAAAACCTTCATTTCCGGGTTCAGGCAACACTGCTGTTGATGCTGTTTCCCTTTTTCCTGTCGGCAGGCAAGCCCCTGCGCATCAAAAAGAGCGATTTGCGCGACAAAATCGAGGCTGCATGGGTCGGGCAAATGATAGGGAATATCTACGGACTTCCGCATGAAAACAAGTACGTGAACGCTCCCGGCCCGGAGAACTGGCCTTACGGCTACACGAAGAATCTTGACAAGTTGCAGAATTATGACGGGGCATTTTCCGACGATGATACCGATCTGGAGTATATGTACCTGCTGCAGATGATGAAGCATGGACCAGAGCCCACCTATGCACAGCTGCGCGATGCCTGGATGTATCATATCCGCGACCGGGTGTGGCTGGCCAACCGTGGCGCCCTCGGCCTGATGCATTATGGATATACTCCGCCGTTTACCGGCAGTAAAGAACTGAATCCGCACTGGTATCAGATTGATCCGCAGCTGATCAACGAGATCTGGGCATTTACCGCTCCGGGAATGATAGAATATGCCGCGGACAAGTCGGAATGGGCCGCCCGCATCACCAGCGATGACTGGGGGGTAGAGCCTACCATTCATTACGGTGCTATGTATGCCGCGGCTTTTTTCGAAAAGGACATACGGAAACTGATCGACATCGGACTGAAATCGCTGCCCGCCAACGGCAGATATGCAGCCACCGTTAAGGATATGATCAGCCTGCATGCAAAGTACCCCAGGGACTGGAAAGCTGCCTGGCAGGAGATGGCACAGAAGTATTACATCAACGAGCACGACATGACCAAAACCATCTGGAATGCCAACCTTAACGGAGCCTGCGCCATTCTGGCCATGCTCTATGGCGAAGGCGATTTCCAGCGGACCCTCGACCTTTCATGCGCCATGGGTTTTGATGCCGATAACCAGGCTGCCACGGTGGCCGGGCTGATGGGGGTGATGTACGGTATGAAAGGCCTGCCCGAAAATCTTTATCTTCCCGTAAAGGGCTGGACGAAACCCTTTAATGACAAGTACATCAACATTACCCGCTACGACCTGCCTGATACGAAGATATCAACCATGGTTGACAATACCCTTCAGCAAACAATAGAACTGATTGTTAGTAAGGGCGGGAAAGTAACGGGAAAACCCGGCAGTGAAGAGATAGTAATCAATCCTGCTGCTGAATTTCGTGCGCCCATGGAATTTTATTATGGTCCTGATCCGGTGTTAGAGGTTGGTAAAGCCGTTGATTTCAGCTTTTATACCCCGGCCAACAAAATTTACATCTGGTCCATGATTTCAGGTACGCTGCCTGCCGGGCTTAGCTTTACAAACGGCAGGCTGAGCGGAACTCCTGTAAAAGCAGGGGATTACAGCATCGTATTGCAGATCAGCAACGGCAAGGAAAAGCAATCCCGCGAATTCAGCCTGCTGGTGCGTGGGCGCAACCTGGCCCCCATGGCCGATACGATTTACGCCAACGTCAGGAAACTGAACGAAAAAGTGCTGGATTCATGCTGGTACACTTTTGGAAAGTCGTTGTATGCCAAAGATATATCAGTAATCAATGATGGAAAGATAGCAGGCCCGGGCTCGGTGTTTTACAGCCTGGCAGCCAAAGCGAATATTCCCAAGGTGGATTACTACGGATACGGTTGGAATGAACCTCAGACGGTTGGCATGATTGTTTTTAACACTGGTGGAATGGAGGAGTTCGGTGGTTGGTTTACTTCTCTGAATGTGCAATATCTTAATGAAGCAGGCAGGTGGGTGCCGGTTGAAAAATCCATTGTCAACCCCCCGCTGCCTGCTTCGGATATTGTGTTTATCCAGCCCCATTATGCTGAATATGTGCTCCGTTTCGATCCTGTTAAAACCAAAGGTATCCGGATAATCGGTGATGCCATGGTGCAGAGCCACTGGAACAAATACACCAAAAACGTTTCGGCTTTCACCTCCATAACTGAACTGAGTGTTTACCCGTAAAAGACTGAAATAATGAAGCATAGTATCAGAAACTTTTTTGTAATGCCTTTGCTCGCCCTGTTGCTGGCGGGGATGGTGACTTCCTGCGATAAACCAGGCAGCAGTGGCCCCGTTGCCGGAACTTCTGTAAAGCTGTCGCACGAACAACTGAAAAATAAAATCAAAGGTGGATGGGCCGGACAAACCATAGGGGTGGTCTACGGCGCACCGGTTGAATTCAAATACCAGGGCTCCATCATTGATGAATACCAGCTGATCCCCTGGCATGAGCACTACGTTAAGTATTGGTGGGACAAGAAACCCGGTCTTTTCGATGATATTTACACGGACCTCAATTTTGTGAATGTGTTTGAGAAATACGGGCTTGAGGTAAGCACCGATACCATTGCCGCATACTGGGCCAACACGGCCTATCACCTGGCGCATGCCAATCAGGCTTCGCGTTACAATATCCTCAGGGGGCTGAGGCCTCCCCAGACGGGCCATTGGCTGAACAATCCACATGCCGATGATCTTGATTTTCAGATAGAAGCTGATTTTATAGGCCTTATGGCTCCCGGTATGGTGAACCAGGCAACTGAAATTGCCGACAGGGTAGGACATATTATGAACAGCGGCGACGGATGGTACGGCGGGGTGTTTGTTTCGGCACTCTACTCCCTGGCTTTTGTTTCCAACGACGTTGAATTCATCGTTGGTGAAGCCTTAAAAACCATTCCCGCGGGTACTAAATTTCACGATTGTATCGCAGATGTAATTAATTGGCACAAACAGTATCCCGACGACTGGAAAGCCACCTGGTTTGAACTCCAGAAGAAATGGAACAAGGATGTGGGCTGTCCCAAGGGTGTTTACCTTTCGTTCAACATCGATGCCAGGATCAATTCTGCTTATGTGGCCATCGGGCTGCTATATGGTAAGGGCGATTTCTCCCGCTCAGTCGATATCGCCACCCGCTGTGGACAGGATGCCGACTGCAATGCAGCCACTGCAGGCGGCGTGCTGGGTGTGATGCTCGGCTATGATGCCATCCCTGCATTCTGGCTGAATCCGCTTAAGGAAGTTGAAGCGTTGAATTTCGAAAGCACAGAAATGTCACTAAGCAAAGCCTATGAAATGAGCTACCGCCATGCACTGGGCATGATTCAGCTTGCCGGCGGGAAGACCGAAGGCGAAACCGTTGAAATTCCCTATGAAAATCCGGTTGCGGTCGCGTTTGAGCAAAACTTTGTAAACACGCACCCCATCGCACGTGAGAAAATTGACCGTTCGTTCATGGATGAAATTACCTTTGATTTCACCGGAAACGGTTACATTCTGTATGGAAATATGGTAAAAAGGGCCAAGGTGGATCCCGACTACATCGACCGGATTTCGAAGCGGCTGGGCTCTGAAGTGTTTGGTCTTGCTGAACTGGAAGATCCTTATGTGGCTGAGGTTGAGGTATACATTGACGGGGTGCTGGATGAAACGGTTTACCTGCCTATGAAAAATACCTCGCGCCGTCTGGAGCCGGCCTGGAAATACCAGCTCCCCGAAGGCAAACATGAGGTTCGCCTGAAATGGATCAACAACACCCCGGATTATGAAATCCGGATCAACGACCTGATCGTCTATTCCGAAAACCCTCCGGTTAGTCCATTACCGGTTAACTGATGACCATGATGAAGAAACTGATAATACTTCCGTTTACCCTGTTGCTGCTGATGTCGTGTCAGCCGGAGAAGAAAAAGCAGGCTGAGCTTCCTGAAACTTTCACCCTTACGAAAGAGGCGCTGTTCGACAAGATCAGGGGCGGCTGGGCCGGCCAAACCATCGGCTGCACCTACGGAGGGCCGACCGAGTTCAAGTTTAAAGGCACCATGATACAGGATTATCAGGAAATGGTGTGGTACGACGACTACATCAGGGAAATTTATGAACTCGATCCGGGTTTGTACGACGATGTTTACCTTGACTTTACCTTTGTACAGGTAATCGAGCGCCTGGGCGTCAATGCGCCTGCCGACTCCTTTGCCGTTGCCTTTGCCCGTGAAGATTACAAGCTCTGGCATGCAAACCAGGCGGCGCGCTACAATATCCTGAACGGCATCATGCCCCCCGAATCGGGGCACTGGATGAACAATCCGCATGCCGATGACATTGATTTTCAGATAGAAGCCGACTTTGCCGGACTGATGTTTCCAGGGATGATCAACAGCGCGGCTGAACTTTGCGACCGCACCGGGCACATTATGAATTACGGTGATGGCTGGTATGGAGGCGTTTTTGTGGCCGGAATGTACGCCACGGCATTTCTCTCAGACGATATCGCTTTTGTGATTGAACAGGGACTGAAACCCATTCCGCCGCAAAGCAAGTTTCACCAGGTGATCAGCGATGTGATTGCCTGGCACAAAGCATATCCCGACGACTGGAAAAAATGCTGGTTCGAAGTGGAGAAAAAGCACACTTCCGAAAAAGGATGCCCCGAAGGAGTTTTCAATGCGTTTAACATCGATGCTTCGGTCAATGCCGCCTATGTGGTGATCGGGCTGCTATACGGGGAAAAGGATTTCTACAAAACCATGGACATTGCCACCCGCTGCGGACAGGATTCTGACTGCAACCCTGCCACTGCAGCCGGAATTCTGGGCGTAATGCTGGGCTACAGCAGGATTCCTGCATTCTGGAAGCCCGCCATTGAAAAAGTGGAGGATATGTTATTCCCATACTCCGATCTTACGTTGAACCAGGTCTATGACCTCAGCTACAATCATGCCCTTGAGCAGGTGGAAGCCAACGGTGGTACCGTGGGCAGCGACGACCTGACCATTAAGGTTCAGACGCCGGAGATGCTCAGGTTCGAGGAATCCTTCCCTGGCATGTTTCCCGTTAAGGAGTTGCTGGTGCGTACAGATCATCTGGAGGAAAGCATCAACATCGACTTCAGCGGTACAGGCATTGTGGTGCTGGGCAATGTAAAAAGCCGGTGTATTGATGAATCGCGTGATTTTGTTGCCCTGCTGGATGTATACATCGATGGTGAAGTGGTAGAACAGGTTAAAATGCCTTTTGATTACATCACCCGCAAATATGATATTTTTCACAGGTACATGCTGCCCTCAGGTGAGCACAAGCTTGAAATCAAATGGGTAAACCAGCATCCTGACTTCAGGATTTATTTCAGATCATACGTGGTTTACGATGACAAACCCCTCGAACCCCTGAGTAAAAAAGCGAACCTCTGATGCAACGAAACGGCAGATTCTTCCTTAAATTAATTCTGTTGCCGGCATTTCTGGTGCTTGCAGCCCTTACCGGCTGCGAAAAGGAAAAGCCTGACAACGGGACTACGCTGCCTTTTGAGCGTTTGCGTAAGGATTTGTCGGTACAGAGCAGTCTGCTGAACAGGGCCATTAACTATGCCGTGCTGTTGCCTCCTGAATACGAACATGGCCATGATACTTATCCGGTAGTGTATCTGCTGCATGGTTTTGGCGATAATGAAAAAGCCTGGTATCAGGGGGGCAATATCCGCTATTATGCCGATCAGTATGCCGGTGAAACGGGTCCGGTGATTTATGTGATGCCCCAGGGTTTCAACACCTATTGGGTGAATAAATACAGCGGGACTTATCCTTATATGGATATGCTGATTAACGAACTGATGACAGCCGTAGAATCGGAATTCCGCATTAAAAAGGAAGCTTCGCAGCGCGCCGTGATGGGCTATTCCATGGGCGGATACGGGGCATTAATCATGGCAGCGAAAAATCCGGAAGTATTCAAAACGGCCGTTGTGCTCAGCATGTCGTTCCGCACGGATGCGCAATACCTTAATGAACCACAGGGTGTTTTCGATAGCCAGTGGGGGACGGTATTCGGCGGGATGGGCAAATCAGGTAACGACCGCCTGACACCTTACTTCCTCGGCTACAGCCCGTTTCATTTTTTCATGGACCCCGGCGATCCTTCATGCAGTGGACAGCATTACTTTATCGACTGCGGCGACGATGAGGAAAGCTTGTCGGAAACCAACGACGCGATGCACCTGCTCATGCGCGATAAGGGCATCAATCATGAGTACAGGGTACGCAACGGGGCCCATACGTGGGACTACTGGCACAAATCACTGCCGGAGGCATTCAGGTTTATTGGTTATGCATTCCGCAATCTTCCATATCCCGATAAGGGTGATGACACTTTTCAGGATGAGCAGGTACCGGCTGCACGGATTTATTCCCATTTTACTGAAGAGACCCAGCAGCCTTTTCATGTTATGGTTCCGGAGGGCTATACTACCGAAGGCAATGCTTATCCGGTGATTTATATTTTACATGACCGTTCTGCAGGAATGGAACAGGAAGAATCGGCCGCGCTGCTGGCCAGGATGGATGCCGGTATCTCCGGCTTGCGGCTGCCCAAATCGCTCATTGTAGAGATCCCCGCCGGGGATGATATACTGTCATTGGAAACATTAGGCAGGATCAAAGAAATGGTAAACCTGGAATACCGGGTAAAAACTGAAGGAAAGTTTGCTGTAATTGCCGGAAATGGAGGCGCCGGAGCAACTCTGTATACTTTACTGCCCGAACTCGGCGATCTCTTCAATGCATGTTTGCTTTTTGATGCTGAACTGCCCTCAGGCGCCTCCATGACCGGAACTGACATGGCCTGTTACCTCGATATCACGGATCAGGGCAATAACTATCAGCCTTATCACTCATTTTATTTGAGCCTGAGGCAGCAGCAGATTCCCCATGAATACAGGGTAAGGCAGGGGCTGCCCTCACATGGCAGTTTCCTGGCGGGTTTAAGTGAAGCATCGGTTTTTATAAAGGACAACCTGAAAAAATAGATCATGAAACGGATAAGCCATCTGTTGATAAGTTGCCTGCTGCTCCTGACTGGTTATAATGCCAGCGCCGGTGATAAACTGGTGATGGAGAGCATGACCATGCACAGCAGGATACTTGGTCAGGAGGTCCGTTTTTCGGTGATACTGCCGGAAGGATATTATGCTGAAAACCGCCGCTATCCCGTGGTTTACCTGTTGCATGGGCTGGGCGACGATGAGACCTCATGGCTGGAATACGGGCGCGTCGGGCAATACAGCAACCTTGCCTCGTCATCAGGTGATATCGCCCCGGTGATTTTTGTGATGCCCCAGGCATTCAGGACTTATTATGTGAATGACTATGCCGGAGTTTTTCCATACCAGGATATGCTTGTGCAGGAATTTGTCCCTCACATCGACAGCCTTTTCAGAACGATTCCCGATGCCCGCAGCCGCGCGGTAATGGGTTATTCCATGGGAGGATTCGGGGCGATGGTGCTCCACCTTGCCCATCCCGGGGTGTTCGGCGTTTCCGTCCCCCTGAGTATGTCGGTAAGAACGGACGGGCAATATATGACCGAAGAAGCTTCCGGCTGGGATGAGCAATGGGGCCGGCTTTTCGGCGCTCCCGGGCTTACGGGTGCCGACCGCCTCACGGATTACTACAAGTTGCACAGCCCGTTTTATACCCTTCCCGGATTGAGTGAAGCGCAGAAAAAGAACCTGAAAATATATATGGTAAACGGCGACGAAGAGCAAACCCTTTGCCGCAGCAATGAGATGCTGCACATCCTGATGCACCGTTCTGACGTTCCGCATCATTACAGGGTCATCGATGGCGGTCACAGCTTCAGGGTTTGGCATGCCGCCTTGCCCGGCGCACTGCGCTTTATCAGCGATGCCTTCGAAGGTAAACCTTACCGGGGTGATCTTATGGATTCTCCTGCAGCCGGACAGTTTCCTCATGAGCAGATGATGATGGTGAATACCGGCGGTGAGCAGGTATTTGCGTTTGTACCGGATGATTATCAGGTATCCGACAGAAAGTATCCCGTTATTTATTTTGCCGGAATCACAGGGCAGGAACAGATGGCTTCGGTCAGCTCTCTGCTCGACCACGAAATCCGGGCAGGAAATGTAACACCCATGCTGATGGTGTTTCTTCCCGCAAAGGATGAGGCCGGGATAATGACATTGATCGATCAGCTTGAAAAGCAGCTACGCATTCGTCCCGGCTACCGGTTCAGGTCAGTTGCAGGATATGGAAAAAGTTCGGAAGCAGTGCTGCAGTTGCTGAACGGGGAAATGCGTTTCAGCAGTTGTCTGCTCACAGGCGCCGTTATGAGCGGGGCCGAAGTGGATGGCAACCTTTCATCATTTACAGTGGAAAAGCTGAAAAGAACCAACCTGTTCATTGATGCGCCCGATGACGGCTGTTGCGCTGAGGGTAATGGCGAACTGCACATGATGCTCCGCGATATGGAGGTAAACCATGAGTACAGGGTAAGGCAGGGCAACGGAGACGAAGGCTGGATATCAGGCGGATTAAGAGAAGCAATTAACATGATTTCAACCAGATTTCACAGATAACGGATTATTCACACACCAAAAACAAGCAGATATGTTTATCGTAAGTAGTTACACGCTGGCCGTCGCCCTTTGCTTCGTCACCATGCTATGCTGGGGCTCCTGGGGCAACACGCAGAAACTTGCCGCCAAAACCTGGCGCTATGAATTGTTTTACTGGGATTATGTTATCGGGGTTGTACTCCTCTCGTTGATCATGGGCTTTACGCTTGGAAGCACAGGGGAGCAGGGTCGCGGATTTGTTTCTGACCTGATGCAGGTGAGTGCGGCCAACTTTGGCAGCGCCTTCCTGGGCGGTATAATTTTTAACGCATCCAATATCCTGCTCTCTGCTTCCATTTCGCTTGCTGGTATGGCAGTCGCTTTCCCGGTTGGCGTAGGACTGGCCCTGGTGCTGGGAGTGTTTATCAATTATTTCGGAGCGCCTTACGGAGATGCTGTTTTGCTGTTCAGCGGGGTGGCCCTTATCGTTTTTGCACTGGTATTTAATGGCGTGGCTTACGGAAAGATCACAAAAAACAAGGATAAGAATGTAGCCCGCAAAGGTCTGTATATTGCCATTGCTGCCGGTATCCTGATGTCGTTCTTCTACCGTTTTGTGGCTGCCGCCATGGATCTCAACAACTTTGAATCGCCCACGCCCGGAATGGTTACGCCATACACCGCCGTATTTATTCTTGCGTTGGGTATGTTGTTCAGCAACTTCTTCTTCAATACCTACCTGATGAAGAAGCCTTTCGTCGGGGAACCGGTGACCTACAAGGCTTATTTCAGCGGAGGGTTCTCCACACACATGGTGGGTGTGCTCGGCGGTCTGATCTGGGGCATTGGTACCTCCCTGAGTTATATTGCCACCGGTGAAGCCGGTGCTGCCATTTCGTATGCACTCGGACAGGGCGCAACCATGGTTGCCGCCTTCTGGGGCGTATTTATCTGGAAAGAGTTCAGGGGAGCTACCAAAACCATTAATATCCTGCTTTTCCTGATGTTTTTGCTTTTCACCTCCGGCCTCGCACTGATCATTGTGGCCGGGAATCAGTAGAATTTTAATTCCAATCACTCAATAACTCTCATTCATTAACCAAAAACCAAAAAAACAATGAAAAAGTTTTTTTCAATCATGGTACTGGCAGCCATCACTGCCATGAGTTTCACTGCATGCGACAACAAGGACGACGACGGAGATGACCCCATTGTTGTACCTCCCGCAAAAATCAAAACCATCGGCGTGAATTACGGAGACGGCGTTGAAGGTTATGAATTTATCTATGACGCCAACGACAGGGTTTCAAAAATCTACAATTCATGGGAAGGTGTTGCGGTTGATACCATCACCTATGACTACTCGGTAGCCGGTAAACTGACCATCACCAAGGAAGACTGGCCCACCACTTACGAACTCAATGCACAGGGACTGGTAGTGAAGGAAATCTGGGACGAAACCAGCTATGCCTCCTATGAGTATGATGCCAATGGATACCTCACCGGCATCAATGAATTCTGGGATGGCACCAACCACAAGAAATTTGAGGTTGAAGTGACCAATGGCAATGTTACCAAACATACCAGGTACAACGACGAAGGGGTTGTAAACCGTTACAAAACCTTCACATACACTGCCGGTGAAAACACTGCAAAAATCCAGCAGGCCAATGCCGTGGATTCAAACTGGAAAACCGTTGGCGGAATCTTTGGCAAGCCCAGCAATAAACTGGTTGACTATCTTGAGTACTGGGCTCCGGGCGACGAAGCCAACAAGAAAACCACCACCATCACCTATACCTTCGATGCAAAGAACAGGATCGCAACCATGACCCGCGCAGGTGATGGCTGGCAGGAGAATTATACCTTCACTTATTACGAAGACTAAAAGAATATGAGCCTTCCAATGATTACAGAGATGTTTGATCTTCTTAATAATGATTGGTTGGTGTGTTTTTGAGGAGGGAAAAGAGGTGCTTTGCAGGCTATCTGCAGGCGCCTCTTCCTGTTTTCCTCCGAAAGGCAGGAAGGCATGAGCTGATAAGTCCCCGATAAAGCAGGGGTGCGCCAGCTATGATTTTGATAAGTCATACATCAACAAGGGAATACAACATTAATTTGCTGTAAATGAGAAACGTCAGATACAAGGGAATGATTGCCGGGCTGCTGATCCTGGTTACAGGTCTGATGTTGCCGGTACCGCCGGGAATGTCGGAAAGTGCCCGCAATGCCGGGCTGGTAACCATACTGATGGCCGTCTGGTGGATTACGGAGGCCATTCCGATCTATGCCACCGCCTTCCTTCCAATGGTCTTGTTTCCGCTGCTGGGTATTTTACCGGCCGGCGATACAGCCATCAATTATGGTCATGACTTTGTTTTGATGATGATTTCCGGCTTTTTTCTGGCGAAAGGGATAGAGGCCCAGAATCTGCATAAAAGGATTGCTATGGTTCTCATTCGCGCCCTTGGCACCAGCCGCCCGGTCATCCTGATGAGCATTATGCTCGTAACCGCGTTTCTGTCGATGTGGATTGCCAATGTCACTGCCGCCCTGCTGATGTTGCCGATCGGGATGGCATTGATTACCAAGGAAGAATCTTCAGGTACCGCCAGCCACTTCGGAACTGCCCTGATGCTGGGGATTGCCTACTCGGCCAGCATCGGCGGAACGGCAACCCTCATCGGTTCGCCCACCAATATGATATTTTCGGGAGTCCTCGCCAAGATGTTTCCCGAAGCGCCATCCATCAGTTTTCTTACCTGGTTGAAGATTGGTTTTCCCCTGGTTGTTGTGTTTCTTCCAATTGTATGGATATACCTGGTGAAGCTTTTCAGGGTGCGCGAAAGCATTCCGGGCAGCAGGGAGCTGATCGGCGATGAACTGAAAGCCATGGGGCCCATGAGTCCTGGCGAAAAGCGGGTGCTGTGGATATTTATCCTTACTTCGTTGGGTTGGATTTTCCGCGAGAATCTGGTGATCGATAATTTTGTGTTGCCCGGCTGGAGTAACCTGCTGGGAATGGAACATTATGTACATGACAGCACAGTCGGTATGTTTTCGGTAATGCTGCTCTTTATGATCCCTGACGGAGGCGGGAAACGCCTGCTAGAGTGGAAAACGGCCGTGCAGATACCGTGGGGCGTCGGGGTGATTGTAGGCGGAGGCTATGCCATGGCATCGGGATTCAAGGCAACCGGGCTAGCCGGATGGCTGGGCCTGCAACTGGCCTTTGTCAGTGATTATCCTATGTTCATCGTGCTCCTGATCGTGGTGGGATTTATTCTCTTTTTTACCGAAGTAAACTCAAATACTGCCACCGCCAATATTTTTTTACCGGTGCTGGCCAGTATGGCAGTCGCGGGGAATATCAACCCGCTCTTACTAATGATCCCTGCAACCTTTGCCTGCTCATTCGTATTTATTATGCCGGCCGGAACTGGCCCCAATACGGTAATTTTCGGCAGTAACCGGGTCACCGTTCCCGAGATGGCCAGGGCCGGACTGGGGCTGAAAATCATCAGTATGGTGCTGTTGCCTGTGCTGCTTTATTTTCTGATTGAGCTTTTTATGGGTATGGATAAAACGCTGCCGGCCTGGGCAGGCTGAGTAGTTCACACAGTTGAGGGATAACAGACTTATTCAGTCAGCAAATTATAGCCCCCTTTAATCAGCACATTTTCAAGGCCTTCCGGGTTAAGAATTTCGGTAAAGCCTTGCATGCTTTCCCCGGTTTTAACCATTTTCCTCAGAAATACCATTTCCTTTTCATTTTCTGATGTCTGCACAAGCACCATTGTGTTGCCGGCCTCAGTCAGTATAGCTTCATCAGGAAGCGCAGTTACCGGTCTTGTACCGGTAATGATTTCTGCCTCAACAAACAATCCGTGTATGAGGCTGGGTTGGTGTTCTGGCAGGATATTGCCAATCACAGTAATGGTCCTCGATTCAGGGTCAATAGCCCTGCTGTAAGAAATTACCTTCCCTTTGTACTTTTGACGGGTTTGGTTGGGGCTGTAAAAGATGATATCCTGATCCGTTTTAAGTGATATAAGGTCTTTTTCATATACAGAGATATTAAGCTGAAGAGAATTCAGGTCAACAAGCTCCATCAGCATCTGATCACTCCGGGTAAACAAGCCGGTGACAGCCGCAACACCTGTAATGTATCCGTTAATCGGCGCATAAATGCCAAATTCCTGCACAATTTGTCCTTCGGTAGTATTCAGGGTGTTCAATCCGGCCATGCTCAGGATAGATTGAAAGCTTTCGCTCCGTGCAAGCAGCGTTTTATAATCTGCTTCTGCCTGCAAATAGGTCTTCTTTGAAGCGACATTATCATCAAGCAGGGCCTTCTGCCGCTCATATTCTGCCTTTGCCGGCTCCAGGGCTGAACGGGTTTCGGCATATTCCTGCTGCAAGCGGATAAATTCACCGCTTTCAATAGTGCATAGCAGTTGTCCCTTTTTTACCTGATCTCCTGTTTTTACTTTTATAAGCTTCACTTTACCCTCAAAAAGACTGCTTATTTTTGCCTGACCGGCTGGGGAGGCGATGACTTCTCCCCTGGCCTGTATGGTTTGCGAAAAGGTGCGTTTTTCCGGATTTCCTTTTTGCATGCCTGCAGCCTCAAATTGCGCCGGTGTTATTGAAATCTTCTCTGAATCTGCTTGATTATCTTCTGCAGGTTGCTGATCGCCCGGATTACATGCAAACAATAAACTCAGCGCAAGCAGAAAGAGCGGAAGTGTATATGTTGTCTTCATATGTCATTCAATCTAAAGTTAAAAAATTTATTTCCAAAACGATCTGATTATATGCAGCCACGTTGTCGAGGTGGTTAAGCTGGATTTCGATGGCATTTTCCAGGCTCTGAATCAATCTGAAAAAGTCTGTCTCTCCGTTTTTATAGCTCAGATTTGCGGCCCTGATGATTTCTTCAGCAAGCAGTCTGCCGTGGCTTTCATAATAACCAATGGCTTCGCTGTAACCGATCAGTTCATTGTTAAGTGTTTTTTTTGCGGCTTCCAGCCTGAGGCGGAAGTTTCCGAACCTTGCACCAGAAATTTCATATTCAAGTTTTGCCGCATTGATTCTGGCGCGCTGCCCTCCCCATATCAGGGGCATGGCCAGCCCGGCCTGGTAGCCATAATAATTCTGGGCACCGGCATAGGAATTGGTGCCATTGAACCAGGTAAGGCTGATTTCGGGCAGGCGTGCATTTTTTTCCTCTGTAATCTTTCTTCTTGTTACTTCTGCTTCTGCCTGAATAAGTTCTAATCGTGGATTTGCCATGCTGGTGGTTTCGACCGGATACAATGGCTCCAGTTTTCTGAAGGTAATGTCATAAACAGTATCAGCCTGCAGCAGGCTTTGAAATGCAATCGTTGCCGTGTTCAACTGCGCTGTTATTTGCTTCAGCTGCAGCACAATCTGTTGTTGTCTGGCCTTTGAATTCAGCATTTCGAGGTATGTATGTCCCCCATGCTCATAGCTCAGGGCTGCAGCAGCGGATAAATTGCTGTAGAGGCTGTCGAGGTATTGAAACCGTACTTGTTTATTCTTGAGATACAGCAGCTGATTTGCAGCTTTGTGCACTTCCCTGGTCAGTTGATATTTGCTCATTTCCAGGTTTTTAACGGCTACCATTGTTTCTGCCTGTCCGGTTTTTCGCTGTGCCAGTAACAGGGAAGGGAAGCTGAAAGATTGTTCAGCACCGATTATGTAGAGGGGTTTCCCGTTTTCGGCAACATTATTCTGGTCAAAGCCATAATAGATGCCGGTTTTGCCAAGGGCAGTCCTGGCAGGCATCATTACTTTGCTTTGTTCAGCCTGAAGTTCTCCGATTTTTATAGACTGGTTGTTAACAAGGGCTATCGATACTGCCTTTTCGGGAGAAATTTCAACAGGCTGGGCCAGTGCAACACCAGCCGGGAGCAGCAGTAAAAGCAGGAGCAGGTTTTTCCGGGAGCGGAAAGGCCATAACCTGATGCTGTTTCTGTTGTCGAAGATTGCATATAGCAGCGGGAGTGCGATCATGGTAAGCATGGTTGAGGTTATCAGTCCGCCAATCACTACAGTAGCCAGTGGGCGTTGCACTTCGGCGCCCGCGTTTGTTGAAACAGCCATCGGAAGAAAGCCCAGGGCTGCAGCAGCAGCGGTAAGAATCACCGGCCTGAGCCGCTGCCGGGTTCCGGTCATGATACGTTCGCGCATGTCTGAGATTCCCTGTTCCTTTAATTCTTTCAGGTGTTCAATCAGTACAATTCCATTCAGTACGGCTATTCCGAAAAGGGCGATAAACCCGACGCCCGCCGAAATGCTGAAAGGCATGCCCCTGATCCAGAGCAGGAGCACACCCCCTACAGTTGCCAGGGGAATCGCCGAGAATACCATGGCTGCTTCTTTAAAAGATCCGAAGGCGAAGTGCAATAAAATAAAAATCAGCAGCATCGCTATGGGAACTGCCAGTTGCAGCCGCTTTGATGCGTTGCGCAGGTTTTCAAACTGGCCGCCATAGGATACCGTATATCCCGGGGGAAGATTCAGCCGGGTGTCAAGGAGATCTTTTACATCTTTCACTACGGATTCCATATCCCTGTTTCGAACATTGATGCTCACCACCACCCGGCGTTGCGTATTGTCGCGCGAAATCTTGGCTGGCCCGGTTGTATATGTGATGTCGGCCAGCTCACTCAGGGGGACCAGTGCGCCACCGGCTAAGGGAACCCTCAGGTTCCGGAGGTCTTCAATGCCTTTGCGGGACGATTTGTCCAGCCGGACAACCAGGTCGAAACGCTTTTCGCCCTCAAATATGCTTCCGGCTTTGGCGCCCCCAAATCCGGCCGCGATATAATGATTCAATTCCCGGGTATTGGTCCCGTACCGGGCAATCATATCGCGCCTGTATTTCACACTCATCTGGGGCAGTCCGGCAGTTTTTTCAACAATAACATCAGCGGCACCTTCCACCCCGTCGATCAGGTTTTTCACTTCAAAAGCTTTCTGATTGAGCACATCAAGATCTTCACCAAAGATTTTTACAGCCACATCAGCCCTTACACCCGTGATTAACTCATTAAAGCGCATTTCGATGGGTTGAGTGAATTCATATTCAATTCCCGGAATTACCGAAAGCGCTTCCTTAAATTTATCGGCCAGCTCATCTTTACTTTCAGCCGATATCCATTCCTTTTTTGGTTTCAGTTTGATGATGATATCACTTTCCTCCATCGACATCGGATCCGTGGGAACTTCTGCAGCCCCGATGCGGCTGACAATCTGGTCAACCTCCGGGAAATTCTCGATCAGGATATTTTCCATTTGCGTTGTCAGTTCAATGGTTTCCGACAACGAAGTTCCTGTCTTAAGCACCGGCTGTATTACAAAATCGCCTTCATCAAGGGTGGGAACAAATTCTCCTCCCATTCTGGAGAACAGGATACCAACCAGAATCAGCGAAAGGGCTGCCATCCCGAATACGGATTTTTTATGATCATAAGCCCATTCAATTACTGGTTTGTAACTCCGGTAGGCGAAGTTCATAATCCAAGCCGAAATGCTTTTTTTATTTTCCTTTGCAGGCCTCAGGAAAATTGATGCGGCGACCGGCAGCCAGGTAAAACAAAAGATAATGGCTCCTAACAGCGCAAAGCTGAAAGAAAGGGCCATGGGCCTGAACATTTTGCCTTCTACCCCGCTCAGTGAGAGGATGGGAATGAAAACAATAAGGATGATGAACTGACCGAAGATGGCTGAATTCATCATTTTTGAAGCGCCGGTAAAGGTAATGCTGTCGACGAGTTTCTGGCGTTGATTTCCGGCAAGGCCATCCAGTGCAGTTTTTCGTGTATTCAGGCTTAATGCGATAAACTCCACGATGATGACGGCACCGTCGATGATGATTCCGAAGTCAATGGCTCCAAGGCTCATCAGGTTGGCATCCACGCCGAAAATGTACATCATTGCAATGGTGAACAGTAGCGAAAGCGGTATCAGTGAGGCAATAACCATTCCTGACCTGAAATTGCCCAGCAACAGGACCACCACGAAGATCACTATCAGACAGCCCAGGATCAGGTTTTCAGAAACTGTAAAGGTGGTTTTACTGATCAGTTCGCTGCGTTCAAGGATTGGATTGATATATACCCCCTCGGGCAGTGTTTTCTGGAGTTCGGCCACCCGTTGTTTCACTTCCCGGATAACTTTACTGGAGTTGGCGTCCTTCAGCATCATAATCTGGCCAAGTACTTTTTCTCCTTCGCCATTGCCGGTAATGGCTCCGAAGCGGTTGGCATATCCTTCATGAACTTTGGCAATGTCACCCACCAGCAGCGGAATACCATTTATATTTCTGATAACGGTTGAATTGATGTCATCGATTGATTTCATCAATCCTTCCCCGCGGATAAAATAGGTTTCATGCTGCTTCTCGATGTATGCTCCTCCTGCCACACTGTTGTTCCGTTCAAGTGCTTCCAGCACTTCGGCAATTGTAACATGCATGGCATTAAGCACCGAAGGGTTAACCGCCACTTCGTACTGTTTAAGGTATCCGCCCCAGGTGTTTATTTCAACAACGCCCGGAATACCCGACAACTGACGCTTTACAATCCAATCCTGAATGGTTCTTAATTCCATCGCGTCATATCTGTCCTCATAACCGGGTTTGGTATCGAGGATATACTGATAGATTTCTCCCAGTCCCGTGGTGATGGGCCCCATCTCTGGTGTACCGAAACCCTCAGGTATGTTGGCCGATGCACTTTTGATCTTTTCCGCAATCAGTTGCCGGGGAAGGTAGGTCCCCATTTCATCGTTGAAAACGATGGTTACCACAGATAATCCGAATTTTGAAACCGACCGTATCTCCTGAACACCCGGCAGGTTGGCCATCTCGAGTTCAACCGGATAAGTGATAAATTGCTCAACATCCTGCGTTGATAGATTACCGGAGGTGGTGATTACCTGAACCTGGTTGTTGGTGATGTCCGGTACTGCACCAATGGGTATCTGGGTAATGGAAAACAATCCGAAACCAGCTACGGAGAGTGTGAACAGTATTACAATCAGCTTATTGCGGATGCTGAACCCGATAATTCTTTCAAGCATGGTATGATTCTTTCGGGATTTGCATATTTTACGGGATTATTTGATCAGATTATAGCCCTCTTTTGCTGAGGCATCCCCCGGACGGTTCATCAATGCCTTGCCGAACAGAACCTTGGCCTCCCTGAGTTTGCCCATCCGGTAATTGGTCCAGCCAAACATATGCAGTGCATCGTAGTCGAAAGGATACAGATTTGCAATTTTTTCAAAGTATTTGTATGCTGTCTGATATTCCTGCCGACTGTAATAAATCATACCCATCCGGTAATTTACGGTGTAATGATTAGGATCAATCTTCAAGACTTCACTGTAGCGGGTAATTACCTGGTTCCAGTTGCCCAGGGCCGCAGCCGGCAGTACAAATCCCAACCGGGCTTCAACCGACATGGGCATCAGTTGTATGGATTTGTTGTAAAAAGCAATGGATTCGGTAAACCATCCGGCCTGATAGGTGAGCCACCCCAGCCTGAGGTTGATCTCGTATGAGGATTCATCGTAAACCTTTTTCAATGCTTCAATGGCTTTGCCATATTCCGCATTGTTTTCCAGGGTATAACTGGTTTTAAATACCTCTTCGAGTACGACCTTTTCCTGGGCTGAAACCCTTAAAGTCGCGAAAGCCATCAGCATCATCAGGCTGATCATTGATTTTTTCAAGGCAGATTCCATGTTAATCCTCCTGTTATACTTAATGTTTGGTAATTGTAATAATAAATCTTTCCCGTTGCCGGTTCCGGGAAAAACAGCTCAGTTCCTTCACGGAGAAAAAGCTGGGCCCGCAGGCTGAATCTGAGATAATCACTGTGGATATATATCAGCCGGGCAGCGAAGCGGTTTTTAGTCTTGTCGAAGGCGTTGTAAAATACCTGCAGATTGTTTTCAGCCGACCCGGTGAGGTTTCCCGCGGTAAATAAAGCTTCACCCCATAGCGCCGGCAGGATTTTTCCTCCAAACATCAGACTGAAAATCAGGTTCCGGGAGTAATCGTTCTGATTCAGGGCAATGGTCGTGCTGCTGTAAAGGTTCAGGTTTCCGTAAGGTCTTACGATACATCCCAAAGAGGCCTGGGTAGTCGTCAGCTGATCCGTATGCAGCGACCATAAACCGGCCGAAGCTTCCCAGACCGGCGAAAGGTAGCTGATCTCTCCCCCGTATGCAATATCATCATATTTTGTATTTCCGGGAGGCCCGATCATGCGGGCGACAATGCTGTCGTCACTCCGCAAAGGATTGGAATACCTGACGTCCGATAATCTGAAGGCGGGGCTGATCCTGATTCTCCGTCCGGTTATAAACGATGGAGAAAGGTATGCTTCCAACTGCCGCACGGAGTAGCTACCGCTCAACGAATCAAAACCAGTAATTTCAACTATCCTTGTTTTGTTGAAATTCAATGCTGACACGGCTGCATTGATCATCAGGCTTGAACCGGCCGGAATCAGTGCCCCTGCCAGTGAATAGCAGGAGTTTTTGTTCAGATAGGCTTCAGTATAAAGCCCGTCTCCTGTTTGCCTGTACTGATCAAACCGGCTGCTATGGTCAGAAAAGGCCGGTCCTGCCTCCACATAGATCAAAGGGTTGAACAGGCGGTTGACTGCCTGGTTTGAATTGCCGGAAGGCAGGCTTTTCTGAAACCTCCTGGCCTTATCGGGTTGTCCGCTGTAGAGGTATGATTTTACAAGCAGCGAAATGGTAAGTTCATCAAAATTATTGAACTCACTTGCTTTTTCCAGATGGCGGGCAGCCCGGGCATACCTTTGCAGTTCAAACGCCGCTATTCCTGTTCTCAGACGTATATAGAAGTAATCCCAGCCCTCCCCGATGGCCTGTTCGCCGGTGACAAGCAGACTGTCCCACTTCTGTTCGGTATATAACCTGTAGGTGAGTGCTTCGTAATCAATGGCAAACGGCTCCCTGGCGGATATTTCTCCGGTAAAAGGTAACAGTAATAATAAGGAAGCCAGGAGTCGCAGGCGCATGGGAGTTTCAGTTATTTTTAAAGTGAACGGTTGTGTTTATTTTGCCCGATACGATGCTGACGGATTGCAGGCGGTTTTCTGCGATAATCAGGCTGAATAGACAGCCGGCAAGATTTAAACCGGCAACGGACAGTTTACAGGAAGAGCCGAGTTGAAAGCGGTTGCCGGCCAGATCTTCCTGCCTTTCGGTGATGGCCATTTTATATTCCGGTTTAATGAAAAGATAAAACGGGGCGACAATATCCTGAATTACCCTTGCCCATGAAATCCCGAACGAGGAAGGCGGGAAGGTATCGCGGGTGACCAGGTCCCTGTGATAAACCATAGGTACCTTGTAAGCCGAGAGATAGAAAAAGTAAAGCAGGCTGTCGCGGCTCCCTTCATAATGGGTGAAGAAGAACATAGACCCATCGGTGGTGAAATAGGCTTTCGCACCTGAGGATGAATCTTCAATAAACTGGTTTTTGTAAAGGTCAGCATTCACTTTCCAGGTGCCGTCAGGGAAGGTTCCATTATCACAGCTAAACTCAATGTTCTGGCCAGGGATGAAGTGAAATGCCTTTACCAGGGCGGGTTCGGGGGCAAGGTTACTCACCTGCTCATTTTTTAACGGAATTTCATAGAGTTTGAGCTGGACAGGTTCCTGGTAACTGAGGTACTGTGAAACAGGGTAGTTAAGGGTCGCCGAGCCTATGTGCGGTGTTGACTGAAGTTGAAAATGCAGGTGCGGAAACGGTGATCTGCCGGAATTGCCACAGCTGGCGATCACCTGTCCCTGATGAACATAAGATCCCTGTTTTACCTTTATACTGCCTTTCTTCAGGTGACTGAGTTTGGAATAGAGCCGCTCCGAATGTCTGATTATAATGGTATTGCCCCAGTTGCGGCCAAGGTTGATTTCTCCGGGGGGATTGTCATCAATGCTGTCAGCAATTTCTTCAACCCAGCCATTGGCCGGTGCTGTTACAGGTTTATCAAAGCAATAATAATCGGAAACTTTAGCCCCTTCCCCTGAAAACTCTTTACCGGCTTCATCCGTAATCACAAAATCCCAGGCATGCCGCCACTCCTCCTGATGGGTGAATGCTCCGTTGTGGCCCTGGTTTACAGTCCAGGTTCCGAAAAAGGGGAGTGACACGGGCAGGTAGCTTTTATTACGGAATCTTTCCCCGGAATTTTGTCCGATGTATAAATTCAGTTCGGGAGAATAATGCTGAACGGCCACAGGTTCCGGTTTCCGCAGCATCTTTTCCCTGAACTTCATGGCGTAGAGGAAAAGCAATACCATCAGGTTAAATGGCAAAGAATACACCGGCAGCTGGAATATTCCCAGTAATTCTGCAAATCCTGCGGTAATCATTGAAATAATGGGCGTTATCAGGATAACCCACAAAAACGACCATCCTGATGCAATCATAAAGAAACCGCCAATGGCAATGGCGGTAAGAATATGGTTGAAACCGATGAAACCATAATTCAGTTCATTCATGTTTGCCCCGATCAGCAGGTAAAAGCCCCAGGCTGAAGCAAATCCGGTAACTGACAGCAGGAAAGCTATCCGGGAGTAGAAAAGCAAGCCTGCAGCAATCAATAAGCCTGCAAAGAGATGATATTGAAAGAAGATGGCTCCCAGGGATTTAAAGTAAGTTTTGATAAACAGCGGCCAGCTCACGTCTCCGAACCATTCGTAAATCCTCACAACCAGCGGGCCGCCCCTTTCATAAATGGTGCTCAGGGTATATATGCCCGATTCTCCGGGGATCATGGTAGAATAATTCCGGGCGGCAAGTGTCGCGATCCAGATTGCTGAAAGGAAGGGGAGTGTAAGGTAGGGCAGGGCATATTTACTTAGCAAGCCCTCGAAGGCCAGGGTAATAAAGAGGGTGGCAAGGGCCGTGGCGATCAGCAGCAGGTAAAACTCAGGGCCCGGCTGAAACGAAAGTCCGAGGCCCAGACCGGTCAGCAGGGGATTGAAACCATAGAAACCCGATAGTATATTCCGCCGGTTCAGGCCAAGTCCCCAGGCCAGCGCATTTGCCGTAATCAGGGAAAGCAACCCGGCAGCACCTGCATAAATATCGAAGAATGAAACCACCATGAGTAAAAGGCCGAACCAGGGATTTTTCGAAAAGAAAACCATGGTATAGCTGTTCACCGTGCTGGTATATACTTTGCTCAGAAGGCCGGCTGGTTCTGACATAAATGTAAGTCTGAAATTTGGTTAAGCAGAAGGAATCAGTCGATGTAATCTTTCATTCTCGGATCACTCATAATTGCCTTTTTTAAGCGTTCCTTGCAGTTGTACTTCTTGGTTTTGGCATAATTTTCCGATCCGTAGCCCATGGTGTCTGCAATGTCCTTTGATGAAAATTTCTGAAGCGAAAGCAGCAGTATCCGCTGGCAATCCTTTTCCATGGCGTTGAAATGCTCCCGGTAGATCCTGTATTTCATCTGTTCGGCTTCAGCAGCCTCCCTGGTAGCTGATTCCGGTATGTTAAAGAACTTTTCGATAAGGTCAAAGTTGGCGGCTCCCTTACGTTTTGTCTTGAGCTTTTGCATCCATAGATTCCGGCTGATGGAATAAAGGTAGGTCAGGAAAGAACAGGTAAGGTAGAAGTCATCTTTCTGAACATTTTTGAGCACCACGATCAGGGATTCCTGGAAAATATCTTCTGCATCTTCATCATTGCCGGTATTTTTCTTGATCAGGTATCTGATGGTGGGGAAAAACTCCTGGTAAACATGCTTGATGATATAATCGCTGTTGAGCTTAAGCCCCTCCACGATCGCCCTGTCGGAAAAATGTATCATCCAGCCCTTGAATTAATGACTTCTCTTATACTTTACGCAGGGCATAGCCGGAATTGCTCAGGAATAGCCGCTGTTTAGCCCTGCTGTGGTTAAATATGCCCTGTTTGAGATCATAAAATTATAAAATTATGTTTGTTTGGCAAATAATTTTACAAATTATCTGAGTTTAATCAGGTGTTCCGGTATTTTCTCACTTCCGGTTACCGTTTCCAGTGTTTCGTGTTCCCTGATCAAGTGGGCATTCCCGTTTTCGCCGATCAGCACCACGTTTGGCCTGAGGGTAATAAACTGCATCCACTGGGTCACATTATACGCGCCTGTATGGTGGATGACAACCTGATCGTTGATGTTCAGCATCGGCAGGTTGACGCTTTCGCGCACGCAATCAATGTTCATGCACAGGGGGCCGTAAAGGGTGGTGTCTTCGCGATGCTGCGAAACGCCCTGGGCGACGGTGACCGGGTGCTGGTACCAAAAGGCGGTGAAAAGAAGATTAACGCCGGCGTCGATGATGGTTGCCCTCCTGCCCGATGAAAGCCGTTTATTGGCGATCACGGATGAGATGATAAAACCTGCTTCGTCAATCAGGGCGCGGCCTGTTTCAAGTATCAGCAAAGGCAATTCCCCCGGACTGAAATGACTGTTAATCAGCGCGCTGCTGATAGCCTCTGCATATTCGTCAAACGAGGGATTGGTATCACTGCCTGGCAGGTATGACCCTTTGAGCGTATTTTTTGAAGCAAAACCGCCGCCGATGTCGATGTATTTCAGCTGGTGGTTGAATTTCTGCTGCAGCGACCGCGCCAGGTCTGCAAGCTTTGTGGCGGCAATTGCATAAGCAGTTGCTGTCATGATAAAGGTCCCGATGTGGGTGTGAAGCCCCATCAGCTCAAGTTTGCCTGAATGCATGATTTTGTTCAGGGCATCCCACGCCTGTCCGTTTTCGTAGTTGAACCCGAAGCGGTCCCACATGGGGTAAATCCCGGTATCCATATTTACCCGTATGGCCACCCTTGGCTTCTGCGTGGTGGTTTCAGCCACTTCAATCAACAGGTACAACTCATCCAGGTGATCGATGTGGATCAGGCTGCCCTTTTCAGTTGCCAGAATTAGTTCCTCTCGGCTTTTACCCGGCCCGTTGAAGATGATTTTTCCCGGATCCACTTCGTTGGCAATGGCTTTATCGTATTCGTAACCGGATACCACTTCCGCCCAGGCTCCCTCCTGATGAAAAATATTGCATACAGCAGCAAGATAATTTGTCTTATACGACCAGGCAAACTGTACTTTGGGATACCGGGTCGAAAATGCCTTGAAGGCTTTGCGGTAAGTGCTTCTGATCGTATTCTCGGAAATCACGAACAGGGGAGAGCCATATTTTGTTATCAGTTCCTTAACAGCCATACCATCGATATGGGTGGTCGGGGCCTGTTCGGTCCTTATCCCTGATTTTCCGGGCATACCTGCTTCCAGCTTTGTTATATGCGGACGTTCATAATGTTTCTTTTCCATGTTAATCTTTATTAAAGTTCCCCGTTTACTGAGTAGTTTTCAAATTCGCTGCGGTCGACAATCATATCCCAGGCGTACCGGATAAAAAGTTTACCCACTTCGTAGCTTGTATAAGGTCCGACCTTCTCGCCGAGGGCAAGCCTGGTGAGCGCTTCCGGGATATTCTGACCCACACCGACCGCCAGGTAAACCCAGGCCGGAATTCTAGGGTTGATTTCCATCAGAAAATACCGCCCGTCGTTTGATTTCATCATCTCCAGCTCAAATCCCCCTCTCCATCCCGTTGATTCAACAAAACGGCGGGTCAGGCCCAGCAGGTTCTCATCGTCAATGCTGATGCCGGCCCAGGCTTTTCCTTTGTCAGTAATGTATTGCTTGCGCATGGGCACCGCAGCGATGGTATTCCCCCTGCCATCGCCAAGTCCGGTTACATTGTATTCGGTACCGTGCACAAACTTCTGGAGGATCACCGGATATCCCCATTTCGCGACAATTTTGTTAAAATAGTTGCGGGCCTGTTCCATATTATAGGCAATATAGGCGTCATACCACTTTCCTTTAACCATCAGCGGGAAGTCCAGTTCCTTTTCATGCTTGTAAATCTCAGCCTGATCAGTGATGGCTATGCCCAGGGGAACATCAATCCCGTATTTTTCCCCGAATTTGGTAAGGTTGACCTTATGACGTTCTTCGAACTGTTCGAATGTCGGCAAAAACATATGGATGCCCATCTGCTTCAGCTTTGGCTCCAGTTTCATAAAGGAATAAAGCTCAGCATCGAAGTTTGGAATTATTACATCGATGTTTTCCCGGCCTTGAATATAGGTAAGCCGATCCATCAGCTCATCCGTTCCGGCGGTGGGATATGGAATCTGATAGGTACGGTGGGTGAGGTTGGGCATATATATGCCTGGCTCCAGCGATTCATAAGCGAGTCCGATGATCCGGGCGTCAAAGGATGCAGCTTCGAGCAGCCCCCTGATCACGGCAACACCCGGGCCGGGACTGTCGATGGCGTTCAGACCTGTAACTGCAATGGTATAGCAGGGCTTATTCATCCTTATCAAGAAGTTGGTACATTTTCATTATTCCTGCAAATTCATGCAGGTCTTTCTCAAAACTGTTCCGCTCAACCGCATAACTTCCGGTAATTTCGTCAATAATCTGCTCCCGGGTAAAACCCTGGCGAAGCAGGTTGATGATTTCGGCCCCGACAGGATTCACGGTAAATGATTCCCCTGTGGAAGGGTTGAATAGAAACCCGGTGTCGCTGATGGCAATCTGATGTTTGATTTTCATAACCTTTTTCAATGGTTTTGCACTGTATGGCAAAGTAACGCAATAACAACAGTCTGTGGTTTATACAATTCCGTGAAAAGCGTATAAGATTTTATTGCCTTCGCAAATCCGGCCTGAGCCAGGGAATTGCAGTTTTTACAATTACTCCTTCTTTGGGTGTGCCGGGGCTGTCTGGCGTCCTATCAGATCAACCGGCGTCCGGGAATAACCGCCTTTTTTATATTCAGTTACCGATATTCCGGTCACCTGCCTGAACTGTGCCGAAAGGTACTGAACAGAACTGTAACCCAGCTGAACAGCAATCTCGCTCAGGGTGTATTCGTCGTATTCGATCAGTTCCTTCACTTTTTCAATTTTATGGAGAATGATGAATTTTTCAAGGGTGATGTGCTCGTACCTTGAAAAAAGGTTGGCCAGGTAAGCATAGGAGAGCCCCAGCCTTTCTACCAGGTAATCGGAATTCCTGATCATTGAATTCACGTTTCCCGCTTTGTGAACAAGTTCAATTACCGCAAGTTTTATTTTTTCCACAATCTGGTGTTCCCGGCTGAAGACAGGCTCAAATCCATGGGCTGCAAGCAGTTCTGTATAAAACTCTCTGTTATGCAGCAGCGGATCATACATGATTTCCACTTCGCCGGGTTTGATATTGAGAATGGTAGCCCCCTCCTTATCAAGAAGTTGCCTGATCACCACAAAACAGCAACTGCAAATCATGTTGCGCGGATATAGGACAGCCGTTTTCTGCATCTTGTGAAACTCAGGATTTATCTGGCCAATTAATTCAATTTCATGATCTGATTGGTGTTTCAGGCAGTTACCCGGTTGGTGTTGCCCGTTACCGGAATTCATAACCTGTTGCATCAATCTGGTTTTGCAGGCATCCTCAATGAAATATCTGAGGTTATTAGAACTGCTTTTAGTAACAGATGATGATCAGATAATTGAATGTGCATGTTTGCATATTTGTTTGACACGAAACTTTTCAATTTCCTGCGATCTGTTTAAAAAGATGAACTTAATCCGGTCCGGTGATTAAGCGGGCTTTGTTAACATACTGGAATTCAATATTCACGGACACAGAAATCAGTTTTTCCCTTCTTGACATTCGCCGGATCGACTGGCATGAATAATTCAATGACCAGCACGAATAACTGAATTTGGTCAAAGCGGGCGTAATCAACAATAAATTGGTAAAATTGCAGTTTAATAGTTCAGGTTTAATTACTGGCCCCCAAACCGGAGTAATGTTAAACCGGACTAATTGATTTGTAGTGTGAAGTTAATGAAAGTACGGGGTTTGTGAAACAAAGTTCTGTCTTTTTCTTTATCAAAAAGGTGCATTGTAAATAGCGGGCCGGTGTTTCAGCAGGTCAAAAAAATTAAATTATCAGCGAATGAGAAAGTTTGTATTCTTTTTATTTTTCGTTTTTCAGTTTTTGGTTATTCTTCCGTTCTCCGGACGGTCTCAGGAAATCGGGATCGGACAATGGCGCGACCATCTGCCTTATCGCAAGGTAATAGCAGTAGCCGAAGGCGATGGCAGGATCTACGCGGCCACCCCTTACAGCCTGTTTTATTACGATATCAATGACAACAGCCTTAACCGGCTGAGCAAGAATAACGGCCTCAGCGATGTCGGAATCAGCAGCATTAAATACAATGAAGATCTGAAGACACTGGTCATCGCCTATACCAATGCAAACATCGACCTGCTGAAAGACGGAAATATCACCAATTTGTCGGATATCAAGCGAAAGCCCATACTGGGGAATAAAACCATCAACCGCATTGTATTTATAGGCAAGCGGGCTTACCTGGCCTGCGGGTTCGGGATCGTGGTGCTCGATATTGAAAAGGAGGAGTTTCCGGAACCCATCTATTATATCGGAAGTCAGGGCAGGGCCATCAATATCAACGATATTACCTATAATCCGGTGGATTCCCTGATTTATGCAGCGACCGATGAAGGGATTTACCAGGCGTCGTTCTATGGCTCAAACCTGGCAAACTTTGCGGAATGGACGCGCGAGAGCTCGTTTGTTCTCCCTTCGGCTCCTTATAATCATATTGCAGCTTTTAACAACAGGATTTATACAAACAAGAAGGGACCTTCTTATGCAACCGATGCCATGTTTGTGAAAATCGACGGTACCTGGGAGGCATTTCAGCCGAATAACACATCCAACCGGTCCAGTCTGGAGGTTCATTATGACCATCTGGTCGTTTGCAACAACCTCTCCGTTGAATTATTCAGGCCCGATGGCTCACTTAAGCAGAAACTCTATACCTATAATCCCGGAAATATTATACCTAAAGATGCCATTCTTGATAAAGACCTGAATGTGTGGGTAGGTGATGAATTTGAAGGATTGGTAAAAATTACGGATTATACTGTTGCTGAACGCTTTCTTCCCGATGGTCCTGATTTCCCTGATGTTTATGCGATGGCCGCCGGAAAGAGTGATGTGTGGATTGTTCCGGGTGGCAGGAATTCTGCCTTCGCGGCGATATACCGTCAGGCCCGGTTTGCCGGTTTTGTTGACGGGAAATGGAAAACCACAGATCATAAAAAGGATGCTTTCCTGAGTGATATGCGCGATGTTTTATCGGTTGCCGTTGATCCGTCAAACAACAAAAGGGTCTATTTCGGCACCTGGGGCTACGGGCTGATGGAGTATGTGAACGAGGAGTTTTCGCAGCTCTATACCAGTGAGAACAGCAGCCTCGAAGGCACCGCCTATGAAAGTACCTGGTATGGTATTGGCGGGCTGACCTTCGATGATCAGAATAACCTGTGGGTTACCAATTCAAGCGCCTCCTCGGTCTTATCCGTAAGGAAGAGCGGCGGGGAATGGAAATCATTTAACCTTGGCCCTGTGGCAACCGGTGTTGATATAGGAAGGGTTATGGTGGACAAATCGGGTCAGAAATGGCTGATGCCGCGCGATCATGCACTGATTGTTTTTAACGATAACAACACCCTGGATGACCCCACGGATGATAAGACAAAGAGACTTACGTCCGTCGCCGGCAATGGCAGTCTGCCCGGCTCGTTTATCCTGAGTATGGCAGTCGACCGCGAAGGGCTCGTGTGGGTAGGTTCCAACGAAGGGGTGGCGGTATTCTATTCGCCGGCCAATATTTTCAGCGGACAGAATTTTGATGCGCAGCGCATCCTGATAGAGCAGGACGGCTATGGTCAGTACCTGCTCGAAGCTGAAGCGGTGACCGCCATCGCCGTTGACGGGTCGAACCGGAAATGGTTCGGTACCGACCGGGCAGGCGTTTTTCTGATGTCGGCCGACGGCACCAAAGAGATCCTGCATTTTACCGAAGATAACAGCCCTTTGCTCAGCAATTCCATTACCGATATCACCATCAATGAGTCGGGAGAGGTCTTTTTCGGCACTTCGCAGGGCGTAATCTCCTACAGAAGTGAATCCGTCACACCCACACAGGACCTGAAAGAGGTGGTGGTATTCCCCAATCCGGTGCGCGAAAGCTACGAGGGGGCCATCGCCATCCGCGGCCTGGTTGAAAATTCCAGCGTAAAAATTACCGATATCAGCGGGAATCTGGTTTATACAACGATGAGTGAAGGCGGACAGGCGCTCTGGAACGGGCGCAATTTTAACGGCGACCGCGTTAAAACCGGGGTTTACCTGGTTTATGTCACCAACAGCGATGGTTCCAAAACTACGGTTACTAAAATCATGTTCGTTAACTGAAGCATTGCATGTTCTGTTTCACTGAACTTTGTTTTTCAGGCCCTGCCATGGACGGGAATCTGTCACTATAATCCTTATTTTTGACCCATGCTTATTTCAACGCATGGCATTGTATTTCACACCACCCGATATGCCGATTCCGGGGCTGTAGTGAAGATATATACTGAAAAATTCGGGTTGCAGTCATTTCTGGTGAAGGGCCTGTACAGCCGCAAATCAAAGTTGAAAGCCGCCCTTTTCAGCCACCTCAGTATTTTGGATCTGGTGATTGACCACCACGGGCACAGAAACCTGCATTACATCCGTGAGGCCAGTGTTTATATCCCGCTGCAGCGGCTGCAGGACGATATGTCGCGAAGTTCCCTGGTGCTGTTTATCAATGAACTGCTATACAAATGCATCAGGGAGGAAGAACCCAATCCCGCCTTGTTCAGTTATCTGGTAACCGTGCTGCAACTGCTCAACGAGCCGGGGATTTCCCTGCATTCATTCCATTTGCTGTTTATGCTGCGGCTTACCCGTTTCCTGGGGTTTAGTCCCAGGTTCGCCAAAGCTGGTTCAGGTGAATTTTTCGATATGGAAGAAGGCCTGTTTCTGGATTCTGAACCCATGCACCGGTACTTTATTTCCGGGCCACCGGCCGAAGCCCTCGAACGGCTTCAATTACTGGAATTTCAAGACTTGCAGGGCTTTGAAATTCCCAGGTCCGTACGCGATACCCTGCTCGACCGGCTGATAGATTTTTACCGGCTGCATATCCCCGACCTGGGCGAAATGAAATCGGTGAAGGTGTTGCAGGAAATTCTCGGATAGAGATCAGACTTTCCGGTACAACCGGAAGTACTGGTTTCGCCAGATCAGTTCGATTTCCCTCCGGTTCGTTCTGATATAGTTCTCCAGCGCCGGATCGGGCAATTCCGAATACAGCAGGAAATGGGTCGGGCCTATAGCCTCAAATTGTTTATAGACTTCCACGGGGGTGCTTTCGGGCAGGTGTGCCATGCTGTTGCGTCCGGTAAACCGCGCCAGCGCTCTTGGCTTGATAAAAACGATCAGGGCATCTTCGGGCGTGATGGCACTGATCTGCTCAAAGGCATTCTGCGCATGCACGGCATAAGGGCCTTCCTGGATTTCCGCCGTACGCTCCTGCAATTCCTTTAATGCCGGCATATACGTTACCAGCATCATCGCAGCCGCCAGGACTGACAGCACAATTCCGCCCCTGCCGGGATCCATGACACCGACCGCCGTGGCAATATAATAAAGTATCAGGGGCGCGAGGGGTAGCAGGAATCTGAATCCGGAGTTGTGGTAGGGATAGACCAGCAACAGTCCGAGGTACGCAAGCATCACCCATTCCGCTATGCCGGGGCCACGCCTCAGGGCAACGATCAGCCCGGTAAGGGTAAAGGTGACCGCCGCGGAGCCGGCAATAAAACCAAACCAGAAAATCCGTGAATCTATACTGATAAAAAACATACGCAACACCTCAGTATAAGTGTAGAGATTCATGGCAACGGTTTCCGACAGGCTCCCCAGCGAGAAAGTATTCAGATAGGAAGATGCGCCGGAAGCCCCGCGCATAAAAATCAGGTTCAGGAGCAGCACAATGCCCAAGGCAGCTCCAATGGACAGGGCGGGATCTGCCGCAGATTTCCACAGGTTCTTTATTGCTCTTTTATCGAGGAGCGCCATTGTCAGTTGCCAGCCTGTGTACATTACCAGTCCGGCCGCAAGGGCGAATCCTGCCGTTTTCACCGAAACTGCGACCCCTGTGATCACACCTGCATGCAGCCATTTCCGACGGAATGAAAGCTGCTGCAGGTCCGGAATCATTGTCAGAAACAATACAAACAGGAATGCGAAGGGGATATCGGCCATTACCTCGGCTTTCAGCTCCAACACATAAGGGTTGTAATACACCATCAGGCTGAGGGCAAGCGCCGGGATCAGTCCGAAATACCTTTTCAGAAAGAGGACGGTAAGCAGGGTAGTCGCCAGAAGGATTACAGAAATAAGATAATTGTAAGGCGGAATATAATTGCCGTATTTGCCCGTTATGGCTGAAATCATTAACGGAAATCCCGGCGGGTAGGCTTTCGGGCCCAGGCTTGGGTAAAATTCGTTGTAAACATAGCCGGTCTGAAGCATGGGATGGAAACGGGCGATATTTTCGGCCTGGGCAAGGTATTGGGCAAAATCATCGCCCCAGTCGTGGTCGGCCCGGATATTCAGGAAAAGCAGCGGCAGGAACAACAGCAGGGCAATGGCCGCCGCAACGGATTGCCTGTTAAAAAGAGCCTGTAGTTTCAATCCTGATCTCATGATACCGGATTTAATGCAAAAACAAAGGTAATGAAACCTGTGTGAACTGAAAACCGGCGGGGCGCAATTACTCATCATCGCGCCCCGCCGGAATATAGTCACAACTATGTTTTACCAGTTCAGGATCTTCCTGAAGTCATAATTTTCGGGATCGGAAACATATTTCCGGGCGGCCTCGTAATCGGCCGGCTCAATGTACTGCAGACTGTCTTCAAACACCATTTTCGACTTCTGCCCATCCATATTCACCAGGCGGGGCTTCACTTTGCCGTTTTCGTCTTCCACGTCCTTCAGGTAAAGGGGCGTGATGTCGCCGTTGGGGCCGCTTACCACCATACAACTGGTCAGGCCCTGGTCGAAGAGGTGCTTCACGCCTATGCCCATCAGGGCACAGTAGAGCATATCGAAAGCGATGGGCTGCACGCAGCGTACCTCGTAACCGATTTCTACCGGACGGCTTTTCACGTTCAGTTTCAGTTCCTTCGTTTTTTTCTGCAGGAGTTCGTTGAAGATATGCGCCTTGCTTACATTGCCCAGTTCCGGGTGCCCGTGGTCGTCGAAGGTAAAATGAATGCCCGAAGAGGTGATTTCATCGTCGGTCATAAAGTGGAAGACCCCCTCGCTGATGATGGCGACGCCGTAGCTGATGCCCAGGATTTTACGCTTGATCATGGAGGATATCACCAGCCTGAGGATGCGGTCGAAGGTAACTTCGGCCTTGTTGAACATTTCAGGAATGATGATCATGGGATAATGGCAGGCAGCGCCAATGCCGAAGGCCAGGTGGCCGGCTTCGCGGCCCATGGCCGAAACCACAAACCAGTTGCCGCTGGTGCGCGCATCTTCATAAACGGTGGTTGCCAGCCGCACCCCTTCCTGTTTGGCACTCTGGTAGCCGAAGGTAGGAATACCGTCGGGCAGGGGCAGGTCGTTGTCGATGGTTTTCGGAACGTGGATGTTCTGAATCTTCACGTTATTGGCGGCAAGGAATTTCGATATGCGGTTGGCGGTGGAAGCGGTATCGTCGCCACCGATGGTGACCAGCAGCTTCACATTGTTGCTGACGAAAAAATCCGTATTGAAATCAGCATCTTTGGGTTTGTGCCGGCTCATAATCAGGAATGATCCGCCCTGGTTGTGGATGCGGTCGGCCATCTCAAAATCGATGTCGATGGTTTTCGGACTTCCTGTAAACAGGGTCTTGTATCCTTCGTGCAAACCGATGATGCGGTAGCCATCCTTCAGAAAAACCTTGGCCACCGAGGCAATTACTGAGTTGATTCCGGGTGCGGGGCCGCCGCCTGCCAGTATGGCAATTGATCCTTTCATATTAATGCCGGGTTATATTTTACAGATTAGTTTATGCCTCTGATGCAGGCAGGCGCAAATTTAGGAAGATTTGTGGTTTTATTTCCGGAATCATTTACCGTTTGGTCAGCAATCGCATGACCGCGGGGGTAATTCGTTATTAGATGTGCCGGAGTTAAAGATGTACCTGGTAATATGTAATGTATTTATAAAATAGTTTCACAGAGATGCACAGAGATTCACAGAGAAGGCGCAGAGATTCAAAGAGGGTTGTATTCTTCTCAGTGTTACACCGTGATACCTCGGTAAGTTCTGTGTAATTGTTTATTTTACAAGGATCCAACGAGTACCATTTTGAGAGATAAACCTTTAACCTGTAAGGATTATTATTTTCTGATAAATATTTGGTTTTTAATGACCTGGTAGTAATCCCGATGGGAAAACCCAGCGCATCATTTAACGAAAAACCCTAAATATCCTGAATCCTTGAGACTATCCTGAAAGAAATGTATTGATCCAACAATAGCTTCATTCCAAAACCTGAAGTTTACGCTCCCTGTCGGAAGCAAACAGTAAGCATGCCCTGATGTCTTCCTTTGTCAACTCAGGGTAACCGGCCAGAATATTTTCGAATGACATGCCTGATCCCGTGAGGGATTGACTTTTTGCGACAGCTTCTGTCAGAAAGGGTGAAGGCTATTGTCTGGGCTTCAGGTAGCGGTTATACAACAGCAGCCCGATGATGGTGGCGACGCCTATCATACTGAAGATAAACCACAGCAGCCCGGGGCGTCCCATACCGTCGACAAATTTCACATAAAGCGTGGCGCCGAGTATGCCGCCAATGCCGCTGCCGATGACTCCGTAAAGGAAGGAGTAGCCCAGGTAAAGCGCCTTTTTGTCGGGCGGGGCAATCAGTCCGATGTAGGAGATAAATTTCGGGTGGGCGGTCATCTCGCCTATGGAAAATATGATCAGTCCGGCAACAAATACCCAGGCATAGGTACTGATGGCCAGTATGCCCATTCCCAGCGTCCCCAGCGCGATTCCCGTGATCATGGTGGGCAGGGCGGGGGTTTTCTTTACAATGGAAGAGACCAGTAGCTGCAAGGCGATAATGGCCCCTGCATTGACCACCGTTACATGCTCGGCTTCAAACTTCCAGGAGGGGTTGCTGACAAACAGCCCCAGAAACCTGTTGATGGCATTGTTTACCGGTGTCATGTCCATGTAATCGGTCAGGTACCAGAGTATGGTATCGAACATCTGGAAATAGAGAATCCAGAAACCGCTGTATATCACGATCATCAGCACAAAGCGATAATCCTTCAGCACCAGCAGAATGCCTTTCAGCACTTCCGCGAGGGGCTTGGTACTGGCCGGGCGGGGTGGCTCTTTGTAAACGAACAGGTTGAGCAGCAGCATGGAGCCCGTACCTACGGCAGCCATAATGAAAATATAATTCCATCCTATCCCTTTCAGGAAAGGTACCAGAATAAGCGGGAATATAAATGCCCCCAGGTTGATCGACCAGTAAAAGATGCCGAATCCCAGGCCTGAATTGCTTTCGTCGGTTACTCGGGCGATGGTCCCCGAAATTACCGGTTTGAAGAACCCGGCCCCGATGGCCATCAGGATAAGGCTCATAAATACAAGAACGTAGGAGGAGGAGAGGCTGGTAAAAAAGTAACCGGCGCTCATCACCGTAAAGGCCATCATCAGCGTACGGCGGTAACCGAAGCGGTCGGCCAGCGCCCCCGAAAGTATGGGCAGCAGGTACAGCAGCGGCGTAATGGTGCTTTTGATTACCCCCACGCCTTCCTTGCTGAAACCCAGTCCGCCATCGCCCACCGAAGTGACGAGGTAAACCGAAAGTACCGACATCACACCGTAGTAGGAACCTCTTTCGAAAAACTCCATCACGATGGCTGTCCAGAAATTACGCGGGAAGGACTTGAAACCCGATTTGTTCGCAGGGGTGCTGTTCATGCCTGAAAATTTGAGTGATGCGCAAAAATAGGAATTTGCCGTTAATATTCAACGGCATGCAGATTGCTGGGTGAAGCCGGGGTTCATCTAAGGTCAGGTTTTTGCAGGCCACCAAAACACGGAAACACAAAAAATCGCTGGTATCTTTATACAGCCGGGAAACTGGGTTCCTGTCCGGTCAGTTAAGTTTTGAATCAGAAATGTCCGGAAAGAGTTTAAAAAGTCCGGGAAACCCGGCATTCAACTTATGGACCAGCAGGGTGCCTCAGATTGGCAATACGGAAGCCTGCGGTTTTTTTTATTTTGATTTTTGGGATTCAACCACCAGCTGTACCGTAAGCCGGCTTTTCTGCTCCAGCAGCACCGGACGTTTGTTCACGATTTTATCGGTGATCTTTTTGTTGTAGTAACGAATGGTGATCAGTTCAAGGCCGCGGTTGTACTTTACCCTGAAGTCGCCGCTGAGGGCCTTGAAGAGCCGGTTCAGCTTGTCGGGATGGTCGTCGATACAGATGGAAAAACTGATGGCTGAGTTCTGCATCAGGTTGATGCGGATGCCCATGTGCGAAAGCAGTCCGAAAATGGTGTACAGCCCGTCTTCGGCGATAAATGAAAAGTCGTTGGGCGAGACGGAGACCAGCACCTGTTCTTTTTTTACAATATAGCAGGGTGTATTCAGCGGCTGATCTTCGAAACTATGGATCAGGGTTCCTATTTCCTCCGGTTTTTCAAAGGACTTCACGTACAGCGGAATATTCTTGTTCTGCAACGGCTGAATGGTTTTCGGATGTATGACCGAAGCCCCGAAATAAGCCAGCTCGATGGCGTCGCGGTAAGAGATGCGGTTGAGCAGCACGGTGTCGTCGAAGTAACGGGGGTCGGCATTCAGTACGCCGGGTACATCCTTCCAGATAATCATTTCGCCGGCATCGAGGGCATAGGCAAAGATGGCCGCACTGAAGTCGGATCCTTCCCGGCCCAGCGTTACCGGGTGGCCGTTTACACTGCTGCCGATAAATCCCTGGGTGATGGTAACCGGGGCAAACTGTTCAGGGTTGGATTCATCGAAGGCTGCACGGATTTTCCCGGAAGTTTCTTCCCAACTCACGCGGGCGTTGCGGTAGGCCTCGTTGGTAATCAGCACCTTGCGGGCATCAAGTTCCTGATTGGTCAAGCCGCTGAGGTTGAGGTAATCGCTCACAATGGCGGTTGACATCATCTCCCCGTTTGAAACCACCAGGTCGTAGGCAGCATCGTAAAGGGCCGGAGGAGCCGACTGCAGCAGTTGCCTGATTTCGCGGATAATCAGCTTAAGCTGCTTTGAACCTGCACCGTCTAGCGCTTTTGAGATCTCCATATGAAATGTTTCAATTTCATTAAGGAGGGTAATGGCTGCCATATCCTGTTTAACCCAGGCATCCGCCACTGCTTCAAGTGCGTTGGTCGTTTTACCCATTGCAGACAGGACAACACACAGCTTTTCACCGTTGTAACGAGAAAGAATCTCCCTGACATTTTTGACTGAAGCAGCATCTTTTACGGATGCACCGCCAAATTTGAATACTTTCATACACCAAGGTTTGATGACGCAAAAGTACTTAATTTGTGAGGATGAAGGATAAAATCCATGCCTGATTCAGGATCGGAAAGTCCTGAAAATACATTTGTCATAGCTGGTGATAGTTTATTTCTTAACTTCCGTTATTGCAAAGCAGGCATTTTAGAGACGATTGCAAACAGATTATTGTAATTTTGAAAACTTCAAAAAGCGTCAGATATGAAGACCCTTGTCCAGTTTATTTCCGAAAAACAGGCTGATTTTCCTTATGCTACCGGTGAGTTTACGCGATTGCTCAACGACATCGGTATTGCCGCCAAACTGGTGAACCGGGAAATCAACAAGGCCGGACTGGCCGATATCAACGGGTATTTCGGGCAGCAGAATGTGCAGGGCGAGGATCAGAAGAAGCTGGATGTGTTTGCCAACGATTGTTTTCTGACGGCCATGCGGCACGGCGGAATGGTTTGTGCCGTTGCTTCTGAAGAGAATGATGAGTTATATACCTACGACAATGCCTTTTCGCAGAAGGGGAAGTACGTAGTGGCCATGGATCCGCTCGATGGTTCGTCCAACATAGAGGTAAATGTGCCCATTGGTACCATCTTCTCCATTTACCGTCGCAAAAGCGAGTCGGGTCGCGGAACCGTGGAGGACCTTCTGCAACCGGGCAACCGGCAGATTGCGGCCGGATATATTATTTACGGCTCATCCACCATGCTGGTTTACACCACCGGGCATGGCGTGAATGGCTTTACGCTGGACCCTTCGGTGGGGCTTTTCCTGCTTTCGCATCCCGAAATGACCATCCCGGAAGGAGGGAATATTTATTCCATCAACGAAGCCAACTACATCTATTTTCACGAAGGGGTCAAGCAATATATCAAATACTGCCAGCAGGACGACCCGGCTACGCTCCGGCCATACACCACGCGTTACATAGGCTCCCTGGTCTCCGATTTTCACCGTAACCTGATCCGGGGCGGAATTTACATTTACCCCGGCACGCTGAAGAATCCTAACGGAAAACTGAGGCTGCTGTATGAATGCAACCCAATTGCATTTCTGGCTGAGCAGGCGGGTGGTAAAGCCTCAACCGGGTATGAACGCATCCTCGATATCCAGCCCGGAAGCCTGCATCAGCGGGTGCCATTTTTTGTCGGAACGCGCCATATGGTAGAAAAGGCGGAAGAATTTATGAAAAATTATTCCTGATACCGGGCAGCAGCAACTATTCTTTTACAACGAGTTTAAATCCGATTCCGTGAACATTGATCAGTTCAACGTTGTCGTCGCCTTTCAGGTATTTGCGTAATTTGGCAATGTACACATCCATGCTTCTGGCGTTGAAATAGCTGTCGTCCTGCCATATTTTGTTCAATGCGTAACTACGGTCAAGCACCTCATTGATATTTTCGCACAAAAGCCTGAGCAGCTCATTCTCCTTTGAGGTAAGCCGGTGTTCCTGCCCGTCGCGGGTGAGCACCTGCCTGTTGTAGTCAAGGGTAAAGGAGCCGATGCTGAAGATTTTACCCCCCTGGGTGCTGTATCCGGCACGCCTGAGAATTGCTTCGATGCGCAGCAGCAGTTCTTCCATGCTGAAGGGCTTGGTGAGGTAATCGTCGGCCCCGGCCTGAAACCCTTTCAGCTTGTCCTCTTCCAGAGATTTTGCCGTAAGGAATAAAATCGGGATATTCCGGTCAACCTGCCTGATTTCACGGGCAAGCGTGAATCCGTCTTTTACCGGCATCATTACATCCACGATGCAGAAATCAAACTGCTCTTTTGAAAAAAGTTCAAAGGCCTCCTGCCCGTTCACCACCAGACGGGTGGCATATCCTTTGGCATCCAGGTATGATTTGAGGATATTGCCCAGGTTACGGTCATCCTCGGCCAGCAAAATCCTTGTTTTTTCCTTTTCCATTGCTCTTCACACTTTTTTAGTAACTGATTTTAAAGGAATAAGATCCCTGTTTACTTCTCTCCCGAAGGCAACCAAACCCTGAAAGTTGAGCCTTTGCCCGGTTCACTTTCAACACTCACTTCGCCTTCATGTTTTTCAACTATAAATTTAACATAACTCAGCCCAAGTCCGAAACCTTTCACATTATGCACATCGCCGGTGGGCACACGGTAGAGTTTATCGAATATTTTTTTCTGGTTGGCTTTGCTGATACCCATACCATTGTCGCTTATGCTGATCAGCACCCCGTTGTTCCTGTTCTCGGTTGCAATAATGATCAGTGGCTTTTTAGGGGTATATTTATTGGCATTGTCGAGCAGGTTGTTGATCATATTGGTAACATGCACCCTGTCGGCCAGTATTACCGGGTCCTGTGCATTCAGCCCGGGGGTAATGCTTCCGTCGCGGATCTGCACCTGTATGGCGATCTTGCGGACAATGTCGGAGATCACTTCGTGCAGATCAATAGCCTCTTTGCGCAGGTTAAGCTGTCCTTTTTCCAGTATGGCGGTCTGCAGGATTTTTTCGGCCAGCACGCCCAGTCGTTTGTTTTCCTGACTGATGATGTCGATGTAGGAGTGCAGCAGATCATCGGTCTTGGGCACATCGGGGTCGTTCAGCACCTCACAGGCCAGTGATACGGTAGAAATGGGGGTCTTGAACTCATGGGTCATGTTGTTGATAAAATCGTTCTTCATTTCCGAGAGTTTTTTCTGACGGAAAATGGCGATAATCACCACGGCAAAAGCGATCACAATCAATATCATCAATCCGCCTGAGATGATGAGCATGCCGCTCATCTGCAGGAGCAGGTAACGGGTTTGCCTGGGAAAGTGGATCAGGAGGTAGTCGCCTGAAGGGTAGCCGTTTCCGGCAAACATGGGGAAGAACAGTCCTTCCTCCATCAGTGTATTTCTGTATGCCGCATCCTTTTCGAGGACCATGATATTCCTGGCTTCACTGAAGACGCCAAATTCATACTCGGCATCTATTCCCTTGGCTTTGAGTGCGATATTGATCAGGGTATCCAGCTGGCCCTTGCTTACCCGGCTCTCGATACTTGGCGCAAAAGGGGTGTTAAACATTTCATCAAACACCTGATTGAGCAGAAATGCTTTTTTCCGGTTCAGTTGCCTCGCCCTTTCGCTCAGGTCGGAGCGGGCAATACGCACAGAATCGGATCCCGGAAAATTCATGCGCGCGGAATCGGATTTCTTCACAAGCTTCCACTGGTTATCCTCAAACACTTCACCCCATTCCTGTTGCCGCTGGTAGTTAAACGATCCGCCGGATTTTTCATCGTCAGGCATCCTCCCGGTCTCCTGATAAATCAGATAATCGAGCGAATCTATCGCCCTGAGCAGGTTGTTGTATTCCTTGTTTTTTTTCATCTGACGGCTCATTTCGGCCTTCTCCAGACGGCTCATCACATCTCCCATGGCTTCGGCCACGCTGCGCTGCAACCCGGCTTCGCGCAGTTTCACGGCACTGCGGATCCAGTAAGTCTGTATACCCGTCAGAATGATAAGGGCAACCCCTACCAGTGCCGTAATCAGTATGATGTGACGTTTATTCATATGTGCAAAGGTAAGCGGGCTGAAGGCATAAACCTCAGGGCATTAACAACTTTTAACGTTTGTTTTATTTCATTAACATACTGCCCGGGGCTGATGGTGTATTTTTGCTTTGTGAAAAATACAACAGTAGTGTTCTGACCCTATTGTGTTTTGTTTTGGTGTGTTTTGTGTGTGTAAATGCTACCAATGTGTTGTGTGAAAAAGTGCAGTCTCCCCACAGGTCTGCACTTTTTTTGTTGAGTCTGATGTATCTTTGCCAAAACTTTTCTCATACAATATTGAATTATGGCTGATTTGAAAATCAATACAGATAAACTCGAAGGCTTTGTAAGCAAAGCAGAAATTTATTCATACGAAAACCAGCTGTTGCTTCATCAGGGCGCACTCCTCAATAAAACCGGCAAAGGAAATGATTTCCTCGGATGGATCAACCTTCCTGATGAAACTGATGATGCATTGCTTGAATCAATCATGCAGGATGCAGGGAGAATATCAGACAAGGCGGAGATTTTTGTTGTGATAGGCATCGGAGGTTCTTATCTGGGCGCCCGGGCAGTGATAGAAGCGCTGCAGCATAATTTTGCCGGTCTGCTGACAAAGCGGGAACGGAAAGCGCCCCTGATCGTTTATGCCGGTAACAATATTTCTGAAGACTACCTGGCCGACCTGATTGATTTGCTTGACCGGCATGATTATGCCCTGACCGTGATCTCAAAATCGGGTACCACTACCGAGCCGGCCATTGCATTCAGGGTGTTGCGCAGGCATCTGGAGCAGAAGTATGGAAAGGATGAAGCACGTCAAAGGATCATTGCAATTACTGATAAATCCAGGGGCGCTTTAAAAAATCTGGCCGATGCCGAAGGGTATAAAACGTATGTTGTTCCCGATGATGTCGGAGGACGATATTCGGTGCTTACTCCCGTGGGCCTGCTTCCAATTGCCGTTGCCGGTTTCGATATCCGCAGCTTTGTGGAAGGCGCCCGTGCGATGAAACAACTGGTAACCACTGCCAAAACCATGGACGAAAATCCGGCCTTCCTCTATGCCGCAGCGCGCAACGCGATGTATGCCTCCGGAAAGCCGGTGGAGATTATGGTAAACTATCAGCCATCACTGATTTACATTACGGAATGGTGGAAACAGTTATACGGTGAAAGCGAAGGCAAGCAAAACCGGGGCATTTTCCCGGCGGGCGTCAGTTTTACCACCGATCTTCACTCCATGGGCCAGTATGTTCAGGAGGGGCTTCGGATTATTTTCGAAACGGTACTCAGCATCGAAAAGCCCAAACGTGAATTAACAGTTCCGGCTGAAACCGACGATGCCGACGGACTGAACTTTGTTGCCGGAAAGCGTCTCCACGAGGTCAACCGTCAGGCGGAGCTCGGCACCCTGCTGGCCCACGTCGACGGACAGGTTCCCAATATCGTCATCAGCCTGCCGGCAATCAATGAGCATACCCTGGGCCAACTGTTATATTTCTATGAATTCGCCTGTGCCCTTTCAGGATATCTGCTTGATGTGAATCCTTTTGATCAGCCCGGCGTGGAAGCATACAAGAAAAACATGTTCGCGCTGCTGGGTAAACCCGGATTCGAAAAGCAGACCGAAGAGCTCAGAAAACGTTTACATTGACCGGATTCCGGGTTGATTGTCCCGTTTAAGAATTATCCTGGCAAACAGGGATTTCCCGCTTTGCCGTTTTTTTTATTTTAGCATCTGCAGCCTTCGGGATTATTCCCCGCCCACCGCAGGTGAATACCTGGAATTCTTCTCCGGTTTTACTACGAATATCAGCAAAACGGGTACGCATGATAAAAAAAGCCGTGCGCTTGATAATTTGTCCGGTTCCGAACATTATTCTGACGCATATTTGCATGCACTGGATGATGCATGATGCCTTTTTATGCAGGACTATCTCAAAGATATATTGAACAGGGTTAGTTTTGATAAAGAACTTTTCCTGAATGAGTTTAAAAAACACAGGCGATGGCTCACCCCGGAAGAATGTGAATTGCTCGACGCCTGGGTATTAGAAAACCATAGTGAAATTATAGGTGACAGGACGATCAATCCGGTTGCCGGCTAAACAAAGATCCGGTTTTATGATGTCATGGTTATGTTTCTAGACCCATCAGAAAAAACTAGTTTATAACAATGAAGGCTGCCCGGTTATCAGGCAGCTTTCATTGTTTTCAGGGGTCAGTTATCCCGCTACGTTCCGGCCGGATTGATTAACCGGATTACCATGGATTCTTTTGAACAGCCTGAACCCGGATTGATTATCGGAAAGCAAATCAGGACATAACCCTGAATGCCATGAGGGCAATCCCGGTGCAGTACTTGTTCAGCACAATGATAATTATACTGATTATAAACACAATGGTCCGTTAAATTTAAGAATCACGCAAGTACCCCGCCACAGCGGGGCAAGCTGTAGAGACCCCGCAAAAGTGGCGGGGCAGGCAACAATGGCTTGATCATGAATTATTTGTAATCTTTAGACAAGTTTATAAACCGCTGTAAATCAAATTATTAAAAATTCTTAACGGACTACTGTATAAAATAACTGGTCGTTTAATCGTTGTCATATCCGAGAGCAGAGTTAAATAATTATAAAACAGTGTATTATAGCCGTTGATTAATTATTGTCAGCGGTGTTTATCTTAAAAACGCCGGGTTTTCTTTATCTTTGTTGCGCAGGCATTGTTTTTTTATGTCATTCATTGGCAAGCCCGGTATTTTTAAGCCTTTTAAACATAAAATCATTTCAGATGAAAAAGTTATTTCTGTTTTTAATTTCATTTTTTGCATTAAATGCAGTCCTCTTAGCCCAGAAACCTTCGGAGAGTCTTTTTTCTGATAAGTTTGCAACCGGCATAGATGTTTTCAATGATTTTGTCATGGATGCCCCCGACGGGATCAAATTCCGCGCAATCAATCCGGGTGTCAATATTTACGGCATGCGCACTTTCCCTGTGAAAAAGTCAAATTTTGCTTTTGCCATTGGTCTCGGGCTTGGCATGCATAACCTGTTTAGTGATGCCACCCTTCAGGATACATCCGGTATTTCGTTCTTTCAGGTTATTCCCGATGACCTGAAATATAAAAAGAGCAAGCTGAGCCTTACCTATCTGGATGTGCCGGCTGAAATCCGGTTTAAAACGGAAGGCGGATTTAAAGTTGCCTTAGGGCTGAAGGTTGGTCTGCTCATCAATGCCCATACCAAATACAAAGGCAATGATCCGGCTGATGGCAGTAAAACGAAGATTAAAGTAAGTCAGCTTCCCAATCTGCAGACGTGGCGTTTTGGCCCGAGTTTTCAGATTGGTTACAAATGGATAAATCTTAATGCCTTCTATTCCCTTTCGAAGATATTTGAAGAAAATGCAGGACCGGAGATTTATCCGGTTTCAGTAGGAATCTCCCTGCGCCCCTTCTGATTCAGAGCAGGATAAAAATTCCTGACATGATCAATGCACCCGCAACATAGCCTGTATAAACCTGGGCTTCGTTGTGGGTGTTTAATTTCAGGCGGGCAAACCCGGTTATTCCACCAAGCATGATCAGGAGAATGATCAGCAGCGGGGCGTTCAGGTGATGGGTGAACATCAGCCCGGCGAATCCACCCGCCAGGCCTCCGATGCCCATCATGTGAATGCTGATCTTCCAGAAAAGATTAATGATGGCGGCAACAACAACAAGTATGGCACCCCCCAGCAGAAAAAGCAGGAAAACCGATGGCAACCCCATGTTGCCAAGCATGAAATATGTTGCGAAATATGAAATTGCCGCAATCACAAACGGGAAAGTCCTTTCCTTCCTTTCGGGGAGTTGCAGGCTGCTGATGAGTCCTTTCTGAAGCATCAGCCAGATGATCACTGTCGGAAGAATAAATGTGTTGCCCAAAATCAGTCCGGTAAGTGCCCATTTCAGCTTCTCAGGAAGAATCAGCACATAGTAAGTGTTCTGGTTAAAGAGCAGCAGCAGCGCATAGGTTGGCATCAGCAGCGGGTGCAGGATATAGGAAATCAGCCGGGCGATTTTCGATTCCATGGTGTAGTTGGATTACCGGGGCAAAAATAGTGATTCCTGTCAAGGGAAGGACAAACAATTACCAGGGAAGCAGCAGGTAAGGGTCATCTTCCGGATCCGGCTTCTGCTGCATGACGGTGTCCTGATCGTATATTTCAAAGCCGGCTTTCTGATAAAGTCCCAGCGCTGCAGGGTGATCGAGGTTGCAGGTGTGCAGCCACAGGCGTTTAATTGGTCTCTCCCATGCTTTGCCGATACACCAATGTAGAAAAGGTATGCCCAGGCCCTTTCCGGTGAACTCGCAGGTGAGTCCAAAATAAACAATTTCAGTTTCGTTTGCTGCCGACAGGTCAAATTCTGCGAAACCGGCCGGCACACCGCTGTAATACAACACCCAGATGCTGTTGGCTGGATTGTCGAGCATCTGCTGAAGCTCGTCGGCCGGGCACATGAGGCGGTTGTACCATTGGTAGGGCCGGCCAACTGAAGTATATAAATAGAGATAGAATGAACGTACCGGTTTAACAGCCTGCATTACTTTGCACTTTTTCGGAAGGGCTCTCCCCGGTCGATCCGCCGGTGACGAATTCATCTGAAGCCACCAGGTAGTGGCAGCTATTTCATTCATGGTCTTTGTTTTTCAGGATGACTTTCAAGGCTTCACGCCTGCTGAGCGGCGACAGGGGGTTGTCTTCCACAAAAGCGGCCACGCGTTCGGGCCTCGTTTTCGAGTACTCGCGCAATGCCCAGCCGATGGCCTTACGGATAAAGAATTCCCGGGATCCGGCCAACTGCCTGATTGCCCTGAAAAGAAGCTGTTCATCGGTTTTGTCGCGGTACTTCAGCTGGAAAAGCAGCACGGTGCGCTGCAGCCAGAGGTTGCCTGAATTCAGCCATGATTCCGTTAACTCCTTAGCCTTTTCGGGATAAACCGACATCCAGGGGCCAACCAGGTTGCTGGCAATGTAATCCACCGTATCCCACCATGAGCGGTTGACGATCATTTCTTCGAACAGGAGTATACGCTCAGGATTTTTAAGGCATTGCTTCGCGGAAATCATTTCCATGATGGCATATTGCAGCTCCCTCTCTTCCATTTTCCATATCAGCCTGACTGTTTCATGTAGATGCGGTGGATCCGGCAGGCCGTATTGCTGTTTGAATTCCCTGGTCAGCACTTTCCGTTCAGGCGAAGGAATCCCGAAGAAACGAAACTGATTGAGCATGTATTTTTCCATTGCAGGGGCATGCAACGGATTGGCCTTGCCTTGAAAAAGTGACCTTAGCCTGTCTGAATATTCAAAAGCATCCATAATCAGCCTGTTTTTCCTTAATGATGTATTCGCTGAATTCTGCCGATAGGACGGGTTTACCTGGCTATTATCAGTCTTGCAGCGTGTCTCGCACCCTGTCGGGATACAAAATTTACCAGATAGTTACCATTGATGAATCCTGAAATGTTCACCCGTATTGATTTATCTCCGGTGGATACTTCCTTGTGGTATACTGTCCTTCCGGTAGAGTCGTGTATGGTCAGCCTTCCCGTCTCCGGCCTGTTCAGGAGTATCTCTGTCTGATCTGCAGCGGGATTGGGGATAATTTTCAACAAGGAAACATTGCCGGGTTCTTGATCTCCGGCATTTACAAAAAGTTCATCCCCAATGGCCAGGGTGTACTCCCCGGGGCGGAGGTTGGGCACATAGATTATACCCAGTTGCCACGGCCCCTGCCGGGAAAACGGAACGGATTGCCATTCATGGCCTGCGTCCGGCCGGAAAAGAATTACCAGGGAATCGGCTGATGAAGTGATCAGGGTATTGTCAAGGGCGTTTCCCCGGTTGTAGGTGAACCGTCCGGTTGCCTGAAATCCTTCCGCGAATATGCCTTCAACACTCCAGTAGCGGTAATCGCTCAGGGTAAGGCCAGGCAGAGGTTCCAGCATGCCGTCGGGGGCTACCCAGTGGTGGGTAACCCTGGCAAAGGCAGAATCGCCCGGGTTGATGACATCCATTTTGAAATAGGTATCAGGAAAATCGTAAAGTCCTGTAGCCCGGATGGTTTGGTAGTTATCCGTGGTGGCATCGCCGTTTCGTTCGTACAGGTCGGCCATTACGAGAGCCGGTGAAAACGGAAGCTGAAAGACTGAAGATCCCTGCCATCCCGAAAAGGTGATGGTGTGTGTTTCCACGATGCGGTCGTGGCTCATGAATGACAGTTCGCTGCGGCAGTTCTCCGCCGGAATAACGGCACCTTTCAATTTCTGCCGCACAAAAACTTCCACATCAAAATGGCTGCCTGCCGGTGTTACATGAAATGAATCCACGGATACGTGATTAAATCCCGGACCAAAAACATGAAAATCGAAGAACCCGGTCAGATCGGTGTTGGTATACTGGCTGAGAAAGTCTCGCAGATCGTATGAACTGGCCGGCTGGTATGCATATTCATCCAGGTAAGCCCTTATCCCGTTAAAGAAAAGGCTGTCGCCCAGGTAGCCCCTCAGGGCATGGGTCACCATACCGCCCTTGTCATAAACATGGGTTCCGTAAGTCAGGTTAGAAGGTATGGGGGAGAGGGGCAGGTAGCCCCCTTCGCTGATGTGGGCATAGCGGAGCACTTCGCGCGCGAGACTGCGCATATTGCCGCGTGCCTGAACTTCGCCATAAAGGTGCTCCCGGTAAAGTGTTTCGCACCAACGGGCCCAGCCTTCGTTCAGCCACATATCGGCATCCGAGGAGCAGGTAACCTTGTTGCCGAACCACATGTGTGACAACTCGTGGGCATACAGCCATTCATCGGAAAGACCGCCGTTGATGCTGCCATTCGGGTAGGCAATGTTTTCGGCATGTTCCATGGCTCCCAGGGCCGTTCCGGTGAAACCGATCCGTTGAAAGGGATAAGGCCCGAAGCAGGTTTCATAAATATGGGTAATCTCTTTCAGATTTTGAAAGCTTCCGTTAACCCGTGCTGTATCCTGAGGCCGCACAAACCAGGTAATGGGAACATCCTGTTCCGTTCCCGGGAATGTATCCGAAAGCATCACATATGGCCCTACCGCCACCGAAGCCAGGTAGGTGGGCAGACTGCGGTCCGACTTCCAGTAAAACTCTTTGGTGCCGTCGCACATGGAAGATACCGACCTGAGCAGCCCTCCGCAAACGGCAAGCTTGTCGTTTTCCACCCTGATCCGGTATTCGTAAAAGGCCCGGTCGGTGAAGTTATCATTACAGGGAAACCAGGCTTTACCCAGATTGTGGGGGATGGATTCAAAACCTACGCCCAGATTAAAAGCATATGAACCTGAAAAATGAAATCCTCCCCATGATTCATGGAATGGAACTCCGTGGTAATAAATCCTGACAAGGCTGGTATCGCCGGCCGAAATGGGCTGCCCAAGCTGTATGTGCAGGAGATCAGCTGTATGCGTATAGTTCAGTGGCCCATAACTATCCGTCTTAACAGAGTCAACCTGCAACTGTTTCAAAGCCAGCGGCAGATAACTGATGTTGCTCAGCGGGGTGGTAAATCTGACTTCGGTCATCCCCTGAATTTGCTGCGATGAGAGGTTGACAACTGAAAGATTTATCGAATAACTTACCACATCCACTGTGTCGTTCAGTAAGTTTTCGTTCATGTTTTGTGCCGCTGTGTGTAACCCGGTGCACAGGTTAAGCGTCAAAGCAGCCGGAAAAAGGAATTGCAGGAACTTCCTCATCATATTTCGTAAAGTTTGTGTCGGCCGGATGAAAATGAAAACCGGCGGTTTGCAAATTTTTGTAAATTTAACCCAATGTGAACAACCAATCACATAAATTTGACCAAAGTTTGTTTTCAGGTGTTTGCACACCTTCTATACCTGGTTTATGTGTTCATTAATGAACCTGAAACTGAGCGAAACCGAACAGCAGTTTAAAAGAATGAATTTGTAAGTTGCTATAAAACAGAGTGATATTTTCATGGCACGATCTTTAATAACTGTGTGGTGAAATCTTTGCCGGGCTTTATTCATGAACTCCGTCTATAACGGATAGCTAATTGTTTCAAGATGATAAGAAAAACCATTTTATTTCTCCTGTTTACCGGAATGATTTCCGGTGGGGTGTCCGCACAGCGGGTATGGACCCTGGAGCAATGTATTGATCATGCCCTGACCAACAACCTGCAGGTGAAACAGTCGATGCTGCTGGTTGAAAGCGCCAAAGCCGATGTTTTACAATCGAAACTCGACCTGCTGCCGGGGATCACCGGAAATGCTTCGCATGCATATAATTATGGTCAGACGATTGACCGTTATACCAATCAGTTTGCGACCAGCCGGGTGCAGTCGAACAACTTTTATCTTCAGAGCGGAGTGACCCTGTTCAACGGTTTCCAGAAAATGAACCTGATCAGGCAGAATCAGCTGAACCTGCTGGCCAGTGAGAAGGATGCCGAGAAGTTTATGAACGACATCTCCATCAATATTGCCACATTTTACCTGCAGGTATTGTTTTACAAGGAACTTGTGCAGATCCGTTCAAACCAGCTGGATATTACCCGTCAGCAGGTGGCCCGTATGCAGAAACTGGTAGATGCAGGTACGATGGCCGCAGGCGATTTGTTTGTTGTGGAGGCCCAGCTTGCCGGGGAAGAGTCAAGCCTGGTGAGTGCCGAGAACAGCCTTGAGGTTTCACTGCTTACCCTGGCCCAGTTGCTCGACCTGCCCTCGACCGATGGGTTTGATATAGAAATCCCTGTTCTTTCAATTGAAGGAGATCCCGGCCTCGCCGGAAGCCCGGATCAGATTTTTAACCATGCAGTTAACGGTATGCCTGAAATCAGGGCTGCAGAATACCGTTTGCAAAGTTCTGAAAAACAGCTGTCGCGCGCCCGCGGGACTTTCTATCCTTCACTGGCACTCAGCGGAAGTTGGGGAACCGGATATTCGGGAGCCAGGCAGGAAGTGGATCAGGTAATTCCGGCAGAACCCGCTCTGATCGGATTTGCCCGGAATAACGGAGGTGAAAACCTGGATGTGTATGCCTTTAACTCGGATTTTACTTATAAAACCACCTCCTGGGGCGATCAGATCAGGGATAACAACAACCAGACAATTGGTTTATACCTGACCCTGCCCATTTTTAACGGCTGGCAAACCCGCACTATGGTGAGCAAGTCAAAAATAGCGCTCGAAAACTCACGCCTCGATCTGGAACTTCAGCGTATGGCCCTGCGGAAAACAATTCAGCAGGCCTGGGCTGATGCAAGGGCTTCTTTGAAAAACTATCATGCATCCGAAAAGAAACTGCATGCCACGCAGGAGTCTTTTCGTTATGCTGAGCAGAAGTTCAATGTCGGAGTGATGAACTCGGTGGATTATAATAATGCCAAGAAAGATATGACCAATGCCGAATCGGAAGTTTTGCAGAGCAAGTTTGACTTTATTTTTAAGACTACGGTGCTTGATTTCTATATGGGCAAGCCATTGACGCTGAAAAAGTAATCAGCTGGCTGGTTTCAGATATTTTCCGTCCGGAGGATTCCGGGCGGATTTTATTTTAGGGGTACATATGGCGTTGCGGAAAGGGTGGTTCGATTTGTTTTACCCGATACTTGCACAGAGAAGGGGATGGCAATTACAGATTCTGTACACCGGTATTGGGTGCAAAAGAGTTTCCGGTTTTATTGAAATGCTTCGCCTGGCCGCCCGGAATGGATTCAAGTTGCATGAGCTGCTCTGTTTATTATCAGTCAAAAGTTTGTATAAATTCAAATATAAAAGGTAAAGTGTTTAATTTTATGCAATCAAAATCAGCCGGACGATGAATAAGAAAAGAATGATCAGGATTGGAATTGCATCAGTTGCAATTTTTATTGTATTTCTGGCTGTGGCCAAGAAACAGGGTTGGCTTGGCGAAAAGGACCTCATTCAGGTTACGGCTGAAAAGGCCGCCTTGCGCTCAATCACCGAAACTGTTTCGGCAAATGGCAAGATCCAACCGGAGGTGGAGGTGAAAATCTCTCCTGATGTGAGCGGCGAGGTTGTTGAGTTGTTTGTGAAGGAAGGAGACCAGGTTGAGGCCGGAACATTGCTGGCACGTATCGATCCGAAAATTTACGCTTCGAACTACGACCGCATGCTGGCCGGGCTGAACACCCAAAAAGCCAACCTGGCGAATACGCGGGCACGGGTTGCACAGGTACAGGCCCAGTTTATAAACGCCAAAGCCGGGTACGAACGCAGCGATCGCCTGTTTAAGGAGAAAGCGATTTCCGCTTCGGAATACGATGCGGCCAAATCGGCGTTCGAAGTTGCCAAAGCCGAAGTTACCGCTGCCGAAGAAAGTGTGAAAGCTGCCGAGTATTCGGTGAAGAGCGCCGAGGCTTCGGTTAAGGAAGCGGGCGAAAACCTCTATAAAACATCCATTTATGCACCGGTATCGGGCACCGTTTCTAAACTGAATGTTGAGAAAGGAGAACGCGTTGCCGGGGCTTCGCAGTTCTCGGCCGGAACGGAAATCCTCCGGATCGCCAACCTGTCGGTTATGGAAGTGATTGTCAGCGTGAATGAGAATGATATTGTCCGTGTTGCCATCAATGATACGGCCCTCGTCGAAGTAGATTCCTACCTGAACCGAAAATTTAAAGGAATCATCACCCAGATTGCCACTTCGGCCAATGTATCCGGCCTGAGCGCCGACCAGGTGACCAACTTTGATGTGAAAATACGCATGCTCCCTGAATCATACAGCGACCTGAAAGTCAAAGGCCAGCCCACGGCTTCTCCTTTCAGGCCGGGCATGTCAGCAACAGTTGATATTCAGACTGAGTCGGCTTATAACGTGCTTACCGTACCGATTCAGGCTGTAACCGCCCGTCAGGATACCCTGAAAAAAGAAAACAGGGAGCAACCGGACAGGAATCCTGAGGAGGCTGCATTTAACAAGCCTGCCGAACCTGTGCAGGAGTATGTTTTTGTTATGAAGGAAGGCGTGGCCAGACTGCAGAAGGTAAAAACCGGCATTCAGGATAACACTTATATTTGGATTTCTGAAGGGCTTACAGAGACAGATGAAGTGATTACCGGGCCTTACCGCGCAGTTTCAAAAACCCTCAAAGACGGCGATAAAGTGAAGGTAGTTGATAAATCTGCACTGTTTGAAAAGAAGAAATAATCGATTGGGACCTTTATGGCACGCATATTAAGTATCGAAACGGCCACCCCCGTCTGCAGCCTGGCATTGTCTGACGGTATAAATGTGCTGGGCATCAGGGAAACATCAGAGAAGAATTCGCATTCACAGGTGGTTACGGTTTTCGTTGATGAGTTGCTGAGAGAATGCGGACTGCAGCCCGGAGACCTTGATGCCGTCGCAGTGAGCCGGGGTCCCGGATCGTACACCGGTCTCCGCATCGGGGTTTCAACCACCAAAGGCTTGTGCTATGCCCTGGATAAACCGCTGATTGCCGTGGATACGCTGGAAGCAATGGCTTATGGCATGGCCCGTATGGCTGAACAAAACACAGCACTGCCTTTGTTGTTTGCACCTGTGATTGACGCGAGGCGGATGGAAGTGTACACGGCCATTTTCGATGCACAGGGAAAAAATGTCAGGGAGATACAGGCCGAAATCATTGATGCCGGCAGTTTTGCCGCTTTCAGGGATCAGCATATCATCTGCCTTGCCGGTGATGGCGCCGGAAAATGCCGGCAGGTGCTGATACATCCGAATATACATTACCTTGATCAATTCAGTGTTTCGGCGCGGTATATGGCTCCGCTGGCTTATGAGAGGTTCAGGAAAGGTTTGTTTGAAGATACCGCCTATTTTGAACCTTACTACCTGAAGGACTTTGTGGCCGGCGTGCCCAAGGTGAAAGGATTGAGGGAGGAGTAGATTATACAATGACGGTTTTGTAAGCGTAGCCGCAGACTACGCCGAGGCGTGGTAGATAATGGATTGACGATTTTGTTGACGTAGTCACAGACTACGCCGGGCTGTGTTTATTTTTCGAAATAGTCGCAGACTGCGCCATACGTTTTAATGAATTAGTCACAGTTAAGCCTGCCGGTGCCAAAACAAAAACTCCTGCCTTTCGGACAGGAGTTGTTATTTTCCGGTATGTTAAATCTGGGTTACAGATTATTCAGCATCCTTGATGGGGAGAACGGAAACGTAGGATTTGTCGTTTTTCCTGCGGCGGAATTCAACGACACCATCTACGAGGGCAAACAGGGTGTGGTCCTTGCCCATGCCTACATTCAGGCCGGGATTGTGAACCGTGCCACGCTGGCGGATAATGATGTTACCTGCCTGTGCGGCCTGTCCACCATAAATCTTAACGCCGAGGCGTTTGCTGTGTGATTCCCTACCGTTCTGCGAACTACCGGCACCTTTTTTATGAGCCATATCTTTTCGTTTTTAGCGGTTATACAATGGTTTTGATACAGCCTTCTCAGGCGGTGATGGCATCGATCTGCAGCCTGGTAAGGTACTGCCTGTGACCGTTTGACTTCTGATAACCTTTTCTCCTCTTCTTTTTGAAGACGATCACCTTATCGCCACGTAAATGCGACAGGATTTTAGCCGTAACGACAGCGCCGGTAACCGTCGGCTGTCCGATGGTAACAGCTCCGTCGTTGTCAACCAACATTACGTTGTTCAGTTCAACGGTTGAGCCTTCTTCACCCTCAAGACGATGCACGAAGATCACCTGGTCTTTTACCACTTTGTGTTGCTGGCCGGCGATTTCTACGATTGCGTACATTGTGAATTGTTTAATAGGTTAAGGTTCCCCTTATTATCGGGGGTGCAAAAATAGGAATATTTTTCTAATTACAAACGATTTAATGCGAAAATTTTACAACCCCTGCAATTAACCTTACAATCCGGTTTTTGGTCAGGCTGCTCGTGTTTACCAGTAACACCCCTGTGATCACAAGCATGACCCATAAAAGAAAACCCGGCCGGAATTTTTCACCATCGGCTATGCCCCACAAAAGTGCAATGACGGGAATAAAATAAGTGACCGACGAGGCAAACACCGCGCTGCTCATCTGAATCAGCCTGTTAAACAGCATCAGGGCCAAACCGGTTCCGGCAATGGCCAGTATGGCAATATATCCCAGTCCTTTCCAGGATTCAGGGTTATTTTCGATTCCTGAAGCAAAAGGAGTGAACCCGAACAGATAGATGGCTGCCATAGGGCCTACGGTGAAAAAAGATAAAGCCGTGATGGCAACCGGATCAACTCCCTGAAGAAAAGCCTTCACAATATTCACATTGACTGCATAACAGATAGCGGCAATGATGATCAGGATGGCATAACCCATATTGACAGTGAAATTGCCCGTACCACTGACGCTTACCAGCCCTATGGCCCCTGCCAGTCCGATGATTACCCCTGTAACGTTGAACCATTTCGGCCTGCTTTTAAAGAAAACAATGCTTACAATTAAAGTAAAAAGCGGTGTAAGTGAGTTGAGGATACCTGCCAGCGAACTGTCAATCCCACGCTGGGCTGCAGCGAACAGAAAGGCAGGGATCAGGCTGCCAACCATCCCTACTGCAAGTAAAACCCTCCATTGGTTCAACGGGATGCCTTTGAGCCTTTTTGCTGCAAACGGCACAAGGAACAGCCATGTGATGACCACCCTTAATGCGCCTACTTCTCCCGGACTGAAGCTTTCGAGTCCACGCTTGATCAGAATAAAGGAACTTCCCCAGACAAGGGCAAGAATTATCAGTATTAACCAGGGAAACCAGGTTTTTTTTTCGGGCATAAATATTTTGTCAATGATGGCAGGCAATATTGAGTCTCTTCAGCAAGATTCAGTATAAACTTTCTTCAGAACAGAAAGTTGCAAAATTAGTTGTTTGTTTTGAAGGAATTGTCCGTCCATAACAAATTACATCTCTGAGTTGACTGGTTTGTAATATCCATAAAGACAGGCGAATATGCGCTGAAATGACCGGCGGCTCATCAGCCCGGGAAATTAGACCGGTGAAAATCCGGGGCTCCCTGAATTATTTTCCTTTATGGCTTCATAGTTAACGGATCTGTTGCTCACAGGGACTGAATGGTTTTGCAGGTATATTGCAGGCAGAATGAAGAACAAACCAAAGTTTGTTAAATTTGCCTTCCGGCCGGATACATTGCTGAACCTTGTTAAGGCGCGGATTATCTGACCTCAGGGGGAAGAGTTCATTACAAAACGGGGACTATGTACAAAACCAGGAAAATAAGGGTAGAAGAGAAGGCTTTCATCCTGTTTCTGCTCGCGGAGTGCGGTGCTGATGAACAAATCTATCCCGTTGCCGGTGAAGTTTATGAATATGAAGGCGGGATTATGGGCAGCATCAACCTGGCAGGCAGCGATCCTGATCAGTATGCGGGCGACCTTATACAGGTGGAATATACCGATTCGGATCAGGTTGAGGTTATTATCACCCTTACCCGTGATAAGAACAACCACTTACTGGACCTTGACTTCTGGAAAGCGGACTTTTCAAAACTGATCCGTTATCCTGTACCCGGACAGGTGACCATTCTGAGAAAATTTCAATAATGCGGAAGCATTTTAACCTGTTATTTGTCGGCAGGCTTGAATCTGACTTAATGTATTAATACCTGATTATGGAAATATTTCTAGCCGGCAGGTTTATCAAGACCAGCAAAGAGCTCAGGGTAATGAATCCTTATAACGGCAGCCTGGTAAATACTACTTACCTTGCCGGCGAAAAGGAACTTGAAGATGCAATCACCGCGGCCCGGTCAGCACTCCTGCCCATGCGTGAACTGCCTTCGTTTAAGCGATATGAAGTGCTGATGCATATCCGCAACCGGCTGACTGAGCGACGTGAAGAATTTGCGCACATGATCTGTGCTGAGTCAGGCAAACCCCTGCGCTATGCCCTGGGCGAGACGGACCGGTCCATACAGACGTTTACGGTCGCCGCCGAAGAAGCAAAACGGTTGCCGGGCGAATACCTGAGCCTGGACTGGACGCAGCCCGGTGAAGGTAAAGAGGGCATCATCAGGTATTTTCCGGTTGGGATTATCGCGGGTATTGCACCTTTTAATTTCCCCTTAAACCTGGCCGTGCATAAGCTGGCGCCCGCCATAGCAGCAGGCTGCCCCATCATACTCAAGCCATCTTCAACCACGCCGCTCAGCACCCTGATGCTGGCGGAGATCATTCATGAAACAGGCCTCCCTGATGGTGCTGTTTCCATTCTGCCGATGGACCGCAACACAGGAAACAGGCTGGTCACAGATCCTCGGATTGCTTTGCTGTCATTTACCGGTTCACCTGAAGTGGGCTGGAAGATGAAAGCAGAAGCAGGAAAGAAAAAAGTGGTACTTGAATTGGGCGGCAATGCCGGCGTGATTGCCGGTAAAAGTGCCGATCTGCCGCTGGCTCTTGGTAAATGCCTGAGCGGCGCGTTTTCATACTCAGGACAGGTTTGTATCCACACCCAACGCATTTTTGTGCAAAAAGAGCTGTTTTATGAATTCAGCTACCGTTTTGCCGCAATGGTAAACCAGATCAGGTCGGGTGATCCGGCCGATCCGGATACCGAGTTCAGCAGTATGATTGACGAGGGCAATGCCAAAAGGGTGGAACAGTGGGTAAACGAAGCCCTGGCCGAAGGCGCCCGCCTTGTCTGCGGAGGCCGGAGACAGGGAAACTGGTTTGCGCCCACAGTTTTAACCGGCACAAATGATGATATGCGGGTATGCAGCCAGGAAGTGTTCGGCCCGGTGGTTACGCTGGAACCATTCGGTTGTTTTTCCGAAGCCATAGAACGCATCAACAATACCCGCTTCGGCCTGCAGGCCGGTGTTTTCACCAACGACCTCAGCGAAATGGATGTAGCCTTCGCGAATCTTGAAGTCGGCGGAGTCATCATCAACGACGCGCCGACTTTCCGAGTTGATCACATGCCTTATGGCGGCATTAAGGATTCAGGGCAGGGCCGTGAAGGGGTGAAATATGCTGTGATGGATATGCTGGAACCAAGAATACTGGTGAAAGGGAGGAGATAAGTATCAATCCGTAACTTTTCTTAGTTACGTAATATGCACACCAATTTTTCCGATCAGGTC
>VSSQ01000178.1_pt1 | contig 80003 bp, 76 predicted proteins | sample 4763081 | NCBI WGS metagenome assembly VSSQ01 (sample SAMN12137344, study PRJNA551015) | bioreactor metagenome | isolation source: SDC9 anaerobic chlorinated ethene degrading culture | place: USA: Knoxville, Tennesee | collected 2015-01-01
AATTATGAGGGTTTTTCTATTGACATAAGCTTTTTATTTCAATGCAACGCTACTGTCACAATATACAATAATATCTACGATATAGATAATGTGGCAGGGCATATCTTCAAATTCCTGGGATATATCTTTATCCTCAAAAACATACTGATTAAAAACTTACACGAACCATTCAAAAAAATCGCATCAGGTTTTCAATATTTTAATACAGTCTTTCAGTTTGCACCGGTTGGTCTCTCTATTATCAGAATATCGGATAATCAATTTTTAGAAATAAATCATTGCTTTACTAATTACCTGGGGCTTTTAGGCGAAGATGTGATCGGCAAAACTCCTCTCGAAGTAGGGTTCAATGCAACAGACTGGACAAAAATCCTCGACTATGCCAAAAACAACAAACCTCACTCGGGAGCAACGTCCCTTGGCAATTTAGAAATCTCTCTGGAGAGGGAAGGAAGTGGCATTGCGGCGATTTCTGCCGAAACCATCCAGCTGGGCCATGAGGAATGCATCTTAATGTCGCTCACGGATATTAAGGAGTTAAAAAGCTTGCATACGGAGATGGTCCGGCTGGACCGCCTTAACCTGGTAGGTCAGATGGCTGCCGGTATCGCCCACGAAATCAGGAATCCCATGACCACAGTCCGGGGATATCTTCAGCTCATGGGGGAAAAAACTCAGGATATGGGGCAAAAATCAACCCTCCACTTCATGATAGAAGAGTTGGATCGGGCCAACACGATCATCAAAGAATTTCTTACCCTGGCCAAAAGCCATAAACCCAATTACCAAATCTTTAACCTCAATACATTGCTGCAAAACCTGCATCCCCTGATTGAGGCCGATTCTTTCACCCAAAACAAACAAATCCGTTTTACCCCCGGAGATATCCCCGATATCGAGATCAGCCCCAAAGACATTACCCAGATGGTCTTAAATATATGCAGAAATGGCCTTGAAGCGATGTCTGAAGGGGGATGCCTGACGATCCAAACTTATAAAAAAAACCATACCGTGGTTTTAGCTATTAAAGATGAGGGCCATGGCATACCCAAAGAATTATTGGAAAAACTAGGTACCCCGTTTTTTACCACAAAGGAAAGCGGAACAGGCTTAGGGCTATCCATATGTTATAAAATAGCGAAATCCCATAACGCCAGGATCGATGTCCTTTCCAGCCCTGAGGGCACCCAATTTCTGATTAGTTTTCCTTTGCAGTCCATACTCATCTCTTCCGATTAGTATAGCGAGGCCAAGTCCTAAAGATGACGAAGCGCAGCAATCTGCCACTGCTGCGCTTCCTTGTGTCTTTTATTGAGTTATCTCAAGGCTTTCTCAAGTATCTCATTTAACCGGCTGACCATGCTCCGGGGATCCACGATGATTCCCGCTGCAATCTGGGCATTGGCAAAAAGCTGCTCAGCGGCCAGAGGAGCAAAGGAATCCTCCTGCTTTCTTAAATCGTTGAGACGCTGGATCAGAACATGCTTGGGATTGATCTCCAGAATTCCGGCCGGAACGTCCTGCAGGTCCCTGTTCATCAGCTGCATCATCCGCTGCATGCTGTGGGTACCATAATGACTGAGGATGATGGCCGGACTGTCCACCAAGCGCTTGGATTCACGGACTTCCGTCACTTTCTCCCCCAGCACTTCCTTAAGCCAGTCATTAAATTCTTTAAGCTCCTCTTCTGATAAAAGCTTTTCCTCTGCCGAGGCCCCATCCTCATCAGCGAGGTTAAGATCCCCATGATCGGCGGACAGCAAACGCTTGCCGTCATATTCCCTGATCATATCGAAGACATAGTCGTCGATGCCATCATAGGTATAGATGACTTCATAGTCTTTGTTTTTAAAGACCTCTAAATAAGGACCCTCCTCGATAATCTGCCGGGTCGGACCGTTGATAAAGTAGATCGCTTCTTGTCCTTCCTTCATCCGGCCCACATAATCCCCTAAGGATATCAGCTCCCCTTCTCCCGTCTTCGAGGACTCAAAGCGCAGCAGCTTCAGGATCTCCTGACGATGGGTAAAGTCGTTGGCAGCCCCTTCCTTAAGGAAAATACTGAACTCATTCCAGAATTCCTTAAAGATCTCCGGTTCGTTCTTCGCTTGATCATCCAGGAATTTCAGGAAGCGGCTGGTCACCACCTTATTCAGTTTGGCGATCAAGGCGCTGTCCTGCATGGTTTCACGGGAAATGTTCAAGGGAAGTTCTTCACTGTCCACCACGCCCCGGGCAAAACGCAGCCACTCCGGCACAATGTCCTTGGCTTTTTCCTGAATGAGGACTTTTTTGCAATAGAGGTTGACCCCGGCCTCCATCCGTCCAAAGCCGAACTTTTCCATATTGGATTTAGGAACGAACAGCAATGCATTGAGGTTAATGGGAGCATCCGAGGAAAAATGCATGCGCATTAAGGGCTCGTCATAGGCATTGGCGATATACTTATAAAACTCTTTGTACTCCTCTTCAGAGATCTCATTCTTATTCTTCGTCCATAAGGCTTGAACTGTATTGATCTTTTCCTCACCGACATAGACGGGATAAGGCACAAAGCTGGAGTACTGCTTAATAATGCGCTTCACGGTATCGGCCTGGGCAAAGGAATGAGCATCTTCTTTCAGGTGAAGGGTAATGCTGGTTCCCCGGGGCAGATCCATTGCTTCAGAAATACTGTAACTGCCTCTTCCGTCGGATTCCCAACGATAGCCCTGGGCATCAGGTTCATAGGAGCGGCTGGTAAGGGACACCTTATCCGCCACCATGAAAGCCGAATAGAAACCGACCCCAAACTGACCAATCAGATTGACATCTTTCTTATCCCCCGCTTCCGCCAAACGCTGCACGAAAGCTTTGGAGCCGGAATGGGCGATGGTCCCTATATTCTCAATTAAATCCTCCTTGGTCATGCCAATACCGGCATCGGCAATGGTTAAGGTCTTGGCGTTTTCATCGGGAGTAATGCGAATTTCCAGGGGAAGCTCTTGATCCTTGACATTTTGTCCGGATAATTGCATATACCTTACTTTTTCTGAAGCATCGGCAGCATTGGAAATCAATTCACGCAGAAAAATCTCCCGATCCGTATAAAGGGAATTAATGACAATATCGAGCAGCTGCCTGATCTCTGTCTGGAACTCTTTTGTTTCAATCTGACTCATTGTTTTAAACCCTCCATATTAATCCAATAGTATACATTAAATATTTTAATCAAATTTGGTCAGAGGTCAAGCCTTTACAGACAACAGCTTTGGAAAATCAGTATCCTATGACACCGTACCAGCTATTGGCAAGAAAGTTTGCCTTCACTATGCTAAAATAAAGGAAGTCTCACACCATGACTATTACATACCATTGGGAGGAACCATCCATGATCTATTTACCTATCGTGAACAGCGCCCTCGCCGCCCTTACCGTCTTCATACTTATCTTCCTTTTGAGTCAGTTTTTCAAATTCCAACGGGAGAACTCTACTCACGCTCTACATACCAAACTTCAGTCCTTGGAAAACCAAATAACCCAATTAGAAAAAAACCTGGAACGCCAGGAACGCCTTTGGCAAGGGGAGTTTGCCCGCAACCGGGAAGAGCATAATACCAACTCCCGGCAAGGGCGTGAGGAAATGAGTCACGCCTTAAAACGTTTCAGCGACTCCCAGCTCACCCAAATGTCGGAAATCGCCACTCTCCAGCGCAGTCAACTGGATATATTCTCTAAGCAGCTCAACAATCTCTCTCAAACCAATGAGCAGAAGCTGGAACAGCTGCGCCAAACGGTTGAGGAACGGCTGCGGCTTATTCAGCAGGATAATGCTCAAAAGCTGGAGCTGATGCGGGTTACCGTGGATGAGAAACTGACCAGTACCTTGGAACAGCGGCTTGGTGAGTCCTTCAAAATGGTGAGCGACCGGCTTGAACAAGTCCACAAAGGCTTGGGCGAAATGCAGACCTTGGCTTCCGGTGTCGGGGACCTGAAAAAAGTCCTCACCAATGTCAAAACCCGGGGAACCTGGGGCGAGATCCAGCTGGGCAATCTCCTGGAACAGCTCCTGACCCCTGATCAATATTCGATTAATATTGCCACTAAAGCCGGGAGCAAGGACCGTGTGGAATTCGCCATCAATATTCCGGCTAAAGACGGACATGACCGCCTGGTCTATCTCCCCATCGATGCCAAATTTCCTCTGGAGGATTACCATCGCTTATTGGATGCCCAGGAACAAAGCGATCTTCCCCGGATCGCCGAAGCGGAGAAAGCCCTCGAATACCGCATCAAAACGGAAGCCAAATCCATTCATGAAAAATACGTGGACCCTCCCAACACTACGGATTTTGCTATCCTGTTCCTGCCTGTTGAAGGCCTTTATGCGGAGATTCTCCGCCGCCCCGGGCTCTGTGAATTGCTGCAAAGAGAGTATAAAGTGGTTATCGCCGGTCCCACCACCTTAGCCGCTCTGCTTAACAGCCTGCAAATGGGCTTTCGAACCCTGGCCATCGAAAAGCGCTCCAGTGAGGTTTGGAATCTCCTCAGTGCAGTCAAGACGGAGTTCGGCAAGTTCACGGAGATTTTGGAAAAGACCCAGAAAAAGCTCCAGGAAGCCAGCAACACCATCGAGACCGCCACCCGGAAATCCCGGTCCATCGGCCGGAAGCTTAAAGAGGTGCAGACTCTGCCTGTGGAGGAGAGCGCGGCCTTGCTGGCCGCCGGAGAAGAGGAGTAGGTCAAAACAAAGAGCCGCTGCCCGAGGAACATATTGTTCTCCGGCGGCGGCTTTCTGTCTGGTAAGCTTCTAAACACTCTGACCCATTTCCCTTTTCCCGGCAGCAGAAGCGCCGGGGGCCGTTCCTTTCCCCTCCCGGACCAGAAGGCTGTACAATACCGGAACCACCACCAGGGTAAAGAGGGTGGAAATCAATAATCCGCTCATCAAAGCCACGGACATAGGGGTGAACAGATCGCTTCCGGAAAAAGCCAGAGGAACCAGACCGATGACCGTGGTCACCGCTGCCAGAATAATGGGCCGGTAACGGCGGTTGACCGCAAAATGGCAGGCCTCATCGATGGACATTCCCTCTTCCCGGGCCAGATTGATAAACTCAATCAGCAAAATAGCGTTGCGGATGACCAGTCCCATCAAGCTTACCACCCCGACCAAAGCCGTAAAGGATAAGGGCTGGGCGAAGAGCATCAACCCTGCCACCACTCCAATCACGGATAAGGGAATGGTGATGAAGATAATTGCCGGCTGCAGGAAGGAACGAAACTGGATCATCAAAATCACGTAGATGAGGAACAAGGCGAAAATCGCCGTGGTCCCCAGACTTCCGAAATTATCCTTGATATCTTTGGCTTCTCCCTCATAGCTCACCGTAAGCCCGGAGAAATCAAAACCCGATTGGGTCAGCCGCTGTTTCAAGGTATTTTCAATGGTTACGGCACTGAATCCCGGCTGCACTTTTCCGGAAATCGTCACCGCCTGAACCCCATCATATTTATTAATCGTGGGCACAGTGGCTTGGAGGTGGATGTTTCCTAACTGCTTAAGCAGGATTTTATGACCGGCCAGGGAGGATTTGATAGCCAGGTTTTCCAAATCCTCTTTGCTCTTCACATCGCTTTGAACCAGGATCGGGTACTCATTGCCGGCGATGCGGAATAGAGATGCTTCGGCACCGCTCAAAGCAATATTGATCTGTCTTTGGATATCGTAATTGGTGATGCCCATAGTCGTAGCCCGTTCCGTATCCACATCCACCACAAATTCGTATTCACCGGCGACATAATCGTCCGCCACCTTCATGGTTCCGGGAATCCCCTCCAGTTCCCGGCGGATTAAAGCGACCCCATCCCTGACCTGCAGGGGATCGGCGCCGCTGACCCGCACCTCCAGGGGATCTCCCGGCATAGCTTTTTCCAACAACAGCACATTAGCCGAGCCACCGATTAAATGCTGATCCAATTGCTCCTGAAGATGAAGGGCCAGGTCTTCATTATTGGCGAATTCCCCTTTGGCCAAATCCACCTTGACCATGATTTGGCCAAAATCTTTAGCAGGAGTCGCCTTGGGCAGTGTGATATAGAATTTGGGCAGACCGCCTCCCACAGCTGTGGAATAACTGATGATCTCCTCATTTTCCTGGAGAATCCCTTCCACTTGTTCCGCCAACCGGGCTGTAGCTGAGATGTCGGAGGCATTTTCCGAATAGAGGTTAATATAAAAAACATTCTTATCCGCTTTAGGGAAAAACTCAATCTGAAGCTGGAGGGCACCGTAACCAGCGATGGCAATCAGCAAGATGGCTGCACACACCGTGGACTTTTTGTATTGCATGCCGATTTGCAAAGCATACCCATAAACACGGCGCAGGGGAGTCCGTTCGTCATCCTCTTTCTTCAACTTGTCAAAGAATAGATAAGCCAGGACGGGAGTCACGGTAATCGCTACCAAAAAGGAAGCGCTAACGGCAATAATCACCGTCTGAGGCAAGCTCCTCAGAAATTCTCCCGCCGGACCGGGGACAAAGAGCATGGGGGAAAAGGCGGCTGCGATGGTAAGGGTGGCTGAAAACACAGGAATCATGGCTTGCTTCATACCGCGGATGCAAGCCTCCATCTTCTCCAATCCCTGATCGATATGCACCTGAATGGCATCGATAATGACGATGGCATCATCCACCAGAATGCCCAGGGCTAAAATGAGACCGGCAATGGATATTTCCTGAAGCTGTATCCCCAGAAGATGCATGGCAATAAAGGTAATGACAATGGAGAGAGGAACTGCTGTGGAAGCTACTAAAGCATTCTTGAAGCCCATCCCCAAAAACACCACGATCAGCACCAAAGCCATGCCTTCCAAAAGATTCTTAAAGAATTCAGCCACACTCTTATCCACATCTGTGGGCTGATAAACCACCTCATCAACGATTAATTCCGGGGGCAGTTCCGCTTTCAGCCGGTCCAGCTCCGCCCGGACATCCTCGCCGACCAGCAGGATGTTGCGGTTCTCTTTGAAAAAGCCGCTCAGCATAATGGCATTTTGTCCGTTGTGCTTAAGCTGATAATCGGCATCCTCAATATCCCAACGGATGTCCGCCAGGTCTTGCAAACGAATGGGGGCCCCGGTTTCAGCAGATACATCGATGATCATATTCTCCAAATCGCTGAGTGATGTAAAAAGACCGGGGGAGCTGACATTGACCTTCACCCGCTGATCGCTTAAGGAACCTGAAGGAATCTGCAGGTTCTGAGCCTGAAGCAAGGATACCAGTTCGTCAAGAGAGATGTTGTACTTGTTCAGTTCAGCTATCTTCACTTCAATGCGGGCCGCTTTGTTTTGAACGCCGGTCACGGTAAAGCGGGAAATGCCATCAATCTTGGCCAGTCTGCTTTTAAATTGCTCAGCATAATCGGCAAGCTGCTCATAGGTATACCCTGCCCCGGAGAGGCTGATGATCATTCCCGCCGTTTCGGAGAGCTTGGTGTCCGCTTCAATGTCAAAGCACTCGGCGGGAATTTTCCCTTGAGCTCCATCCAGAATCTGCCCCAGCTCGTTCCAGGCCTCTTTCACGTCCACGTCATTGTGAAGCTCCAGGACAACTACAGAAAGGCTGTTTTTGGTGATGGACTGGGAGGTCTTATAGCCCGGGACTTCCCGGATCTCATCTTCAATCACCCGGGTCACCAGCTTTTCCACGTCCTCAGGAGCTGCTCCGGGATAAATGGTGGTAATGACGGCAAAGGGGGCGGAGATATCCGGGCTCTCCTGCTTGGGGACTATATAATAACTGTAAATTCCCAAGGCCATGGTGAGGATGGTGAAAAAGATGGTAAAACGCCAGTTGCTGATAATGTGGTAAATGAGTCCTTTCTTATTGTTCATGGGAGGTGCCCTCGCTTTGAATCCTGACTTTCTGTCCTTCCTTTAAACTTTTCATCCCACTGAATATATAATGTTCCCCTGGCTTTAAGCCTTCTACCCGGACATTGAACCCTTGGGTATCCATTAACTTAATATTCCTCTTCACCGCCCGCTCCTCTTCAACCAGAAAAACATAATCTTCACCATCATTGAGAATGCAGGCTAAGGGAACCCATATCCCCGCTGCCTCACCTTGGGCAAACTTCACCTCGGCTGTGGCCCCAAGATAATATTTCTCACTGGGAAAAGACTCGGTAATAAGAATTTCAGCAGTATAAGTGCGGGTTTGAGGATCCGGAACGGCTTCCAGCCGTTCAACATGTCCTGTTCCCTTTTGCCCATCTAAAGTGATTTCCACCCTATCCCCCACCTTGACCTTCTGAACATCACTTTGAGACAGACCCACCGTTACCTTCTGTTCAGGGGAGCGAATGACCACCACTGGATATCCGGCGGCCACTACTTCGCTTTCCCGGAAAAGAATATCCACCACATAGCCTTCATTCTGAGCATAAAGCTGGGCGTCATTGAGCTGAATCTGCTTGGCTTCCAGCTCAAGCTGAGCTTGCTGATAGGTTGCTTCCTTCACATCCAAATCCAGCTTAACCTTAATAAGATCTGCTTCCGGCAGAGCCCCTGCTTCATGGAGCTTTTCTAACTTCCCATAGTTATCCCGGGCTTCCGTATAGGCCTTCTCCGCTTTAGTGACATTAAGCTGAGCAGCTTGAACCGCTAAGCCATACTCCGCGGTATCCAAAGCAGCGAGCTGTTGGCCCGGCTTCACCAAAGCTCCCTTTGCCACGGCAATATCCGTGAGTTTTCCCGGAATTTTAAAGCTGTACTTTTTCAGTTCGCCGGCAGAGGTAAGTCCTGTATAGCGCAGGTCCACCGGATAAGCCCCTTCCTTAGCTTCTTGCACTTGAACCAGATGTTCCTTTTCCGGAGGGGTTACCGCAGCCGCCTGAGTGCACCCTCCCAACATCAATGTCAAACTCATGACCAGCGCCATAAACGATCCAGTAGGCTTAGACCTCATCTTTATTATCCTCCCCATGATTAAGAATTCCGTAAAAAACCAGGTTTTTCATTTGCTCCAGCAGCTGTTTGATGGTAATATCCTGAGATTCCAGCATCTTGGGATCAGCCGGCATCATGAACAGGTTATGAATCATGGACACGATGATCGCCGGGTTAAGATCCAGGCGGATTTTTCCCATAGCCTGCCCCTCCTGGATCAAGGGATAAAAAATCTCTTGCCGGAACTCAGCCAATCTTTCAATCTTTTCTTTTTCTTCCGGATAATAACGGTAGAGTTCATCCACCAGCCGAAAAGGAATATCCTCCGGAGTGTACATGGTCAGCATGGCTTCGAACTTCCCCAGCCATGTGGAATAACCGCTGATGGCTTCCATAAATGTCTTTTTCTCCACCTCGACGATATTGTCCACCAACCGGCTGATCAATTGGTTTTTAGAGGCAAATGATTTATAGATGGTCTTTTTGCTGATCCCTAATTCGCCGGCCACATCATCCATGGTGAACCCCCGTAACCCATAGCGTTGAATCAATTCATAGGCTTTCTCTAAAATGCGGTCTCGCAACCTGATTCCTCCCTGCGGAAACTAATTCAGTGTCTTTAGTTTCCTATGCAACTCCTTTTCTGTCAAGAACAATGTGAAAAGAAAAAAGATGCAGCAACTGCATCTTCTCCACTCATTGACCTAGGGACTGGCTTTTGCCTCGCCCTTCTTCGAGCACTTCCCCATTAAGAACCCAATAATAATTCAGGTCTTGGGCGCCAATCGGCTCTCCACCATGTGGTTCAAGCTGGATTTGACCCCTGGGTTCCCGATGAAGGCCCCATCTGAACAGTATTTTCAACCAATCCTGAAGAATCCGTTCTTCCTCACTCTGGTCGCTTTTTCCTTTTACATTTCCTTTAAAGTAAAAATTTCTTCCACAATATTTTTGGATAATGGTATTCCAAGCCAGTATAAAATTCGGGGCATTTGTACCTACAATGCCTTCCTCCCAATTCTTAAGCAATTGTTCCCGCCCCTGGGCGGACGCTTTTCCCGAACAGGATAAAAAGAGCACTTCGTAAAGCCCGCTGAATTGCTGTGCATAATGCATATACTCCCGCTTAGCCCGTTCAAAACTGTGGGGATGCATCACAAGGCTGGCGGCCCCTTGGGAAGAAGGAGCCGGTTTAACCGGTACATGCTTCGCTTCTTTTTTGGTAAGGATCATCTCCAAAGCTGGGGTCTCTTCTTTAGACCGCGACCCTGTTTTCATGGTTTTGGGATGTTTCTGACCAGGGGTATAGCGCCTCGCGAAGTAAAATAAGAGGATAATTCCGATGGCTACCACGACACTTTCCCAACTTCCCATACTCTTCCCCCCTGTCCATATGTTCCTGGGCCGTCTGTTTCATCTTATTCAGATGGACACATTTTTCTTCCTGATCGTCAAAAATTGGCATAGAATCAAAATGACATATTGCCCCAATTTTCTTTGTTTCTTGTCACACTCAAGTATATCTTAGCAAATATCGATAAACTTGTCATCTCAATTAGTGCTGCAGACGGCCTTGGAGTTTGGCTTATGCTACCCGGGCGATACTTTTACCCTTTGCTGGTGCCGCCACAACATAGAGCTTGCTCCGGATTGTAATAACTTAACCGGGCTTTGCCCGATCATTGTTCTCGAACTCAAACTTTAGCTTTCCTGAAGAAGGATCTTCCCAAACAAGATACGCCGCGAAACTTTTCCCATTTTTGGAGCGAAAACCTTTGATTAAATTCGTTTTTCCTTTTTTTAATAAGCTCTTGACCTGGGCAGGTGTCAGTACCTTGCCGCAGATGGGATTCTTCCAAAGAATAAAGGGACAGCCATCTTTCCAGTTTTGGCAGCCATAGCCCTTTTCCCTCTCCACTACCCCGCCTCCGCAGCTGGGGCAGATCCCCAAATTATCCTCGGCAGCCAAGGCCAAACTTTCTTGCCCAACCTTTGCACTCTTTGCCTGAGTTTGGGACTCCCGGGGTTTCCTCTCTGAGTTGCTTTCCCTCTTGCGGCCGTGGGCACCCGGCTTCTGAGGGGCAAAAGCCAGCGGTTTTTTGCCCTGGGTGGCTTCATAGTGGCGCAGCTCTTCAATGATACCCCGGATAGCTTCTTCAACCTTCTCCATGTACCGGCTTAAAGGCATCTCCCCCCGTTCAACCTGGGCCAATTCATATTCCATCTGTCCGGTCATTTCGGCGCTGATCAGCAATTGAGCCCGGGGTAAGCGCTCTTTAATCAAGCGAATAAGCTCTGTTCCTTTTGCCGTCGGCATAAGCACCTTCTGCTGCTGCAGAAGATACCCCCGGTCCAGGAGGTTTTCAATAATTGCCCCTCGTGTCGCCACGGTTCCCAGCCCTTTTCCCTTTAATTGCCGGCGCAGGGTCTCATCCTCTACCTCCTTGCCGGCTCCTTCCATAGCTTTAATCAGATCGCCCTGGGTATAGCGCTTGGGGGGCTTGGTCTCCTTTTGCAGGGCTTGGCAGGACCGGGTTTCAACCACCTCATTCTGAGCAAGCAAAGGGAGCTGGAGTCCGGACCCCTCCGTATGCTTTTCAGTGTTCTCGATCTTCTTCCATCCCGGTTCCAGCAAGGTCTTGCCTTTGGTCAGGAAGGACTCCTCTTCCACTACCGTAACGACCTCTTTTTCCGCATAACGGGCCGGGGGAAACCAAATGCAGAGAAAGCGCAGGACAATCATCTCCCAAATTTTCCGTTCATCCGGACTCAAATTCAGAGCCGCTTTCTCAGTGGTAGGAATAATCGCATGGTGGGCCGTAATCTCATTGATAACCCTTTTTCCCCCGGGTAAGGGACTGTTAAGTGCTTCCTTAACCCATTCTGCAAAGGGGCTTTGCTGCAAAGCCTGCAGATGAGCCTTCAGTTTGGGGAGCATGTCGGGGGGTAAATAATTGCAATCGGTTCTGGGGTAGGTTATGGCTTTCTTTTCATAAAGGGACTGAGCAATTTTCAGCACTTTTTCCGCTCCGAATCCGTAGCGCCGGGAAGCACTGACGGTTAGAGAGGTTAGATCGAAGAGCAAGGGATGAGGCTCCTTCGTCTCCTTATCTTTTACGGAACGAATTCTGCCCGGTTTTCCTTGAACTTTAGCGACAATCTCTTTGCCCCGGTCCAGGTCCAACATCATTTGCTCGTTAGCGGTTTCCTGACTTTTGTCACGTGCGCTCTTGATAGCGGGGTCAAACCATTTTCCCTTATAAGAGCCTTGCCCACTTGCAAATTCCGCTTCCACTTCCACATAAGCAACCGGGACAAAATTCTCGATCGCCCATTCCCGCTCCACCACCAAGGCCAATGTGGGAGTTTGAACCCGGCCGATGGAGATGACATTAGGCTTTTTGCGCACCGGATCAAAACTGCCAAATAGAGCGGTGAACCCTTCGGTCAAATTCATGCCAAAATCCCAATCTCCATAGGAACGCCCATACCCTGCCTGAGCCAAGCCCTCCACCTCGCCAACGGGGCGCAGTTTGCTCATCCCCTCACGAATGGCCTCTTGGGTCAAAGATGAAATCCAGAGCCGGAAAAGAGGCTTCTTGCTGCCTACAGCGTCCCATACTTCCTGAAAAAGCAGTTGCCCTTCCCGATCGGCATCCGTCCCGCAAATAACCTGCTGCACCTCCGGGGACCTGAGCAAGCCCTGCAGCACTTTAAACTGCTTGGCAGTGCCGGATTTTAACCCATACTGGAATTCCCCCAGCCGAGGAAGCACGGGGAGGCGGCGGATGCTCCAGCGCTTGCCCACTTTAGGGAGATCCATATAAGTCTCCGGCGCTTTCAGTTCAAACAAATGACCGATACACCAGGAAATAATATATTCATCGTTCTCAAAATAGCCCTCCCTTTTGCCCTTTACACCAAGAGTCTTGGCATATTCCCTGGCTTGGGAGGGTTTCTCGGCTATGATCAAGGTCTTACCCATGGCTGCACCTCTTCTCCATCATCCAATTTATTTCCATTCCCTTGTGATGTTCTCTTTTTTATCCTGGGCACTTTGCCTCTCAAATCCTCGTAATAATAATACCTCATTAAGATACTTTTGTATGTTATGAAGATCTGATGAGGCGCATATCTTTGCCAACAAATCTCCTTGGGGGCAATTCATATGCACTTCTCCTCTCTCTTTTTGGACTTTTCATGTAAATTTACATTTTTAATCCAATTTTAATCTGGGCTTAAGAAGGTTTTTGCCTTCCATGTAGAATTAGACTTAAGTAAAAATATCTACGTCGACACTTGTGAGTTCACCAAAAAGGAGTTGGCAGGATGGATAAAATAATTGAGGTTGTAGATTTGCATAAGAGCTATGGTCATGTTCAGGCGGTTAAGGGGCTCAATTTTTATGTGGAAAAAGGCAAATTATTTGCCTTTCTGGGGCCCAATGGTGCCGGAAAATCGACGACAATCGATATCATCTGTACTTTTTTAAAACCGGACCGGGGACGGGTCGTTGTGGACGGCTACGAATTAGGCAAAGAGGATAATAAAATCCGCTCCGTGATTGGTGCGGTATTTCAGGATGGCCTCCTGGATCCGCTGCTCACGGTAGAAGAGAATTTGCAGATCAGGGGCGGTTTCTACGGGCTGAAAAAGGCGGTTTTGGCTGATTCCATAAAATCCATTGCGGTCCTTACTGGGGTAGCTGAATTTTTGAAGCGGCCCTATGGCAATCTTTCCGGGGGCCAGCGCCGCCGGGCGGATATCGCCCGGGCCTTGGTTAACGCACCGAAGATTTTGTTCTTGGATGAACCCACCACAGGGCTGGATCCTCAGACCCGTAAAAATGTCTGGGAAACCATCCAGAAAATGCAGAAAGAAAAGGATATGACCATCTTTCTGACCACCCACTATATGGAGGAAGCTGCCGAGGCCGATTATGTTATAGTGATCGACAACGGCGAAATCGCCGCTAAAGGAACACCCACAGAGTTGAAACGGGACTATGCCAGTGACCGGCTTAAGCTTTCTTATCACGACAAAGAAAAGCTAAGCACAGCTCTTCAGGAAATGCACATCCCTTACCACCAGGTTGCCGATCAAATCATTATCGAGCTCTCATCAACTCTGGAGGCTTTGCCGATTCTGGCCGGATGCCAAGCTTATCTCACCGGCTTGGAAGTCAGCCATGGTACCATGGACGATGCCTTTATTAAGATCACCGGAAAGGAGATCAGAGAATGATCAACTTTATGCTGCGCAATCTGAAAATCTTCTTTAGAGATAAAAGTGCGGTTTTCTTTTCTCTGCTGGCGGTTTTTATCATTATCGGCCTCTATGCCCTTTTTTTAGGAGATGTTTGGGCTGAGGATTATGCGGATATAGAGAATGCCCGTTATCTTATGGATAGTTGGATCATGGCAGGATTGCTGGCTGTCACTTCCGTGACGACGACCATGGGGGCCCTGGGCATTATGGTGGCGGATAAAGCTAAAAATATTATCAAGGATTTTCAATCATCCCCTGTTTCGAGAAGCGCCCTGGCCGGTGGCTATATTTTAAGCGCTTTTGTCATTGGGGTCATCATGAGTGTTGTGGCCTTGATCTTAGCCGAAATTTACATTCTCGCCAATGGCGGGGAGCTGCTGACAGGGACAAAGACTTTACAGGTGCTGGCGCTTATTCTGCTCTCCTCTCTGGCCAGCACAGCGATCCTGTTTTTTCTGGCCTCTTTCTTCAAGAGTCTCAATGCTTTTTCTACGGCCAGCACCGTGATCGGAACCTTGATCGGTTTTTTAACCGGTATCTACTTGCCCGTTGGGGTTCTGCCGGAAGCAGTACAATATGTGGTAAAGATTTTCCCAATTTCCCATGCTGCCGTGCTCTTTCGTCAGATCCTTATGGAAGCACCCCTTCAGGAGGCTTTTGTCCAGGCCCCGGCAGAAAGCCTGGCAGAATTCAAGACCCTGATGGGCGTGACTTTCCGTTTTGGGGACACTCTACTTTCTCCCCAGGGAAGTATTTTAGTGTTGTTGGTTACAGCAGGACTTTTTTATGGTTTGAGTATCTTAAATTTGTCTCGTAAACGTAAATAGCAACTATGATTAAGAATAAAAAACACTCATCGTGGGAAATTAAATAAGAGTTCAGGGAAAATCCCTGAAACAAATTTTAAATACTAAAGGAGGGCAAAACAATGCCTGGACGTGTAGACAAAGTGGATTCCCATCTTCAAGGAGTTAAATGTGTTGTAAATACTTGCCACTATTGGGGAAATGATCACTGTCATGCCCAAACCATCGAAATTCAAGCACCCAATGCGAAAACCACTGAAATGACGGACTGTGCCACCTTCGTTCCCAATGGAAACATGCGTTAGGACATTTAAGGTTAATCAACCATCCTGAGATGCCAAAAACCCAAAGGGAGTGTCGCGAAGCTGCTTGAAGCAGCGGCTGATGCTCCCTTTTCCTTAACTATTTATTTTTTTATCCCTTGCCAGCAAAGGCAGATAATATTTTTTGGCTAAAAGAGCCGCTCCGAAATTATAGAGGAAATGAGCGTATACCGTAGCCCAAAGGGTTCCCATCAAGCCATAAAGGAGGCAAAGAAATACGCTGATCAGGAAAGCGGCTCCCATCAGGAGAGGTTTCTTAAGATAGCGGAAGTGCATTCCCGTAAAAATAAGGCTGGTCAATAGGATACCGTACAAGGGACCAAGGAAACCTGCAAGCCCTGTCTGGATAACCCCTCTGATCAGCAGCTCCTCAGAAAAGGCCCCGATGATAAACATGGGAAAAAGGAGTTTTGCCGGTAGTTCCACTAAAAGACGGTTAATCCCACCATCATCGAAAGCATCGGGAGAGAAAACTTTCCAGGCCAGAATTTGCAGTCCCATCATAGAAAGAGCCACTGCCGTACTCAGGCACCATATGCTCCAGGTGCTGTCCCAGGCAAAAAAATCCTGCCAGAAATATCCTTGGCGCAAATAGAAAAACCAAAGCAGGAATCCTCCCAGAAGCAACGAGAGCAGCTGAGTGAGCCAAAATGACGGCAGCAAAGCCTGACGCAGCTTTTCTTCATATTGCACCTTTTCCTGATGTTCCTCTTTATATTGCTCCTTTTTATGATGCTCCATCGTTTCCACTGAATACCCTCCTACTACTGCCTGCCTTATCACTATTCATGTGTTCCAATGACCTTCATCAGCTCAGCTTATCCTATAGTTTATCCTATAGTGAACAAGATAAGTTTGCAAGACTTGCCTTTCTCCGGGTGAGTTATTATGATAGAAGAAGAATTTTATGATGAAGGGTGATACCGTATTGGCTAAACTAGAGCTGATTGCCACAAGTGCCTTTGGCATTGAATCCATAGTAAACCGTGAACTCCATAATCTGGGCTATACCGAAACCCAAGTGGAAAACGGCAAAATTACCTTTGCCGCCAATGAGCTGGGAATTTGCCGGACCAATCTGTGGCTGCGTTCAGCAGAGCGGGTCCTGCTGAAAATGGGCGAATTCAAAGCAACAACCTTTGAGGAGCTTTTCCAGCAAACCAAAGCCCTGCCCTGGGAGGAATGGCTCCCCGTCGACGCGGAATTCCCTGTGGAAGGAAAGTCCATCAAATCCAAGCTTTTCAGCGTTTCCGATTGCCAGGCTATTGTCAAAAAAGCTGTCGTCGAACGACTCAAAGATGTTTACGGCATCAGCTGGTTTAAAGAAACCGGCCCCAAGTACAAAATCGAAGTCGCTCTTTTAAAGGACGTCGTCACCCTTACCATTGACACTTCCGGCGCCGGGCTGCACAAGCGGGGCTATCGCCGCTTAGCGGGGCAAGCCCCTTTAAAAGAAACCTTAGCCGCCGCTATGATCAATCTCAGCTATTGGAAAGCAGACCGCGCCTTAATTGATCCTTGCTGCGGCACGGGAACTATTCCTATCGAAGCCGCTATGATCGCTCTTAATCGTGCACCAGGCCTAAAGAGGGACTTTATCGCTGAGAAATGGCCCAATATTAAGGAGAAACTCTGGCGGGAAGCCCGTGAAGAGGCTGAAGACCTCTATAATCGGGATCAGGCGCTCCATATTTATGGTTCGGATATCGATCCAAAAGCCCTTCAGCTGGCCCGGGCTCACTGTGAAGATGCCGGACTGTCGGATAAAATCTTCTTCCAACGCTTGCCTGCTGCCGAAGTCCGCTCCCGGTTCCAATACGGCCATCTGATCACCAACCCTCCTTATGGAGAACGTTTGGGTGAGGAAGAGGAGGTCAAACAGCTCTATAAAGATCTTGGCGGGATCTTCAAGAGCCTGGAAACCTGGTCCTTGCATATGATCACCACGGATAAACATCCCGAGCTCCTGATCGGCCGCCGCTGGGATAAGAGCAGAAAGCTTTACAACGGCCGCCTGGAATGCCATTATTATCAATTCTTCGGACCCAAGCCGCCAAGAAGTCCGCGGCCTGAGTAATCTGCCCTTTAAATCATATTGGACTTGTCTGCGCTTTCGAATAGGCATTAGCTGAACTTGAATTATTTCATAAAGAAAGATAGGGCGCCTGGCTGAAAGGCGCCCTATCTTTTTTGTTTTATTCTAACGATTACCCTACACACAAATCTTCGTTAAGATGATAAATCGCACTGGTGTATTTATCCCGGTCAATGACAAATTGCATATTGACCTGACGCAGGGATTGGGACACACAGTTCACATTAATATGATTCTTCGCTAAACTGCTGGTGGCACGAGCCAAAATATTGGGAACGGCAATATTCGAGCCGATCACGCAGACAATGGCCGCCGGCAGAATGGTGACGGTCTGATAAGCCCCCTTCAGCTCCGCCATCAGAGCTTCGTTCAGATCGTGCTCCCAGATCACCAGGGAGATGCTGTTGGCATTGGTGGCTTTCATGATATAACTTACGGAATAGTTCATGAACATCTCCATGATCTGCTTATCATAGCCTGCTTCCCCCACCATTAAGGAGTCATGGATTTCCACTACCACCACTTTGTCCGAACCGGCTATAATCTCAATTTTGGCCACGGGGCCAATATAGTCTTTGGAGATAAGGGTTCCCGGATGATCCGGCTCGAAAGTGTTCTTCAGGCGCAGATTAATTCCGGCCATTTCCAAGGGTTTGGAGGCGTTGGGATGGATGGCCTCCATGCCTATATCCGCCAGCTGATCCGCAACATCATAATTAGTCCGTCCTACGGGGATGGCCTTTTCTACCCCCACAATCTTCGGATCGGCGGAGGATAGATGAAACTCCTTATGAATGATCGCTTCCTCCGCATGGAGATGAGTGGCAATCCGGGAGAAAGTGATCTCCGAATAGCCCCGTTCAAATTGGCGCATAATCCCTTCTTTGCCTTTGGTATACCCGGTGACGATAACGATCTCTTTGAATGGGTCCACTCCCCGGAAAGCTTTGGCGATCCGCTCATCAATGGTGAGCTGGCTGGAATCCCGGAGGCCGGTTAAATCCACAAGGCGGGCGGGTATGCCGCGGTTCTGCAGAATGTTCACGGAATTGAAAGCCGAATGGGCTTCTCCCAAAGAAGCCAGCAGTTCCCTGGCCGCCGAGAAAATATTCTCCCGATCTACATAACCGGAGGCAATGATTTCATGCATACTATGCAAATAGGACTTGGTCTGCTGGATCCTTGAGCCCAGGAACTCCTTGGCCGCTTCATAATCCAAACCGATGTTCACAAATCTTTCGTTAACCTTGAGGAGATCCTGCAACAGGACATTTAAAGCTTCTTCGCAATCTTCCCCATTGACAAAATGACGATAAATTCCCGGAGCCTTTGTCTTTTTATCCTCCAAAAGCTTGTTGGTCACCCCTGCGTAAGCGGAGACAACAAACACTCTGCCAAAGCTGAAACGCTGTGAATCCGGTTCCCCAATAATATTTTTCAAGACATCTTCGAATTGGGACATAGAAGTGCCCCCGATTTTTTCTACCGTTAACATACAACACCTCATCAGTATTAAGTTCTCTGTTAAATAACACTATTCACCATTATAATACAGCGCTTCAAGGGCAACAAGCTAAAATTTCGTTTATTAAACTGGCCAACTTTCAAAAATTAAGAATTACCATATATTAGAAATATAAACCCTTAAACCCTCTTCAGCGTTCAGCGCCGATTATTCCAGGAAAAGGAGTGAATTCTTCATGCATCTTTTTGATAAATGCTGCGTTCCTTTCAGTTTTTGGGGGCCGCATCCTCAATTCTTTAATACTCAAGCCTGCTGTCCCCCGATTCAAACCTGCTGTCCTCCGGCACATGCTCCGTTCCCCAACATGTATCCCTCTTATCCTTCTTATCCAGCTCAACAAAGACCCCAATGCCCGCCGGTCCAGCAAGCCCCGGTTCAACAGCAGCCTCCGGTTCAGCCACCTCTAATCAATAATCCCCCCTCATCCCGTTCCAAAGGGTAAAAGACCCATCCTTTTATACTATGCTACTCATAGCAAAGGTGGTTCCGTCTTATGGGAACCACCTTTTTACACAGATTCTCTTCTCATCCCCCCGAAGAAGACAAGGATACGGGCTTACCTTTACTAAGACAGGGCCCACAGATACAGAGAAGCCACAGACCCGTAGGGTGAATACTTCTTGCGGTAATGCTCAAAGGTCTCCTTGGATAACTCCTCCAGTCCATAACAGTTCATCATTCCCCTGCGGATAGCTAAATCCCGATAGCTGACCACGTCGGGCCGGCAAAGGGAATGGATCAGCAGCATCTCCGCCGTCCACACCCCCACACCGGGTAAAGCCGACAAGGATTGGATGATTTCTTCATCACTCAGGGTAGGGAGCTCCTGGAAATCCACCTCACCTCTTTGGGCAGCTGCGGCAACCCCTTTGATATATCCCGCCTTGCGCATAGACATGCCGCAGCCTTGAATCGCTTCCAGATCGGCTAAGGCGATCTTCTCGGCACTAATCTCTCCCAGCAGGGTTTGCAGCCGGTTCCATACCGTCTCAGCTGCCTTTTTGGAAATCTGCTGGCTGACCACACTGGAGATCAGCGCTTCAAAAAGATCCGGGGTAATCCCTCTCTCGATCATTCCTATGCGCTCAATAGCCTGCCCCAGGACCTTATCCCGGGTCTTTAAATGCTCAATTTCTTTGGAGCCGTATGGAAAAAAAACCATTTAAAGCGTCCTTTCCATAATGATATGGGGAATCCCATCTTCCATGAATTCCTCAGACACCTGGCGGTACCCTAGTTTTTCATAAAAGTTCTGAGCCTGGGTCTGAGCATGAACCTTTGCTTTATGAAAGCCTTCCCTTTGTGCAATCTGCTCCATGCTTTTGACCACGACACTGCCTAAGCCGAATTTTCGCAGGTTGGCACGGACACAGATCCGCTCCAATTTAGCCGTATCCCCCAGCCAGCGCAGCCTGCCCGCAGCTGCCGGCTGGCCTTCATAGTATACCAGAATATGACGGGCGGCTGCGCCCGGCTCGTCATAACCATCAAATTCATCCTGCAGCGGAACCCCCTGCTCTTCCACAAAAACTTCCCTGCGAATTTGAAAAGCCTCCTCTAATTCCGCCCCTTTTGCTTCAACAACTTTCATGCACTATTCCATCCTCTTGCTTCTTTTTATTGTTTCTCATGAGTTCCTATCCATCAGTCAAAATCCTTGATCATCTGAATATATTCAAGGTCATTAAATCCCAATCGTTTATACAGGGATATGGCCTGAACATTCTCTTCCTCCACCTCCAGCCGGATCCGCTTAATCCCTGGGTGCCGGTGACTTTCCAAGTATTGAAAAAATTCCCGGGCCAGTCCCTTTGAGCGGTAAGGGGGCAGGATATAAATCTCATCTATCCAAACGACGATTCCTCCTGCTTCCTGAGAAAAAGTCTTGGCCGTAATCGCGTATCCGGCAGCCTGGTTTTCCTGTTCCAGAATATATCCGTTCAGATAACGATCCGAGCTCATCATCTCCGCAAAGGTTCTGCTGTGAAATTCCTCAGGTACAGGGTGGAGAACAGCGTCCGAATGGTAGAATTCAGCCGCCAGTTCCAGAAACAGTTCCCGATCCCCTTCTTGCATTGCTCTAATCATAACATGTCAATCTCCTATGCGCTTTACTTATGCTAATGATTATAGCAAAAAAGACCAAACTTGGCATGCCTGCCAGTGCTCTGTAACACTTAAAACTTGCCGTACTAAAACCTTCCTGAACGCAAAATGGATACCAGCAGCAGAATGAACATCATGGCCGCTACTGTAAAACCAGCCTCAATAGCCGGTATCCGCCAGAAGACCAGGGGTTCCTTGCCTAAGGCGGAGGCAATAACCAAACCGCACATAATAATGCTGAAGGACAGCAATAAGATACTGAAAGAGAGCTGATTGCTGATCCGGTCCAGCTTCCGTATAAAGGCGGCCAGTTCGGGTAGATAAATCTCCACCCGTATCTTTCCCCGCTGAATGCTGCTGAAAATCTCCTTAGCTTGTTTAGGGAGGTTTAATAAAAGATCGAAGTATTCCCGGAAATGCTTCCAGGTCTTTTCAGCGAGAAAAGCGGGATGAAGCCGTTCCTTAAGGAGCTGCTCACCGAAAGGTTCGGCAATATCGATGATGCTGATCTCGGGATCCAACTGCTCCACGATTCCTTCCAAACTCAGAAGGGATTTACCCAACAGGACAAGATCGGCAGGAATAATAATCCGGTGTTTGTAGGCCACCTTAAACAGGTCATTAACAGCACTCCCCAGATCGACTTCACTCATGGGCACATCCAGATACTTCTCTCTTAACCCATCCACATCCCGATACAATACTTTGGGATCCAGATCCTCAGGCACGATCCCCATGGCAAACACAGCCTCCACCATGTCCTCCGTCTTCCGCCGCATCATCCCGATGACCAGTGAAGCAAAATGATCCTTCATATCAGAAGAAAGCCTGCCGATCATGCCGAAATCGATTAAGGAAATCACCTGTTTGGGCAAAACAAAGATATTGCCCGGATGAGGATCCCCATGAAAAAACCCCTCGATTAAGATTTGCTTGAACATCGCTTTAATCAGATTCTCTGCCAGTTCCTTCCGATTATAGCCCAAGGCTTCAAGGGTCTGGAATTGGCTGAGCTTGACTCCCTGAATGTATTCCAAAGTCAAAACTTTTTTGGTGGAGTATTCTTTATAGACCTTGGGAATGTGAATGGAGGAATCCCCTTGAAATTGCTTTCTGATTCGTTGGGCATTATTGCCTTCAATTTCATAGTTTAACTCATTGCGCAAGGAATTGGCGAATTCCTCCACCATATCCCGCACATGATAAAGGGCGGCCCAATCCATACGCTTTTCCGCCAAAGCAGCCAAATCCAAAAGTATCTCCAGATCCGTCTCGATCTTCTGGGCAATATGAGGGCGCTGGATTTTTACCGCAACACTTTCCCCTGATTGGAGAACGGCACGGTGAACCTGGCCAATCGAGGCTGCGGCCAGTGGCACTTCCTCAAAATGCCGGAAAATATCCTGAGGCAGGGCCCCCAACTCGGCTTCAATAATTTGACTGACCTCGGCAAAAGAAAAGGGCGGAACTTGATCCTGCAATTTTTCCAGTTCTGTAATGAGGTAATCGGGAATAATATCCGGCCGGGTGCTGGCTATTTGTCCAATCTTCACATAAGTAGGCCCCAACTCCTCTAAGGCGTTACGCAGGCGCTGACCGAGAGTTATGGGATCCACCTCTTCCTCCCGTCTCCGGATCCGTCTGGAAAAAGAGATAAAATTAATAAGCCCCATCTCTTCCAGGATGAGGCTGAATCCATTACGGGCCAATACCGTGGCTACTTCTTGGTAGCGATGAACATGACGAATTTTTCTGCTAATCATGGGTCCGGCTTTCCAATTGAGCGATGCGGTTTTCCAGCCTCTCGATGTCTGCTTTGGTTGGAAGGTTAAGCTCCGCCAGGATTTTTTGCACTTGCTCCTTAAGCTTGACCTGAATCTCATTCTGCTGATCCTCGCCCTTTTGGACCAGCTCATTCATTAATTCCTTGGACTCATTGGCGGACAGCTCTCCTTTCTTTACCAACTCATCCACGACCTTCTCAATTTGCTCTTTGCTCACCACAGCGAAACCTAACCCCAAGGCTAAACCTTTCTTGAGCATATCTTTCATGCTTACATCCCCCTGCCGTGAATTGAAATCTTCATCCTTAGTATTTACGCGGTTGCTGAAAACCATTCTTTAATCACCAGGAAAGCACGCACTAAACAAACCTTGGCATTACCGGACGAATGCCTTATAATTGTCTTAATTCAATACACTAGGATTAGGTACTCAATCCTTACCGGAAAGAGTTAAAAGGGAAGCCGGTTCAATTCCGGCACGGTCCCGCCACTGTGAATTGAGTGAGTAATCACTCTTAAGTCAGGAACCTGCCTAATCATCAGCGACCCTCCTCGAGGACAGGATACGGCGCTGCAAGAGTTTACTAATGCAGCAAAAACCTTTTATCCTGGCGATAAAAGGTTTTTCTTGATCTTGCCACTTCAACTTGAAAGGAGCACAAAAATGAATAGAAAAAAACAGGCATTCACCCTGCTGATAACCCTATGGGTGACCTTAGTTTTGCTCAGCGGCTGCAATTCACCCTCACAGCAAGGTGCCGCTCCTCCCGAAGCGCCCTCAGGGCAAGATACCATCCAGACTACAAGTTACCCTTTAACCTACACAGATGATACAGGTGTGGCCACCACTCTGGAAAAGGAACCTCAACGCATTATCTGTCTGGCTCCGCCTTCCACGGAGATCTTAAGCGCTCTGGGCCTGGATCGCAAGCTGATCGGCTTAACTGTGTACGATAATTACCCGGTGGGTATTCAGGAGAACGCAGAATATATTTTTGAAGACAGTTTAAACCCCAATCTGGAGCAGCTCATTCAGCTCAAACCGGATTTGGTCGTGACCGGAATGCATAAGGACAGCTTTATTAACTCCCTGCGCAGTTTGGGGATACCTGTCGCTCATTTAAACCCCCAAAGTCTGGAAAGCACCTATCAAACCATTGAGAAACTAGGATACATTACCAATACTCAGGAACAGGCCCAGGCTGTGCTCCAGGGCATGAAGGCAAAGGAACAGGCCATTGCCGATAAAGTAGAGGCCATCAAGGAATCTGAGCGGGTCAGGGTATGGATTGAAGTGGATCCAGGTCTTTTTACCGCCGGTGCAGGAACCTTTCTTAACGAACTCATCACCAAAGCAGGTGGCATCAATATCGCCAGTGATGTCCAGGATTGGGCGCAATACAGCGAGGAGCAGGTGATTGAGAAGAACCCTCAGGTTATCCTGAGCACCTACTCCTACTACATGGATAATGTGAAGGCCACCATCGCCGCCCGCCCGGCTTGGCAAGCCATCGATGCTGTCAGCAATGACCGGATTTACGATCTGGACAGCGATATGGTGACCCGCTCCGGTCCCCGGATCGTCGACGGCTTGGAAACCATCGCTAAAGCCCTTTACCCGGAGCGTTTCTGACTCTTTAGCCCTTGGCAAGGGTGGTCTTATCATCCGTATGGGGAGAGAGCTATTGACCTAAGTTAAGGAGGATAACATAAAGATGAATTCCCGAACTTTCCCCAAAAGCATACCCTGGATTTTGGGCTTATCCTTGCTCCTGCTTCTTTCCGTTGTCATCTGTGTGATGACCGGCTCCGTCTCCCTGCCTTTTCATCTGACCTGGAAGATCATTTTAAACCATCTGCCTTTTTTGAGCTTTGACCCCAGCTGGTCCTCAGCCCAGGAATCCATCGTTTGGAATCTGCGCCTGCCCCGGGTCTTTTTAGCCCTCATCGTTGGGGCCATGCTGGCAACCTCGGGAGTGGCTTTTCAAGGAATTCTGCGCAATCCTCTGGCTGATCCCTATATCCTGGGGGTCTCCTCCGGAGCCGCCATTGGCGCCGCCTCCGCTATCCTTTTTTTTCGCAGCTTTTCTTTCTTCGGTCAATCGGCCCTGCCCCTCTTCGCCTTTGCCGGAGGGCTTATTTCTCTGGCCTTTGTCTTCTCTCTATCCAGACAGCATGGTCAGTTTGAACGGGAAACCTTAATCCTGGCCGGTGTGGTAGTGCAGGCTTTGCTGAGTGCTTTTCTCTCTCTTCTGATTGCCGTTTCCGGCGAGCAGATGCAGCAGATTATCTTCTGGATGATGGGCAGTCTCGCCAACAGCAGCTGGCAGAATGTCCTGATCCTTCTCCCTTATTTTCTGCTCGGCTTGGCCTATCTTCTCTTGCAAAGCCGGGAGCTGAATGTCATCGCTTTAGGGGAAAGAGCGGCCACTCACCTGGGAATCAATGTGGAGCGCAAGAAAATTGCCATTCTCATGGTCGGTTCCTTATTGGCCACAGCCGCAGTCTCCATGGTGGGGATTATCGCCTTTGTCGGTTTGATCATTCCCCATCTCATGCGCCTCCTCGTAGGACCTGACCACCGGATTCTCTTGCCGGTGTCTACTTTAGCGGGAGCAATCTTCCTTTTGTGGTCGGATACCATGGCCAGAACCCTGCTCCAATCCCAGGAGATTCCCATCGGAGCGATTACAGCCTTTGTCGGCGCACCCTTTTTCGCCTATCTTTTAAAAAGTGGTTTAAGGAGGGGTTAGGATGAACCTGTTCGAGATTCAGAACCTTAATCAACATTATGGCTCCTTTGCTGTGTTGCGGAACCTCTCCTTTGCCATCAGCCAGGGAGATATGTTTGGCATTATCGGCCCCAATGGCAGCGGCAAATCGACTCTTATCCGTACCATCAGCGGCCTTCAGCCTCCTACTTCCGGCAAGGTCCTGTTGATGGACAGACCCCTTTCCTCCCATACCTCAAAAGAGCTGGCCCGCCAGATTGCCGTTCTGGAGCAGGAGGGTACCCCTGCCCTGCCCTTTACCATAGAGCAGATCGTATCCATGGGACGCTATCCCTGGTTAAAACCTTTTGCCGACCTGGGCTCCCATGATAAGGCTGTGGTGGAGAACATACTCGTTAAACTCAATCTTGGGCCTAAACGCTCCCAAAAAGTCAGCACCCTGAGCGGCGGTCAGCGCCAACTGGTCTCTCTGGCCCGGGCCATGGCTCAGGAGCCCCGGATACTTATCCTGGATGAACCCACCACCTATTTGGATATCGGCCATCAATCCTTAGTCATGGATCATGTCCGTCAATGGCATGACGAGTTAGGCATCACTGTGATTATGGTCTTGCACGATTTAAATATAGCGGCTCAGTATTGCAACCGGATTCTCCTTCTCGATCAAGGGGAAATCGTTACCTGGGGTAAAAAGGAAGACGTGCTCCGGGAAGAAACGTTAACCCAGGTCTATAAAACGGATTTAGTTCAAGTTCATCATCCCAAATTAGGCGTACCTCAATTTCTCTTAAGCGGAAAGTAGTTCCACATCTTAACAAAACCTGGTGATATAACCAATCATCCTCTAAGGACATCGTGAAAAAATTATCTTATACTGAGGACAACCTGTCAGATTGCGATGGGTTGTCTTTCACTTTTGCGTCGTTTACTTTGAAAGGAGAACTTTATGAAAAAATTTATCAATAAACTTTTCGTTTCTCTTCTAGCCTTGGGGTTTTTCGCCACTACCCTCTTTGCTTACCCGCAGACCATGGCAGAGCCCGGTACAGCTCAAGATCTGGCTTGGGTTGAGGAAATGGCCCTTGCTCCCCAAAGCGATACTGTTGAAAGCGATCTTGAAGCTGTTCTAGCCTCCAGAGAACTGGCCAGGGCCGATGCCGACAGACAAGCTGCAATCGGAGCAGCAACCGGTGAAATTTCCCGTGGGTCCCAGTCCAGCTCTGCACCCTCACAAGCCCCGAAAAGCACTGCTTCCAGCTCTTCTGCCACTTCTGACAAGAAGTCTGCCGCTACAAGCAAAAGCACCGCCAGCGCCGCCAAAGCTTCCGTCAAAACCAGTGCCTCCAGCACTACCTCCAAAGCTACTGCCGTGATCAACACGGCCAAAAAGTATATCGGAGTGCCTTATGTTTGGGGCGGCACTACGACCAGCGGCTTTGACTGCTCCGGATACACCCAATATGTCTTCGCTCAGCATGGCATTTCCTTGCCCCGGGTATCCAGGGATCAATATAAGGTGGGCACGGCCGTTTCTTACAGCAACCTCAAGGCCGGGGACCTGGTCTTCTTCTCCTTGGATGGTGATAAAGTCATCGACCATGTGGGGATTTTCCTGGGCAATGGACAGTTCATTAATGCCTCCAGTTCAAAAGGAGTAACCATTTATACCATGGGTTCCTATTGGCAATCCCACTTCATTGGAGCAAAGCGCGTATTTTAGAAGGTTGCGACCATGTATACCCGAAATTCGGAATCGATTACGAATTTCGGCAGACCCTGTCAAGGGGATTCTTAACGTAAGTTCATAAAAAGGGAGCATCGCCGGGCTACTGCAAAACGTAGCTTTCAGGCAATGCTCCCTTTGCTTAAAAAGAGACTCGAAGCTGACTCTCCAGGATTTTGGGTCTGAGGGCATAAGCTTCTACTCCCTGATCGGCTGGGGATGAAACTCTACTCCATAGCGCTCGCTTAACCAATTCGCCTTCCATTTGTCCAGAAGCAGGACAGCATAATTTTCATCCTGATCCAAGACTACCATACTCATGCTGGATTCCTTAAGAATACGAATCTTTTCTTCATCCTTAGGTATCCATTGAACCATTTCGTAAGGCAAATTGTTGATTTGGACCTCTACTCCATACTCATCCCGCAGACGGTATTCCAGGACTTCAAACTGCAGTTGGCCCACGACTCCGATCACGGGAGCCTCTACCCCAATATTCAAATCCCGGAAAACATGGATGGCCCCTTCTTCTTGAAGCTCCTGTATTCCCTTGATAAATTGCTTTCTTTTCAAGGCATTGGCGATGCTGACCCGGGCAAAGTTTTCCGGACTGAAAAACGGCATGGCCTCAAATTCAATACCATCCTTTTCCGCCAGAACATCACCGATGCGGAGTACTCCGCTGTCATGAACCCCAATGATATCTCCGGCATATGCCTCGTCCAAAATGGTCCGCTCCTGGGCAAAGAGCTGCTGAGGCTGAGCCAGCCTCATTTTGCGATGGGTCCGATTATGAATGACATTCATTCCCCGTTCGTATCTGCCCGAGCAGATGCGAATGAAAGCAATACGGTCCCGATGCATGGCGTTCATATTGGCTTGAATCTTAAAGACAAAGCCCACGAATTGTTGACTTGCCGGCTCTAAAATCCCTAGGTTGGATTGCCGCGGGGCGGGAGCCGGGGCTAATTTCAAGAAGCTGTCCAGGAAATTGGGTACACCAAAATTATTCAAAGCGCTGCCAAAGAACACGGGAGTTACTTCCCCCCGATCCATCCGCTCCTGGTCAAAGACATTCCCGGCCATATCCAAAAGTTCGATTTCCTCCCGGAGTCGCTGCAGCAAATCTTCCCCGATCCATTCTTTGATCCAGGGATCGTCAATGTGACCTGTTTGCCGTGTATCATCATGGCCTTTGCGCAATCCGTCGGTAAAGCACTCCACCTGACCCGTTTGCCGGTCATAAATTCCTTTAAAATCAGCTCCGCCGCCGATGGGCCAATTCATGGCATAGGCTTCGATGCCTAAAACTTTCTCCACTTCATCCATCAGATCGATGGGGTGCTTCCCCTCCCGGTCCATCTTGTTAATGAACGTAAAAATGGGAATCCCCCTGCGCCTGCAGACTTCGAAAAGCTTAATGGTTTGTGTCTCCACACCTTTCGCCGCATCGATCAGCATCACAGCACTGTCGGCAGCGGTTAACGTGCGATAGGTATCTTCACTGAAATCCTGGTGACCCGGAGTATCCAGAATATTAATGACAAATCCCTGATAATTAAACTGCATGGCGCTGGAGGTAATCGAAATTCCCCTCTGCCGCTCCAGTTCCATCCAGTCTGAAGTAGCATAGCGTTGGGTTTTTCTGGCCTTAACATTCCCTGCCAGATGGATAGCTCCCCCAAACAACAGCAATTTTTCAGTCAGCGTGGTCTTCCCTGCATCAGGGTGGGAGATAATAGCAAATGTTTTCCGGAAACGGATTTGTTTTTCAAGGGATATGCTCACAAGGTTTGCTCCTTACTCTATAAATTAGGATCAACTAAGATCTCTTTTTTCATTCATTGAGCGCTCCATAGCGCTGAACAGCATTTTATTATAACATAATAAATTCTGCGAAAAAAGGAATCAATCTGACTCCGATGGACAGGATTTCTGCTTTTTATCCATCTTAACCCGGCAGGAATCACCCTAAGCATGTGGAAATACTATGGGTAAAGGAGGAGGACTTGCTATGACGCTCTATGAAGTTCTGTATAATACCCTGAAGAAGGACTGTTGGAAATTTGACTATGATCAAAAGAACGAGTTGTTTCGCTTAGAGATTCGTGGTATTAACTGTGATTTCGTCTCTTTCATTATTGTCGATGAAGAGCAGGAATCTCTGCTTTGCAATACACATATCAAGCAGAAAATACCTTTTGCCAAGCGCGTAGAAGTCTGCAACTTCATGAATCGGATTAATTATGAACTTGCCATCGGCAATTTTGAAATGGATATGGATGATGGCGAAATTCGCTTTCGGACTTACCTGGATTCAGCCAATTCAGAGCCTTCCCAGGAACAGCTTATTAATCTCATCTGGAATGGTGCGCAAACCTTTGATACTTATTATCCTGGATTTATCAAAATCGTATCCGAAGATTATTCGGCTGAGGAAGCGGTGCGGGTTTGCTCCCAGGATGATGAGTCATAATCTATTAACATGATGCTTATTCTCCTGTTATTGGCATTAATAGTTGTTCTTTGATGATTAAACCAACAATTACCTGTTTATTTTCTCCTGCTGATTCAGATAATAAGACCGTCTCACTAACCAATACAAAAACTTAAGGAGGGACCCTAAAATGGCAGGAGAAAGAAGTACTAATCAACCAGCAGTTCAAGGAGCAACACAATCACTGGATCAATTCAAGTATGAGATCGCAAATGAACTCGGCGTTCAATTGGGCGGTGACCGCACCAGCCGTGAAAACGGATCTGTCGGCGGCATGATGACCAAGCGCATGATTCAATTTGCAGAAGAAAACCTCAAAAGAGGAACCCGCATCTAACCGTACATTAACCTTATGAGAGGTATCCGCAAGGATACCTCTTACCATTTGGGGACATAGTGCTAATGATGCAATAAAGAGCGGTTATCCCGCTCTTTATTCTTTAGTATTTAGTATTTAATTGTTCCGTCTGTCTCGGTCAGAAACTTCTTCTTGGCATCTAAGTGTTTGCGCACATCTTTTAATTGATGGGGTGAAAGTTCCTCGGCATTCTCGGCAAGAAATTGTTCGTTTTCCTGAATATTCTTGAGGGTTAACTCTATTTTCTTTAATTCTTCCTTCTGGGGTTTATTGCCATCTTTTCTAGGCATCTCTTATCACCTCAAGCTTATTTTCCCCTAAATCATTCAAAAAACTTTAGTAATATCTCCCAATTTGATATAATATTTAAGAATATAGCTTTGGCAAAGCAAGCAATGCTTTCAGGATTTACTTTAACATTCTGCACATACAAAAAAGATGATGATTAAGAAAGGAGCTCACTTGTGAAGGTTAAAGCGATCAGTTCTCCCGACCCACGACTTCTTGAGCAGGAATTAAATCAATGGCTGGAGGATAATCGCTGGGTCAAGATTGTCAATGTCACTCAAAGTACAGGTCAAACCCATCTCGTCTGCCTTTGGTATGAAGAACCCAATGTACCCGTGCTGGGTGGATAAATCCAAATAATTCATGCCATAATAGAAGAAACTTAGGAAAACCAAGCTTCAAATGAAGGGACTGTAGCTTTCATGAAAATCTCGCTCTTTATTACCTGCCTCGGGGACACCATGTTTCCGGATCTTGGTGAAACCATGGCCAAAATCTTTACCCGTTTAGGGCATACTGTAGACTTTCCTGAAGGGCAATTTTGCTGCGGCCAGATCTCCTTTAATTCCGGTTACATGGACGATACCCGCACCGTAGCCCGGGCGACCATTGACGCTTTCGAAAACAGTGAGGTAGTGGTAGCTCCCAGCGGCTCTTGTATCGGCATGATTCATCACAATTATCCCGACTTATTTAAGGATGATCCTGTGTATGCCAAAAAAGCCAAAGACCTGATCGACAAAAGCTATGAGTTTACCCAATTCGTGGTCAATGTCCTTAAAACCCCGGATCTCGGTGCCCGTTATCAGGCTAAGGTCACCTATCATCCTTCCTGTCATGCCACCCGTCTTTTGGGGCTTCGTGATGAGCCTATGGCTATTCTGGAGAACATACAAGGCTTAGAGATACTCCCCCTGCCGGAAGCCCATCTCTGCTGCGGCTTTGGAGGTACTTTCTCCATTAAGATGCCCAAAATATCCGAAGCCATGGTCGCCGAAAAAGCTGAGCATGTTTTGGCCTCCGGTGCCGATATTCTGACCGGGCTGGATATGGGCTGCCTTATGAATATATCCGGCTATATGGAGAAGCACGGCCGCTCCATTCCGGCTATGCATGTCATTCAATTGCTCGGAAAGGGGATGTAACTATGTCACTGGATAATCACTATGACGTTGATGCCGCTTTAGATAAAGCTCTTAAAGATGATTTTCTGCGCAAGGCAACCCGCCGGGCTACCGATAGGCTGAGAAACAATAAACTGGCTATTACCGAAGAGCTGGGGAACTGGGAAGAATGGCGCCAGGTGGGAGAAAGAATCCGCAACCACGTCGTTGAAAACCTGGATTACTACCTTGACATGCTTATTGAAAATGTAGAAAAGAACGGCGGCCACGTTCACCTGGCCAAAACGCCGGAAGATGGGGTAAGAATCGTTCAGGAGATTTTCCAAAAGCATGGCTTCAAATCGGTGATCAAATCCAAATCCATGATTACGGAAGAGATTCACCTTAACCCGGTCCTGGAGAAAGACGGTATTGAGGTTGTGGAGACCGATTTAGCAGAGTATATTATCCAGATCGCCGATGAACCCCCTTCACATATCATTGTTCCGGCTATGCATAAAACCCGGGAGCAAATTGCTAAGCTCTTTGAGCCTATAGCGGGACATCCGCTGGAATCAGATACCCCAACCCTGACCAAATTTGCCCGGGAGCAGCTGCGGGAAAAATTCCTGACCAGTAAAATCGGCATAACCGGCTGCAACTTTGCCGTAGCGGATACAGGAACCATCACTATGGTTACCAATGAGGGCAATGGCCGTTTGACCAGTACCATGCCCGAGGTCCAAATCACCATGATGGGGATGGAGCGGATTGTCCCTTCCTACAAAGAGCTCAGCGTTCTTCTTAACCTGCTGGCCCGCAGCGCCACAGGACAGCGCCTCTCGGTCTACACCACCATGATTACTCCCCCCAAACGGGAAGGGGATATCGATGGACCTAAGGAATGGCATTTGGTCATTCTCGATCATAATCGCTCGGAAATCCTAGGGGATGAGGATTTCCGCTCATCTCTGCGCTGCATCCGCTGCGGAGCCTGCTTCAATGTCTGTCCCGTTTATCGCCAGGTTGGCGGACATGCTTACGGCTCTGTTTATTCAGGCCCCATCGGAGTCGTCATTACTCCCCTCCTGGAACAGAATTATGAGAAATGGGGGCATCTCCCCTACTACTCCTCTCTCTGTGCGGCCTGCTCCGAAGCTTGCCCGGTACGGATTCCCCTCCAGGATTTAATCGTCAAGCATCGGGACCGCAAGGTGCTCAAAGGCTATACTTCGGGTGTGGAAAAGAAGATCTTCAAATACTATGGCTATTACTTCTCCCATCCCAAGACCCTCAGCAAATTTGTCCGCTTAGGCTCCAAATTCCAATTTATCCTCATGCGCAACGGCAGAATTGCCTCAGGACCGCCGCCCCTCAGCAATTGGACCAACAGCAAGACCTTACCCCCTGTAGCCAAGCAAATGTTCCGGGATCAATGGCCGGAGTTGGAGAAGAAACTAAAAACTATGCAGCGAGGTGATCAATAATGAGTGAGCGTCAAGCATTTATCGCCAATATCGCTAAAAAACTGGGACGTCCCACTCCAACCTCTGTAGAACCTATCAAGCTTAAATTCCCCCTCTACCGGCTGGACTCCCAAGAGGAACGGATCGATAAATTCATGAAAATGTATGAAGCCATGGGCGGTAAAGCCGTGCAAGCTTCTGCCGCTAAAGAAGCCGCCCAGGCTTTGCGGGAGTGGTTCGGGGAAAGCCCTCAGTGGCTCAACCCCAATTCCATTGTGGTTTGGAATGAGCTCCCTACGATGGCCCGGGCCTGTTTGGAAGAGCTGGGCTGGCCGGCCCGTTCCTATGCTGACCTTCCTGCCCCGGAACGCAACGCTATCATGGATAAGATGGAGTTAGGCATTACCGGAGCCGACTTCGGCATAGCCCAATCCGGATCTCTCGTTTTGAAAAGCAGTGCCAAACGGGGCCGGGCTGTCAGCCTGGTGCCCATCCGCCATCTGGCCTTTATTCCAGCCTCCTTCCTCAGGGACAGTCTCGACCAGGTCCTTGATGAACTTATGGGAACAGATATCCCGGCTGCTATTGAAATCATCTCCGGACCAAGCCGTACCTCAGACATTGAGATGGATCTTTCCATCGGTGTTCACGGTCCCGTGGAAGTTTATTGCATCCTTATGATGGATTAATAGCAGAGCCATTCTAAAAGAATATACAAAAACAGGGCGGGAACTCAACTTAACCCTTGAGTTCCCGCCTTTCTTTAATAACACATCTTTTTAGCCGCACATCTGATCTTGATTGCCAAGCTGGCTACAGATCCATGTTTATACTCTGGGCTGCAAAGTAATTGATGATACTCTCTTTCTCCCGCACTTCCACATGAACTACGGGCTGACCCTCTCCTCCCTTGATGCCGCTCCACCGGTAATAGAGGGTTTGCTGATACTGCTGATTGATGATGGGATCAACATACTCCAGGTGTAGGACGATATAGTAGGGGTTTACATCAGGCTCGCTGATATCCACTTCATAGGGATCCAAAGCAATCACTAAACTGGAGCTCATGTCTTGAGGGATTTCATTCACCAGATAATTGGGTTCATTATGGATGGGTTTATCTTGTAGTTTTTCCGCAAAAACTATGGTCCGGCTGGCTAAATTCACTGCAGGATGAATTCCTACATTACTGAATTTGAACTCTAAGCGCAGACCGGATTTCAATTCAACCTGAGGGGACTCCCGCAGGGATAAGTAAGGACGTGAAGATTCACGATCAATTTTCCAGGCATTGAGCGTAACTGTAACCGTAATCGTGGCGGTAAGTGCCAAAATGCAGGTTCCAACCGTTGCTATAATACTGCTCCACTTGGTAAACTTATCTCCAAAGCTCATGGACTGACTCGCCACCTCCTTCTAAACAAACATCCTTTAGTGTTCTTCACATTCCTGTTTCCTATGCATTGAACCAGAAAAAGACCCACCTAAAGCATCAGGTGGGTCCCTGCCAAAGCATCCTTAAATGGCCGGATTTATTCTTTTTTCTTATAATAATAAAGAATGATTTTTAAAAGATACATTAGCAAAAAGATAGGTATAATAGCGATTGCAAGTCCAATGCGGTCATTGAATAGTGAATATAGTGCAATACAAACTAAAAGAAGAAATAGAAACAGTTTTAATTTCATAATGCTCTCCTTTTGAACTGGATTTCACTTCCAAATCTAAATCTTTTTTTATATATTATAGACATAATCTTGACAGATGCAAGTCGGTACAATTAGTACCGACTTGCATTTACCTTCCAATCTTTATAGTTTCTATATCTTCTGCTTTTTATAAGCCATCAATCGATTATTAACTTATGATCTGTATAACCACCAATTCCATTTACATCAGTCTCTAAATAGTATGTTGTATGATCGACAGGAAACCCAAGAAGAGAATAATGATCAGTAAGATATGCATAAGACACACCCTGTGTTGGGTCTCCTGGAATAACATAGGCGTCTGAGCCATCATTTGTCCACTCATCAGGCCATTGGTAGTCGGGAACAGTTCCCCAGCCATGATTGTTAATGCCGGTTATATTTCCGCCGGAAATAAACCAAGTAGTATCTAATTCGGCGGTTCCCATATATGTGTGATCATAATAGTCATTGACAGTATAGGAGTGGACGCATTTTGTATCCTGAGTACTAAATGCGCCATGATTAACTTCATTGATTTTAATTACATGAAGCATAAGTTTACCATCAATGGTTTCCTTATAAACACTTGAATCCTTAACCTCTACTTTAGCACCTCTTTTAATCTCAGGTATTTTATCAATTTCAAGCCTTTGTCCATCAATTATCACACTTTTATCATCGTGCGCCAGCGTTAATGGCTGTTGATCAATTGTTTGTGCAGAAACAGCCGGAACTATCACTGCTAAAATTAACATGATTGATAAACCTAGGGAAAAAAACAGATTTTTATTAATTCTCATTTTTCTTACCTCACTTCATCCTGAATTCTTAAATAATTACAAGTCTATTCATTAGCACATGAAATCGCCTTCTTTCAAAACTCATCATTCTTTTTTGCGTGAAGTCTTCTTGCAAGTATAATTTAGGTACAGCTATATTATCGATGAAATCCCCATTACTTTCCATACGCCATCGAGCCTATATTTTCGACTCAATTCTTCTATTTTTCTCTATACACCAATTTAATCAATTCGACCACAGACGCTATACCCAGCTTTTTATAAATGTTTTCAAGATGCTTTTTCACGGTAAAATGGCTAATATTTAAAATATCTGCAATTTCTTTTCGAGTGTATCCTTGAATCCGCAGTTTCGATATCTCTTTCTCGCGATATGTCAAATTTTTTCTTCCTGTGTTTTTATTCAGGTTAGAACTTCCATGCATTTGAACCACTCCTAATGAAAATGAAATCTTTTGAGATCTGTCTCACATTCTCCACAGGTCTTATTTTACACTGACTCACCTGTGTGCGACAAACCAGGTATGGGGCAGCCAATGCCCAGTTGGTATAGGAAAATGGCCAGAATAGAACATTAGGGCTATTTTTAAGCTCAAAAACACGAGATTTCGGAAAATTAATCCATAAAAGTATTTATATTCAATATGTAGTCATGCATACTGTGCCGCTGCCCCATGGATTTCCGTTCTGACCAGATGCTCTTGGTCCTTTAAATTTAAATCCCTTAATACTCCCATGTTCCAGCTTACTTCTCAGTTTAACCACGATTTGTTCTCGGACCAACTGATCTCGTTTGTCCTCCTCTTCTTTAAACACACGATATAACGTTTACTCTGATGGACCACTTCTTTAACCCTCAGGTTATCTTTCACGATGACATAAGGTTCCGGAGAGGTTGCGAGCTCTGAACCGGCCTTTATATTACGCATACGAACTCCTAGTATAGTGGAGCTTCAACCCTTCAAGGAGCTCTAACGTTCGTTTTCCCATCATGCCCCGGCCTCCCACGACGATGACTCGCCGAATATCAAGCGTTTCTTTAATTGACGCTTACATTGATTAAAGACAATCAAGAAAGCTTTTCGCAACACTCTAAAGTGTGAAGTATAGAAATTTTTCATTCTAAAATAGAACTTTCTTTTTATTAAACCAGAGTATATAATATCATCATGAATCAGATAGGCGATGGAGTTCGCCTTTAACCGCCGCTTGGCTAATGACTCCTGCCGGTTATCTATTGCCGGCAGGAGTCTTTTTATCTTTAGGGAGTGAGCTGAACATGATTTATTTATGGGTAGGTTGTGCCGGAATGTTCGGGGCAATGCTCAGGTATTTAATCGGTATTTCATTCTTTGCTGATAGTCGGTTTCCTTGGGCAACCTTAACCATAAATTTGTTGGGGAGCTTTCTCTTAGCCTGGCTGACAAGCTATGTATTCAAGAAAGTCCGCCTCTCCCCACATCTTTCTACAGCAATAGGAACAGGGTTCGTTGGTTCGTTTACAACCTTTTCAACCCTGAGTGTGGGGACGATCAGCTTATTTCAGGATGGCCATAACTTTTTAGCTATGGTTTATGTATTGGTAAGTCTCCTCGGGGGACTAACAATGAGCCACCTGGGCTTTAAGGTAAGTAAAGAGGTGCAGAAATCGTGATGGCATCACATATCCTTTTGGTTGGTATAGGCGGATTCTGCGGAGCAATTGTCCGTTATTTCTTCAGCAGGAAATTAAATAGCGGAAAACTACCGGTAGGCACGCTGACTGTGAATTTATCCGGAGCATTTCTTTTAGGAGCCATGACCGGTGCCAATTTAAGTACGACAACAACGCTCTTGCTGGGAACAGGTTTCTTAGGTGCATTTACCACTTTCTCTACACTAAAACTGGAAATGGCTCAGCTGCAATTAAAAAAGGAGCATCGACTATTTATACTTTATACCACCATCACCTACGGTGGCGGAATTGCCCTTGCCTATTTAGGTTATTGGCTGGGCAGCTTTTTTCGTTGATGTTCGTCAACAAAAAAGTCGTCCTCCCCCCACTATCAGTGGAGAGAGGACGACTTTGGCTATTGGCCTCTATGTTGATTGTTTAGACTCCGTGATTATTAGATTCCGTATGTCCATCATCGACGAAGAATATCTGCTGAATATCCACCGCTCATAGTATTACAGCAGATCCCAGCTTTTCTTAATGTGGTCGACCAGGTTATTGGGATCAACATCGGTATGACATTGTTCACAGTCCATCATGCCCCGGGTATTTTCCAAAGAATGACCCTTACCATGACAGATCATGCAGTCATCCACCACTTCATTCTTATAAACGGCTTTGAAATTCTTGCTGTGGAATTGATTTAACAGCTCCACAGTTTTAGCAGCTACATCTGCCGTCACGCGGGCGCAGCGCTCACTTCTGGCCTTGCTCTCAGCCTTGAGACCGCTGGCATCACACCACACGCTTACGGAAACGTGACAGAGAGGTGATTTGGCGACACTTTTTTCGATGGGCCCCTCATATTCCAAAGCCTTGCCTGCTTCCGGCATGAATTCAGGGAAAGGATGATCACAATACCAACCGAACAATTCGCTGACCACCTTATCCGCATCACTCTTAGGCATGGTGTAGTTAATGGCAGTAGCCGCACCGATCAGGGCTCCGCACAGGGTACCCCAGCCTCCGCCGCCGGTACCGCCCCAGCCCAGAACCTGCGTAGGAACATGGGTGTAGGGATAACCGATCTTTTCTCTTAATTGACCGATAACCGCCTCAAAGGCACCATAAGAACATTTGGATTTACCATAGCCGGCATAGCCGTCCAACTTGGCTTTTTCCGGGTCCAGCTGTACATAAGGGTAGGGAAAACTTGGTGGTGCGCAATGCTCCCCTTCCGGCAATTGGGCAGCCTCCGCCACTTGGGTATGAAAGATGCTTGTGCCAACAGCTAAAGCTCCCGCCGCCAGAATACCGGATTTTAAAAACTTTCTTCTTGACATATCTTTTTCTTCACTCATTGAAACAGCCTCCCTTTCGTCACTATCCTACTTTGGATTTTCTCAAGCCCTGGACCCCTTTTCTAGTTCCGGAAACCATGTCACCTCCTCAGCACTCAGCTATGAGTTCGCTTCAATACGGGAAATCAGATCTTTACTATCTTCTCCCCGTCTGCATCAATAAGGTGCACCGCACAGGCCAGACAAGGGTCAAAAGAACGAATCACCCGGACCACATTGACAGGATTATCCGGATCAACAGGCACTCCTATCAAGGCCTGTTCAACAGGACCTGGGATGTTCTTCTCATCACGAGGGGAAATATTCCAAGTGGTGGGAACCACCATCTGATAGTTGCTGATGACATGTTGATCGATCTTGAGCCAATGTCCCAAAGCTCCCCTTGGCGCCTCATTGAGAGCTACTCCCTGACCCTGAGCAGGAGGATCCCAGTGCTTGGAATCATGAATATCAGGACGTACGGTCTTGCTTCCCAATAATGTCTCTAAGTCATCCAGCCAACGGTACATGGACTTGGTGATCAGCAGCGTTTCCTGGGCGCGGGCAAGGTGACGGGCAACCGCTCCAGGTTTAATTCCGTAGCGGCCCATCAAGTCCAGCAATCCTGAATGCTGCATAACCAGCATCCGGGCCAGCGGCCCTACTTCTGCAGCCTCTCCCTTATACCGGGGAGATTTAATAAAGGTATAGGCTCCTTTTTTATCAAAATCGATGACGGTTTCTCCCGCCCAAGGATGAGCAGGCTCCCTATCTTTGTACCAGGCACTGGCTGCGCTTTCCGTAATCCGGCTCATATCCAATGCTTCGACAACACCCGGAGCCTCGCTGCTGATAAAGCCCCCCTTGAATAATTTTTCTGTACCGGAATCATCCATAGGGAAACCGCCATAGGCTATATAGCCGCCCGGACCCGCGCCGACTCCGGCTTTCCCCAGCTCCAACAGAGGACCTGTGCAAAAACTCACGACGTCGGGCACATAAGTCAGCTCGGCGAAGGACACGACTTCATTGAGCAGGGTTCTAAAGGCTTCCAGCTGTTCTTTCCGGGGGTAGATAGTCACTCCGCCTACAACAATACTGGATTGATGGGGCTGTTTCCCTCCCAGAACAGCCGACATCTTCTTGGCTTTACCCTGAATCTTTAAGGCCTCCAGATAATGGGCGAGAGCGGTTGTGACAATTTCCGGATCCCTTACGGAATAACTGTCCGGTTGGTAGCGGGGGGTCAGAGGGGCGGTATCTCCCGCCGTCACCAGAGACATTATTTTATTTTTAACAGCGAGAAGCTCCGCAACATTTCCTTGATAATGATTGACTGCCAAGACATCAAGATAATCAAGGGCCGACAAATGATAGAAATGCAAAGGATGGTCATGCAGCCATAATGAGCCGGCGATAAGATTGCGAATAAGCTGAGCGGCACGGGGTACATTGGCTCCCTGGGCGTCTTCGATGGCCATGGCCGATGTCCAGCCGTGTGATGCCATACACACTCCGCAGACCCGTTCCGTAATATACACAGCATCGCGGGGGTCTCTGCCCTGGAGAATCTGCTCAATCCCCCGGAACATGGTTCCCTGTGCCCAGGCATTGGTTACGACATTATTCTCAATCTCCACTTCAATGCGTAGGTGGCCCTCCACTCGTGTTACAGGGTCAATCACAACTCGCTTAGCCATCTATTTCACCTCCTTGGGGTTCACAAATAAGGGCGCGAATCCTTCATAGTATTCAGGCTGACTGCATCCCGCACAGGGCGATCCGGCATAGCCGCAGAAATTGGCTCCGCCATTCCACCAGGCATTAGCACAGTTCGTGTAAGTATCCTGCCCTTTGCACCCCTTGTGATAAAGACACCAATCCAGAGTGTCCGGGTTATTCCAATCCTCCAGATACTCTCCTTTTTCATAATGCCAGCGGCGATAACAGCTGTCATGTAAGGTGTAGCGATAGTAAGCTTCCGGCCGGTTGAGTCCGTCCAGCTTAGGCAAAGCATTATGGCTCAGATAGTATAGAAGCAAGCCCACCAGCCGATCCGGTTTGACCGGACAACTGGGGAGATTGACCACCTTAACTCCTTCGAGCACCTCCTGGGCGCCCACTGCCCCGGTGAACCCGGCACGGGGAATCCCGCCGTAACAAGCACAGGAGCCTACAGCGATCACCGCTTCAGCCTTTTCCGCAGCTAGTTTGAATTGTTCTATAAAGGGCTTTCCTTCCACAAAGCAATACCGTGAATCCGCTGTGGGAATCGAGCCCTCCAGGACGAGTATGTAATGACCTTTGGCTATACAGTCTTCCAGGCTTTGAACAGCCTGCTCTCCTGAGGCTGCCATCAGGGTAGGATGGTAGCGTACCGAGAGAAGATCGAGAATAATCTCCTCCGGCCCCGGGTCAACCGAAGATAACAGAGATTCGCTGCACCCGGTGCAGCCTTGCCCTTGCATCCAGATCACCGGTTTTTTGGACAAATTTGCTTCAGCCGCCTCCGCTATTTGAGGCGCTAAGCTCAAATCGATCCCCAGGGCCGCGCATGTGAATGTGCACAGTTTCAAAAAGTCCCTTCTGGATACCCCTCTTCTGGCGAGACGCTGATATCCGCTTTCCATAGGCTGATCATCTCGTTTCACATTCCTCACCTCATTGTAATTTTTTTAATTTATGTTAAAATAACACGTCCAAAATAAAATTACTAAGTGAATGTTAAAACTTGTACTACTTATGTCTCACCAGGTTATTTCTATATTTTTAACGAGGAAAATTCAATAATCTATGTCATGTTAGATAATTCAGATAACTGGTATCATGTTTATGTGAACACTTTATCAATTTCTATAATACATTCTTTTTATTACCAATTCTACTGTAAAGTGTTAACTTTTTGATTTATATTCTTAATCGTGCTATAAAGATTTCGTATGATATCAACGAGATTACTAATATAATAAGATAACCCAGCGGGGCCGGTCCTTGGCTTATTTGCATTTTTATCCGCCCCCGCCGGCTATTCTTTTTTCAAAAAATATTTTGAAGTGTAATCATTCCTTTATCGGCAATATGATCAACCAGCAGGCGCAAGGCGGACAGCTCTCCTAAACTTAAAACGGTCTCATTTTCCTTGATATATTGCTCCAGCCTTATTAAGCTGAGTTCGATTTCATCTATCTCCTGATGATCGAGCAATATGCTCCAGAATTTTTTGATCCCATTCCAGTCTTGGCTGAATTTCTCGATTTCCTGATTGGCATTGCTCCAGCTCTTGGCCCGTATCTGTTCCTCCACATTGACTAATTTTTCGGTCAGGGTATAAGTGGACTCACTGATATAACTGTTCTGCCAATAGCCCCCCAGCACCAGAATAAGGATAATTATGCCTGCTATAAGATACGTTCTCAGCATAGAATACCCCCTCATTTAATTTTGGCCTAAGCCTGTTGCTTTTTCTTAGTATATCGTTCTTTGCCCTGCAGATATAAATGATCCGAGGAGTCCAGGCAGGCAAAGAGCACCTCTTCTATGCCTTTCAACTGATGTTTTTTGATCTGCTTATCCAGCCATGCCCGATCTTTACCCGACAGGGCAAAGGCACTTTCCTGCAGAATTCCATCCATAATAAACACAATCGGCAAGCCTTCGTAAGCCGGTTGCAGCTTCAAATCCTCTGGTGTAACAGGGCGTTTGGAGGATTTGGGCAATACACTGATCTGCCCGTTGGTTTCAAGAATAGCAAACTCTACATCGGCAATATTGGGGATACTTCTCATTCTTAATTCTTCCACTAAATCGGTTAAGGGCAGGCGATTGCGAACTAATTCATGCTCAACAATCCTTCCTCTTTCGATCAGGATCGAAGGAGTGCCATTGAGAATATCCCGGGCCTTCTCGCTTTTTAACTCCAGATAAGACAGTGAGATACTCATTAAAACCAAAACCATCATGGGAATAATTCCTGAAATAAGAGGAATTCCCACATCTTCGCTGGGGATAGCCGCTAAATCGGAGATCATAAGAATGACGACCAGCTCGAAGGGTTGCAGTTGGCCTATTTCACGTTTGCCCATAAGACGCAAAGCCGTAATCACGAAAAAATAAAGTATCAAGGTTCTTATGGCGGTTATCAGCATAATTTCATCATGCAACTCCTTTCTGTGGTTTTGGGACGAAAAAGCATATGCCTGTGACATATGCCTGAATAGTCTTTCTCCATAGCCATCATTTTATTCCGCTTAAGAGCCTCTGGGGATTCAGAGCAGGATTTGTTTTATCACTCTGTATTAATACACAAATCCTTATCTTGTGTTATAATCAATAGTATTCTGTAACACTTAAAACTCGCCTTGCCCGGCGAGGAAAATTTTTGCATGACAAGGCGGAGGAATGAGGAATTAAGTGTTACAGAATACTAATGTTCTATCATAGAGAATCAAGTCAAGAATGGAGGAGCAGTGGTGAAAAAGCAAGCGGTTGTCATTTATGAAAAAGATAATGTGGCTACCTGTGTCGATCATATACCTGCCGGTACCACGATCTCGTTTTTCCGAGGAAGCCAAGCCGAATCACTTACAGTGTGCCAGGATATCCCTTTGGGACATAAGGTTGCACTCATACCCATAGCCCAAAGCAGCCATGTCGTAAAATATGGGGAGAGCATTGGTGCCGCCACCATCGATATTCAACCCGGCCAGCATGTCCATGTCCATAACATGGAGTCACAACGGGGTCGCGGGGATTTAGATACCGATAAGGAGGGCTCAAGATGAACCTATGGGGATTTCGGCGTCCTGACGGACTCTTTGGCATACGCAACCATCTTTTAATCCTTCCTACTTCAGTCTGTGCGACCACCGTTGCCGCTAATATAGCCGCTCAAGTCCCCGGTGCTGTCGCCATTGCCAACCAACACGGCTGCTGTCAGTTAGGTGCCGATTACGAGCAAACCTTACGGACTTTAATCGGCATGGGGAGAAACCCCAATGTGGGAGCAGTCCTCGTTGTCGGTTTGGGTTGTGAAGGCATACCGATCCTGCACACTGCAGAAGAAATCGCCAAGTCCGGGAAACCGGTGCAATCTCTGATCATTCAGGAACATGGCGGCACTCTAAAAACCACCGCCCTGGGAGTCCAAATCGCTGCTCAAATGGCCCGCACCCTTTCTATGCTGAAAAGGGAAGAAGCTCCCCTCAGTGAGCTGTCGCTGGGGGTTGAATGCGGCGGTTCTGATTTCACTTCAGGTTTAGCCGCCAATCCTGCCGCCGGCACAGCTTCTGATCTGGTGGTCAAGGCCGGAGGCACGGCTATGTTATCCGAAACCACGGAATTCATCGGTGCGGAACATGTACTGGCCAAACGGGCCAAATCACCGGAAGTCGCCGCCAAACTCCTGGGAATCGTCAAAGAAACGGAGCTGCGTGCCCGGCAGCTTCATGTGGATTTACGGGATGGCCAGCCCACTCCCGGAAATATTGCCGGCGGCATCAGTTCCATCGAAGAAAAGTCTCTAGGCTGTATTTATAAAGCCGGTCACTCCACCATTCAGGATATTTTGGCCTATGGCGAAGCTCCCCAAGGCAAAGGTCTTTATGTTATGGACACTCCGGGTCAGGATGTGGAGTCCATGGTCGGAATGCTTGCCGGCGGCATACAGATCATCGTATTCACCACAGGACGGGGTACCCCCACCGGCTCACCTATCGCCCCAGTTATTAAAGTCACGGCCAATGCCGATACGTATCTGAACATGGCAGACAATATCGACCTCGATCTCTCTCCCATCCTATCCGGCGCAGAAACCATTGAAGATAGCGGCCGCCGGATTTTCAAGGAGATAATTGAAGTAGCCAATGGTAAATTAACCAAATCAGAAAGCTTAGGTCACCAGGAATTCGGCATCTTCCGCATTGGGCCGACTTTTTAACGTGAAAAACAGAAAAACAGGGAGAAAAACAGGGACAGGTACCATTATTCATACTGAATATGGTACCTGTCCCCTTTTTTCACGTTAGCGGCGTTCCATAGTATAAAGCCGTTTCACCCTTTCTTCGATGGGTGGGTGGGTACTGAACAGATTTGCTACCCTGCGGGCGTTCAACGGATTGACGATAAACATATGACTTGCGGAGGGGTTAACATTCATCGGTATGGCTGCCGAACTTCTCTCTAATTTCTGGAGAGCATTGGCCAGACCAGAGGAGTTCCCCGCAATCTCCGCCCCCGTAGCATCGGCCAGATATTCCCGGGAACGGGAAATTCCCATCTGAACCAGCATGGCCGCAATGGGCCCCAGAATAATCAAGGGCAGGGCCGCCAGTCCGGAAGCTCCTTCTTCGTCATTTCCGCCTACCCCTCCGAACATCAGGGCCCACTGAGCCCAATGGGCCAGGGTCGTAATCACACCGGCCATGACTGCCGCCAGGGTACTGATCAGAATATCCCGATTCTTAATGTGAGCCATCTCGTGAGCTAATACCCCTTCCAGCTCTTCACGATTAAGCATTTGCATCAATCCCCGGGTTACGGCAATGGCCGCGTGATTAGGATTGCGGCCGGTTGCAAAAGCATTGGGCTGAGGTGACGGGGTCATATAAAGCCTGGGCATGGGCAAATTGGCGTTGTCTGCCAGCCTTTCCACCATAGCATAGAGCTCGGGGCTTTGTTCACGGCTGATGGGCTGGGCTTTCGTCATCGCCAGAGCCATCTTATCACTAAACCAATAGCTGCCAAAGTTCATCACCATGGCAAAGATAAAGGCGATCTGCATACCGCCGGAGCCTCCTATAGCATTCCCGGCCAGAATCACAAGCACAGTTAATAAACTCATCAGAAAAACAGTCTTGAGCTGATTTCCGAATCCATTCATATTTCAACAACTCCTTTCAAATCTACAAAAGCCAAGAGGATCGATCCTTTACTTTCCACTGTCTTCCCGGGTGTCCGGAGACATGTCAGCACCATCCGGTGCCGGTCTTCGACTGGCTTTAACCCGGGTGATTCGAAAGCCAACCACTTCCATGACCGTAAAGGTATAGTCCATGAAATCAATCCGATCTCCTTTGACCGGTTTACGGCCAAGCCGGTTGAAGACAAAGCCTCCGATGGTGGAAACGGTCTCATCCTCGAATTCAACAGCCAATAACTCACTTAAGTCATCAAGGAGCACCCGGCCATTGATCAGATATTCGCTCTCCCCACTCTTGATAATCTCCGCTTGCTCGGCACTTTCAAATTCATCATAGATTTCCCCGACCAGTTCCTCAATGAGATCCTCGATGGTTACCATACCGGCTGTCCCGCCAAACTCATCCACCACAACGGCCAGATGAGTTCTCTGGACACGCATTTTCTGCACCAGATGAGAGATGGGCATCCCTTCCGGAACGATGAGTATATCCCGCTTCAATTCCCCAATATTTTTTACCGACGATTCGGAAAGGGACAAAAGATCCCGCATATGCACCAGACCGATCACATTATCCTTATCATCGTCACAGAGGGGATAACGGGTATGTCCGGATGTTTTGACGGTTTCCAGAACTTCTTCCATTGAATCCTGTATATAGAGGCACATCATATCCTGACGAGGAACCATCACCTCGCTGACCACTCGATCCGAGAACTCAAAGACATTATCCAGGAGTTTTCCTTCCATCTTATCCAAAATACCATGACGTTGGCTGGCATCCACAAGCATCCGCAATTCTTCCTCCGTATGAGCAAGATCGGATTCATTGGCCGGGGATATACCCCCAAGCTTCAGAATCAGGTTGGCAAGCCCATTAAGGAAACGGATCACCGGATAAAAGAGCTTGTAAAACATCTTTAGAGGACCGGCAGTCCACAGAGCTGCGCTTTCTGCTCTTTGAATGGCAATGGATTTAGGAACCAACTCCCCAAGGACAATATGCAGGAACGTAATCAGCAGAAACGCAATGACCACGGATACTGTATGGGTTAAGACTCCATCCCATGCCACCAGGTTCTTAAAAAGCGGAGCCAGCAAAGTAGCAATGGCCGGCTCTCCCAACCAACCCAGCCCCAGGGAAGCTAAAGTAATCCCCAGTTGGCAAGCGGAGAGATAGGCGTCCAGTTGCGAGGTCACAGCAAGGGCAAGGGTCGCTTTTCGGGATCCTGACTCTGAAAGCTCGGCGAGACGGGTCTTTCTCACTTTTACCAAGGAAAATTCAGCGGCCACAAAAAATGCATTGAGAGCGACCAGGAACAATGCAGCAACTACTTTGGCAATGCTCCACACTATGCTATCGATTGGATTCTCCTCCTTTTATTCTATACATTTCTACCCCACCTCAGACATAAGTGGACCCGTACCATACCATGACTATCCAGTGTTTCTGTTTTTGGACAGGATCCTCTGTTGTTCCTCTATTAATCTCCCACATCTGAGGCAGTTGTACACTATCCAAATCGATTTTTTGGGGTAAAACAGCCAAGGCGCCGAAGATCACAGCTCTTGGCGCCTGATTAATACTTGAATTATATTTTAATACCCAGAGTCCCTTTTGGGGTTGTTCAAAAGCCACACAGGGGTAAAAAGCCAAAGCCAAGCCTAAAAAAAGACAAAGGACAATGGCAACGAATTGTTTGGTCTTCCCTTGCTCTATTCTTGCCAAGACATCATGATATGGAACTGCACGGGCAGGTAATGGGTCGTCGTCCACGATGTTCTCTCCTCTAATCCATTCTCTAATCTATAATTACTTAAGATATACTATAGAGTATAACTAAATAGGTCGTCAAGTGACAACTTCCCCCATAAAGAGACGTTGCTTTTAAATAGCTTAACCAAAATAACCAGGGCTAAGTCTCTTTGCGATTTTCAGAGGAGGCGAAAAAACTTAAGACATCAGGATCCTCTTCTTCCCCGATGACCTGGTGAAGCAGAAAGGCCAGACCATTTGCCGATTGACTGTCCTGGTATTTTTGCGGCTCCTTATCCGCCTTAGGCGGCAAAGCATCCCTCTCCGGGAACTTTTCCTGATTCTGAGCCTGGGGCTGGAGAAGAAGTTCCAACACATCTTCATCTTCCTCTTCCCCAATCAGCTCCCAAAGATGCTTTAAAGGCTGCGGATTGTCCGTGCTCAGGGAATCCTTGCCAGAGGGCGCCGCATACAGTTCCTCAAGGCTCCAACGACCAACCGTCGCCGGCAGCAAATCTTCTGTGACGGGATGGTTGGCACGGTAAGCGCGGAGAGCTTCTTTCAGGATACCTTCCCATTGTTCCCGGGGGAAGGAATGGAGAAAGCCCCAAAGGGGCTCATCTTCTTCACTGAAGCTCAGAGTGAAGGAAAGGCTCTTGCTCATGGGGCAGCATTGGCCTTCTTGGTTATGTTATTGACCAAATTGGCAGCCATAATTCTAAAGCCGGTGGCATTGCCGAACTGAGGATTCTCGATCAGCACTTTATTTTCAAATTGGAGGTGTTCAAAGATCATTTCTCCTACTTTCCCTGCCACAAGAACCGTATGAATCTTGCCCAGCATGGGTTTCAGAGACTTTTTGACCTCACGGGAAATATCCGTTCCCAGTTGCCCCAGCATATCCTGCATCACAGGGTTGAGGTTAATGGCGCCGTTATTCCAGGGATACATCCCTTCATTGACGCGGAATACCTTATCCAGTTCCTTATCATCGGTTTCGATAGGGTTGGCATGATTAATCGTCATTTCCTTTAATTGCTCAGCCACACCGGTATAGGCCCATTTCAGCCCCTTTTCGATACTGAAGGAGTTGGGCGGATCAAGCATCACGCCATCATAAAAAGTCGCCACATCCGTAGTCCTGAAGCCTGGGTCGATCACTACCACATAGCCATTAAAAAGTTTAGGACTGATGGGGATTCCGTATTCATTCAAGGTCTCTTTAATAAAGACGCCATAGCTTTGGGGAAGGACCCGGGAACGAATGATGGTCAGCTGACGGGTCTGGCCTTTAAAGGGTCCTGAGCGAAAGGCTACCGACCAGGTTCCTTTAAGTTCAGCTTCATACTTGTCCTTTAAAGCTGCATAGTATTTAACCGGGACGCCGGTTCCCAGATATATATTAGCCTTGGGTTCTTTTTGCGCAACAGCCAAGGCTACCACGAGCAATGCCGTAGCTTCTTCATCAGTGGATTTATCCTCATCCCAACAATAATGAGCCTCATTGGGGTTCAAACTCTCGGCAAGACTTCCCATAAAATAATGACGGGAAACTCCCGTGGAGTGATTGGTAACGATGACATCCAAGGAGCCAATCTGCATTTCTTCATCGGTTCCCCGACTTACATTCCCATTACCCAAAGCAGAAAAAATACGCTCATTTCCTTTGCATATAACCGCCGGAAACAGCACTTTAGTATCTCCAGCATCCAGCTTAATGGCTCCAAACCCGGGATCTCCTCCAGCTACGAGAATATCGTTTTCAAACACAGGTGTTCCTCCTCGTCAATTCGTGGAATTTCGAATCTAAAACCCTATTATTATCCATTGTATACCACATTTTGCTTAGAGTCTATCCTTATCGAACGGTTCCTTGACCATCAACCACAGCTTTCACCAGTATCTCCACCTCCAGCTCGGGAAACATTTCCTCCCACTGCTCCTTGTGCTGATTCCAGTAGTCCGGGTACTTCCTCTTCGTCGTTAAGCCAAAGCCAAGAATATCAGATCTCAGTTCTTTTTGGGCCTTGTCCACGATGCCTTGAACTTCCCCGATCACGGCCTGGCTTAAGATCTTCTCTAACTCCTTGAAATCCTCCTTAGTGATGGTTTCCTTATTATCGGTGCGCTCCCCCAGGTTACAGGTAACATCAAGATCAATCACAAAGCTTAGCTTTTCACCTTCCAGAACCGGTTTCACTCTGCTCTTGGTTCGTATAATCTCGAAGGATATCCTCTCCCCAAGACCGGAGGAACCGTCAGCCTGAGCCTGGTTTTCGGCCCCTTCCTTAGTATAGGCGGTAATGATTCCCCCATTGACATCATTGTGAACCCAGAGATATCCCCGTGCTTCCCCGGCATCCAGCCAGTCGATCAGCTTGTCTTCCTTAAATGCTCCTCCCCCGATCAGCTGGTAGGTGGGGTTTCCCTTTTCTTCATAGAACTCGATCTTCCCTAAAACAGGCTCGATTCCTTCCGAGTAAACCATAGTGGCAAACTCCAGAATATTTCTCGGTATGCCTTTGGAAGCAGAATCATAATCGTCAACCAAAAGCATCATATGCATCGCGGAAATCAGGGACTCATCGGAAGGAGCTCTGACCACCTCTTCCGCCTTCCCTTTTGTTAACAGAACCCAGGTAAATAAACGGATTTCCGGGTCGCGTTCCAAAAAATCCAGGATAGGTTTAACCCCGGCTCTGGCCAAATCCTCTCCAATCACGATCACCTGATTATGAGGATAAAAAAGCCGATCCCCTGATTTAGTCATTAAATCCCGCACCGCATCAAAGAAAGTCTCACCTTCACTGGTCAAAATCCGCGTTTGGGCTTTACCTTCCTGACCTTTGATTATATATGCCTGGGGATTAATGACTTGAACCGTGATTTGTATCTTCCCCCGCTCGTTAAGATCCAACCCCAAAGCACTCACGACCCCCAGCTCATTCAGTTCCCGGTGGTCCCAGCACCCCGGCAATAAGAGCAAAATGAATAACGATATCAGGATCACCGATCTTTTCATGTAGCCAATGCTCATCTTCGCTTAACTTCCTTTTACTTTTCTCAAGCTTTTCTTCATATTTTTGGTACTTTGCCGCCGATAAGGGCTGAGTAAAGAGGGGCGGGACAGCATAAACCAAAGGGGAAAGCGGACCATGCCGTCTTTCAAATCCCCGATATTGGTCGGGATAATGGGGGAAAGATAGGGAATGCCAAAGGAGCGGACGGAGAGCAACTGAATGACAAGGGCCAGCAAGGCCATCAGCCAGCCAAACATGCCCAGTAAAGAGGTGGCCACCAGAAAATATAAGCGCAGCAAAGACGCTGGTCCGGTAAAAGGCGGCACCAGAAACCCCGAAATAGCGGTAAGAGCAACCACAATCACCATAACCTGGCTGATTAAACCGGCCTGGACCGCCGCCTCACCGACGACTAAAGCCCCGACGATACTGACGGCCTGACCCACCGTATGAGGCATGCGTATACCTGCTTCCCGAAGAATCTCGTAGACTATGCCCATCCCCAATGCTTCGAAGATCACCGGAAAAGGTATGCCTTCGCGGCCTGCACTCATACTTATTAAGAGACTGGTGGGAACCATCTCCTGGTGAAAGGACTGGATAGCCACATAAAAAGCCGGAAGTGTGGTGGAGAAGTAAAAAGCCAGGTAGCGGATGAGCCGGACCAGGGAAGCATAAAAAGGCCGGGAATAGTAATCTTCAGGGTTCTGAAAGGCTTCCACAAACAAGTAGGGCACCGTGATCACAAAAGGAGTTCCATCCACCAGAATTCCTATCCGGCCTTCCAACAGCTTTGCCGCCAATTTATCGGGTTTTTCAGTGGTTCCCACCGTGGGGAAAATGGATTGGGGGGCATCTTCAATCAGTTGTTCAATATAGCCGCTCTCCAGAATCCCGTCAATATCGATGGATTGAAGGCGTCTCTTCACTTCACCCACAATCTTCGGATTGGCTATCCCTTCGATATAGGCCATATAGATTTTGGTATGGGTTCTTTCCCCCAGATTCATAGTTTCCAGACGTAATTTCTGGTCCTTTATTTTACGGCGGAGTAAAGAGGCATTTACCTCAATTCTTTCCACAAATCCTTCCCGGGGCCCCCGGACGGTGGCTTCAGTTTCCGGTTGTTGAACATTGCGGGTCTCACCACCAAAGGTCTCCAGCAGCAGGACCTCCTCTACTCCCTCCAAAAAAAGGGCCGTCTGGCCGGATAACACCCCCTGCACCGCTTGATCAAAAACCTGCACAATATCAATAGCGCTATTGCACAAAACATCTTTTTGTAAAATCTCCATCGACAAAATTGGCTCGGAACCTTGACATGCCATGAGGGGTCTGATGATCGAAGAACTCATGTACTGCCGATCCACCAATCCATCAAGATAGACCAAAAAGCCTTTGTTCGTCTTGCCAAATCGTAATTCACGAAACAAAAGATCCACAGAATTTTTGAAACTATTAATGAAACGCCTTCGATTCTCTTCAAGGTTGGGGGATATGTTGGATCCGTGCTTATTGCTCATTAGAAGACCTCTTTTTTACTGCCTTGAATTTTTGTTTTATGACGTAAATGATAAAAAGGAGGGAAACTCCACATATTTCGACAACTAAACCATAGACGCCAAGGATGTTTTTCAAAAATGTCGAGCGATCAATGGCGGTGGGCGTAACAAAGACAGAAACGACAAATACAATAACGGCAATGCTGATCCCCAAAAACATGCGGGATTTTTTCGGAAAAATATGTTTTAAGCCTTCCACGCCGGCATAGTGAAACAAAGCCAGAATCAAAAAAGATCCCGCCGTCCAGGATACGATCTGAAACGCCTCCATTCTTTGGATAAAATTCCCTACATCAACCAGGCGGGCGAGAATATAGACGGAATACAATTGCCTGGAGCCTATTTCTACGCCAATCACCGTAATGACAAAAAACATGGAGGTGGTGATAGTCAGAATGCCCAGGCCCACACCCATAAGCTTTATCTTGTACATAACTTTAGGATTATTATGGTAAGCCATTAAAACCCCCATAATAATGCAGATCCCGAACCAAGCAGTGGGAAGCATAGCTCCTCTCAGAATCTCCCCCAGGCTGTGCTGGAACATGGGCCGCAAATTATCAAACTCCATATTCCCAATATTAAACAGCATGATAAAGAGAAAGGAGCCCAGCACAAAGGGGGCGACAATCTCAGAAAGCCGCATAATCACCTCCAGCCCGGCACTGCAGGCATAGGTGCTCACCAGTAAGAGCAAAATGGCAAAAACGTAGCGCGGAGTTTCCGGCATCGCCATCGAACCAAAGAATTCCATAAGACTTTGGGTAAGGGTGATGGCTACACTAATAAAGTAAAGGCTGAACATACCGATGCTTATCTTGCCTAAGATTTTGCCGAGGATTTTCTCACTGTATTGAAAAATCGTCTGATTGGCATAGGCTCTCCCCATTTTGTATAAGAAAAAACCCAGCATGGTTTCTATAACTATAGCCACCAGGAGGGCCTGCCAAAAATCCTGCTCCAAATCTCTTATGATCAGATTGGGCATGCCTATAGATAGGGAAACAATCACGAAATAAGTACAAAAGGATTGACGGCTTGAAATTTTTACATTCATGAATTTCACACTTTCATCATTACGGATAAGTTAGTATTAGGATGAACGCTCAGCCTTATACTATACATTTTCCAAGAGGCGGGGGCTTGGGCGAAACAAAAAAGCCGGCCCATAAGCCGGCTATCCAAAACTATTGCTGAGCGGCCAACCCTTCCCTGGCCACCAGAAAATCCACAAACTGACGGGCGGTTCTCCCTGAGCGGGCATTATGATTCATCACCCAGCGCAGCGCCTGCTGTCTTAACTCCTCCTTGGGAAGTGTCAGCCCTTCCTGAGCCGCTAACTCCTCCACAATCTTCAGATAGCCTTCCTGGTCCGGTGTGGGGAAGGTGACCGTGATGCCGAAGCGGTCGGATAGGGACAATTTTTCCTCCATATTATCCCGCCGGTGGACTTCCTCAACCTGACGTTCGCCGAAGGTTTCTCTGACCAGATGACGCCGGTTGGAGGTGGCATAGATCAGCACGTTTTGAGGCTTCCCTTCCAGCCCTCCCTCCAGCAGGGTCTTCAGATTCTTATAATCACTTTCCGTGTCTTCAAAAGAAAGGTCGTCAATAAACAGAATGAACTTCAAAGGCTGCTTGGCCAGGAGCCGAATAATCTTGGGATAGTCATGCAAGTCTGTTTTCGATAATTCCACCAGGCGCAGTCCCTGTTCACCATATTCCTGCACTAAAGCTTTAACCAAGGAAGATTTCCCTGTCCCACGGTTGCCATACAGAATCACATTATTGGCCGGAAGGCCTTTCAGGAAAAATTCCGTATTCTGGAGAATGATTCCCTGCTCCCGTTCCTGATTAATCAACTTGCTGATGCGCATGGGCTCAGGGTGTACCCCTTCAAGCCTTTCCGTACGGCTCCTCCATTTGAGAGCCATGCACCGGCCGAACAATCCGGTACCCATGGTTTGATAATAAGCAAGCAGCGCCTCCACCATTTCCTCTGACCTTCCCTGAAGCAGACTCTGCTTCAATCTTTTCTGAGAGGCGAGGAGATACAACTCAGCCTGATTTCCTTCTTTTGCATAAGTTTCTTTTTCCCTATCCATATCCGGAAGACTCAGCCATCCAGGCCAGCTTTCCGGGCTCAATGGCTCCTCCAGCCAGAGGCCCGGTTCTTCCGCCCCCTGCTCTGCACACCGTGCCTTAACAGCATCCTTAATATCTTCCGCCTTCAGCCCGGCAAGCTCCCGCAAATAGAGCAGCTCCCGCCCGGCCAGCCGGCGCAGCCCGGCGGGAACCCGGTCCTTTCCCTGTTGAGCCGTTTGCCTGGCCAGCTCATTGTCATCCTGAAGCATACGCTCCCAAAGATAATCAGGCCAATGAACCTGAGTCGCTAAGGAGCAGAAATGATGATAATCTTTATAAATTGCCATCAGATCAAATTCCCTGCTCCCTATCCCCTGGAGCAGTTTTTGGAAAGAAACTGCCACCGGATCCCCTATGATGCCTCGGAAAACAACCATTCCGTCAAAAAGAAGGGATAACCGGGTAATTTTCGTCCTATTCACATTATGCACATCCTTGTTTTCTTCTTGTGTTCTAGTACAATTCTTAGTACTATCTTAAATCCTGCAATTCTTTAAGTAAAGGGTTGACAAAATCTTCTTCTTTGCTATTCTATAATTAGTTAAAAAAAGTCCATTCTTTGGTGCCCCCAAGGGGAGAATAGGGAAACCGGTGCGATTCCGGTGCGGACCCACCACTGTGTAGGATGAGCCTGAACCATAACCACCGGCCAGACCGGGAAGGGGTAGCGGCGTTTGAATCCAAGCCAGGAGACCTGCCAGGAATGAAGAAAGCCTTTCCATGGGTGCTATGGAAAGCAGCGGCGACGAAGGCAAAGTCCCGACCACTTATGAAGTGGCGGGACTTTATTTTTTTTAAAGGAGAGGAATACAGATGAGTAAAACCGAATTAGAACAGGACAAGCTAGTGGATGACTTCTTAAGACAGGAAAACCTGAGTGACGCTTCCCTGGAGGAATGTGAAACCGCCTTAGACCATCTTATCCAGGGAATACACGGTCTTGACGAACAGGTCATGGCCGCTGTAGAAACCCGTTTAGATTCCTTAACCAAACCCCAAGGCAGTTTAGGAGTCCTGGAAGCCCTCGCCAAACAATTGGGCGGGATTCAAGGTCAGCCTTGGCCGGAAGTACAAAAAAAGGCCATTCTGGTCATGGCCGGAGACCACGGCGTGGTGGCGGAAGGGGTCAGTGCCTTCCCTCAGGAAGTAACCCCGCAAATGTTCTATAATTTCCTGGGCGGCGGGGCAGGGATCAATGTCCTGGCCCGTCATGCCGGCGCCGAAGTGATCTGCACCGATGTGGGCATGGCTTTCCCGCTGGATCCGCCCGAGCTTATGGCTCACCGCATCATGAACGGAACCCATAACATGGCCCAGGGACCGGCTATGAGCCGTAAAGAAGCTCTGCTCTCCCTGCTGACCGGAGCTAAAATCGCCCGCCAGGCTATCGATTCCGGAGTGAATGTCCTGGCCACAGGGGAAGTGGGCATCGGCAATACCACCCCCAGTACAGCCATTATTTCTCTCTTGACAGGTTTGCCGCCCCAGGAGGTTACCGGAAGGGGCACCGGTCTGGATGATGAAGGACTCATCCGCAAGCAAAACGTCATCGCCCGTTCTATCGCCATCAATCAGCCCGATCCTAAGGATGGAGTGGATATCCTCAGCAAAATAGGGGGCTTGGAGATCGGTGCCCTGGCCGGGGCAATTCTGACCGCAGCCTATTCCCGTGTCCCCATCCTTTTAGATGGGGTCATCTCCACTGCCGCTGCTCTCATCGCTGTCCGCATCTGCCCTACGGCCCGCTTCTTCCTGATTCCCTCCCATTCTTCTGCGGAGATCGGCCATCGAGCCGCCCTGGAACAACTGGAGCTAAAACCCATCATGCATCTGGATTTCCGCTTGGGAGAGGGAACCGGAGCCGCTATCGCTTTCCATCTTCTGGATGCCTCCATCCGCATTCTCAACGAGATGGCTACTTTTGAATCCGCAGGAGTCAGCGGTAAAAACTAAGCAATCACCGGAGGTAATTATGTCAGATTTTGTGCTCATAACCGGTGGAGCCCGCAGTGGCAAAAGCCGCTTTGCCGAGCTCCTGGCCGCTCATCCCGGCCTGCCTGTCACCTACATCGCCACGGCCCAGGTCTATGATGAAGAAATGGCTTTGCGTGTCAAAAAACATCAGGACCAGCGCCCTGCCCATTGGGGCTTAGTGGAAGAACCCCTTGCCCTTTCCTCTGTGTTGGAACGCCATGCTCAGAACAAAGGGGTCCTTTTGGTGGATTGTGTAACCCTGTGGCTGACCAATCTCCTCCTTGCCCACTATCCAGCAGAAGATCATCTGACTGAGCAGGAGTATACCCGGGCCCTCCATAGGCTGGAGCAGAAGATTCTCGAACAGGTCCGCATTGTCGCCCGTATAGCCCGGGATATTACCCCTCAGGTGATTATGGTCACCAATGAAGTGGGAGATGGTATCGTCCCGGATAATCCCCTTTCCAGGATTTACCGGGATCTGGCCGGCAGGGCCAACCAGATCCTGGGACAGAGCGCCCAGCAGGTCTATTCCGTGGTCGCCGGCTATCCGACGGAGATCAAAGCTGCCGGTCAGGCCTTACTGGATTCCTTGCGGCGAGAGGATGCCTAGCATGCGCAAATTATGGATCGCCCTGACCTTCCTGACCCGAATACCACTCCCTCAGCCGGAGCAGGTGACCTCGGAAGAATTCACCCAAAGTCAGCATTATTATCCTTTGGTGGGCCTGATTCTGGGCGGAGCCTTATGGTTGGCCTTAACCCTGCTCCTTCCTCACTACCCGCCCCTGGTTACGGCTGCCTTGCTGCTTGCCCTGGAACTTATTCTCACCGGGGGAATTCACCTTGATGGCTTGATGGATAGTATGGACGGCTTGCTTTCAGCGCGGACACCTGAACGCATGCTGGAGATTATGAAAGACAGCCATGTGGGAGCTTTCGGTGCGTTGAGCGCCATGGTATACCTGCTGCTCAAATTCAGTCTTTTGGCCGGGCTCCTCGCCCTCTCTTCCCCTTTAGTTCCTTACCTGGTTCTTTTCATGCCCATCCTCTCCCGCTGGATTTTTCTGATTGGGGTTCATTATTTCCCCTATGCCCGGGCCCAGGGATTTGGCCAGGGATTTCATGAAACCTCCCGCCAAACCCGGTGGCTATTCCTGGGCGAGGGGCTGCTGCTCCTTTTCCTCACCTATTGGGTGCTGCAATGGCCGGGGATTGCCGGCTTTATGCTGGCCACCCTCTTCATCCTCTTGTTCACCCGCAAGGTCTCCCGCCTCCTCGGAGGGTTAACCGGAGATCTCTATGGTGCCAGCATTGAACTTTCCGAACTGCTCTTTCTTTTAGGGGCCTTCCCATTGCTTTACCCCTGAAATTCGGAATCGCTTACGAATTTGAGCTGTGCCGCCCAGGGAACCAGGCAGCCGGACAGCAGACAATCTGCTCTGACGACAAAGAAGCCGTTGCACAAGGAACTGTAAAGTTCGTGCAACGGCATTTTTGCTTTCAGTACGGTCAGCAAAGCCTTTTCATGCTTATATTTCAACCCTATTGATTCAAGCCCCGGGCCAAGCGCCTCATTCCCTCTTCGATAATCTCCGGTGTGGAACAGGAATAGTTGAGACGCATTTCATTGGACACCCGGCCATCGGCGTAGAAAAGAGCGCCGGGAACATAAAGAACATTTTGGCGAATCATATCCTGCACATAGTCAAAACTATTGTTCACCCCCATGAGTTTGGCCCAGAGGAACAGGCCGCCTGCCGGCACCTTCATCTCCACCCTGTCTCCCAGATAGGTCTGGATGGACTCCACCATGGCCTTACGGCGAACATTGTAGACTTCCCGCAGCTTCAGTATATGATCCGGCAAAAGATCCTTTTGCAAATATTCATAGATGGCTCTCTGAGTCAGGTTATTGCTATGAAGGTCCACACCTTCCTTGGTCTGCTCCAGATGCATAATAATATCTTCGTCGGCAAGCACATAGCCGATGCGCAGCCCCGGCGCCAAAACCTTGGAAAAAGTCCCCAGATAGATGACATTTTCCCCTAATTCCGCCAGATGGGGAATAGGCTCTCCTTCATAGCGCAATTCTCCATAGGGATTATCCTCGACAAGAAGCAGGCCGTATTTCTGGGACACTTTAAGGAGCTCTTTTCTCCGCTCCAGCCCCATAACTCTCCCTGAAGGGTTTTGATAATTTGGTATTAAGTAAAGAAATTTAGGGGTGGTGAAAGCCAAAGCTTTCTCCAGCTCATCGGGAAGAATCCCTTCTTCATCACAGGGAATCATCTGAAAATCAGCCCGAAATCCTTCAAAAGCCTGAATGGCCCCCAAATAGGTGGGCGTCTCCAGGAATACCGTATCTCCCGGATCCAAAAAAGTTTGGGCCAATAAGCTCAATCCCTGCTGGCTTCCGGTAGTGATGATAACCTCGGCAGTTCGGGCCGGCCTTTGGCTGCGTTGGTGCTGAGAGGCAACCCATGACCTTAATTCCGGATATCCCGCGGTCTGTGCGTATTGCAGGGCCGCATTCCCCTGTTCTTCAAAAACCTTTTGAAAGGCGGCCTGTAAATCCTGGGTAGGAAAAAGATCCAAGGCAGGCAATCCTCCGGCAAAAGATATCATCGCGGGGTTTTGGGCTGCTCTGAGCATTTCCCCGATAAATCCTTCCCCTACATTCTTCATCCATTTGGCGTATTTCATTGGCTTCTCCTTTCCACTCCACGATTAAATTTAATAGGTAATATACCTGAATCAGTATTTCTTACTTAAGGGCGCCCCAGCGTTCCAGAGGCCAATAACGCAGCAGAACCTTGCCTTCGATATTCTCTTCAGGAACAAACCCCCAGACATGACTGTCCTTGCTGTTGTTGCGATTATCCCCAAACACAAGATACGCTCCCTCAGGAATCTGGATAGGTCCATATTCATATTCAGGGGCCTCTTTCAGATATGGTTCCTCGATGGCTTCACCATTGATCCAGACCTTGCCTGCTCTGACCTCTAAAGTGTCCCCAGGCAAACCGATGATCCGCTTCACCAAATCATCATGCTCTCCCGAACCCTCCGGAGCGGTAAACATAATGATATCCCCACGCTGGAGAGGTTTATTTTTGTAAAACACCTTATCGAAGATTAAGCGATCCTGAAGTTGGATAGTAGGGAGCATGGAACCGGTCGGGACGATGCGGGTGTCAATAAGATAGGTCCTGATGCCAAAGGACAACACCCAGGCGACTACAATCAAAATTCCCCATTCCACAATTGTGCGTAAATATTTCTTCATTCATGTCACACCCTCTGCAATAGTTATCCTCTGTGAGGAAGATCCAAGGTTTCGCTGCCTGTTTCAGGATACCACGAAATCCCTATCAAATAAAAGACCCCCCCGTTTGGAGGGTTAGTCCGCTATGATATTTCCTTTCCCTGAATTCTTGCCTCTATAAAGCCTTTGGTCTGCTAAACGGTACAATTCATCATAGGTACGGCCTTCCGTTGGAAATTCTGCGACTCCAATACTGACTCCTAAATTATATTCTTCCAGATGCATGCTCTTTCTCATCCGTTCAATCACAGTCAGGGCCTCTTCATTCAGGGCGATGTCCGTCAGCACCACTGTAAATTCATCACCGCCGGTCCGGGCCACAATATCCTGCTCCCGTACTGCGCAGCGCAGGTTCTGAGCAATTTCTTTCAGAGCCCGGTCACCCATGGGATGGCCCAGAGTATCATTGAGCTGTTTAAATCGATCCAAATCAAGAACCAGGAACAGAAAACGTGAGTCTCTCCTTAAGGTACTGGCTATTTCTTCCCGAACACGCTGCTCGAACCCCTGGCGGTTCAGTATTCCTGTCAAACGATCCGTATTGGCCAAGCGGGCCAGCTCCTCACGCTGGCGAATGGTCTCTAAAGCAACCCCAACCACCCGGATAAAGGCAGTCAGTATCTCCTGCTCCTGATCATTAAGGTACTTACCGGCATTCATCAGCCACAGCTCGCCGACCACCCCGCTATGGGTCTGGAGAGGATGTATCCACACACGTTCCCATTTAAAAGGATTATTTTCAATATCAAAAAAGTGAACCTTAGCACTTCTCAGACAACATTCTTCTTTAGAGATGTATTGCCTGACCCAAGTTCGCCAATCCCACTCCATCTCCTGTTTCAGCCGCCCAAAGGGTGAACGGATTTCCCAAGTCCCTCCGGCCCCCTCCAGGAGAAAAAATCCCCCGGGCAAAAACAGAATTTCCATGGCCATTTCTCCGGCTTCCGATAAAAGCTGCTCCTCAGAGTCAGCACGAACAAGAATCTCCGTTCCCCGCAATAATAAGGTTAAGGCTTGTTCCCTGCTCAGAGAGTCGATTTTCAATATTCTCTCGAATATAAAAGAAGATATAATCGAAATGACTTGTTTTACAAAGACTGCTGACCCCTCATCCCTGCACTGAGATCGCCTGCCTTTGAGAACATAAGCACCTAAGGTTTTGCCAAAATGGCTTAATGCCAAAACCCATTCCTCATTCGTTTCGACGGCTTCAGTACCAATTTCCCGGAAATCCTGAGGAAATTCCCTTAACATCAGCGTTTCCCTGTCCTTATCATCACGAAAGCTGACAGAGAAAGGCTTGTATTTCCCTTGCTCCAAAAGGTAGATTGCAGCTACATCACAGTCAAACAACACCAAGCTTCGCTGAGTAAAGAGATCTAATGCTTTCAAGAGATTCTCCTCACGATTCATCTCTTGAATGGTAGACAGCAATATCTCTGCACAGGAAGGGCTATGACCGGAAGATACCCTCTTTTCAATACTCTGTAATTGCACTGACTCCTCACCCTTCATTTAAGAGCAATTTGAATGCTAAGTTCATACTGTAAATATTTTACCACATTATATTAATAAAATGGTTTGATTTCCATGATTCTTTTAATAAATTAATTTTAAATTAGTTAACGATTTAAGTTGAAAGGCTCTGCCCCCTTATGAGCAATGTACCGCTACACCATTAATATATGTTGGTTCTCAGAAAATCGAACTATTTCTAAGCTACAAAAAGATTCATCATCTTTTGTCGGAATAGGCCATTTTTAAGATGCGGAATCCCCGCTCCGCAGCGTCCACTGTCAACTCAAAGGCTCTTTCCATAGCTTCCTCCAAGGTCATGGGACCATTAACAATAGAAAGGATAGAGCTTATGCCATGTTCATAAAGGGCTTCAGATCCGGCACCGATGGAACCGACGATAGCCAGGGTGGGTTTACCATACTGAAGGGCTCGTTTGGCCACACCCATGGGCACCTTGCCATAAACCGACTGACCGTCGATGCGCCCTTCACCGGTGATGACAATATCCGCTTTTTGCAGTTTACCATCAAAGTTTACTGTATCAAGCACAGCCTCCACACCGGTCTTCAGCTGAGCTCCTGTAAAGGCCAGCAGTCCCATCCCCAGGCCTCCGGCGGCCCCTGCCCCTGGCACGTCTTTTAGATCCACTCCTAAATCTTCCCGGATTTTCCGGGCAAAATGAGCAAGATTCCCATCCAAAATCTCCACCATCTCCGGTGTGGCTCCTTTTTGCGGTCCATAAACTGCCGAAGCTCCCCGCGGGCCGCACAAGGGATTATCCACATCGCACATCACCGTGATCTTCGTCTCTTTTAAACGGGGATCAAGTTCTGAACAGTCGATCCTGGCAAGCTGATCCAGAAAACCGCCGCCGGGACTCAGCTCCTGTCCTTCCTGATCAAGGAGTCTTGCCCCAAGGGCCTGAGCCATTCCCGCTCCCCCATCATTGGTTGCACTGCCGCCAATACCGATGAGAATTTCCCGGGGCTGCAGCTCCAGGGCAGCCCGAATCAGATCCCCTGTGCCCCTCGTGGTGGTCAGCAAAGGATTTCTCTTATGGCGGGGGACCATGGGCAAGCCTGAAGCTGAAGCCATTTCCAGCACGATAGTGCCATCGGGAAGCCTACCTATCACGGCCTCAGCCTCTTCACCCAAAGGTGAGGTAACTCTGGTTTTTAACACCTCCCCTTTACCGGCCTGGACAATAGCCTCAACGGTTCCTTCCCCGCCGTCTGCCATACTGATAATCTCCGCAGTCGCTTCAGGAAAAACCCGTTGAATGCCCAGGGTAATGGCTTCCCCTGCCTTTTGGCTGCTTAAACTTCCTTTGAATGAATCAACGGCTATAAGTACATGCATTTTTATCGCTCTCCTCTAGTTCAGATAGAATGCTAGTCTATATCACCTTGAGTATTTATTTCGCATTTTATCCTAAATAGCTGCAAAACACAATGAATCGACAGGTGAATGGTCAGGAATTGGCCTCCTGAGGTTGCTTAACTTTACAAAATTATCGTTGACGCTGAAAGCACCTATAAGCTATACTAAAAAGGTAATAATACAAAGGGGAGTAGCTGGACAGCAAAGTCGTCATTACGGATTAATATCCCGGCTTTGTTGACAACACTGTTGTAAGCAAGACCTTTGCCCACAAGGGGGTGAAGGTCTTTTTTGATGCAATAATACTACCTCTTGAAACACATAATAAGGATTATGGGTTATCTTAAAGAATGAAAGGAAGAACAAGATGGAGTTATTTAGCCCCGAATTTTTTCAAGCATTGTTCGCTATCGTGATTATGGATTTGGTCCTGGGCGGCGATAATGCTATTGTCATCGGCATGGCTGCCCGCAATCTGCCCAAACAGCAGCAGAAGAAAGTGATCCTCTTTGGCACAGGAGGCGCAATCTTAATCCGGACCTTAGCTACCTTAGTGGCTGTCTACCTGCTAAAAATTCCTGGGCTGATGTTTGCCGGCGGCCTTCTCCTGGTTTGGATGGCCTATAAGCTCCTGACCGATGAGAAACACGATGAACAGGTCGATAGTGCCGCGAGCTTTTGGGGTGCTATAAAAACAATCATCATCGCCGATGCCGTTATGGGACTGGATAATGTTCTGGCCGTTGCCGGTGCCGCCCATGGCCACCCCATCCTTGTTGTCTTCGGCTTGCTTATCAGTATCCCCATTGTGGTTTGGGGAAGTACCCTGGTCATTAAGGCGATTAACCGTTTCCCGGTGATCATCCCTATCGGCTCGGCCGTCATTACCCATACCGCCGTGACCATGCTTGTGCATGAAAAATTTGTTGTCAATATCATCGGAGAAAGCGCCCTCATCGAATGGGGATTAAGCGCAGTTCTCATCGCTTGTGTTCTCTATCTGGGTCATCGGACCAATAAGAAAAAAGTTCTTGAAGCGGCAAAAAACGCCGCTTAACATCAGGGGAGCATCGCGTACTGCTTTATCTAAGCAGGGTGATGCTCCTTATATTATTTCTTCTACGACAATATATAAAGCACATTGCATTCTTTTATTGACTAAATCAGTCAATGACACTACAATAGAAATTGACTAAAACAGTCAACGAGGTGATAATGATGCCGGAGGTTCATATTCCCGAAGATAAAAAGCAGCGGATCATCCGCGCGGCCCTGGAGCACTTCGCCAAAAACGGCTACAAAAAAACAACCATGGACGAAATCGTCGCCGCGGCGGATATCTCCAAGGGCCTGATTTTCCACTATTTTGGCAACAAGAAAAAGCTGTACCTCTATCTCTATGAATTTGTCTACGGCCTTGTCTATGACCGCATCGTCAAGTCCTTCGAGCAGAAAGACCTGTTTGAGCGCATCCGCGAATCGGAGCGGATCAAACTGGCTGTGGTCAACGAATACCCTTATGTGTTGGACTTTCTCCTCTCGGTCCGCAGGGAAACCGACGAATCCTTGCGAGAGGAACTTTCCCGAATTAAAGTGGAGAGCTTTCCGCCGTGGCAGGAAACCTTTCAGCCGGGGCTTGACACATCCAAATTGCGGGAAGGCATCGATCTGGAGAAAGTGACCAAAATTATTTCCTGGACCACCGACGGGCTTCTGTCCGAGCACAAGGACGACTTCGTGCTGGAGGATATTTTTGCGGAAATGGATGAATACCTTAATCTGATGCGCAAAGCATTTTACAAGGAGGAGTACCAATGAAGAGGCTGTTGAATCTCAGTGACAGTGCCGCCGGGGATATCTCCCTGACCGGCGGCAAGGGTGCGAATCTCCACAGGCTGTCCGCCCTGGACGGTATCCAGGTGCCCGGCGGCTTTGTCGTCACCACCGACGCCTTCCGGGAGCTTTGCACCGATGTGGTTGCGTCCCGGGGGGAAGCCCTGAAGGCCTCCTCCCCGGCGGAGCTTGCCCGGGCGGGCGCCGATATCCGGCAGGCCATCCGGGATATCCCCCTCCCAGAGGAATTTTTGCGGGAGCTTGAGGCGGCGCTGGCCTCCTATCCCCCGGACATCCTCTTTGCCGTGCGTTCCTCGGCCACAGCGGAGGATCTGCCCGACGCCTCCTTTGCGGGGCAGCAGGACAGCTACCTGAACGTAAGGGCCGCCGATGTCCCCCGCGCTGTGCTGGATTGTTGCGCCTCCCTGTATAACGACCGGGCGGTGGCGTACCGCCACAAAAACGGTTACCGCCACGAGGATGTGGCCATTGCCGTGGTGGTGCAGGAGATGGTTCCCTCCCAGGTCTCCGGCGTGCTGTTTACCGCCGATCCCATGACCTCCGACCGGCTCACCTGTGTCATCGAGGCTGTGGTGGGACTGGGGGAGGAGCTGGTATCCGGGCGCAAAACACCCTTCACCTGGCGGCTGCGAGGCAGAAAAATCAACGCGGACAGCAAGACCCCTCCGCCCCTCTCAGACAGTCAATTGGAGGAATTTGCCGCCATCGGCAAGGGGATCGAGGCTGCCTTCGGCGCGCCCCAGGACATCGAATGGTGCTGGGTGAACGGAGGATTTTTCATCGTGCAGTCCCGGGCGATCACTACCCTGTATCCCCTTCCGGAGAGCAGGGACGGTCTCAAACGCGTCTTTGTCTCAGCGGGACACATGCAGATGATGACGGATGTAATGCTGCCCCTGGGCATGTCCTTCATGAAACTGATCGCCCTTTTCCGGATGGTGGAGGTGGGCGGGCGGCTGTTTATCGATATCACCCACGACCTGAAGACCGCCTACGGCAAAAAGATGATCCGCACCAAGCTGGCCGCCACCGACCCGCTCACTCACCAAGCCATCGAGCAAGTGCTGGCGCGCCAAGACTATATCCGCGGCATCCCCAAAGGTCCCGGCAGCTTCTCCTCTTTCAGCGGCTGGCTGCCCATCGTCCGGGAGGGCATCCGGCTCTACCGGCGCAACGACCCCACCGACATCGATCTCTATATCCAGCGGATGGAACGCCTCATTGCCCGGCTGGAGGAGCAGCTGGAGCCTCTTGCGGGAACAGCGGCCATCGAGGCCATTCTGGAGGATCAAAAGCAGCTTTCCGCAATCATTTACGACGCCTCCGGCTTTGGGATGGTGCTGGCCACCCAGTTTATCATCCGAAAAATCGATGCCATGGGCAAAACACTCACAGGTGAAGAGAACATCAGCAACCGCCTCTCCAAATCGGTGGAGCACAATCCCACCTCCGAAATGGGGCTTGCCCTCAGCGAAGTCGCAGATCTGGCCCGGGAGCATCCCCCCGTGGTAAAGTATCTCGAAGCAGCCGGCGAAGCTTTTCGCCTGGATGATTTGCGCCAAGTGGCCGGCGGCGGCGCGGTGGCGGATGCTTTTGAGAGTTTCCTGGGGCACTACGGCATGCGGGCCACCGGCGAGATCGACATCGCCAAGACCCGCTTCCGGGAAAATCCCGCCGAACTGGTGGGCGCCATGCTCACCAACATCCACACCTTACCCAAGGGACACGGCAAGTCGTCCTTTGAACAGGGCCGCCTGGAGATGACAAGGCTCACGGAAGAACTGGTGGCCCTGGCGGAACAAAAACTGGGTTCCCGCCAAGCCAAAAGGCTGCGCCGCTATATCTCCTTCTTCCGCAATTATTTGGGCACACGGGAGTATCCCAAGTACTTCTGGATCTGCCGTTACGATGTCTACAAACGAACGATTATGCGGGAGGCAAACCGCCTGGCGGAGCAAGGCATCCTCCAGGAGCCCGGCGATATCTTCTACCTGTACCTGGAAGAGCTGCGGCAGGCCATCCAAACCGGCCGTGTGGATTATACCAATATCGCCCGCCGTAAAAGAGACTACAGCCACTTTGCCAATCTCACCCCTCCTCGTGTCATTTTTTCGGACGGCGAAGTGCCGGAGATGGTTTACCAAAAGAATATCCCCAGGGGAGCACTGCCCGGTCTGGGGGTGTCCTCCGGCGTGGTCGAAGGCCGGGCCCGTGTCATCCAGTCCATTGAGGACGCGGTCATGGAAAAAGGGGATATTCTGGTGACCTCCTTTACCGATCCCAGCTGGACGCCGGTGTTCGTCTCCATCGCGGGGCTGGTCACCGAAGTGGGCGGTATGATGACCCACGGCGCGGTCATCACCCGGGAATACGGTCTGCCTGCTGTGGTCGGCGTGGTCGGCGCAACCAGACTCATCCGGGACGGTGAGCGCATTCGCGTAAACGGCGACGAGGGTTATGTGGAAATTCTTTGAATCCGAAGCAAAGGATACAGGCACCAACAGCAACCAAATATTCCTGTTAAAACATTGACCATGCTGGTCGGTTTATGCTACAATGCAATTACCGACCAACATGGTCAATTTCGATTAGGATGTGATCCTTATGCATGAAAACTTTGTCGGTCTCAAAGCGGAAAAGCGGGATGCCATCATCAACGCAGCGCTGGCGGAATTTGCCGCCAAGGGATACGACCTCGCCTCCACCAATGAGATAGTCCGGGCGGCCGGCATTTCCAAGGGGGCGCTGTTTCACTACTTTTCCAGCAAGAAGGAGCTGTTTTTCTTTCTCTGCGATTATGTGTACGAGGTGGTCAACCGGGAGTTTTACGAACAAATCGGTCATTGCCAGGGAGATCTGCTGAACCGGTACGCCAGAGCGGCGCGGCTCAAGGGATCCGTCTACCTGCGCTATCCCCCGCTGTTTGAATTTGTCAAAAAGCTGGCCCAGGAGAAATCCGCCGAGATTGCCGGGGAGCTTGCCCAAAAGCTTTCCCGCATCACGGAGACGGGTTACAGCCATTTGCTGGGGAACTTGGATGAATCCCTCTTCCGGCAGGATGTGCCCATGGGCAAGCTCCGGGATCTGATCATCTGGGCGCTGGAAAACTACGGATATCGCACGATGGAGCTGGTTCAAGACCAACCCCTGGCAGAGATCGACATGGAAGCGCTTAACGCGGACTTTGACGAGTATCTCGATGTCCTGCGCAAATGCTTCTATCAACAATAGGAGGGAAATATATGTCTGCCATAGAAATTCGCGGCCTGAAAAAACGCTTTGGCAGGACCATGGCCCTGGACGGTTTGGAGCTGTCCGTACCCGGAGGGGGAATCTATGGTTTCATCGGGCCCAACGGCGCGGGGAAATCCACCACCATCCGTATGGTGCTGGGGCTCCTGAACAAGGATGAGGGCGAGGTGCGCCTGCTGAACGGCGATCCCCGGCGGGATGCGGTGGAGCTGCATAAGCGGCTGGCCTATGTCCCCAGCGACGTACAGCTCTGGGACAACATGACCGGCGGCGAGGTGATCGACTTTCTGGGCCGGCTGCGGGGAAGCTATACAAAAAAGCGCCGGGCCGAACTGATTGAACGCTTTGATCTGGACCCGACAAAGAAGTGCAGAACCTACTCCAAAGGCAACCGGCAGAAAGTGCTGCTGATCTCCGCCTTTGTGTCGGATGTGGAGCTGCACATCCTCGACGAACCCACCACCGGTCTGGACCCGCTGATGAAAACGGTCTTCCAGCAGTGCCTCCGCGAGGCCAAGGATGCCGGTAAGACGGTGTTTCTGTCCAGCCACATTCTCTCCGAGGTGGAGGCGGTTTGCGACACCATCGGCGTTATCCGGGCGGGCAGGATGATTGAGCAAGGCAGTATGGAGGATCTGAAGGCCCTTATCAGCCAACAGGACCCCCCTACCCTGGAAACCCTGTTCATGAATTACTACCGGAAGGACGGCAATGACGAGGAAAGGGGGCGCTGAGCATGAAGCGTTACTTTCAGGGTACGGCGGCCATCATGACACTGTCTATGCGGCAGAACCGGGTTTTCACGCTGGCCTGGCTGCTGCTGCCGGGGCTGTGGGTCGCTATCAACACCCTCTCTTCATTGGTGCTCTTCCCCACCCAGGAGGCCCTCGCCGAGATGGGCGTCACGCTGATCGACCCGCTCACCGTGGCTATACACGGCCCGCTGCTGGACGTCTCGGTGGCCGGATTTGTCACTTGGCGCACCAAGGTCTTTCTGGTTCTGGCAAGCGGGATCTTCAGCATGATCTATGTGGTGCGGCACACCCGGCTGGCCGAGGAGCAGGGCAAGCGGGAGCTGCTTGAGGCCAATGTGACCGGCAGTCTTGCGGCCTTGGCGGCAGCGCTGCTGAACATGCTGCTGATCAACGCAGCAGCGGCCCTCCTTGCCCTGCTTGGGATGACGGCTCTGGGGCTTGGTTTCACAGGATCGCTGGCCCACTGTCTTGGCTTTTTGGCCGCCGCCTCCGCGTTGGGCCTGATGGCGGGCTTGGTCGCCCAGTTCTTTGTGGGGGCCTCGGCGGCGCGGGGAACCTCTTTCGGGTGTTTGGGGCTGCTGTTTGCCCTGCATATCCTCTGGAACGTGAGCGGGGGAAACCATCCCGCCGCCTATCTTAACCCTCTGGAATGGCCGCTTCTGATCCGGCCCTTTGCCGGGGAGCGATTCAGCGTCCTGCTGATTTCCCTGACCATCATGATCCTGCCGGCGGCCCTCTCCCTGTGGATGACCCACAAACGGGACGTGGGAGCGGGGCTCATCCCCCAGCGGGAAGGACGCGCCTTCGCCAAGCCTGGCTTCTGCTCGCTGCCCGCTTTGGCATGGCGTACCCAAAAGGGACTCTTCCTCTCCTGGCTGATTTTTTACGCGGTGTTCTCCTTCGCTCTGGGCTGTGCCAGCTACCTGATGGTAAGCGCAGTCAGTTCGGCCGAGACGCTGGCTGAGCTGATCGCGCGCCTGGGCGGCGTGGACCGTGCCTTCATGTCACTGATGCTGTATATTGTTTCCATGCTCATTTCAGTCTACGTGCTGATGTCGGCGGGTATCCTGCGCCGGGAGGAGACGGCCAAAGGTGAACTGCTGCTCTCCCTGCCTGTCCGGCGCAGCCGCTTTGCCTTCGGGCATCTGGTGTATATCTTCGGCGGCTCCGCTGCTCTCGCTCTGGTTTCCGGCCTTTGTGCGGGACTGGGAGCGATGATCGGCACCGGGGATCAAAGCGCTCTTGTCCGCTTGTTTTTCGAGATGGCAGGGAAGATACCGGCGATTTGGGCTTTCGGCGGGATTTCGATGCTGCTGTTTGGCGCACTGCCCCGTTGGATGTCCGGGCTCAGCTATGGACTCATGGTGCTGTTTGTGTTATTGGAGATCCTCTGGGAACAGCAGTCGGTGAGCGATGCCGTGTATGCCCTCTCCCCCTTCTCCTGGGTGACCCCGCTCAAAGTCGCCCAGCCGCCGTCGGTGCTTGTGCTGCTATGCGCCCTGTCAGCGCTGTTGGCCGTTTCAGGGATCGCCTTGTTTGAGCGCAGAGATGCCGCCATGCATTGATAATATACATTGATCGTATACATTTCCAACATCTTGATTGTCGGTGCTACCGGGGCCGCGGGGACTGCAGTAGAGAGCAGTCTTCCGCTGCCTGCACGGTACTCAGGAAATGACCGCTATGCAACAGCTATTGCTATTGCCAACGGTATGGGCACCGATCCCTATCTCGTCTATTTAGCTACAAGAACTAATTTTCCGGATGCACTTGCCGGTTCAGTGAAGCATTTATAGTCGAATCGGCTATTAAGTTTTTGCCGCCTTATGCCTTGAGGATATAAAAATAATAATGACATTCTAAAGGGCGTGTCGCAAAACGTTTATGTGTAAACGTAGGGCGACACGCCCTTTCAATAAGATTAGATTCTTAAAATTTCTAGTAAATCGTTTCTTTCACCTTATCGGAAACCGCACCTTCCCCACCCAGGATATACAGCTTATGGAGCTTTAAGTCCCCATTTTTCCCCGGCTTCCTTTACGGTCATATAATCCACGCCTCACACCGCCTAAAGGTTAATCCTTACCATTAATATACTGCTGGTTTTAGTATATTGCAAGAATCAGCAAACAACACAGATTACAAAAGCTCAAATCTAAGCCATTTTTCATTCATAAAGATATCGACACTGCGTTCATCAACAAACTGGTAGCCATACTCACTGCCAAAATTAGATTGATTATCTTGAGTAGGTTTGGCAAAAGGCCCTACTGTTGACGTTACTTCTCCATCCATGACTCCGCATCTTGCTTTGATATCACTTTCTTTGCCGGTATCTTGATATAGCTTCCCTTTAATCATGACCATGGAGGGTAAGTCAGTTAATTTCGTCCGCTCATCAACTGAAAAGTCCGCTGCTAAATAGTATTTTTCATAATCTCCTGTACCCCGAAAATCCAATATATCCTTCACGATACGATAGTCACCAGGCTCCAGCTTCCCATAGAGCCAGCTCCAATCAACTCTCCACTCCCCATTCCCACCAGCAGGCAAATCATAACCAATACTATGAAATCCATAATTATCCATAATGGTCGGAACCTGATACCATGTTTCGTTAACTTTCTTCTCCAGCAAGAAATAATCACCGTAGATGCACTGCTTGTCTGAACTATTGGCAAAGCTTAACGTCAAGCCGGTTAAGGACACAGTTCCTTCCTTAACTCCCATGGTTACACCCTCAAAGCTGTTGACGATTGCATAGGTGGTAGGCTTCCAGTCCGTTGTTTCAAGAGCTTGACCTGAATCGGCTTTGATTATAGTATTGGTCCCTGCAGTTGAGCTGCCGCCGGCACTTGCGCATCCTGACAAAAAGATTAAGCCTATAGCCACTATGCATAATAACAAACAAGAATACTTCTTCATATTAAAAAATCACCTCAACTTGTTAGACGCTGGTTAGTGGTCTGATCTTGCTCCACCATCCCTCTCTGAATCAAATCTTCATATTCCATTGCTAAATAACCGTCACTAACACTCTATATCGAATAAGCCGCCACTCCTGTGACGGCTAAACAATCCTTGATTTTAGTTCTCGGACGACTCCTCTGAAAAAAGAACTGTCAGGTAATCCCTGGCCCCATTCAATATACGATAAACTGAAACGAATTCTCCCTCGATCTTGTAAAATACCAGATAAGCTCCACAAACAAGGAAACGATAATCCGTTTTTAAATTAATCTTTGCACCAAGCGAGACTCCCATTTCGGGAAAATCAGCCAAATTCTCTATTTTGGAATAAATGACAGCTCCCATCTGTATAGCTGCTTCTGGATTATCCTCGGCGATGTAGGTTTTTATTTCCTGCACATCAGCAATGGCCATAGGATTGATTCTAATTTTGTATTTCACCCTCAGACCTCCAATGCTTTCTTGAGGTCATCAAGGGTCCTCCATTCCTTTCCAGTTTCAATGATATCCTCCGCTTCAGCAAGCTTTGATAAAAGTTTAACTACAGCCTGTTGCCTTTCATATTCCTGTATATCCATAAGCACGTAACGGCCTCTGCCGTTTTTAGTTAAAAAAACAGGCTCCCCAACCTGGCAAGAACGAAGAACTTCGTTATAATTTCTCAAGTCTGAAACCGGTTTAATATTGGGCATTCTTTACACCTCCATAGTTTTTTGCGTTGTAATTATTATATGCAAATACTTCGTAAAATTCAACGTTATATTTAGCAGCAAATTCTCAATTCATCCCGCTTTTATGTATATTCAATTGGAACAAATAATCATTCTTCTCTGCCCCCATCCCCGTTAAGGCCCGGCTCATAATTCGTAATCGATTCCGAATTTGCCCCGCGCCATACCAACGAATCCCTGGCGAATCCAGCTCAAAACACAGGGGACGGCCACTGCGGCAGTCCCCTGTTTATTACTTTTCAAATGACAAGGCCTCTATAAACTCCTCCTGGAAATCACTCCGGGTAGACAATTCCAAATGCTCGGCAAGTTCGGCTAACAGGGCAGCCCTTTTGCGTTCCTCTTTGGATAACAGGATCATTTTGGCCCCATCACCGGCTGCGTTGCCAATCGCTCTGATCTTCTCCAAGGGCACATCCGGGAGCAGGCCAATCCGCAGTGCCGCTTCCTTGCTGATGTAGTTGCCGAAGGCTCCGGCCAGCAGTACCCGGTCCAGCTGCTCCAGGCCGATTCCCATCTCTTTCATGAGAATCTTAATCCCGGCCAGAATAGCCCCTTTCGCCAGCTGCAGTTCCCGGATATCTTTTTGGGTCAGAACCACATCTTCCTTTAAACCGGTGTCTTTTCCCCAAGCCAATACGAATTCAAATCCGCCCTCTGCCTTACGAATCCGCTCTTGAATCCTGGCAGGGAGCTTGGCCAGATCCTCCGGTGTATTGACAATCCGTCCGCTTTCATGGATGACTCCCGCTTCTGCCATTTGGGCAATAGCATCAATCAAGCCTGAACCGCAGATACCAATGGGTTTGGCATTGCCGATCACCGCCAGTTCCACATCATCGGTGATTTTGACCCGCTCGATGGCTCCGTCCGCTGCCCTCATGCCGTATTTAATCTCTGCTCCTTCAAAGGCCGGACCTGCGGCTGTCGAGCAGGTAAGAATCCGCTTCCCGCCGGCCAGGATGATTTCTCCGTTGGTACCGATATCCACAGCCAGAGTATAACCGGGCAGCTGATCCACTTTAGCGGCGATCATCACTCCTACCGTGTCCGCTCCCACATAACCCGCCACATTGGGAACCACCACCACATGACCTGTCTTAAGAATATTTAGTCCCAACTCCGCAGCCTTCACCTGAACAGACTGACGGAACACGGGAATAAAAGGCGCCGGCGCCAGATAGGTTGGGTCGATCCCCAGGAATAAATGGCTCATAGTGGTGTTTCCCACCACGACGGCCTGATAGATGTCCTCCTGCTTCAAGTCATTTCTCTTGCATAATCTGGAGATGATCGTATTCAGACCTTCCACCACCACCGTCTGCAGCTGCTGCAACTGCTCCGGTCCCTTAGCCGCATGGGTAATCCGGGAAATCACATCAGCCCCAAAGACACGCTGAGGATTCGTCAGTGCGTCGCTGTCCAGAATCTTTCCCTGAAGCAGATCCACCAGATAAACCACCGTAGTCGTCGTGCCAATATCGATGGCCAAGCCATGGCTTTTCTGAGTGGTATCTCCCGGCTCCACAGCCAATAAGGCATTCCCGTCCACAACCGCAGTCACATGGAAATTGGACTGATGAAGGATTTGGGGAAGTCCTGCCGCCAGAGTACGGTTAAAATGAATCTTGGGTGAAGGCAAAGCGGCCATGAGGCGGTCCCAATCCGGCGTCTGATCATGAACCGTCGGCTTAGCCAATTTAAGCTCATATTTTTTTACGCTTGGCGCCAGGTCGATATCCTCCAACTGGCTTAAATTGGTTTTGCGCTGGTGAGCATCTTTGGATTCACTGAGATTGACGATTAAATCTTCCGCCACTTTATAGCGGCAGGCTAAAACCCAGCCGGCCTTTCGTTCCGAGTCACTTAGAAATTTCCCCATATCAAGGGCAGGATCGACCAGGGTGGGATCGACTTGAACTTTACATTTCCCGCATGTTCCTCTGCCTCCGCAGGTGCTTTCCAAGGGCACCCCTGCCGCGATGGCTGCCTCCATAACGGTGCTGCCTTCCGATACTTCAATTGCTCTCTTCCCTGGTAAAAACGTAACTTGGACCATCGTTTTCTCCTCCTTGTATGCTGCCCATGCCTCATCCAGTGCAGATGATTAAGCTTCTGGCTCTATTGTAACACTATTCTTACAATAAGGAAAAAAACTTCTTAGAACAAGAGCTCCCCTTGTTTATTTCCCCGCTTCTTTGGTGCGGAATTGCCGTACCAAGTCATCAAGAGAAACCGCTAAGGCACTGATTTCTTCAGCACTTGCCGCAACCGTCTCTGTTGAAGCGGTTTGTTCTTCTGCCGCCGCGGCAACTTGTTGGCTGTTTGCAGTTGTATTCTCGGTAATCGTCGCTACCTTATCAATCAAACTAATGACTTGATCGGAAGTAGCAACCTCCTCCTTCGTAAGCTCAACGATCTCTTTAATATTGCCAACCGTTTCCTCTACTACTTTGATGATTTGCGCAAAGGTGTGATCCGTTTCTCTGACCACTTCCACCCCTTTCTCGACGGCTTCTTTTTCCTGCTGCATCGATTGGACCGCCTTCTCGGTTTGTTTAATCATCTCTGTGACCAGGGTGGATATTTCAGTGGAGCCAAGATTGGATTGCTCGGCTAAATTGCGCACTTCATCAGCAACAACGGCAAACCCCCTGCCATGTTCACCGGCTCTGGCAGCTTCAATCGCAGCATTCAAAGCCAACAAATTGGTTTGAGTCGCAATGGCGTTGATCGTAGTAATAATTTCACCCACTTTTGTGGACAATTGATTTAATTCCTGGAGGACAGTCATGGTATCTTGTGATTTTATATTGATCATTTCGATAGCTTCCACTGTATTATTAACCTTAATTCGGCCTTCCTGAGCGGCTTGCTTGGTATTTTCCGAACTTTGATTGATTTTTAAAGCCCGGTTTTGAGCCAGCTGAACCATGCTTGACAATTCCACTAGAGTTTGCGAAGCATCCAAAACCGCATGGCTCTGCTCCTCCGCCTCCCTGGCCACATGTTGGATGCTGGCTGAGATTTCCTGACTACTGGTGCTTACCTGCTCTGAAGAGGCTGCCAGCTCTTCAGAGGATGCGGCAAGATCTTGGGCACCTCTTCGCACATGCTTGACAATAGTTGACTGGCTATTGATCATTTGGTTGAAGGATTCGCCCAGAGTCTTGATTTCATCCTTGGTATTGATCTCCGACTGAACGGTCAAATCTCCTTGTCCTGCCTTCTCCATAAGACTTTGCAGTTGCTTGATCGGCTTGACAATATTATTGGAGATGAGCACGGCAATGAGCAGCGCGATGGTTAAAGCACTGAAGATGAGGATAATGGTTTGTTTCCTGATCGATAAGGCCGCTGCCATATATTCATCATAATTGGCTGTCACAGCTACTACCCAGCTCTCTACAGGCTCAAAACAAGTATATTTATATACCCCTTCATAGCTATAGAATCCTTCCCCGGCCTCTCCCGCTTTCATGCGCTCGACCAGCTGTTTTAACTCTCCGCTGGCTGTATCGGACAGATTTTCGGTCAGTATCTTTTCCTGAACAGGATGGCTTACCAGCAATCCCTCCCGATCCACCATATAAGCATAACCGCTTTCACCGATCTTTATTTTTGTCGCATGCTTGACGATCTGATTGAAATTTATTGTGCCAATAAGCACCCCGACAACTTGATTATCCGCTTTAATCGGTTGGCCTACCGCGACTACAGTATTTCCCGTAACCATAGAGATGATCACATCACTAAGTGAGACCGAGCCAAGCAAAGCCTCTTGCACATACTCTCGCTGGGCATAATCAGCCGTCGTATTAATGCTGCTGTTATCCATTACCCCCCGGCCTTGAGCATCTGTCAGAATCAGACTTTCAAACAGATCACTGTTTTCTTTCTGAAGGGTACTCAGATAGGTGAACACCCGGGAGCTTAGTTCCCCATTGTTTTGATCAAGAATAACTTCTGCCAAATTTTCATTGGTGGCCATTACATTTAAAATATTCCGGGCTGCTTTCATATCCCCTGAAATAGCTTCAGCTGTTTGTTTGGTAGTATCGCTTAGCTGCTGTTCTATCGTCTCTTGCAAGGCATTGGCAGCCATAGTATAGGACATAAACCCCAATACAACCACAGGAATAGAAATCAGTATTATGAAACTCACTACTAATTTCTTTCTCAAGCCAAAATTCATTCTCCTCAACCTTTCCACCGGAACCTCTTTGTTTTTACTTAAGAGATCTCCCTTACTTCTTACCGTCACAGCCAAAGTAACTATCCCTAAATTGTATCTTGCTTTCCCTTCCCCCCTCCCTATTTTTATTTAATACTATCGCTAAAAGGTAATATTATCCGATAATCTACTATAACCTGTTAATAATTGTTTTAACAAGTGTTTTTTCGTTTTTTATTTTTTAATAATCATTCTTCCTGGCTCTTGAAAATTATGCTATTCCTGATAGAATAGAATAGTAAAATCACTGGGATTACTGAGGAGGTGAGTAGGGATGCAAGCTGTTTTTAGGCACGGATTTTTAATGGAATTCTTATATATTAACCGTGCTAAATTTGCCACTTTTGCTTTTAAGGGGATTACTATACCCTTTTTTAGCAATTGAATAGCAAATCTAAAACGGCGAAAACATCTCTTACCCATTTCTATTTATATACTATGTGGTGGTTATTGAGGAGTTGAAAGCTCCTCTTTTTTGTGCCATCGTATCCTTTTTTAGCTATGGGGGTAATGTCTTTCCATGGCTTTTTTGTGTTTACAGATCTTGAATGAATAACGCTTGAATGAACAACGGAGGTAAATTATGATTGCATGCAGTGTTAACAAAGTGACTAAAATGTACGGCGGCAATACCATTTTTTCGAATATATCCCTGGAGATCCAAGAAAATGAGCGGGTCGGCTTGGTCGGCCCTAATGGCAGCGGCAAAACCACCTTATTCAAGCTGCTGGCCGGCCAAGAAGATCCTGATGCCGGGCAGGTCCATTGGAAGAAAGGTTCAAAAACCGGCTATCTTACGCAAATCCCGGACTTTGAAGATGGATTAACGGCCAGTGATGTTCTGATGATCGCTTATCGCGAACTTTTAGAGATGGAAGAGACGATGAGGGAACTTGAAACAGCCATGTCTATGGAAGAAGAACACCCCAGACTGGACAAACTTATGGAACATTACGGCCTTCTCCTCAATCAGTTCACACTCCAAGGTGGCTACGAAATCCAGGCTAACCTTGAAAAAATAGCCCAGGGACTCAACATCGGAGACTTGCTGCCCAGGTCCTTTGCTACTCTCAGCGGAGGAGAAAAAACGAAGGTCGGGTTGGCTCTCACTCTTCTTAAAAACCCGGATTTCTTATTATTGGATGAACCCACCAATCATCTCGACCTGTTTGCCGTCAAGTGGCTGGGCAGCTTCCTGAAAACTTATAACGGCACTGTCCTGGTTATCTCTCATGACCGTTTTTTCCTGGATGAAGTCGTGACGAAGATCCTGGATTTAGCGGACGGTGAGCTGTACCATTACCATACCAATTACACGGGCTATGTGAAAGAAAAAGAAGAACGCCTTCTTAAGGAATTCCACGATTACGAAGAACAGCAAAAGCAGATCAAGAAGATGAAGGAAACTATCAAGCGTTTGCGGGAATGGGCAAATCGGGCTTATCCCTCCGGCGAAGGACTCTACCGGCAGGCCAAGAATATCGAAAGGGCCCTGGAGCACATGGAAAAACTCAGCCGCCCTCAGCTCAACCGCAAGAAAATGAATCTGGAGATGGAGGCTTCAGAGCGCAGCGGTAAAGATGTGGTTCTGCTCCAGGATGTCGCCAAGGGCTTTGGCGGCAATCAACCCCTTTTCACCAACGTCAACCTCCACCTTGCTTTTGGGCAGCGGGCTGCCATCGTCGGTGAAAACGGCACGGGAAAATCCACTTTAATTAAATTGATCTTAGGGGAACTGAGCCCGGACCAAGGAGAAGTGCGCATCGGCAGCAATGTCAAAATTGGCTATCTATCCCAGCAGGTTTTCTCCGACACGAAAGAAAAAACAGTGATCGATCTTTTCCGTGAAGACATCCCCATGACTGAAGGAGAGGCCAGAAATACTCTCGCCCGCTTCCTCTTTTACGGGCCTATGGTTTATAAGAAGGTATCTCAGCTGAGCGGCGGGGAGCGGATGCGGCTCCGCTTAGCCCAGCTTATGTATCAGGACAATAATCTCCTGATCCTTGATGAACCCACCAATCATCTGGACATGGACTCCCTGCAGGTCCTGGAGGATGCCCTGGAAAACTATGATGGAACCCTGCTGGCTGTCTCTCATGACCGTTACTTTCTCAATAAGCTCTTTCACAAGGTGTATTGGCTTGAAGCCGGAGCGGTGCACTGCTTTGAGGGAAACTTCAGCTATGCGGAAGAGAAGATGGGAACCGCCCACCATCAAAATGAGAGGGTTCATAACGAGGAAGTACAACTCAAAAGAGAGAAACCGACGGTCAAACAAGGCGGGAGTGACTCCCTCCCGACCAGGGATAAAATAACTCCGGACTATCGCCTCGAAAAACTGGAATCAGAGCTCAAGAACTTGGAGGAGCAGATATCATCCCTGGATCTTCAACTCCGGGAGATTGTGGACCTGGCCCAATTGCAACAGGTCTATGCAGAGAAGGAAGGATTGGAAAAGCGCTGGCTGGAGATCTTTGAGCTGCTGGAGTAGTCCCTGGCACCACTGGTGGCCATGTGCACATTGATAAAGGTGCGGAAAATTTTCCGCACCTTTGGTTGGCCTGACTATCCCTGCCTATTTTTATCTTCAGGCTCAGCTGCATCCACAATCTCACCGGTGAGCTGCTTGACCAGTTTGTCCAAGTCGATGCCCGACACGCTGTTGAGCATTTCCGGGGCGGTGGCCATCAGGGTGGTGACATAGTTGCTTAACTTAGCCGCCCCCTGCCCCGTTCCGGTATCGACAACCGTCAATTTATCAATGGCTTTCAAGGGCTCGGCGATCTTGCCGGCTAACTCGGGCAGCATCTTGACGATAATGTCCAGAACGGCAGCCTGACCGTATTTTTCAAAGGCTTCCGCCAGTTTCTCCTTAGCCTCGGCTTCAGCTAATCCCTTCAGGCGGACCACTTCTGCTTCAGCCGTTCCTTTCGCCCTTTCAGCCTCGGCTATAGCCAGACCATCCAGGCGTTTCTGCTCGGCATTGGCCTTGGCTTCCGCTTCGATCTTATATTTTAGGGCATCAGCTTCCCGCATTCTTTTGGCTTTATCCGCTTCCGCAGCCTGTTCCACTGCATACCTGTCAGCATCGGCCTTTTTCTTCACTTCAGCATCATATTGCTTCTCGCGGCGCAAGATTTCTTTTTCCTGAATTTCGATTTCTTTTTCTTTCTGAACCAAAGTAACCTTCATCTGCTCTTCTGTGACCTGTTGTTGGGAACGGGCTTCCTGAATATGATAGGCTTGGTCAGCCTCAGCCATAGCCGTATCCTGTTCTTTTTTGAAGGAAGCGACTTTGAGTTCCTTTTCTTTCGTTGCTTCAGCGATGCTGGTATCTCTCAACAGCTCCGCTTTCTGACCTTCTTCGGCGGCTTTCGCTTTCTGAATCCGGGCATCACGCACTGCTTCCGCTTCCGCAACTTCGGCATCCCTCTTGACGATAGCGATCCTCGGTTTACCTAAGGCTTCCAGGTAACCGTTTTTGTCGCGGATATCTTTGATGGTAAAGGAGACGATTTGCAAACCCATTTTCCGTAAATCCTTGGCTGCCGACCCCTGAACCTCCTGAGCGAACTTATCCCGGTTACGGTAGACTTCTTCAACAGTCATCATCCCCAAAATCGCCCGCAGGTGTCCTTCCAGCACTTCCTGGGCTTCCTGACTTAAGGCCTGAGCGGGTTTGCTGAGAAATTGCTCAGCCGCTGTAGCCACATCTTCCACCGAACCGCCGATTTTGATGATAGCCACCCCATCCGCCATCACCGGAACCCCCTGCTCCGTGTACACCTCCGGAGTGGTGACATCAAGCTTGTGGGAAAGCAGAGAGATAAACTTCGCTTGCTGGAACACCGGCAGAATAAAGGCCCCGCCGCCGCGGACGATTTTAATCTTGCGGCCCGATTCGTCGGTATAAACATTTTTCGTGCCCAGATAAGAACCGGTCACGATCATGGCCTGATCCGGACCTACCGTCTTATACCTGGCCCAAAAGGCCAACCCGAGCACAATAATAACCGCCAGCACAATCATCGGTATGGCTAAAAAATCCAACATTATATTTCCTCCTCGTATAATTGATTTAGTTCCTGCCCCACGAGTCCCAAAAACTAAT